>ERZ1034691.609-NODE-609-length-26429-cov-35.329453_pt1 | contig 26429 bp, 20 predicted proteins | sample MGYA00520638_ERZ1034691 | MGnify/ENA primary metagenome ERZ1034691 (study PRJEB33766, sample SAMN09781763) | gut metagenome | biome: gut microbiome | host: Homo sapiens | place: Madagascar | study: EMG produced TPA metagenomics assembly of the PRJNA485056 data...
TTTCAATGTACAAAAGTATCTTTTTGTTTTTTCATATGTCATTTGACACTATCTTATGTAAGATTTTCCATATGTTATATCAATTTCGTAAACACATACAGCACCACTAGAAATATTATATTGTAAACTGTAAATACGGCAAAATATTTTTCCTTTTTCTCTGGCACTTCATTGGCATACAGCTTGTACGATATGAGGCTCGCCATTGACGCTATAAGCGTACCGAGACCTCCGATGTTCACCCCTATTGAGAGGTTCTTTATATTGTCTGTAAATCCTGATAACAGCAGTGCCGCCGGAACATTGCTTATGCACTGGCTTGTTATTATTCCTACTTCCAGCTCCCGGCCATTCACGATTCCTGCAAGAAAATGTGCCACAGGTTCAACCCTTCCCATATTGCCTGTGAATATGAAGAATCCGATAAATGTTAATAGCAGTGCATAATCTGCCTTCGCAAGCACATTTTTCTCCAGCAGTAATACCGTTATGAGAACGGCTGCTGCAAGTATATACCATGTCAGCACTCTTGCGACGACTAAAAGTGCAAGAATAAATAGTACACTGTAGGCCATGACTCGTGGCACTGATGTATTATGTGCAGCTTCGCTGTCTGTATCTTCTATACATATTATTTCGTTCTTATTCTTTATAAGAAGGATTGATATAACCAGAAGCAGGGCTGAAGCTATTGTGTATGGCAGCAGCCACATTATGAATTCTCCGATTCCTGTTCCAGCCAGTCCGTACAGATACAGATTCTGCGGATTGCCAATCGGTGTCAGCATACTTCCAAGATTCGCAGCTATCGTCTGCAATACAACTACAGGTATCATAAGTTCCTGCCTGCCACACTGCTTAATCATCATTATTGCAAATGGGACAAATGTTATAAGCGACACATCATTTGTTATAATCATACTGCTAAAGAAATTCAGTCCTACAAGAACTGCAATAAGCTGCCACATTTTTCGTGTTCTTGTAAGAAGGGCATGTCCGATTTTTTCAAAAATGCCGTTCTGCATATAGCCTTTCGTTATTATCATCAGACTCCACAATATTCCAAGTGAACGCCAGTCTATGTAACCGGCATATGCTTTGTCTGGTTTTATAAAAAACATTGAAACGATTGCAAGCCCCCAGCTTATTGTAAGTACTGCATCTTTCTTTAAATAATTATAGATTCTCTTCATGACATTTTCTCTCTTAATATAGTAATTGCTTTATATTTTACAATATATTTTTTATTCTTTACAGTATTAGTTGTCAAATATATTTCGTAAGTTTATAATAGAAAAAGTTTTGCATAGGAGAATCTGTTAAATTATGAAGAAATTATTAGACAAATGGATTAGTATTAGTCTCATTAAAAGAATTATTGGAGGACTGGCTCTTGGTATTATTCTTGGTCTGCTCGTTCCAAAGGCTTCCGGCATTGCTCTTTTCGGAAGCGTTTTCGTTGGTGCACTTAAGGCTATCGCACCGCTTCTTGTTTTCGTACTTGTCATAAATTCTTTATGCCATTCAGGAAAAAGTCATGGCGGTGTTATTAAAACCGTAATTATTCTGTACATGTTCAGTACCATTCTCGCCTCTGTAATCGCAGTTTTTACAAGCAAATTATTTCCGGTTACGCTCACTCTGACAGAAGGCATTGAAGAAATGTCATCACCGGGAAGTATTGGTGATGTATTTAACTCTTTATTAATGAATATTGTTGAGAATCCTATTACTTCTCTTACTAAAGCTAACTATGTAGGTATTCTTGCATGGGCTGTTGTTATCGGTATTGCATGTAGACACGCCAAGGAATCTACTAAAGATATGCTTGTAGATATCTCTAATGGTCTTTCAAAGGTTGTTACCTGGATTATTAATTTTGCTCCATTTGGTATTATGGGACTTGTATTTGATACTGTATCAAATAATGGTATGTCAGTATTTAAGGAATATGGAAAGCTTCTTATGCTTCTCGTTGGTACTATGCTGTTTATTTATTTTGTTACCAACCCGATTCTTGTTTTCTGGTGTACACACAAGAATCCCTATCCACTTGTATTCAGATGTTTAAAAAAGAGCGCACTCACTGCATTTTTCACAAGAAGCTCCGCTGCCAATATTCCTATTAATATGAAGGAATGTGAGGATATGGGACTCGACAGGGATACTTACTCTGTAACTATCCCGCTCGGTGCAACTATTAACATGGATGGTGCTGCAATAACTATCACTGTTATGACACTTGCCGCAGCCAATACTTTAGGTATTACTGTTGATATTCCAAGCGCAATTCTTTTAAGTATTCTTGCAGCGCTTTCTGCCTGTGGTGCTTCTGGTGTTGCCGGTGGTTCACTCCTGCTTATACCTATGGCATGCTCATTATTTGGTATTCCTAATGATGTTGCTATGCAGGTTGTCGGAATTGGCTTCATCATCGGTGTTATTCAGGATTCTGTTGAAACTGCACTTAACTCATCATCTGACCTTTTACTTTCTGCTTCTGCTGAATTCAGACAGTGGAGAAAAGAAGGCAGGGAAATTACATATTAATATGATTAATGCAAAAATGTCTGGCATGCTGCTCTACTGCGGCACACCAGACATTTTTTATATTACGAATTATTTTTATCTGTTCTTAATCATGCTTACAACTGCTAGAACAGCATTTATAAGACACCATACTGACCAGATTACTAAGTCACTGTAATTGCCGTATCCTGCAAATCCGAATACAGCGGCAAGTCCGAAAAGTACAATCAACGCTATATCGTGACCCTTTCCTGTCTTATTTCTTGTAGCTATCGAAACAATTCCACCAGCAAGCATAAGTATTCCAACTATTACGCCGACACTTCCTGATATGCCACCATTGTCCTCAAGTGCATTAACTACTCCTGCAGCGCATGACTGAAACATAACTACTACAAATAATATAATTGATAATATTCCTGATACCAGTTTCCAAACTCTCATCTTCTACTCCTCCTACTGAAGCTTTATTATTACTTTTTCGCTTGACCATATATTGGCTGTGTATTCCAGTTCGATAGATTCTGCATCAACTGGAACTGCATATACTACACTGAAGTTTATTTTACGACCAGTTGATAATGTATCTCCTGAGAACTCATTTACAGATGCGATAAAACTTTGGTCACAGCTCTCATTATCTGCATAACAGCTAAAATCTGCACTACTTACATAAGCATCAGATTTACCGTTATTTTCAAATGAAAAATCTGCTTTGACATATTTTTTCCCATCACCAGGCTTGTAAAATCCATATGGATCATCGTAATCGGTAAAATCTGTATCTGCATCATTAACTGTACCCTTTAATCCATCTTTCTCAAAGCTTCCACCTACCATGACAACATTATCACTTTCTGTGCCTGTCTTATCCGAAGCACCACTCGCATTACTGTTATCTACGCTTGTGTCAGAACCGCTTCCCATCGCCATTGCGGCAAATACTATCAGACACAGCAGTACCCCTATGTACTTCCTGATTCTTTTCATATGATTTCCTCCTCATATCATGTCTTTTTATAATAAAAACAGCCATCAGTTCTGCAATTATCTCAACAATAATGTCCATCACATCAAATGTTCCCTTTACACATCCGGTAACCTGAAGGACTTCCATAATTGTCGAAAACATGCCTGCTATCACAAACATTTTCCATACATAAGCTGTTTTATTACCTGTAACCAGCATTAATGAAAATACCAGTGCATACGCCCACAGCATATCTGGCATATAACTACGCAAATTTACTACAAATATGTTCTCCGTTCCAACATGCAGACTGACTCCAAGCAGCCTGTCAATATTCTGTGCAAAAATGACTTGTGGTGAAGTCACATAGTAAAACAGACTGCCTGCCAGTATTGGAAGGGAAATGTTTGCATATATAAATATCTTTTTCATATAATGGATGTTATCACAATGATGGCTGCAAACCGTGTGCTGACAGCACAAAAAAACAGGATATAATATTGAATAGTCTCAACATATATCCTGTCTTTTTATAATTACAAATATCCTATAATTGCCATAAATATTGCAAAAAAAGCTAAAAATATAAAGCTAATCGTAAATGCATACCCAAATGTCAAAATAGTGCTTAATACATTTATCTTCTTCATTCCCGGAAGCTTTCTCCTTATATTAAGATAGTTGCCAAACCACATTGTCATTCCAAAAAGGAGTACAAATACAGCTATCTTATACATTGTAAGTTCTCCGCCCGTTACCGGTATTCCCGTTTTACTGTCCGTAACTGCAAAAGTTATTGTCATCCATACAATAACCGCATACCATACTAGCGCAATCAGACAATACACGACATTCAGCCGTCTGAATCCTGGCAGCAGATATCTGCGCCATGAAGTATCAATATCGTAATTCCTTTTCTGATATTTCCTGTACATTTTAACAATTATATCTCTTATATTACGATAGGTTCTCACAACCGAAACAGTATTATCCTTACCAAATGCTGTTTCAGCTTTTTTCCTATTATCCTGTACTATACTATAATTTAGCATATCCAGCACGCCACGAAGCTCTTCAGCCGATTGATATCGATCCTTTGCATCTACCATAAGGCATTTCTTAAGAATATCTGAAAATATGCACTCTGCAATTCCTGCTCCCGGCTTGTCACCTGTCATAATATAATTAATTGTTGCTCCCAGACCATATATATCCGTACGCTCATCAGACTGCCCGAATCCAAACTGCTCTGGTGCAGCAAAATACACTGTTCCCAGCATTCTGGTATCTTCATTCTTATCTGCATTAACATGTCTTGCCGCATTAAAATCTATAAGATTCACATGTCCATTTTTTTCAATAATTATATTAGATGGTTTAATGTCTCTGTGGACAATTGCCGGCTCTAACTGATGCAGTCTCACAAGTATGTCCACAAGTTGGACTGCTATTTCATATGCCTGTTCCTCGTTTAATAGTCCCTGCTCATCTAATACCTGCTTAAGGCTCCTGCCCTGCACATACTCCTCAACTACTATAAGCTTTCCATCATCAGCAACACATTCCTTTACCGCAGGAACTCCCTCAATTCTTACAGAGGCAAGCTGCTCATATACATCACGCGAATATATATCAAGTGTCTTTTTAACGCAAAGCTCACTGTTCCTTATATCCTGCACCAGCACTATATTCTTTTTTTCATCAAGTACTGTCAGTTCCCTGTAAAATGACAGCCTGCTCTCTTCTTCTAAAGTCATATTTTTATCCTTATTGTAATTTAGTGTTTATTATTATACACTATATCAATAGAAAATGTGTACTCTATTGTGAAAGGCGGAATTAATAATGAACGAAAAACCGACTTATGAACTTGATAAAATCTTAAGTTCAGTTGAGCCTGAACATTTTAACAGATACCGTAATGAAGAGGATACTGACTCACAGATGTCTGTCAGCGAATTCTTTAACCGGTATATAGGAAGCTACGGACTTCAATTAAGTGATGTTATACGACAAAGTGATATTCCAGCTAATTATGCATACGGAATACTTAATGGCAATCGTACCAATCCAAGCCGTGACAGAGTAATTGCACTCTGCATCGCATGCCATATGAATCTTACTGATACCAACCGTGCGTTAAAAACTGCAGGCTTAAGCCCTTTGTATTCCAAGGTCAGCCGCGATGCTGCAATTATAATTATGATTAACAAATGTGAATATGACATTGGAATTATTAATGAATTTCTGTATGGACATAATCTCAATATTCTTTCTACATCTAGCAACAAGGAGGCTTAACTATGAAAATAATTGACTCACACATTCATATATGCCGCTGCATCAATGGATTTGGAAACAGCGGAGAAATGCAGGCCATAGGCGGAGGTTACGCAAGCTACGCTGATGGAACTATATTCCAGATGATACCAGAGTGTCTCGGTGAATATGATGTAACTCCGGAAGCGGTTCTTAAGATTATGGACGAGGCTGGTGTTTCCAAGGCTGTTATGCTTCAGGGCAATTTCTTAGGACCGCAGAATCTCTACACTTATGAGGCTGCAAAGAAATATCCTGACCGTCTTGCTGCAGCAGCCACTTATGACCCATTCTGCAGAAATGTTGATTCTATACGGAAGCATTTGTTTGAAGACCTCGGAATTAAGATTGTAAAATTCGAGGTAAGTACCGGAAGCGGTCTTATGAGTTATCATCCTACTATTCCCCTTGATGGTGATGTTATTGAAGAAATGCTGTCATATGCTGAAATGCATAATAATACTGTTGTGTTCGATATTGGACGCTACCCTGCCGAGTGCTGGCAGCCGGAAGCCCTCGCCCGTGCAATTAAGAGACACCCTGACACGCAGTTTGTTGTGTGCCATCTGCTTGCCCCAAGAGGTCTTGTTCAGGAAAATGTCTGGCTTAAAGGAATGGAGGCACTCACGCTTGACAATGTTGTATTCGACCTTGCAAGCCTTCCTTCTAATCAGGGTAAAGACGCAAGATACCCTTATCCTGACGCAATCCATTATATTAAACGCGCCATAGAACTTGTCGGAAGCGACCGGCTTATGTGGGGAAGCGACCTACCTATGAATCTGTGCAAGGACAGCTACAGACACCTTATTGATTACATTGTCTTAAGCAATGAAATATCAACACCTGACAAAGAAAATATCATGGCTGCTACTGCAGCTAAAGTATATTTCAAATAATCCACATATTTAATATATCCCTCAAAAGCACTATTTACCTGCTTTTGAGGGATTTTTATATTCTCCTGTTGACATATTATGCATATCATGTTATATATACTACGACAGATGTACTACGGCTGTCGTAGTATCGCCTGTCGTAGTAATTATCATTTATTTAATATTTATTATCAGGTGAATCATCACCTGCAATTAATTCGAAGGGAGGAGTATGCATGGCTGGCATCAGCAGCGACATTATACGAGGCTACAACGATACAATTATCCTGTATCTTCTGCTTGATAAGCCATCTTATGGTTATGAGATTTCCAAGCAGATTAAGGCCATGACCAATGAGAAATATATTGTTAAAGAAACTACTCTTTACTCAGCATTTACACGAATGGAAAAGAACGGATATATCACTTCTTTCCCCAGTGTAGGCGAGAATGGCGGAAAGAAGCGCACCTATTATCAGATTACTGACGAGGGACGGCTGTATTATCAGTCAAAATGTGAAGAGTGGGCTCTCACTAAAGAAGTTATTGAAAAATTTATTGTGAAGGAGAATTAATGTATGGATACTATTAAAAGTTATCTTGAAACTATGTTTGCCAATCTCCCCGCAACTGCTGAAGTTTTAAAGGCTAAAGACGAATTGTGGGGCATGATGGAAGACAAATATAATGAACTTATCAGTGAAGGTAAAAGCGAGAATGAGGCTGTAGGCACTGTTATCTCAGAATTCGGCAATCTTGACGAACTCGCAGAAACTCTCGGACTTAACAGACAGTCTTCTGCTCCTGTTGATAACAGACGCACTTTAACACAGGATGAAGCCAGAAGCTTTGTAAGTGCCGGCAGCCGACATGCATTTCTGACTGCATTAGGGGTTTTCTTATGTATTTTCTCAGTAGTTCCAGCGGCAGCCTGCAGTGCATTTCATAATAATTTTCTCCAGACAATGGGCACTGTTTCTCTGTTTATTATAGTTGCCTGCGGTGTTGGCATATTTATAATAACCAATTCTTTAATGAATAAATACGACTATATTAAGAAACACGAATGTATCATCGATTATGCCACTGTCGGATATGTACAGGATAAGAAGGAACAGCTTCGCAACATTTCTATTGTGTGCCGCACTCTGGGAATTATTATGTGTATCATAAGCTTTGTCCCTGCTGCTGTTTTTGACGCAATCCCAATACAGGGACTTGACGATATCGGCGGTGCAGCAATGATTTGTATAGTAAGTGTCGGCGTATTCCTTATTGTTTTCGGTTCAATGGCTGAGACTTCATGTAAGACTTTACTTGCCCTTAATGGTGACAATGTAGCCGGCAGCTATGTTAAGAAGGAAAATAAAGAAGTCAGATATATTAACAATACTGCAACAACTATTATGTCTGTTTTCTGGCCTACCGTTACATGTATATATCTGTCAATCAGTTTCATCACATTTGCATGGGCTTTAACATGGGTTATATGGCCTGTTGCGGCTGTAATACACGCTATATTTAAGAGTATACTTAAAGACGATTCCATGGAGGTGTAATTATGAGTAAACGAATTTATCTGTCAATTATATATTTTATTACACTTATATGCATAATTATTGGCGTTCTTGGTAATGTATTTAACATTTCTCCTTTTACACGCATAACTATGGCATCCAGTGGCAAATATATTGAAAATTCTTCCACTTATGATAATGTGTCAGACATATCTATTGATATGAATCTTGGCAGTGTTGAGATTAAGAAAGGCAGCAAGCTTGAAGTTATCTATACAGGTGCTGAAAAGTTTAAGCCTGCTGTATCTGTTTCTGGAACTTCATTAAATATTGAACAGCATGTAAAAGTACATCTTATGACTAATATCAAAAACTCAGACTGCACACTTACAATTACTATTCCTGACAATGTCAGTCTTAATTCCATTCAGGCTGACCTTAATATGGGTGATATGTCTGTGGACGATATAAATGCTTCTTCTGCTGATTTCTCTGTTGATATGGGTTCTCTTAAGATTGCTGATTCTGCCGTTAAGAATTTAACTGCTGATGTTAATATGGGTGATATTAAGCTTACCAATTGCAACAGTGATGTTCTTAATCTCTCTGTTGATATGGGCTCACTGAAAATAAGCGGTATGGATATTGATAAATACAGTGCTAATCTCTCTGTAGACTTAGGCGACATTAAGGTTAATGATTCTACTTATTCTCACAGCTATACAAATAATGCAGGCAGCGGTAAAAGTATAAATGCTGATGTTAATATGGGTGATATTAAGATTAACAGGTAATAAATCTGAAAACAGCAGTTACCACTTATGGTTGTGGTAGCTGCTGCTTTTTACTACTTATTCTGTTCTTCTAATAGTTTCTTTAATCTTGCTATCTCTGCGTCTTTTTCTTCTGATGATGACTTTAGTTCTTCATTCTGTGCTTTCAAAGTCTCCATCTCATCTTTCATCCTGTCAACCATCAACTCTGCCGTATTCCTATCCAATATCCTCAACGCCTCTGAAAACATACTGAGCACCTCCCCGGGTCTTTCCAAATACTCATTAATATCCTGGCGTACTGATTCCAGATCAGGAAATATCTCTATCAGTCTGTCTATCTCCTGCGGTGTCTCTGCTACGAATAATGACAAGAACTTTAATCTGTCTCTCTTCATCTTTTCTGAGACTAATTCATCATTATACTGACTACTGTCATAATCGTAATCCGTTATCTCGGTACGCCCTTCTCTGATATCAGAATATCTGTATTTCTTGAACGTGTCAAGACTTACAAGTACAAAATCCTGTAAAAGCTCTATCTTGACTCCTGTGTTAAATCGTGTCTTGCCAACATGAAAATATAATGCCTTATCCATGTCACTTATAAGACTTTTATTGCTGTCCTCAAACAAAATAATTGTATGAACCTTACGCATATCTTTATAAGACGGCTTTGAAGAGCCATTCATTGAAGAATTATGCTTTCCTGCCTGATTCTTTCCAATGATCATCTTATACTGACGCAGCACAAGGTCAGCTGAATAGCACGATATTCTCTCTGCCGGAAAATCATATGAAATCTTCTGAATCTCAATGTTGGCGATACTCCCATCGGCCATCATAACAACCATATCCATAATAATCATCACACCAAGAAACTGCGAATCCTCATTAGGAAACACTTCAAGAACTGTAACCTTCTGCCCCAACAGACAGCTTACCAGTTCTGAAAGCCTGTCTCCTCTCTCAACTGGATTAAATATCTTCTTAAAAAATGGATCATACAATAATGGAAGTGACCTCTTTCCCTTTAGAAAATCCTCATACCTTCCAATCCATTCTTCATTCCTTTTAAGATACTGATATGTACTTAAACATAACGAATCCCCATTAATCTGACGCATAGCTGCATTATAATAATTTATCTCTTCTTTACACTCCATAATATATATTACATCGATGCTTCTTCCTCCTCTGAATTAATAAACATGCACATTTATATATGTACAGTATCATATATTTAAAAAAGTGTAAATATACTTGTTGTATTCTGTTGTTTTTGAGTCGTCATCTGTCGTTTTTTCGTTAAATTTGGTTCCTGACACATAATAAATATTCATTAAATTATGTCATTATTTGAATATAGAAAAAGACTGGGAGTTTTTCCTTCGTCCAGCCCCAATTTAAATTTATCTATTATTGATTAATTTGTATCCTATACACATCGTTCTTTTCACCATTTTTCCTAACTATATAAAGGGCATCTTTAGCACCAAACACTTCATCATAATATATGCATTTTCCTAAATAATCCGGCTCACTACTTCCTGAATCTTTCCATTCAAAATCTTCTAAATCTTTTACTACTTTTCCTTCTGAATTTACCATCGTTACGCCTTGATTCTCGTTTAATAGAAGAATTATATCTTCATGCCGAGCAATATCAATATATTTGTCGTATGCCAGATTATTACCCATTTTATTAATTAACTTGTAAAATTTATCATTTGTTCGTTTTATATAAATATTATCATCTGTTCCTAATATATAATCAACTAACCCCTCTGGTTTCTTTCCATCATGAATTCCAAAATCATCTTTGTAATAATTGTCTACCTGATTTCTATTCCCATCAACATCCATTGTATATATTTCTGCTTTACCCATAAAATCTTGAAAATATATAACTGCATTATCACCTTTTTTCTGCACAGTACAAGAGCTACACGATTTTTCCCATATTACATCACCTATTTTATTCAGCAAATATGCTTTTTCTGATCTAAATCCTGTTTCAGCAACAAGCAATTCATATTCATCAGTAATCTGATAAAAATCAACAAATTCACCCTCATCTACTGAATACATATATAATATATTTTTCTTTGTAGAATCAGCTACATATACTCCTGAAGTATTTTTTGCATAATATTCCCTTTCATCATTTATAGTTCCTATTATTGGTTTTATCTTACAAGATCCCCCTAATTCTCCATTCGTATTTAAATGAATTTCCACTCCATTATCTTCGGCAACAAAATTTAATTCATCATTTCTTCCATCCGCTACTTCTTTTTTATTTTCAAACACAATTGATGTATATTTTAATGGTATAATCTCATTTCCACTATTATCAATAACTCCCCACAATTTTCCTTGTAACTTTGACACAATAAAATACCCATTAAAATAATCTTGAACTTCATATTCTGTTGAAAATACTAACCCCTGTTTCTCTTTCCTTACACTATTATCCCCATCTGTACCTAAACTTAAATGTTTAGAACACCCAGAAATACTAATAATAACAAACAACATTGTGATTAAAAAAGCAACTTGTCTCTTCATAATGATTCTCCTTTAATTATTTTAACTGTATAAGCATAAAATAGTCTATACAGTTTATGTAATATTACCATTTCCGACCATACAATTCAAGTATAATTATATTCTATAGGCAGGTGTATTATGGATTATTATATGATTGGGCAAAAAATCAGAAAATTTAGAAAAGGATGTGGATTATCACAGGAACAACTGGCTGAAAAAGTAGGAATCTCTACAACACATTTGAGCCATATCGAAACAGGAAACACTAAGCTCAGCTTACCGGTATTTGTTGATATTGCAGAAGCTTTATCTGTACAGACTGATGAGCTGCTTTACGACACCCCAAGTATTAATCTATCTACCAAAGCAGAAATACTAAATGTTTTGGATTCGTGTTCAACACAGGATTTTTATATTTTAAGAGACATTATTAATGCTACAAAATGTTCACTTGATAAGTACAGAAATTAATTCACTCACAATTAACAAAGAACCGGATCGCAAGAAAATCCCACAAAGGATTCTCTCCGACCCGGTTCTTTGGCTTGTTTATAGTTTTATTAGATTTAAGCGTATCAATTCAATTATCTGATATCTTTAATCTTACGTCTGCCTGTTACTGCTGCGCCTGCTGTTAAAGCAAGTACTGCTGCTACGATGTAAGCCATCATGTTGTTTGAATCACCAGTCTTAACATTTGATACAGATGTATCTGATGTACCTGCATCTGTTGTGTTGCCAGACTCTTCTGAACCAGAAGTTGTACCTGCATCAACCTTTACTAATGCATTGATTGCGGCTGTAAGATGCTCTGTTGCCTCATCAACATCTGCCTGATATTCTGCAACTGCAAGTGCATCGACTGCTTCCTCATACTCAAGCTTCATAGCTGCCCAAGATTCGGCTGTGTAATCAGCTTCGTTAAGTGCATCTGCTGCTGCAATAGCTGCTGAAAGCTTTGATGTATCACTTACAGGTGCTTTAACCTTAACGATATTAGCATCAGTTGCTTCAAAATCAATTGTAGTATCAGTATATCCTAATGCATATACAGTAAGTGACCAGTAACCTGTTCCATCATATCCTGCTGGTAACTGGCAGCGTGCTGAATCAGTAAGTCCAAGCTGGATTCCCATTACTTTGTGCATCCAGTTATCTGCTGCAAATTTAGTTCCATATGTAGCAACAGCATTTGTTCTTGTTGCATCATTTCCATAGTATGTCCACTTAACAGCCTGCATCATAGCACCTAATGCGCCATAACCATCACCATTAATATCAACTCTTAAGAATTCACCGTATGAACCTGTAGCATCTTTTACTGTAGACGTAATGTTAGCAGCCACACTTATATCCTGCTCTGCAAATGACTTTCCACTTCCAGTCTGTCTTGCAGAGAATGAATATGTTCCATCTGCATTCTTAACAGCTGTCTTAAGTCCGTTAGTATCTGCATTAACTGCTGCTGTATACTCATATGAGCTAAGCTTGTTCTCACCAAATCCACCGTATAACTTTTCTCCATTCTTGACAACTCTGTAATGCTGCTCAAAATCGGCAAGATCAGATGTCTTAACCTTAACCGGAACATACTTAATACCAGTTACTTCATATGATACTAACTTTGTTGTTGTACCATCAGCATTAGTAATTGTACCTCTGTTGTATGAAAGCTGTGTACCATCTGTAAGTATCATCTGCTTTCCATCACTACTCCAGCCGGCAAGCTCATACTTCTTACCATCTTCTGTATCAATTGTTGCCATGCACTGGTAGCTTCCTCTGTGAAGACCATGATTGGTTGTAGCTCTTGTTACTGTATCAAAAGCACCTTTATCATACTCACCATGTGTATCCTTCTCATTAGATGATGTTACATCTCCTGCGTTATATACGCCCTCGTTAGCCCAGTATTCCTGCCATGTAAGTCCAGCATATACATATGAATACTCATCATCTGCTGCATGTGTATCAGACACAAGAGCTGGAAGTGCTGTAACTGCAAGAACAGTAGCGGCTGCAACAGCAGCAATCTTAGTAAAAATGTTCTTCCTCATAATTCCTCCTTGTTTTGCGAAGCAAAATCCGAACCCATTGGTGAGGAGAGGAATTTTGCCTCCTTATAATTTTTTTATTACAAATCTGCCTACTTCTTAGCCGATTTATAAGCATAGTAAAATGCCTTCTTTATGGCATTGCTTGATTTAGTAGCACCAGAAACACTGTCAACGCCTGATGTACTCTGATTTGCAAGAAGCTGTGCAGGAACCTTTGCTTTTGCCATATTAAAATACTGTACGTCCTGTGCTCCTGCTTCTGAAGTTGCTGTAACTGATGTAATCACATCTCCCGATATGACTATTGTAACCGTTACATTGTAATTATAAGTATCACACACAGCAGAACCTGTATAAGTTCCGTCTGCTTTAAATGTGGTATTAGCCGGTGTATCACTGCCAGCATTACCACCCTGTGAATCACTGCTGCCACCATCTGAAGAATTGTCTGGTTGTGCTGCCTGATTACCGCTTTCCGAATCATTGCCTGATGTATTACCTGAACCAGAATTACCTGCGGCTGAATTATCCAAACCCGAATTGTCGGCCTGTGTATCTGACTGATTATCAGTCTGTCCAGACTCTGTTATTCCTTCGGCTGTTAAAGCTGCGTCACCTGCAAGGCTGCTCTCTGCCTCTTTTACCAACGCTGCAACTGTCTCTTCATTAAAGAATTCTTCCCATTCCTCGTCCCCGCCAGAAGCCATAGCCGTCGTCTTTCTTCCTGCAAAGCATAAAAATGTCATAACTACACATAAAACCAATGCCAGTCCATACATAACCGTCTCTGGTTTCTTACCGTATGCCTTTCCAGCTCTTGCTGCCTTTACTGATACAGCCTTTGCTATTCTCATAGCTACATATCCTAAGAAGACTATGCTGTAGATAACAACATTTGCAATATAAGTACCAAGTCCAAGTCTTGCATATGGAATATTGATAAGCATTATATGTACATACATAAGACCGTAGAATACGTATGCTGTGCGCTGTAACTGCTTCCATTTGTTAGCCTTCATCTTCTTTCTTACAGCCTGAAATGAAGTTACTGTAAGCACAAGCATTATTGTGATAAGAATAATACTTATTATTGCTGCTGTAAGCTGTGTTGCTGATAATGCCGCCGGCTTAATAAAAAGCATTTTAAAATATGTCATTCCGTATGTGAAATTATGACACAGGACAAGTATTGCCGCTGTAATTGACAATTCACCTCTTATCTTCATAAGCGGTGCAATCAGCTTGCTGCCCTTAGGTAATGCACCTGCGTACATTACTGCAACGAACATTGCCGTTCCAAGAGAACCCTTTGCAAATATTCCTAATATGTTATTCTTTACAAATAAAGGCATTGGTAAGAATCCAATCAGAAATACTGCAATAGAGATTACCGCTGCCCCTATATAGTAGATAACCGCGTGTTTCTTAAGTGAATCTTTAAGAAAATATATGAATAAAGATACGATTATAAGTGATATTACTAATAACATGTCTGCTCCTTCCAGTCTTTATACCCTAAGTTAGCTGCCCTAAACAAAAGTAATTTCATCTATCTTTGATTAGTTTTTTCTAACTGTTCTATAGAATATATTTTAGGACCTGCATTTGTCAATACAGGCTGTTAATAATAATTCTCATTAACGTTATCTGGTAATTATTTCCGTGTTCATATTGGTTGAAAAACTGTCAGCTATTCCCTCTGACACATATACTTTGCTTCCATCATAAAGTATCATCTCAAAATCAAGCGAGCCGCTTCTATACAGCTCTTTCGCGCCATCAAGCCCCATTACAAAAAGCGCAGTTGATAATGCATCTGCTGTTGTTCCGTCAGAGCATACAATTGTAACCGATGTCAGGTCACTCTCTGATGGATAGCCTGTCTGTGGGTCTATAATATGATGATATACCTGTCCGTCCTGCTCAAAATATCTCTCATATCCACCTGATGTTATAACTGCCTTATCAGCAGTGCTTAATACGCCAAGATAACTGCTTTCACTGTCAGGATTCTGTATGGCAACCCTCCAGTCCGAGCCATCGCTCTTTCTTCCAAGCACCTGCACATTGCCTCCAAGATTAATGATTGCGTGCTCTATGCCGCAGTCCTTCATAATCTGAATCACCCTTGAAGAAGTATAACCTTTGGCAATTCCGCCAAGATCAATGCTTGCACCATCTGATAATGTCACCTGCTGCCCGTTAATCCCCACATTTGTATAAGAAACATGCTTAAGTACCTCTGCAATCTCGCTGCTTTCAGGCACACTATAATTCTTGGTGGTAAATCCCCACAACTCCATAACTGGGTATATCGTAATATCGAAAGCACCTTTAGTTTCTTTAGATACCTGCATTGCCCTGTTCATTATAAATGCGGTTTCTTCCGATACTTCACCGCTTCCATTTTCATTTATCTTAGTAACATCACTGTCCTCATTTCCTACCGAAAACATTGCATCAAGACGGTTAATCTCCTGAACTGCTTTACTTACTGCTTCATCTGAGTTACTTCCATATGCAGTAAGCGACATATATGTATCCATTGCAAATATTTCCTGTGTACTCTGGACTGTATCGTCCTTCTCTGGCTTGCTGCCACCACATGCTGTCAGAACAGCCCCCGCAAGAATTGCTGTAATTCCTGCCAATATATATTTTCTTATATTATATTTCATGCTTTTAAGTTTTATCCTCCATCTTATACTAGTTAGTTCTATAAAACTTTATAGCATAATAATTAAAATGTCAATCACATACGGTCACACATTTACCACGCAAAAACACCCGCAATATAATTGCGGGTGCTCCTGTAAAGAAAATTCTTATGAAATTAGATATCTTTTCTTCTTCTCATGTATACTGCTGCCATTCCAAGTAAGCCACAAAGTCCTGCTGCCATTAATGCTGCATACATTCCTGTATGGCTCATATCACCAGTCTTGACTGTTGTATCTGCTCCTGTTGAAGTTCCTGTTGAATCATCTGGTGTCTCGGCAGGATTCTCGTTTTCTGATGGATTTCCTTCAACATATTCTGGGTTCTGGTTATTCTCACCTTCCCATGTAACATTTAAGTTATGAAGCATTGTTGTGTTCTGCCATCCGCCTGCGCCAAGTGTTCCTGCATGCTGGATTGCAACTCCGCCAAAGCTGTTAGCTTCAATATCTGCTGTAAGGTCAACCACATGTGGATATCCCTTAGCTGCCTGGTCTGCAAGCTGTTCTGTTGGTGTCTCAACATGTGCTATGAGCTTATTGCCTTCAGCCTTTAAGCTGATTGTACAGCCTGTTGCATAGCAGCTTGCGATAACCTCATCAGAAATCTCTGTTACTGTTCCGTTGTCGTATTTTACAAGTACAAATGTTACTGCATTAGATGAAGCCTTTGTTCTTACTATTCTTAATCCGTATCCTGTAAGTGTAGATGTATCGAACTTAAGAAGTACATCCATATACTGTCCTGCACTACCAAATCCCTGACCTGCTGTCTTAGCCGGGTCAACTACAAGCTTAAGTGACATATCACCATATGTTCCTTCTACTGGTGTATACATAAGTCTTGCGCCCTGTGTACCTTCATATAATCCAGCGCCTACACAGCCGTTACCTGTTGTTCCATATTTCCAAGGTTCTTCTGTATCAGCTCCCTGCCAGCTTCCGAAGCTTTCTGTATCTGCCGGACGGTTGTAATCTACTGTCCAGAAACCAGCTTTGATTTCTGACTGCTTTATATTAGGGAAGTTAGAGAAATCTGTAGAAAGGTTCTTGCTTCTTACATCTTTCACTCCGATTGCCTTGTCATATACTGTATTTTCCGGTGTTCCATAATCACTTCTGATGTTCTTAGATTCTACCTTAGCCATGATGTAATATCCTACATCACCTGCTGTTAACTTATATGTATACTCTGGTGAATCATTTCTTGTTACTGCTACAAGTATAGGATTGCTGCCCTCTGCATCTGTACATCTGTACCATGAGATTGCAGACATGTCTTCTCTGCTTCCTAAATCAAGTGAGTAATCTACTTTAAGACTGCCCTGTCCGTCATTAGTAATAACTGGTTCCTTTGTAAATGCTGGTGCTTCAAGCTTGCTTGGCTTTACAGTAATTCCAACTGCTGCTTCAAGACCTGACTCTGTAGATGCATTTATAATGACCTTCTTAGCTGCATCATCATTATTAGTACCTTCTACTTTGCATGTTCCGTCACCATTATCTGTTAACTTCACATATGCCTTATCTTCGTCTGATACGCTGTATGTTATCTTCTGTGTTGTATCATTAGTTCCATAGAAATAGTTAACTGTTCCTCCTATTGAAGCTGTTTCCTTTCCAGATTCAATCTCTGTGACATCTGATGTTATTGAAAGCTGTGTTGCTACTGCGTCCTGTCCGGCTGCTTCAATTACATCCTTAACTCCTAATGGATCCCAGTCGTCACTGCCCTTTAAAAGATTGTATGTGTTGTAATATGTCTTACCACCTGACACAATCTTGTAGGCATCAAGTACCGACTTGCCTGTAATATCAACGGTTTCTTTAGCTCCCTCGCCACCGATTGTGATGCTCTGTCCATTATGAATTATGTTGCTCTGATAACATTTTAATGAAGTTGATGGTGTTTTAGTCCATCCAATTGATATAGGTACACTTAAATTACTGTTATATACACAGTCTACTGCGGTAATTGTGCCGCCCTCTTTAGTAAAGAACTGTGTAGGTTCGGCTTCAACATTTAATATCTTACAATTAAATGTACAACCTAAAAATGTTGAACCTGTACCATATGATGAATATAATGGTCTGTTTCCGTAGAAATCAAAATCACATCCTACATATACAGCATTTGCATTAAGAGCATCATCGGTACTTTCAAAATGACAGTTATTATAAAGACTTCTTGATGCTCCATTTATTGGGTCAAGATTAAGTCTGCTTATAAAGTTACAGTTATCTGCAAACATCTTGTCTCCAGAAACATCAGCAAGCTGTGCCTGTGTGATTGTCTCTGTTCTCTTTGCCTGATTAAGCTCACTCATAAGCGGATAGTCAAGGTCTACACTGCAATAGTTACCTATTGTTATATTCTTAACTGTAAGTGCACCGCTGCAGTTGAATCTGAACATGGTATAGTTACCGTTAGAGGCATGTGACTGTCCTCTGTTTCCAGCTAATACAACATTATCAGGATTTCCTGTGAGACCTTTAATTGTAAGATAATCTGAATTAACAACCATTCCATAAGGTGCTGAATAGCCGTCTGTCTTCTGTACTGTATCTGTTGCTGCCGGATCATCTATCCAGTATACATATGGTGCAACATATACTGTCATTGGATTGTCTGCTGTTCCATTCTTTAATGCAGCTGCTGACAATGCCTTAGTAATGTCGTTATATACATATGGGTACTGGGCAGCAAGCTCGTCTGATAATGAGCCATCAAGATATATGGCTGTCTCCGACAACTGGATTGTCTCACCCTGATACTTAATGTAAGTTCCACCGAATTCAACCGGATCAGAACTGTCCATTGGTGTGTAACCTTCTAATGTTTTGTTGATGTCTTTTACTGCTGAATACCTTCCAGCTTTTACTCCTGTTTCCTGTGCAAATGCATAGTATCCCTGTAATGGAGCTAAGTTGCCTGCAACAAGAACGCCAGTCATGACACTGACAGCAACAGAAGCAATAATTTTGTTTCTTCGTATCATATTATTCCTCCTTATATTAAATTGTTTCTGCTTCTTAAGATGCTTTCATTATATTCACATTGTATTTTTATATATACAAAAAAACAGCACGAAATCTTCCAAAATCAAAAAAATATGTAAAAAATCAGTAACATTTTCTCTATAAACGACCTATAATCAGTATATGATTTTGCTTCGTAAGATATTATTCATATACCAAGGAGACGGCAATGTACCATTTTATTAATGACAATTTCCACACAGATATTGCTACTGTGCCTCCATCTTATAAGATGAAACATTTTCATGAACATAACAGATGGGAGCTGATGTTTATATATTCTGGTTCCTGCACCCTTTATGTAGGTGATGAAATATATATGTTAAATCCGGGCGGACTTGCTCTTATCCCACCAGACATGGCGCACATGACTACTTACCTCGCCGGAAGTGACCATACAAGATATGTGTTATATTTTAATAATGATGATTTAAAGTGGATTGCTGATGATTCCTCTCTGGATATAGAAAGCATTTTCCATAAACATCCTGTTGTCCATATACCAGAAAGACGACTTGATTATATAGCATCAATTATCCAGAAGATTTCTTATGAACACAATGGTGTCGACAGTCTGTCTTTATCTTTCGTACATTCTTATTTTCATGAACTTATACTTTTTATTCTGCGCTGTCAGATGTACGAAGATAATGTTATTACGAAAATGGATACAGGTAATGAACTTATCCAGAAGGTTATTGAATATATTATCGAGAATTATCATAATGACGTAACTATGGCTGCTACTGCCGAACTCTTTAATATGAGTGAATCGAGCCTTTCCAAGAAATTCAAGGCTTTTACAGGCTTTAGGTTCAGAGAGTATCTTATTAATGTAAGAACACACGCAGCAGCAGACCTTTTAGTCAACACCAGCCTCTCTATTACTGAGATTGCTGACAAATGTGGTTTCGCTGACAGTAATACTATGGGCGGCACATTTAAAAAAATCATGGGCGAAGCGCCCGGAAGCTACAGAAAGAACCATTAATTATATTTTTTTATTTTGGAATGGAGGTTATTATGGCAGATTTTATTTTACTTAATGAAGATTTCTCTGATTTTCCTATTGGTGAATTTCCTTATGATAAGAATCATTCAGCAATGGGTGAGTATCATTTTATCCATTATCCTGGATATTATGGTAAATGGTATGACCCAGTATGCAACCACACTTATAACGGTCAGGGGGCTTCCTGGATTATTTCTGAATATAATGGAAAACATTTTATGGAGCAGATGCGTATCCGCAATGACAAGCCACACCGCACATTTCCTATGCTCACAAGCGGTGACAGATTTTGGCGCGATTATACTATAACTGCAAGTGTGCGTATGTTTACTACCAAATGGGGCAATGCCGGCATTGGTTTTTGTTGTCAGAACTCTGCTAATCTTCTTGTCCTTGTTTTTGAAGAGCATGAGTTAAGACTTGAGTATCGTCATAAGGAAGAGGTTAGTATTATTGAATCTGCACCTTTTGATTATAATTGTGATGATACTTATGTACTTAAGGCTGAGATTAAAGGCAGCCATGTTATTTGCAGCGTTGATGATAAGGTTTATTTTGACCTTGACACTGAATATGCAAGGCAGGGTGGCAAGGTTGCCATTACTGCAACTATCCCAACACAGTTTGGTTTTGTAAATGTTACTACTTCTGAAAGTACTGCTGCTTCTATTGATGCTGCAAGAAATGCTTATAAAGCTGAATGTGAAGATGCACAGGCACATTATCCTAAGATGAAGCTTCTTAAGAAAATTGACCTTAAAGGCTGCGGCACCGGAAGACAGCTTCGTTTCGGTCATCTGCTTGGCAATGGCGAGTATCAGATGGTTATGGCTCAGTGCCAGAAAAGAGTAAACCGTGATGCTTATGGAACAATCAGCTGTCTCACCGCATTTGACCTTGATGGCAATATATTATGGCAGCATGGTGAACCTACTGATAATCACGACATTGGAACTATATCAGCAGATATGCCTATGCAGATATATGATATTGACGGTGATGGCTTTGATGAGGTTATTACAGCCAAGAATTTTGAAGTGCTGATTCTTGATGGCAGAACAGGTGAAGTGAAGAAACGTGCCAAAACACCTTTCTCTACACCAGAAGAGGACGGAACTATTATCGGTGTTCCTGATAAAATCTACGCATTTGACAGAATTAATCCTGATGGTATGCGTATATGTAATTTCCGTGGTCTTGACAAGCCACGCGATATTCTCATTAAGGATCGTTATTGCAGAGTGTATGCACTTAACGATGACCTTGAGGTTATGTGGCATTTCCAGAGTGATAAGAATACCGGACATTTTCCTTTTGCAATTGATATTAACGGAGATGGACATGATGAACTTTTAGTTGGTTATAACATGCTTGACTGCCACGGTAATAAAATGTGGACTATGCCTGTTAATGAAGACCATATTGATGAGATTGTTCCAGGCAGATTTGAGTCAGGACCACACAAAGGTACTAAATTCTTTGCCTGTGTTGCAGGAAAGGAAGGCTTCCTGATATCTGATTTTAACGGAAAACTTCTTAAGAAGGACGGCATAGGTCATGCACAGCGTGTAAGTCTTGCTAATTATCTTCCTAACCGCCCGGGCTATGAAATGGTTGTTGTTAATTTCTGGGGACACCAGGGAATTATATATTTCTATGACAGCGAAGGTAATCAGTTATGGGAAATGGAGAACGAGCTTAATGGCAATCTCTTAACTCCTGTAAACTGGACTGGCGACGGTCAGGACTTCATCCTTCTTAATGCTGATATAGAACGCGGTGGAATGATTGATGGCAATGGTATCCAGGTCGTTAAATTCCCTGATGATGGTCATCCTACCATGTGTGCTGAAGCTGTAAACCTCTGCGGCGATACCCGTGATGAGATTGTCACATGGGATTATGATTCAATGTACATATATACACAGGATGATGCACCTAAGGATGATGTATATGCACCTTTCAAGTATCCTGATTATAATGCTTCTAATTACCGCGGAGAGTATTCTTACCGTGAGAAGTGGTGGTAAAATTAAGACTATAAATGACCAGCAGGGTTGCAGAGTATATAACACTCTGCAACCCTGCTGTATAATAAGTCCATCAACATTTAATGAGTTTTTGCTCCAGACAGTAATGATACACTCCGTCTTCTTCAACGGATTTACATATGACATCTGCTCTTGATTTGACTTCATCAATGGCATTCCCCATGGCTACTCCTGTACCAACAGCTTCTAGCATTTCAATATCATTTCTACCATCACCAAAAGCAATCGCCTCATCTTTCGATAATCCATAATAATTAAGCACTGCATTTACAGCATTTCCCTTACCACAATTCAATGGAATTATATCTGCTGCTTTATCCCACCATGCAGTTATCTGGGTATTTTCAGTTCCTTGCAGTATCTGGGCGTATTCTTCTTTTCTGCACGCACACATAATCTGGTAAATATCTTCTTTACATAACTCATCAAAATTATCTGCAATTGTCAATGTTTCATTTCCAAATTTAAAGTACTCTTCCAGATGCTCATCTGTGCCATTCGTAACAATAAAATGCTCATTGCTGATTGCAGCTGCTCTGTTCATTTTATTAAGATTTTGAATTATTTGATGTTTATCATTATTATTCAGTGGATTCCTGAAAATAATCTTTTCTCCAGCCATTACATATGAACCATTAAATGTGAGCAGCACATCAAATGTAATATCTTTGAATTTAGGAATTGAAAGATAGCCTCTGCCAGTCGCCATGCAAAGCAATATTCCATTCTGGCGAAGAGAATTTAACGCTTTAACTGTTTTATCTGTCGGTTCTTTATTTCCCATTTTCAACAATGTTCCATCTATATCGAAAAATGCTATTTTAATCATATATGGCTCTCCTATCTCTAATTAATACAAAAATATCTTTTCGATTATACTTAATACTTAACTACTATTATATATTCTATCATAGTTTTTTTAAACACCCCAAAACCGAAATTCCGGGCTGTAATATACTTTTCCAAAACACCATAAGGCACTTTAAATTGTAAATTCTATCTCTTAATTAACATTTTGGAAGTAACTACATTTCCAATGTTCATATGTGCAATGGCTATAGTGAATTCTAATAAAAAGATTGTTAAATAATTGTAAAGTGATATAATAAATATAGTGTATTTGCGTGAAAATTATATACAATTGAATACATAAGAAAGGGGTTTGTAACTATGAAGAAACAAAGGAAAATATCAATTAAGGCCAGGCTTTTAGGAAGCATAATGCCAGTTGTTATTGCCATCGTAGCAGTACTTGTGCTTATTGCTTATCAGGCATCAGCGGGCATAATTGAAGATTATTCACAGAATTTGCTGGAGTCATCGGTAAGTAACCAGTCATCTAAGATAGAAGCCTGGTTAAGTGAGAACCTTGCTTCTTTCCAGATGGCAAAGACCACAATAGAAAATCTTCACCCGGATGATACACAGCTAAAGGCTATTCTTGATGGATATTATAACTATAATGATAATTATCCAGATGGTTTATATGTATCTGACTCTAATGGTAATCTTATAAAAGCGGATAAGTCAACTAAGAAGGAGAGCAATCCTGTACAGAGCATATGGTATAAGGAAGGCCTTACAAGGGTTAATATGGCTGTTGGTTCGGCATATAAGAACGCTGAGGGGGTTAATGTAATTAGTGCTTCAGGTATTCTTAATGACGGAACTGATAATGTAAGGGTAATATCAGCAGATATGACACTTGACCGAATTACTATAATTGTCAATTCTTTCATTGATATGGATAATGCAGAGGCATTTCTTGTTGATAAGAATACAGGAGTTATACTTGCTGACAGAGAATCTTCATTAATATCACAGAAGCTTGGTGCTTCCGGACAGAGTGAATATTATCAGAAGGTAGCAGCCCAATTTAATTCTGATGATTATGATTTTACAACTATTGACGGTAATATGACGGTATTTAAGGAGGTCGATGGCACTGACTGGGTATTAGTATCATATATTCCTAAGAATATTGTACTTGCAGAGCTTATACGTTTAAGAACTATTATGATAATTGTAGGAATTATATGTATAATGGTTCTTTGTGTTCTTGTTGAAAGAATGACTAATGTGGTAGTTAAGCCAGTAAAGAATATGACTAAAGCTATCACACAGATGGCTTCTGGTGATTTTACTGTATCAGTTAATGTTAAGGGCAATGATGAGATTGCGGTTATGGGACAGAGCATACAGAAGTTTATTCAGGCTATGCGCCAGATGATAGCCCAGATTGAAGATGTATCAGTACGATTAAAGGAGCAGGCAGTCTCAAGCAAGAATGTATCAGGCGAGATGAATACTGCGGCAGATATACAGTCTAAGTCGATGCGTGAACTTAACGACACAGTTGACCAGTTATCAGTGTCAGTTAATGAGATAGCAGAAAATGTTACACAGCTTGCAGGTGTTGCCGCAGAAACTAAGAACGATGGCGACTCAGTTGATATTAAAATGCGTGAGACAGTTGAAGTTTCCGAAAAAGGACGAATGGATATGGAACACGTCAGCGAAGCACTTAACAATATTGAGTTATCAATAAGAAGTCTTGAGGAAGCTGTTAATAAAGTTGGTTCGGCTTCTAAGGAAATAGTAGATATTATTAAGCTTATAGGTGATATAGCTGATGAAACTAACCTCTTATCACTTAATGCATCAATTGAAGCAGCAAGAGCAGGAGAAGCAGGAAGAGGCTTTGCAGTTGTTGCTTCTGAGATAGGTTCACTTGCAAAGAACAGTACAGAGTCTGTAGGACACATTACACAGCTTATCACAGAGATTAACAAGCTTGTTGAAGATGCTGTAAGTCAGGCGGGGGACAGTGTTGGAGAGATTGGTGACAGTGCAGTATTAATTCATACAGCAGTAGATACATTTAATACAATATTCAATAATATTAAGGCAACCAATGAACTTATGGCAAATGTTGTTGAGAAGATTGGACGTGTTGATGAGGTTGCTACTAATGTTGCCGCTATATGTGAGGAACAGGCTGCAAGCTCAGATGAGATTATGGCAACATCTGAGTCAATGTTAGGACAGGCTAATAATATTTCTAAAAACAGTGGACAGGTGGAAATCTCAGCAGAAGAATTAGCAGCTTCGGCAGAACAGCTTTCTAATCAGGTACAGCAGTTTCATATATAGAGAAGATAAAATGTTCGGAAAAGAGGTTATAGAATGAAGAAAAGGTTATGTTTATTAATATGTCTGGTAATGCTTGTATTAGGTGTTGCCGGCTGTGGTATTGGTACTAATACATCTTCAACAGGCAGTAAGAGCAGTGTAAAGATGTTAATGACACTGGCACAGGCTGATACCTTTAGAACACAGTTAGTTAACAAAGCAAAGGAAACAGCACAGGAGAATAATACACAGCTTGATATATTAGATGCCAATAATTCAATTGAAAAGCAGGTTGAGCATATTAAGAAAGCAGTTTCAGAGAATTATGATGTAATTCTTTGTAATATGGTAGATAAGGATACTTCATTAGAGCTTGAAGCTCTCGCGGGAGATATTCCTATTGTATTCTTTAATGTATCACCAGATGAATCAAGACTTAAAGCTGGCAAGTATATGTATGTTGGCTCAGATGAGTACACAGCAGGACAGTTTCAGGCAGAATATGTGCTTGATAAGTTAAAATCATCATCAGAGATTAATGTTGCTATAATTAAAGGACCATCAAACCATTCAGCAACTAAGGGAAGAACTAAAGCTGTTAAAGAGATACTTAATGCTTCCGGAAAGAAGATTAATTATGTATTTGAAGACCACGCTGACTGGGAGCAGACAAAAGCAGAGGAAATGTTTAATATATTCTTAAAGACTAACCAGAAATGTGATGTTGTTATATGTAACAATGATACTATGGCACTTGGCATAGTAGATGCGTGCCGTAAAGCAGGGAAAAGTAATATATTAATTCTTGGTATTGATGCGACAAGCGATGGCTGTAAGGCAATAGAAGCAGGAACAATGTCATTTACAGTATACCAGTCTGCT
>ERZ1034691.614-NODE-614-length-26372-cov-13.512292_pt1 | contig 26372 bp, 22 predicted proteins | sample MGYA00520638_ERZ1034691 | MGnify/ENA primary metagenome ERZ1034691 (study PRJEB33766, sample SAMN09781763) | gut metagenome | biome: gut microbiome | host: Homo sapiens | place: Madagascar | study: EMG produced TPA metagenomics assembly of the PRJNA485056 data...
GATGAAATGGTTTTACGATTTGGGACTTATGCAAGGAGGCAATCACAATGAAAAAGAATAAGCTGTTTTGGATGATGCTGGCGCTGTGTGCCGCAAACCTTGCGGCGCAGCTCTGCGTCTACCCTGCCCTGCCCGAAATGGTGCCGATGCACTGGGGCGTGAACGGTCAGGCGGACGGCTGGGGTGACAAGTGGCAGGTTCTGGTGATAGCGCTTTTGCCGTTTGGCATCGTATTGATGATGCAGGTGGTGCGCAGGATAGACCCCAAGCACGAAAACTTTGCCCGCTTTGAAAAGGCGTGGAATGTCTTTACCCTGCTGATGACCTTGTTTATGATCGGTATGTCGTGGATGTCTGCGCTGGACAGCTTTGGCTTGATGCCGGGCGGCGAAAGCATGGTGTCGACGCTGGTGCTGGGCGGCTGCGGCGTGCTGTTCATCGTTTTTGGCAACTTTATGCCGCAGATCAAGCAGAACTACACCTTTGGCTGCCGGACACCGTGGGCGCTCAACGATGAGCATAACTGGAACCGCACACAGCACATGGGCGGCATTACCTTTGTGGTAATGGGCGTGTTGATGCTGCTGTTCAGCATATTCGGCAAGGCGCTGGGCGAGGTCGTTTCGATGGCTGTGCTGATGGTGGCAATTTTCGGCGGCACGATTTGGATCTATGTGTATTCCTACCTAGTCTACAAGGGCAAAATGAAGTAATAAAAACCATCGGGGCGCAGCCAATGCAGGCTGCACCCCGATTTTTTGCGAGTTTTACTTGTACAGATCTACGATATTCAAAAGAATTTCCACGCTCTGATCCATCTTTTCGGCAGTGATGCACTCACACGGACCGTGGAAGTTGAACCCGCCGGTGCCAAGGTTCGGGCAAGGCAGACCCATATAGCTCAGGGTGGCGCCGTCGGTGCCGCCGCGCACGGGGGTCTCGATGGGTTCCAGCCCGGCTGCCCGGATGGCGGTGCGGGCGTTTTCGACCAGGTGGAAGTGCGGCTCGATCTTCTCCAGCATATTGTAGTAGCTGTCGTGCAGATCCAGTTCCACCGTACCTGCGCCGTATTTCTCGTTCAGGCAGGCGGCAATGTGCTGCATCTGTGCCTTGCGGGCGGCAAACTTGGCGGCATCGTGGTCGCGCACGATGTAGCCCAAGTGGGTGGTGGTCACATCGCCCTGCATACTGGTCAGGTGGAAGAAGCCCTCACGCCCTTCGGTATGCTCGGGGCGGTCAAAGGCGGGCAGCGCCGCGTGGAATTCCATAGCGACATTCTGGGCATTGACCATCGTGTTTTTGGCACTGCCGGGGTGTACGCTGAAGCCGTGTACCGTCACAACGGCAGCGGCGGCGTTGAAGTTTTCGTAGCTGATCTCGCCTACGTCCTCACCGTCCACGGTGTAGGCGTAAGCGGCGCCGAAGCCCGGCACGTCAAACAGGCTGGCACCCTCGCCGATTTCCTCGTCGGGGGTAAAGCCGATGCACAGCTTGCCGTGGGGACGCTTCTCGGTGATGATACGCTCCAGCGCGGTCATGATTTCGGCAACGCCGGCCTTGTCGTCGGCACCCAGCAGGGTCGCGCCGTCGGTGGTGATCAGGGTCTGCCCCTTCATCTCGGTCAAAAACGGGAAAACCGCCGGGTCCAGCACGGCGCCGGTGGCGGGCAGTACGACCTTGCCGCCGTCGTAGTTTTCGTGGATCTGGGGGTTGACGTTCTCGCCGGGGGCGTCGTCGGTGGTGTCCATGTGGGCAATCAAACCGAGCGGCTTGGCGTTCTCGCTGCCGGGGGTGGCGGGCAGCGTGGCGTAGACATAGCAATGCTCGTCCACAAAGGCGTCGGCAAGACCGAGCGCCTTCAGCTCATCGACCAGCTGACGTGCCAAGTCAAACTGGCGCATCGTGCTGGGATGGGTGCCGGAGTTGGGGTCCGAGGTGGTGTACACCTTGACATACTTCAATAGTCTTTCATAAGCGCGCATACGGGCTAAATCCTCCTTAAAAAGCGGCGGGCGGAGCCTGCCGCCAACTTTAGCATCTATTATAGCACAAAAAGTAACAATTTCCAAGGGTACAGGCTTTTCAAATGCAAAGTTTTATGGTAAAATAAGAAAGATTATAAAGGGTACTTATGCTTTGCGCCTTGCGCAGGCAAATGACGTATAATAAGGAGGCCGTTATGGCAGACACGATTTTTAAAGGCAAGACACTTTTGATTACCGGCGGTACGGGCAGCTTTGGTCATACCGTTTTGAAGCATTTCCTGACCACCGACATCGGGGAAATCCGTATTTTCAGCCGCGACGAGAAAAAGCAGGATGATATGCGCCACGAGCTGCAGGCAAAATACCCCGAGTACGCCGCCAAGGTCAAGTTCTACATCGGGGATGTGCGCAACATCCAGAGCCTGCGCGACGTTATGCCCGGCGTGCATTTTATCTTCCACGCCGCTGCCTTAAAGCAGGTGCCGAGCTGCGAGTTCTTCCCGATGGAGGCAGTGCGCACCAACATTGAGGGTACCGACAACATGCTGCACGCCGCCATGGAGGCAGGTGTGGAGCGCGTGGTCTGCCTGTCCACCGACAAGGCTGCCTACCCCATCAACGCCATGGGCATCTCCAAGGCGATGATGGAACACGTTATCACTGCCAACGCCCGCGTGTCCGCCCAGCGCGGCGGTCCCGTCATTTGCTGCACCCGCTACGGCAATGTTATGTGCAGCCGCGGCAGTGTGATCCCCCTGTTTGTGGACCAGATCAAAAACGGCGAACCCATCACCATCACCGACCCCGATATGACCCGCTTCCTGATGAATCTGGACGAGGCGGTGGATCTGGTTATGTTCGCCTTTGAACACGCCAACCCCGGCGATTTGTTTATCCAGAAATCCGACGCCTCCACCATCGGCGATCTGGCCAAGGCGGTGCAGACGCTGTTCGGTGATACCGGCACCCGCATCATCGGCACCCGCCACGGCGAAAAGCTGTACGAAACGCTGATGACCAAGGAGGAGCGTATGCGCAGCGAGGATATGGGCGGCTACTACCGCGTGGCTGCCGATAACCGCGACTTGAACTACGACAAGTTCTTTGTCAAGGGTCAGGTACACACCCAGGCCGATGAGGATTACACCAGCCACAACACCCGCCGCTTGGACGTGGAGGGTACCATCCAAAAGATTATGACCACCGAATATATTCAGGAAGAACTGAAAAAAGCGGGGAAAGTATGAACATCTTAGTGACCGGTGCTAAGGGCTTTGTGGGACGCAACCTGTGCGAAAATTTAAAAAACATCCGGGACGGTAAAAACCGCACCCGCCCTGCCCTTTGCGTGGAGAACGTTTTTGAATACGACTTGGACACTGACCCTGCGCTGCTGGACGAGTACTGCGCCAAAGCAGATTTTGTCTTTAATCTGGCGGGCGTCAACCGCCCCAAGGAGCAAAGCGAGTTTATGCAGGGCAATTTCGGCTTTGCCTCCACCCTGCTGGATACCTTAAAAAAGCACGGCAACACCTGCCCGGTGATGCTGTCCAGCTCGATTCAAGCTACGCTGATCGGGCGCTACGGGCAGAGCGACTACGGCAAAAGCAAGCTGGCGGGCGAGGAGCTGTTCTTTGCCTACGCAAAAGAGACCGGCGCCCCGGTGCTGGTGTACCGCTTCCCCAATTTGTTCGGCAAATGGTGCCGCCCCAACTACAACAGCGCCGTGGCAACCTTCTGCCACAATACCGCGCACGATCTGCCCCTGACCGTCAACGATCCTGCCACCGAGCTGGAGCTTTTGTATATTGACGATCTGGTCGAGGAGATGCTGGACGCGCTGGAGGGACATCCCCACCGCTGCGATTACGACGGTCTTGCCCCGGTATTCGGGCAGGAGGGTCGCTACTGCGCAGCGCCCGTGACCCACAAGGTGACCTTGGGGGAAATTGTAGCGCTGCTGGACGCCTTTAAGGCGCAGCCCGCTACCCTGCTGATGCCGGAGATCCCGGCGGGCAGCTTTGCCAAAAAGCTGTATTCCACCTATCTTTCCTACCTGCCCAAGGAAAAGGCAGCCTTTGCCTTAAAGCAGAACACCGATGCCCGCGGTAGCTTTACCGAGCTGCTGAAAACCGAAAACTGCGGGCAGTTCAGCGTCAATGTGTCGCTGCCCGGCATCACCAAGGGGCAGCACTGGCACAATACCAAATGGGAATTTTTTATTGTCGTGTCGGGACACGGACTGATCCAGCAGCGCCGTGTGGACAGCGATGAGGTGCTGGAATTTGAGGTCTGGGGCGATAAGCCCACCGCCGTGCAGATGCTGCCCGGCTACACCCACAACATTATCAATTTGAGCGACAGCGAAAATCTGGTGACCCTGATGTGGGCAAACGAGCAGTTTGACCCCAGCCATCCGGACACCTTCGGCTTGCCCGTTTAAAATAAGGAGCGTTGCAATATGCAGAAGTTAAAGCTAATGACCATCATCGGCACCCGCCCGGAGATCATCCGCCTGTCTGCCGTGATCAAGAAGTGTGACAAATATTTTGACCAGATTCTTGTGCATACCGGGCAGAACTATGACTACAACCTGAATCAGGTCTTTTTTGATGATCTGGGTCTGCGCGCGCCGGACTTTTATCTGGACGCCGTGGGCAGGGACTTGGGCGAAACCATCGGCAATATCATTGCCAAATCCTATGCGCTGATGGTGGAGCAAAAGCCCGATGCGCTGCTGATTTTGGGCGATACCAACAGCTGCCTTTCTGCCATTGCCGCCAAGCGGCTGCATATCCCCATCTTCCATATGGAAGCGGGCAACCGCTGCTTTGACGAGTGCTTGCCCGAGGAAACCAACCGCCGCATTGTGGACCATATTGCCGATGTCAATATGTGCTACTCGGAACACGCGCGCCGCTATCTGAACGCCGAGGGTACCGCCAAGGAGCGCACCTTTGTGACCGGCTCCCCCATGGCGGAGGTGCTGCACGCTAACCTTGCCCAGATCGAAGCCAGCGATGTGCTGCAGCGTCTGGGGCTGGAGGCGCACAAATATATGCTGCTCTCTGCCCACCGCGAGGAAAACATTGACACCGAGCAGAATTTTATCGACCTGTTCACCTCCATCAACCATCTGGCCGAAACCTATGATATGCCCATCTTGTACTCCTGCCATCCCCGCAGCAAAAAGCGGCTGGAGGCGATGGGCTTCCAGCTGGATGCGCGCGTCAAGCTGCACGAACCCTTGGGCTTCCACGACTACAACCACCTGCAGATGAACGCCTTTGCCGTGATCTCCGACTCCGGTACGCTGCCCGAGGAATCCAGCTTCTTTACCAGCGTGGGGCATCCCTTCCCGGCGGTCTGCATCCGCACCTCCACCGAACGCCCCGAGGCACTGGACAAGGGGTGCTTTGTGCTGGCGGGCATCCGCGCCGGCGGCGTGGAGCAGGCAGTCGAAACTGCCGTCGCTATGGTAGAAAACGGCGACAACGGCATCCCCGTCCCCTATTATACCGAGGATGTTTCCACCAAGGTGGTCAAGATCATTCAGAGCTACACCGGGGTTGTCAATAAGATGGTCTGGCGCAAGCCGGGATTTTAATAGGTAAAGGAAATCTGTTTGTATGGAAACGGCAGTTTTGGAAAAAACGCATAGCAGCACAAAAAATGCCAGCGCCGCTGTGCGCCGCACAGGTACGGCGCTGGCGCTGCTGGGCTGGCTGTTTGTTGCCCTTTTGGGCGGCAAAGCGGTTTCTCCCGTTACAGTTATTGTGTTTGGCGTATGCTGCTTGGCGTATCTGATTTTGCCCGGCTGGGCGCTGGCAGACTGGCTGGCACCCCGCCAAGCGGGGTTGACAGGGCTGTTTGCCGCCGTGTACGGCTGCGCCCTGCTGGCGGGGCTGCACTGTGTCAGTGTGCGGCTGGGTGCCGTGTGGCTGCTGCGCACGGTGCCGCCGCTGCTGGCAGCAGGGTGGTTATGCTGGCGCCGCCGCTGCGGTACGCTGGATGTAAAGGCTGCCGCCAAGGGTGCGCTGCGTATTCTGGACAGCAACATCGGGCTTTTTTGGGCATTGCTGTGTCTTTTATATGCGGTGCGCTTCGGCGCGGTCAACCCCTACCCGGCTCGGGCGGGGGCGGTGCATCTGGATCAGGATATGCTGTGGAATGTAGGCAATGCAGCGGCGCTGAGCGCCCATTTCCCGGCGGAGGATATCCGGTTTTCCGGCGTGCGGCTGTCCTACCACTACCTTACGGAATTGCTGGCTGCCGCGCTGGGTCTTGTAAGCGGTGCGCAGCTGTACGATATCTATGTATTTTTGGCAGGACCGCTGTTTCTGGCAGGTGAGCTGGCGGCGCTGCTGGCGCTGGCGCGTGCTTATTTCGGCAGCGAAAACGCCCGCGCCGGGCGGCAGCTGATTTTGCTGCTGTTCGGGTTTTCCTGCCTGTCGCTGTGGAAAGTTCTGCCCAACGGGTTAAGCCTGTTCGGCAATACCCTGCTGCAGCACCTTGTCACCAACATCAACGCGCAGGCCACGGCGCTGATTTTCCTGTGCGCCTTTACGGTCAGCTTTATCCGGCTGAGCCGCAGCCGCTTTGCACCAGACGCCAAGGAGCTGCTGATGCTGTTTGTCAGCTTCTTCCTTTTGTGCGTTGCCAAAGGACCGGAAGCGGCAATCGTCGTGTGCGCCTTTGCTGTGACGATGGGGATCGTGCTGCTGTTTCAAAAGCCGCACTATCCTACGGCGCTTGCGTGTCTGGCGGGTATGGTGGGTATTTTTGCCGTAACCTATTTTGTGCTGTTTGCCTCCGGCAGCAACAGTATGCGCCTGACCATTTTTGCCATGGACAGCTACTGGGTGTATCGCGTGTTAAGCCCCTATGCCGATTGGCTTTGCGCCCATTTGCCGATTTCCGGATATGTATGGCTGTTTTTGATTGGCGCGGCGGATGTCTTTTTGATGCTGCCCCTGCAATTTTTGCTGTGGCTGTCCGACGTGCCGGGCGCATTGCGGCGGCTGTTCCGGCTGGATGCGGCGCGCATTCTGGCAAACGGCGTGGTGGTCGGCGGCTTTTTGGGGTATCATTTGTTCTACCACACCAGCTCCAGCCAAGTGTATTTTGCGCTGGTAGCCATGATCTATATGACGCTGTTGAGCGTGGAACCCCTGCAGCGGCTGCTGCAAAGCAGGCACAAGATCCTGCGTGGGATCGTCGGTTTTGTGGGCGCTGCGGCGCTGTGTACGACGCTGCTTATGGTGGGCTGTTACACCGTAAGGGGCGTGCGGCAGCTGGGGGCAACGGCAGGGCTTTGCCGCAATGATACCACACAGGATTACTGGACAGCCGGTGATGCACAGGCGATGGAGTGGCTGCAGGCACATTCCGATACAGAGCAGCACTTTGCCACCAACCGAACCTCCCACACACCCGCCGTGGAGGATGCGATCAGCAACGGCTACAGCGCCCTGAGCGGTCGCCCCGCCTATCTGGAAGGATGGACGTATGCCATGACCAATATGGGCGTGGACAACGATGTGATCTGCGCAAAAATGGATGTCAATGCGGAGCTGTTCAGCGGCTGCAGTATGGAAAGAGCGGAGCAGCTGGCGGCGGAAAATAACATCCGCTGGCTGGTTCTGGCAAAGCGCTGGCCGGGCAAGGCACCGCAGGATATGCCTGCCGCGTTTGAAAACGCCGATGTGGCAATTTATGATTTGAGCAAGTAAGAGGTGCTGAATGCAAAAACGCATACTGGTCGTGACCCAGCATTTTTGGCCGGAAAATTTCCGCATCAACGATATGGTCGCGGGCTTCGTGCAGGACGGGGTGGCGGTGGACGTGCTTTGCGGTCTGCCCAACTACCCCAAGGGCGAATGGTTTGACGGCTACAGTGAAAACGGTCCGTGGGAGCAGACCTATCAGGGCGCCGGGGTGTACCGCGCTAAAGAGATTCCCCGCAAGGGCAATACGGGGCTGCGCATTTTTTTGAATTACGTCAGCTGGCCGTGGTACGCCGCTAAGGAGCTGCACCGCCTACCCGGCGGGTACGATGCCGTGTTCTGCTTTAACACCAGCCCCGTGCTGATGTGCTGGCCTGCCCTGCGCTATGCCAAAAAGCACAAGATCCCCTTTACCAACTATGTGCTGGATATCTGGCCCGAAAATCTGTACAGCGTATTGCCGGTCAAAAATCGTTTTCTGCGCTGGGTCGTCCAGACAGTCAGCGACCGGCTGTATAAGCGCGCTGACCGTCTGATCGCCATGAGCGTTCCGCTGCAAAAACGCCTGTGTGAGCGCACCGGCAAGCCGGAGAGCGCTGTGGCGGTCATCCCCCAATATTGCGAGGATTTTTACGCCGTACCCCAAGAGGACGAGGCACTGCGGCAGCGGTTCGGTGGGCGGTTCAATCTGGTGTTTACCGGCACGCTGACCCCCGCGCAGAGCCTTGACAAGGTGCTGCGTGCTGTGGTCAAGGCGCGAAAGAGCGGGGCAAGCACGCTGCATCTGCTTCTGGTGGGCGATGGTATGAGCCGCGCGGGGCTGCAGGCACTGGCGGCAGAGCTGAACGATGCCGATGCCGTGACCTTTTACGGCAGCGTACCCGCGCAGGAGGTACCCAAATTTACCGCTTTGGCGGATGCCCTGCTGATTTCCCTGGCAGACATCCCCGATTTGGGAATGACCATCCCCGGCAAGCTGGCAAGCTATATGGCGGCGGGCAAGCCGGTGGTGGCAGCGATGAACGGTGCCGGTGCCGAGGCTGTGCAGCAAAGCGGCGGCGGGCTGGTAAGCGCCGCCTGCGATGAGGATGCCCTTGCCGAAAACCTGCTTTCGCTTTGCGCGATGCCCTTGCCCGAGCGCGAGGTCATGGGGCAAAAGGCGAAGGTGTATTACGAAAAACACTATCGGCGCGCCGAGCTTTTGCGCCGTCTGGAAACGTTTATTTTGCAGGGTGAATGAGCGCCCTGAAAGAGAGGTACAGCCTTGGACAAAAAAATATTGGTACTGATCCCCTGTTATAATGAGGAGAGCAATATTGTGACAACGGTGGAACACCTGCGTGCAACCTGCCCGGAGGTGGATTTCCTTGTCATCAATGACTGCTCTACTGACGGAAGCGCCGCCCTGCTGCGCGAGAAAAACTATCCCTTTCTGGATCTGCCGGTCAACCTTGGCATCGGCGGCGGTATGCAGTGCGGGTACCAATACGCGGTGCGCAACCACTATGACGTGACCGTACAGATGGACGGCGACGGTCAGCACGACCCCGCGTACCTGTATAACATTGTGCAGCCGGTGCTGGACGGCGCGTGCGATATGTGTATCGGCAGCCGTTTTATCACCAACGAAGGATTTCAGACCAGCTTTATGCGCCGGGTGGGCATCCGCTTTTTAAGCGGAATGATCTACCTGCTGTCGGGGCATAAGGTGCTGGATGTTACCAGCGGCTTCCGCGCGGTCAACACCCGGCTGGCGCAGTATTTTTCTGCGCATTATGCCATTGACTACCCCGAACCGGAGGCAATTCTCGCGTCGTCCCTGGTAGGGTTCCGGGTAAAGGAAGCCCCTGTCATTATGCACGAGCGTCAGGGCGGCGCGTCCAGCATTTTCGGCTTTAAAAGCGCCTATTATATGATCAAGGTTTCGCTGGCGCTTATCATTGACCGTTTTTCCATCCGTAAACAAAAAGGAGGCAGACCGTGACCGCACGCTTGCAGTTGTATATGATCCTTGGCGCGGTAATTTTGCTTGCCGTGATTTTTTGCCTGCTCAAGCGCGGGCTGATGAGCGTCAAATACAGCTTGCTGTGGCTGCTTTTGGCGGTGTGTCTGGTGATTGCGGCAGCCGTGCCTTACACCGTATTTGTGCTGCGGGATCTTTTGGACATTCAGATGCCCGTAAACCTGATATTCCTGTTGATGTTCTGCTTTGTGCTGGTGGTGCTGCTCTCGCTGAGCGTGGCGATCACCCAATTGGCAGAAAAATGCAAGCGGCTGACACAAGCCAACGCCATACTCGAAAAGCGTGTGCGTGACTTGGAGGATACGGCAAAGGGTGGGAAGCAAGAATGACGTTGGCTCAGGTGTTTGCGGCAATTACGCCGGAGCAATTCATTGCCTACTTACAAAAAAGAGGTACCCTGTCGGTTACTACGGTTTCCTTTTTGGTGTTTTTTGCCCTGGTGGCAGTGGTCAACTATGCCCTGCCACGGGTGCTGCGCCCCTATTACCTGCTGGCAGTCAGCATCGGCTATTTTTGCTATGAACCGAGCTACCGCCCGCTGCTTTGGGCATTGCTGGGCTTGGCGGGGCTGAGCTGGCTGTGCGGACTGGTAATCGGCAGCGTGCGCAGCAAGCCCGTGCGGGTGCTGGCACTGCTGGCTGCCATTGCGGGCAGCGTGGGACTGCTGTTCTATTACAAATATTGGAATATGGCGGCGGACATTGTGGCAGGAACGCCGCTTTCGGGCATACTGCCCCACCGCGGCAGCATTCTGGCACCTATGGGGCTGAGCTACTTTGCGCTGTCCTCGCTGAGCTATCCCATCGACGTATTTAAACGGCGCTGCAAGGTGGAAAAAAATCCGCTGCATTATGCGCTGTTTGTCTGCTACTTCCCTACACTGATCACGGGTCCGATCGAGCGATACCCCCATCTGCGCCCGCAGATCAAAAACAGCCGACGGTTCAGCTATACCCGCTGCGCGGGCGGTGCGTTCCGTATGCTGTGGGGCTACACCAAAAAAATGGTCATCGCCGACAACCTCAACCTGTACATCACGGCGGTGTACCAAAACGCCGCCGATATGGGCGGACCGAACCTGTTGGCGGCTACCCTGCTGTTTGCCGTGCGGCTGTATATGGATTTTTCGGGCTGCTGCGACATTGTTCTGGGTGTGTCCCGCATTTTGGGCTACGATTTGCTGGAAAATTTCCAGGCACCGCTGGAAGCCCGCACCTTCAGCGGCATATGGCGGCGCTGGCATATCTCGATGTCCGGCTGGTTCCGGGATTATGTCTATATCCCCTTGGGCGGCAGCCGCTGCGCGCTGTGGCGTAAATGCCTGAACACGATGATCGTCTTTACGGTGTCCGGCATCTGGCACGGTGCAGACTGGCGCTATATGATGTGGGGCGTGGCTTGCGGTGTGGTTTCGGTGCTGAGCATTCTGACGGCAGCACCGCGCCGGTTTATCGCAGACCGCAACCCGCTGTATAAGATGGAATGGTTCAAGGTGCTGTTCCAGACCGCCTGCGCCGATGTGCTGTTTGCGCTGGTGTTTGTATTCTTCAACTGCGCCTTGCTGAATGTGGAACCCGGCGTGGTATTTACCGGGCTGACGCAGGGCTGGCACGGCATTGCCCCGGCGTGGCAGGAAATCACCCTCTCACTGCACGCCTGCGGGCTGTACGGACGCCTGCCCGTTGTGTTGGTGTTCAGCATCTTTGTGGTATTTGCGGTGGAACACGGCGGGCGCAATGTGGCGCGTTGGATTCGTGAGCAGCCGTGGCCGCTGCGCTGGACGCTGTACTATGCGGCTTCCGCTGCCATTTTGTTCTTTGCCGCGTTCGGGCAGTCGGCATTCATCTACCAAAATTACTAAAGAAAGGCGGTATTCGATATGTCAGCTCGAACCTCTACCCCGCTGCCGGCACCGCCTGTTAAAATCCAGCGCGGAAACGCCGCACCGCCGCGCACCCAACGCCCGGCGCACCGTAAAAAGAAGGTAAACCCCTTTGTGCGGTTTCTCCGTGGGGTGGCGCGCCGCATCTACTTCGGCGTAAAAATCAGCTATAAGGTGCTGCTTTTGCTGCCCATCCCGCTGTTTATGGTGGCGTTCAGCTTTCAGGTGGATCGCAGCGGCTTTTATCAGGGCGCACTGGCGCCCCGCCGCATCGTCGATTTGATGCTGGACGGCAAGGACGTGACCAATTTTGAGCAGATGGACGAGCGCAGTGTCGTGCAGCTGTACGCGCAGGACGTACCCGAAACGCCTGAGGTGATCGGCATCGGCTCCAGCCGTGTGCTGCAATTTACCCGCGACATTGTAGGCAGCCAGAGCTTTTTTAATATGGGTGTGACCGGAGCCGATGTCCGTGATGCCATGACCAGCTACTATAAGATGGTATCCTACGGCAAAACGCCCAAGGTGCTGCTGTGGAGTGTAGACCCGTGGGTGTTCCATGGCGGGGAAAATTCGCTGGATGCCCGCGCCGATGCCAACCTGTACAACGAATTTTTGACCAAGGTATTGAACATCCCCACCGACTACGAGGAGCCGATTTCCCCCGAGGCGTGGGAGGCACTGGCAGACCCCGCCTATTTTCAGGGCAACTTTGACTACTACTTAAAAAACCGCGGCAATGACACCGCGGTGGACGCCGACGGCAACCCCATTGAATTCAATGCCGTTACCGGCAACGTATACAACCAGACCGCGTCCGTGAAGCGATCGGACGGCAGTATTCTGTACGCCGTGGCATTCCGCGAGCGCAGTGTGGATGAGGTTCGCAACGATGCCGCCATCGTCTGCAACACTGTGGACAGCATCCATATGGAGGAGTTCGACCACCTTGACACCAACCGGGTCTTGGCGTTTGAGGCGTTTATCCGCTATGCCCAAAGCCAAGGCACAACGGTGGTGCTGGTGCTGGCACCGTGGCACCCCTACCTGTACGATTTTATGCTGACCGAACCCGAAAAGCACCAAGGCTTTTTTGCCGTTGAGCCGTATGTCCGCCAGTTCTGTGCGGAAAACAACATCCCGCTGTACGGCAGCTATGACCCCAGCCTGATCGAGGGCTTGGAGGAGGAGGACTTCTTTGATGGCGTCCACTGCAAGGGAAGCGGCTTTGAAAAGCTGTTCCCCGGCATCAAAAAGGTGCTTTACAGCGCAGAAACCAATACCCTGCCCGACCCGCTGGCGCTGACGCCCCGCACCGGGCATACAGCAGCCGAATAAGAGGTAAATGCAATGCGTGTTTTGCAGAAAGCTAACGATACACCGCTGATCTTAGGCAAGGGCGGTTTTGGCAGACAGCTGGCAGACTGGCTTTTGGACGAGGGCTGGGGCAAGGCGGAATTTTTGGATGACGCTGCCCCCGGCTGCGCCGGAAAGCTGCACGATTACACAGACCCCGCCCTGCTGCGCAAAAACCGCCCCGCCTTTGCCGCCATCGGCAACAACGTACTGCGGGCAGAGCTGCTGCAAAAGCTGGCAGCGCTCGGCTATGCAACGCCGGTATTTGTCAGCCGGGCAGCCTCGGTAAGCCCCAGCGCTGTGCTGGCACCGGGCTGCGTGGTACTGCCGCAGGCCTATGTAGGGGCAGGTGTGCAGGCGGGCGCCGGCTGCATTATCAACGGCGGGGCAATTGTTGACCACGATGCCGTGCTGGGAATCGGCGTTCATATAGCGCCTGGCGGCATTGTAAAAGCAGGTGCTGTTTTGCCGGATTTTGCCAAGGTGGAATCCGGGCAGGTCGTTTTGTCCCCGTGGCAAACCTAAGGCAACACTGCACACCATTCCAATAAAAACAGACCCCGCGCCTTGCAGCAATGCAGGGCGCGGGGTATTTGTGTATGGACTTATATATGCTTCAGAATTTCATCGGTGATCGCCGTACAGCCCACCTTGGTGCAGCCGTCCGCCATCATATCGGCGGTGCGGAATCCGGCATCCAGAACAGCGTTCACAGCTGCCTCAATGGCATCCGCCTCGGCGGGCATCGAAAAGCTGTACCGCAGCATCATGGCAGCGGACAGGATGCAAGCAATGGGGTTTACGATATCCTGCCCGGCAATGTCGGGCGCCGAGCCGTGAATCGGCTCATACAGCCCGCAGCTGCCCTGCCCCAAGGAGGAGGACGGCACCATACCGATGCTGCCGGTGATTTCGCTGGCTTCGTCCGAAAGGATGTCCCCAAACATATTTTCGGTCACAATGACGTCAAACTGTGCGGGATTTTTGCAGATCTGCATCGCGCAGTTATCCACAAACATCTCGTTGTACTCGACCTCCGGGTATTCGGCTTGCAGGCGGTGCATAACGGCGCGCCACAGGCGGCTGGTATCCAGCACGTTGGCCTTATCCACACAGGTCAGCTTTTTGCGACGCTTCATCGCCGTTTCAAAGCCGATACGCCCGATGCGCTCGATCTCATGCTCGGCGTAGGGCATCGTGTCCACGGCAACCTTCTCGCCGTCCTGCGTGAAGGTCTTATGCTCGCCGAAATATACCCCGCCGATCAGCTCCCGCACAACGATAAAATCGATCCCCTGGTCTACGATGCTTTTTTTCAGCGGGGAGGCATCTGCCAGCTGCGGCCAGATGCGGGCAGGGCGGTTGTTGGCATACAGCCCCATACCGGCGCGCAGGCGCAAAAGCCCTTTTTCGGGGCGGCGGTCGCCGGGCAGCCCCTCCCACTTGGGACCGCCGATGGCACCCAGCAGCACACTGTCGGCGGCTTTGCATTTTTCCAGCTCGGCGGCGGGCAGCGGGTCACCGAACTTGTCGATCGCCTCGCCGCCCATATAGGCGCGGGTGTAGGTGAAGGTGTGATTGTATTTGTCGGCAATTTTGTCCAGCACGCGCACTGCCTGCCGGACAATTTCTGGGCTGGCGCAGTCGCCGTAAATCAAGGCAATGGTTTTGTTCATGGGTGTTTCCCTCTCAGTCCTTCAAGCTGTTCATCAAGCCGCCCTTGGCAATAATTTGTTGGATAAAGGGCGGAAACGGGACGGCTTGGAACTGCTGCCCGGTGGTTTCGTCGGTAATCAGACCGGTATCAAAGTCGATGCGCACGGTGTTGCCCTCGGCAATGGCGTCGCAGGCGGCGGGACATTCCAGAATCGGCAGCCCGATGTTGATGGCGTTGCGGTAAAAGATGCGGGCAAAGCTCTTGGCAATTACGCAGTCAATGCCCGCTGCCTTGATGGCTACCGGGGCGTGTTCGCGCGAGGAGCCGCAGCCGAAGTTTTCGCCCCCGACCATAATATCCCCTGCCTTTACGCGGGTGACAAAGGTCTTGTCGATATCCTCCATACAGTGGGCTGCCAGCTCGGCGGCGCTCTGGGTGTTTAAGTAGCGCGCCGGGATGATAACGTCGGTGTCAATGTTGTCGCCGTATTTAAAAACGGTACCTTTTGCATTCATAGCTTATACCTCCCGTGGGTCGGTGATGTAACCGGTCAGGGCGCTGGCGGCTGCGGTGGCGGGGCTGGCAAGGTAAACCTCGGAATCGACGTGTCCCATACGTCCCACAAAGTTGCGGTTGGTGGTGGAAACACAGCGCTCGCCTGCCGCCAGAATTCCCATATAACCGCCAAGGCAGGGACCACAGGTGGGGGTGGAAACAATGCAGCCCGCGTCGATAAAGGCCTCGGTATAGCCGCGCAGGAGGCACTCTTTGTACACGTCCATCGTGGCGGGAATGATAATGCCGCGCACGCCCTTGGCAATCTGTTTGCCCTTCAGGATCTCATAGGCTGCCTGCATATCCTCAATGCGCCCGTTGGTGCAGGAGCCGATGACGATCTGGTCAATTTTGATGCGGCTGCCGTCCTTGGCGGGGTGGGTGTTCTCCGGCAGATGCGGGTAGCTGACGGTCGGCTCCAAGGCGGACAGGTCAATGGTAACGGTGCGTTCGTACTCGGCGTCGGCGTCGGCTTCGTACTTGACCCACGGGCGCTGGCTGCGTCCTTTGAGATAGGCTTCGGTGATTTCATCCACCGGGAAAATGCCGTTCTTGGCACCGGCTTCAATCGCCATATTGCAGATGCAAAGGCGATCCTCAATCGTCAGGCTTTTGATGCCCTCGCCGGTGAATTCCAGACTTTTGTACAGCGCGCCGGACACGCCGATTTCCCCGATGAGGTGCAAAATCACGTCCTTGCCGCAGACCGGGCGTTTCAGCGCGCCGACCAGCTCCACCTTGATGGCGGCGGGTACCTTGAACCACGCCACGCCCTTTGCCATACCGGCAGCCATATCGGTGGAGCCGACGCCGGTGGAGAAGGCACCCACGGCACCGTAGGTGCAGGTGTGGCTGTCGGCGCCGATAATGCAGTCCCCCGCCGTTACGATGCCTTTTTCGGGCAGCAGGGCGTGTTCCACGCCCATCTTGCCGACATCGTAGAAGTTGAGGATGTCGTACTTGTCGGCAAACTCGCGGCACTGCTTGGACTGAGTCGCGCTTTTGATATCCTTGTTGGGGACAAAGTGATCCAGCACAATGTTGACGCGGGTGTTGTCAAACACGGCGTCAAAGCCGGCTTTTTCAAATTCGTTGATGGCAACCGGGGTGGTAATGTCGTTGCCCAGCACGATATCCAGACGCGCATTGATGAGTTGCCCGGGGTATACACAGGCTTCGCCGCAGTGGGCTGCCAGGATTTTTTGGGTCATTGTCATTGCCATAGGGAAAAACCTCCGCTTATCTGTTGTTGATGGCGCTTACCAAGGCGCGGATACCGGCGACGATAATGTCGGTGTGGGTGCCGCAGCCCCATGTTTCCTCGCCGGATGCCCACTTCAGCCCCACATAGGAGCAAGCGCGGGAGTTAGTGTCGGAATCCAAGGCGTGTTCGCTGTAATGCACCAGTGTAAAGTGCATACCGGTCTGCTTTTCCAGCGCGGTGGCAACGGCGTCCAGACGACCGTTGCCGATGGCCGTGCATTTGACGGTGCTGCCGCCGCCGGTGATGACGATGCTGGCGGTAATGCTGCCGTCCGAATTTTGGATAAAGTGCGCGTCCGGCACATTCAGCGGGTGGGTGTGGTTGAGGTAGCTCTGTTCAAATACCGCCAGCACCTCTTTTACGCTCAGCTCACGGTGTTCGTGGTCGCTGACCTCCTTGACCTTGTAGCCCAGCTCTTCGCGCATTTTCGGCGGCGGGTTGTAGCCGTAGTTCTGCTGCAGCAGGAAGCCGATGCCGCCCTTGCCGCTCTGGGAGTTGATGCGGATCACATCAGCATCATAGGTGCGCCCGATGTCGTGCGGGTCAATGGGGATATACGGGCAATCCCAGCGGTGCTGCCCGTGCTCCTTGCGCCAGGTCATACCCTTGGCGATGGCATCCTGATGGCTGCCGCTGAATGCCGCAAAGACCAAGCTGCCCGCATAGGGCGTGCGCTCATAGACGTGCATACGGGTCACACGCTCGTAGGTTTCGCAGATGGCGGGCATATCGCTGAAATCCAGCTTGGGGTCCACGCCGTGGCTGTACATATTCATCGCCAGCGTGATGGCATCCACGTTGCCGGTGCGCTCGCCGTTGCCGAACAGGCAGCACTCGATGCGCTGAGCGCCCGCCAGCACGGCAAGCTCGGCATCTGCTACGCCGCAGCCGCGGTCGTTGTGGGGGTGGGTGGACAAAATAACGCTGTCGCGGTATTTCAAATGCTGGGAACACCACTCGATCTGGTTGGCATAAACGTGGGGCATACTCATTTCCACGGTGACCGGCAGGTTGATGATCATCGGGCGATCGGGCGTGGGCTGCATGATATCCAGCACGGCGTTGCAGACCTCAACGGCGTATTCCGGCTCGGTGCCGGTGAAGCTTTCGGGGCTGTACTCAAACAGGAAGTTGCCCTCGTACTCCTCGCTCAGCTGCTTGACCAGCTTGGCACCGTCCACAGCAATCTGCTTGATCTCTTCCTTGCTTTTTTTGAATACCTGCTCGCGCTGCGCCACGCTGGTGGAATTGTAAAAGTGGATGATAGCGCGGGGCGCACCCTTGACCGCCTCAAAGGTTTTGCGGATGATGTGGTCGCGGCACTGGGTCAGCACCTGCACCGTGACGTCCTGCGGGATGCGGTTGCCGTCAATGAGGGTGCGCAGAAATTCGTACTCGGTTTCGCTGGCGGCAGGAAAGCCGACCTCAATCTCCTTGAAACCGATTTTTACCAGCATATCGTAGAATTCCAGCTTTTCGTCCAAGCTCATGGGGACGATCAGGCTCTGGTTGCCGTCGCGCAGGTCCACGCTGCACCACGCGGGGGCTTTTTCAATGTGATCTTTTTTGCACCATTCATAGGTGTGACCCGGCTCTACGGGCGGCTGATAGTATCCGATGCTGTACTTGGTTGCATCCATCATAGTAAGATTCCTCCTGCCAAAAGCGCGTTTTGCGCCTTGGGAAAACAAAAACCCGTCCCCCAAAGGCACTGCCTTTGAGAGACGGGAGCAAATTCTGTTTGCTGTACCCGCGGTACCACTCTCATTGCCGGAAACCGACCCCTCTGCACGATCAGCCCAAAACGGCGAATCGCTCCTGCTTGATAACGGACAGGCACCGTCCGCACCTACTAAAGCTTTCGGCACGGCTGCTCCGGGACCAGTTACGCAATATCCGCCGTGCTGCCTTGCACCAAACGGCAGCTCTCTGCAACGGTAGGGGTATTGCCATCTTCCCTTCACGGCATTTCTAACGTTGCCGTTATTGTAACAGAAAATTGACTTTACGTCAACTGTCAAATTGCACAAAGAAAGACAAGGACAACAAAAATAAACTATACAAAAATCCCGCCTGCGGCAGCGCCGCAGGCGGGATGGAGTAAACAGATATCAGCGGTTCTGGGGACCGTTCTTCAGGATGACGTCATGGCTGCCACCTTCCACGATGGAAGTGGAAGAAACGACGGTGAGACGCGCTTTTTCCTGCAATTCAGGGATGGACAGCGCACCGCAGTTGCACATGGTGGAGCGTACCTTGTACAGGGTGGTCTGCACGCCGTCTGCCAGAGGACCGGCGTAAGGAACGTAGGAGTCAACACCCTCCTCAAAGCTCAGCTTCTGGGCGCCGCCAAGGTCATAGCGCTGCCAGTTGCGGGCGCGGTTGGAACCCTCGCCCCAGTATTCCTTGACGTAGTTGCCGCCCACGCGCAGCTTGTTTGTGGGGGATTCGTCAAAGCGGGCAAAGTAGCGACCCAGCATAACGAAGTCAGCACCCATGGCAAGCGCCAGCGTGATGTGGTAATCCTGCACGATGCCGCCGTCAGAGCAGATGGGAATGTAGATGCCGGTTTCCTTGTAGTATTCGTCGCGAGCCTTGGCAACCTCAATGACAGCAGTAGCCTGACCGCGACCGATGCCCTTGGTTTCGCGGGTGATGCAGATGGAGCCGCCGCCGATGCCGATCTTGATAAAGTCGGCACCTGCCTTGGCGAGGAACAGGAAGCCCTCACGGTCAACGACGTTGCCGGCACCGACCTTTACCTTGTCGCCGTAGTTTTCACGGATCCAGGCAATGGTGCGGGACTGCCACTCGCTGAAGCCCTCGGAGGAGTCAATGCACAGAACGTCCACACCGGCGTCCACCAAGGCGGGTACGCGCTGGGCGTAGTCGCGGGTGTTGATGCCGGCGCCGACCACATAGCTCTTGTTTTCGTCCAGCAGCTCGTTGACGTTCTCTTTGTGGGAGTCGTAGTCCTTGCGGAATACCATATACTGCAGGTGACCCTCAGCGTCGATCAGGGGCAGAGAGTTGATCTTGTTATCCCAGATGATGTCGTTGCAGTCGTGCAGGCTGGTGGTGTCGGGGGCGGTGACCAGCTTTTCCAGCGGGGTCATAAACTCGGTGACCTTGAGGTCCATCGTCATACGGGACAGGCGGTAGTCACGGCTGGCAACAATGCCCAGCAGCTTGCCGTGGGCAGTGCCGTCATCGGTGATGGCAATGGTGGAGTGACCGGTGCGGGTCTTGATGTCCAGCACGTCGCCCAGGGTGGCCTCCGGCGGCAGGTTGGAGTCGGAGGTGACAAAGCCCTTCTTGTACGCTTTGACGCGGCGAACCATATCGGCTTCCTGCTCGATGGTCTGGGAGCCGTAGATGAAGGAAACGCCGCCCTGCTTGGCCAGCGCAATGGCCAGCTTTTCGCCGGAAACAGACTGCATAATGGCAGAAACCATGGGGATGTTCATTTCCAGCGGGCAGGCTTCCTCGCCCTTGCGGTACTTGACCAGCGGGGTTTTCAGGCTGACAGCGGTGGGCACGCACGCGGAGGAAGAATATCCGGGAACAAGCAGGTATTCACCAAAAGTACGGGACGGTTCGGAAAAATAATAAGCCATAGTCACACTCTCCTAACTTCCTGTTTGCATCATATATTAGAAAGATTGTACCACAATCACGGACAAAATACAAAGCCTTTTTGCGGAAATCTTTCTTGCACCGACTCACAGAAACTTGGGCAGATTGCACCAAAATCTTTGCGCAAAGTATGACTTTAACGAAACCGGGCAGTGCCCGCCTGCGGTTGCGCCGGACCGCGCCCTATTTTATAAAGGTATAGCAAAACAAACAAAGAAACTCCGCCCTTGAGGGAAGGGCGGAGTTCATAAGAAAGGAGGAGAAGAACACATGAAAAATGTGGGGTTATCAATCACAGCAGGTCATATCTAACCTGTGACTAAATTGTAACCCTTTTGTCATTATATGTCAAGACTTTTTTGTAATTTATTTGTAATTTTTCAATTTGTTCACATTTCGGGCTTTCCTTGCGCTATGCTCTGTGGTTTGTCAGGAAAGTCTGGGCTTTCCAGCCGCAGGGTCATTGCAGCGCAGCCGCCTTCGGCTGTGTTGGAAAGCACGAGCTTTCCACCGTGGGATGCGGCGGTGCAGCGCACAAAATACAAACCTAAGCCTTGATGCCCGTTGCCGGGGCGGGCGGCATCGGTGTACAGAAAATCTCCGGCTTTTTGCAGAGCCTCGGCAGTAAAGCCGACGCCGGAATCCTGCACGGTCAGTGTAAGAAACTCCCCCTGCCGCTGTACGGTCAGCGTTACGCGCCCGCCCGCCGGGCTGTAGCGCACAGCGTTGTCCAACAGGTTTACCACGGCGCGGGTCACATCACTGCGGGCGGCGGTAAGCACGGCGGGAACTTCCTCCTGCACCAGCGAAAACGCAAGCCCCTTGGGGGCGCACAGGTCATGGGCGGCAGCGGAAAGCTCTGCCAACCACTCCCCTGCCGCAAAGTCCGTCTTGGCGGCGGGTTGGGCATTCACGGTGCGCAGCGCCGCCAGATACTCCCTGGCGCGGTCGCAGGCGCGCAGAATGGCGTCGGTCTGCCCGGTCTGTGCGGGGGTCAGCTCGTCCTCGGCGAGAAGCTCGGCGTTGCCGCGTATAATGGTCAGCGGCGTTTTTAAATCATGGGTCAGCGCTGCCAGCTGCTCTGTGCGCTGCTGCTCCAGCCGCCATTGGCTGCGCAGGCTGTCGGTCAGTTCGCTGCCCATCGTCTGCATGGCGTGCAGCGTGTCGGAAAATTCACGGATGCGGCAGCTGTCGGCATCCACGGCATCGGGACGGTGGGCGGCGATTTGCGCAATGGCGCGGTTCAGCCGGGCGGTGTCGGCAGCCAGCCGCCGCACCGTGCGTGCTGTTGTCAGCGTCGCCCAGCCCACCAGCAGGACGACCAAAAGAAGAACGTAGCAGGTTTGAAAATCCGGCAGCTTGCTGCGCAGGGCTTTGTCGGCATAAGGTAAAGAATAATCATACGCAAGGATGCAAAAGCTGCCGTCCGCCATTTTTACGTCGTATTGGTACTGGGTATATCCCAGGTTGCCGCTGCCGCCGTGGAAGGCGTTCAGGGCAGTTTTCAGCTGCCGGGCGGTCATATTGGTTTTGGTTACGGTGCCGTTTTCTACGATCGCCCAGCGGCAAAGGTCGCTGATCTGCGTTTCGTCAAAGGTGTCAGCGGTCATCGTGACCACCGTCTGCCGTGCATCGTAGCAGGCTACGGCGCCGGCATTGGCAGACAGCAAAAACCCGTGGCGGATCAGCGCCATCATCAGCGACCACCAGATAAGCACCAGCAGGACGCATCCACCGCAGCAGAACACCAGATACCGCACCAGTACGCGGTACAGGGAGGTCAACCTTCGTTTTGCCATACATACCCCACCCCCCACACAGTTTTAATGATGCCGTCGGCGTTCGGCAGCCCGGCAGTCCGCAGCTTGGCGCGGATGTTCTTGATATGCTGGGTCACGGCGGTATCATCGGCGCTGCCGTCGTAGCCGAACACCGCCTCGTAAATTTGTTCCTTGCTGAAGGTCTGCCCGGCATGCAGCGCCAGATACTCGCAGATGGCATATTCCGACTTGGTAAAGGGCAGGGTCTGCCCGCTGACGGCGGCGCTTTTGGCAGCTAAGTCAAACCGCACGCCGCTGCGCTCCAGCGTGTGGGCGGGGGTGCGGCTGCTGCGGCGCAGGTGGGCGGCGACCCGGGCGCGCAGCTCCGCCAGGCGGAAGGGCTTGGTCAGGTAATCGTCCGCGCCAAGCCCCAGCCCGGTCAGCACCGACGGTTCATCGGTGCGGGCGGTCAAAAATAAAATGGGGGCATCAGTATCGGCGCGGATGCGGCGGCACAGGGCAAAACCGTCCTCGCCGGGCATCATAATATCCAGCAGGATGCAGTCCGCCCAGCGGCAAAGCGGGGCGGTCACCTCGGCGGCGCAGGTGCGGGTCTGCACCAAATGCCCATCGCGTTCCAGCGTGGTTTTTATCAGCGCGCAAAGGTCGCGCTCATCATCGACAGCCAGAATGTTCGCCATAATACCCTCCCCTTTTTTTACAGCGTCAGCGTATAGGTCAAGCAGGACAGTGCGTACAAAATGTAGACGTGCGCCGGGTAAAAAATATAGAACAGCGGCTTGCATCCCCTGCCGCGCTTGCCGTTGTACAGCAGCATCAGCACAACGGCAAAAATGCCCAGCCACTCATAATACACGGTGAACATCTGCGCAAAGGTAAAGTCCGGCAGTCTGCGCACCTGCAGATAGACCAAAAGGAAATCGCCCAAGAAGGACATCCCCGCCCATGCCAGCAGACGCAGCGTTTTGTGGTTGTACAGTGCATACAGCAAAATGCCGCCCAGCAGGAAAGACCACCCGCCGTCCGTGATGGTGGACCACATCGGCAGCACGGCGGTGATGAGATAAGCAAACAAAGAGGAGCTTGCGGGGTTCTGGGAGATCTGCGGGAATGCTGTCAGGATGCCCGCTACGATAAACGGCCACACGATGGGCCCAAGCACGGCGGCAAGACCGGGCAGCCACCTTTTCTGGCGCAGCCAGTCGATGCCCTGCCAGACAAGGCACAGCCAGAACAGTGCCAGAAAGATGGCGTTTTGGGGGTAAAAATCGTCCCCGCGGCGCAGCGCACCTGCGAATATCATAAAAAATTCCACCGTACCCATGGCGGCGCCCAACAGCCAGATACGCAAAATATAGCGCTTGCGGTCGTGGGTGTGGGCAAAGCCCTCGACCGTGCAGAACAAAAACAGCGGTGCAGCCAGCCGCCCCAGCATACTGAACCAGACGGGTACAAGACCGGTAAATTCAAAAAAGTAGTGGATGTGATCCAGCAGCATCAGCACCAAGGCGATGGTTTTAAGTGCCGTGCCGGAAAGTCCGTTTTGTGTGCGTTGTTTCATAAAATAAATCCCCTTTCTGTGGTTACAGGACTATCATACAGGGGATTTATGTAGAAAATCTAAGCAGATAACGAGAAATCAGCCGAAAACCATTTCCGCCTCAAAGGCACTTTTGCCGTCGCGCTCGCCGCTGAAATACCAGCGGTTGTCCTCGGTTTGCAGGCAGGACAAGGCAAAGCTCTCCCCGCGGGGAACCTCGCGGTGGTAGAAAATGCGTAAATCGCGCAGCTGCGCAGTGTCCCACACCGACCACGGCAGGGCATCGCAGATGACGTCCACATAGCGGGTGTTGTTCATATGCCCGTTCATATCGCAATAGCTGTACCCGGCAGTGCGCTGCCCCAGCGAGGTGCAGCTTTCGGGGGCGGGCTTTTGCATTTTTAAGGAAAGCTCAAAGGGAACATCGGACGCCCAGAAATCCTGAAATTCCGGTGGATGCTTGCGCAGGATGATGCGCTTTTCGGTGTCGATGAGAACCCAGCGGCTGTCAACTACGGCAACCTCCTGCCCGGCGGTGTCCAGAAAGCGGGTGATGCGCTTGTTCACTGCGCGCTTGCAGGCTTCGGGCTGGGTGACGGCGGTCAGCTCCTCGTCCACCTTGGGCGTGCGGGTGATGTGCAGGGCAAGCTTTGCCAGCACAAAGGCGGTGTGGGTGGCGGCGTAGACCGCATCGGTCAGCCCCACGGCTTCGGCGTGGACGGTGGCGATCTGCTGGGCGTAGCGCAGCAAGGCACCGGGCTTAACAAGACCGCGGTGGTCCCCATCGTGACGATATACGGTAAATTTTTGGGTGTAGGTGGTCATAGGCTGCGGCATACAAAATCCCCCTTGCCGAATTGTGAATTTTGAAAAAAGTATACCACAAGGTGCTGCAAAATGCAAAGCAGATGTTGAAATACAGGGTGTATTCACAAAATGTTCAAAAAATAAGTGTTTTTGGGTGAAATACGGTTGACAAACATTTCTCATCCCGTATAATGAATGTGTATGTGTGCATCTGGCGCGAAACAGCAGCGCTTAAGCCGTAAGGCGTGAATTGTGCTGTTTCGCCACAAGGGCAAATATCTCTGCCTTGACACATGGGTGTTGTATGTGCTGCTGTAGCGGATTCTCCGTGTAACAAACCTTTGCGGGGCGGCATAATAGGCACTGACCCGCCGGGCGCCCTTTGCAGGGGTTCGGCGGGAAATTCCGCAAAGGGGGATGCAGTAATAATGAATGAAAATTGTATCGTATCGCTGAAAGACATTGTTGTAGAGTTTGACGGGCAAAAGGTCCTTGACGGGCTTTCGCTGGACATTCACGACAAAGAGTTTGTTACCTTTCTGGGACCCTCCGGGTGCGGAAAAACAACGACCCTGCGTGTGATTGCCGGTTTTGTCACGCCGAAGTCCGGCAATGTCTTTTTTGACGGCAAGGATATTGCCGACCTGCCGCCGTACAAGCGTCCGGTGAATACGGTGTTCCAGAAATATGCCCTGTTCCCGCATTTGAATGTGTTTGAGAACGTGGCGTTCGGTCTGCGGCTGAAAAAGCTGCCGGAGGAGGAAATTCGTCCCAAGGTGCTGGAAATGCTGGAAATCGTAGGTCTGAAGGGCTATGAGCGCCGCAGCATCTACCAGCTTTCGGGCGGTCAGCAGCAGCGTGTTGCAATTGCCCGCAGTCTGGTCAACCAGCCCCGCGTGCTGCTGCTGGACGAGCCTTTGGGGGCGCTGGACTTAAAGCTGCGCAAGGAAATGCAGCTGGAGCTCAAGCGCCTGCAGCGTGAGATGAACATTACCTTTGTGTATGTTACCCACGATCAGGAGGAAGCGCTGACCATGTCCGACACCGTCGTGGTTATGTCCGGCGGCAATATCCAGCAGATCGGCTCGCCGCAGGATATCTACAACGAACCGCAGAATGCCTTTGTGGCGCAGTTTATCGGGGATTCCAACATCGTGGACGGCGTGATGCTCAAGGACTTTCTGGTCAACTTCGGCGGGCATGACTTCACCTGTGTGGACCGCGGCTTTAAAATCAATGAGCCGGTCAAGGTCGTTATCCGCCCCGAGGACGTGCAGATCGTACCGCCGAGCATCGGTATGCTGACGGGTCTTGTGCGCGAGGTCATCTTCAAGGGTGTTCACTTTGAGATGCACGTTGACGTCGAAGGCTACGAGTGGCTGATCCACTCCACCCAAGCCAGTGTGCCGGGCGAGCTGATCGGTATGAACATCGGACCCGACGAAATTCATATTATGAAGCGCTCGGAGGTGTAAGCGATGCTTAAATCCAAAGCCTCCCGCTGGCTGGCAGGTCCCTACCTGCTGTGGATGGGGATATTTATCGTTGTGCCGCTGATTATCGTGGTGTGGTATGCCATGACCAACTCCGAAGGGCAGTTCACCATCGATAACCTGACCCAAATCGGGCGGTACGCCAGCGTGTTTATGCGCAGCCTGATCTTGGCAGCGGTGTCCACCGTCATCTGCCTGGTTCTGGCGTTCCCCGTGGGGTATTTTCTGTCCCGTCTGCGCGCCAACAAGCAGCACATCATGCTGATGCTGGTCATGCTGCCGATGTGGATGAACTTTTTGCTGCGCACCTATGCGTGGATGACCCTGCTGGAAAAGAACGGTCTGATCAATAAATTTTTCGGCTTGTTTGGTCTTGGACCCTTTACGATGATCAATACCTCCGGCGCGGTGGTGCTGGGTATGGTGTATAACTACCTGCCCTTTATGATTTTGCCGATTTACACGGCGATGACCAAAATTGATGATTCCATCATCGAGGCGGCGCAGGATCTCGGCTGCAATGTCTGGCAGATTTTGTGGCGTGTGCTGGTACCCCTGACCGGTCCCGGCATTGCCACCGGCATTACGCAGGTGTTCGTGCCGGCAGTGTCTACCTTTATTATCAGCCGTATGCTGGGCGGCGGCTCCAACCTGCTGATCGGCGACT
>ERZ1034691.616-NODE-616-length-26335-cov-9.686720_pt1 | contig 26335 bp, 29 predicted proteins | sample MGYA00520638_ERZ1034691 | MGnify/ENA primary metagenome ERZ1034691 (study PRJEB33766, sample SAMN09781763) | gut metagenome | biome: gut microbiome | host: Homo sapiens | place: Madagascar | study: EMG produced TPA metagenomics assembly of the PRJNA485056 data set...
TCCTCCATAAACCACATATTGTTGTCCTCATAGAAAAGATGGCTCTCTTTTCCGTCAACAATACAAGTATAACGTATTCCGGCTCCGCCTGCTTTCAGGCTTGCCGCTCTTCTTACATCTGTTACTTTCTGAATCTCATATACATGGCCATCCTTCCAGATAAAGCTCCTTGGCAGAAGCCTTCCGTCATTTGTAAATTCAGCCATGACATTTACATATACCTTGCTACTTTCCATAATAGTTCAATCCCTCCTGTCTATCCAAAGTACCCATGCGGATGTACCGTATGATCAGACTTTGCATCACATGCTGACAGTATTCTGTCACGGTACATAAGCCCTCTCTGGACACTGTAAAATCCAAATCTTTTGCGGATAATATCAACCGTCTCATCCATTTTCATCTGTTTTTCTCTTGCCTGCGGATCCATGAATATATCCAGCTGCTCCCAGAAATAATCTGTCACAAGATCCGTTCCACGTATTCCTATGCTCCGCAGTGGCTTTTGAAAGAACTCTGGCCGGCTGCTTTTCAGCTCCTTATCATCCACCGGTAGTCTGTAGTTGTCTTTGTATAGCCTGTATCCAGCCTCTGCAATCTCTTTGGTGATATTGCTCGCATTCTGTAACTTTACCTGTTTTGAAAAATGGAACAGTTCTTTGTCACGGACACTGATTTCAACAGTCCGGCACCGGAACCCATTCTCCCGGAGTCTTGACGCTACACTTTCTGCCAGAATGTATAACACAATCTTGACATCTTCATCTGTTTCCATATCCCTGGGCGTTGTTGTACTGTTGCCTACAGACTTGACCGGAGCTGATGTATTTTCCAGCTTTACCGGAGATTCATCATATCCATTAGCAAAAGCCCACAGGATACTTCCCATCTTGCCAAGTTTTCTGACCAACAGCGTTTCATCAGATTTTGCCAGATCCCCGATGGTCCGGATTCCCATGCTATATAACTTTTTATTCGTTGCATTTCCCACATATAACAGATCAGAAACTGGAAGGCACCAGGCTTTTCTCTGAAACTCATTCTCATACATAGTAGTAATGGCATCCGGCTTCTTATAATCAGATCCAAGCTTGGCGAATATCTTGTTGAACGACACACCCACGCTCATCGTAATGCCAAGTTCTTTTTTCATCCTGCTACTGATTTCCTGTGCAATATGAAATCCGTCCCCCTTGAGAGTTGCACTGTCTGTCACATCCAGCCAGGACTCATCAATTCCGTATGGCTCTCTCTTATCTGTATAGTCAGCATAAATTTCCTGTGCCATCCTTGAAAATCTAAGATACAGATCCATTCTCGGGGAAAGAAATGTTATATCCGGACAGACCTGTCTTGCCTGCCATAAAGCCATGCCTGTTTTCACACCGCGGCGCTTAGCTGTATAATCGGCAGTCAGCACAATTCCATGCCTTGCCTGTGGATCTCCTCCCACTGCAACAGGCTTTCCGCGAAGTTCCGGATGATGCAGAAGCTCTACTGATGCATAGAAACAGTTACAGTCACTATGCAGTATTGTTCGATTCATTCATCCACCTTCCTTCTTTCCTGATGCCGGATGATGTACCATCCGTCTACATGGCATAATATAATACTTTTCTGATTGCTAATCAATGGTAATATTTTGTATATTATCAATTTGCTTGATATTTTATGTTGATTTTTAGGGATTCTTATGCTAATCTTGATATATCCCCGTAGGGAGATCATACCTGATATGATTACTTAGAAAGGCATAATACTATGAAAGATTTAGGAAAGACCATTGCTAAATACAGAAAAGAAAATAAGCTGAACCAGAGCCAGCTTGCAAAAGAACTGGAAAACTATGATATCTATGTAAAACAGAATTCAATCAGCGCCTGGGAACTTGGCACAGCTACACCAAATGCCAGACAGTTTCTCGCCTTATGTGAGATTCTTGAAATATATGATATCTACACAGATTTTATTGGCCAGAGTCCTCTGAACCCATTCCGAAACCTGAATGAAAAGGGCTTGAACAAGGTGCTTGAATATATCAGAGATCTGGAAAGCACCGGCAACTATAAGCCAGCAGATATCATTCCTATTCACGTGATCCGGGAAAGAAAAGTATTTTACAATACCGTTTCCACCGGTACCGGCTCTTTCCTCGACAGCGATGAATATGAGATGATTTCCTCTCCTGATATTCCGGAAGCCGCAACCTTCGGTGTATATGTAGATGGTGACAGTATGGAGCCTAAATACCATAATAAGGACCTCATCTGGATTGAACAGACCGCCTGCCTTGATGATGGCGAAATAGGTATCTTCTATCTTGACGGAAATGCATATGTGAAGAAATTTCAGAATAACAGACTCGGAACCTACCTCATATCGCTCAATAAAAAATATGATCCGATTCCTGTTACAGAGAACAGTTCTTTCAAGATTTTCGGCCGTGTCCTTTCGTAAGTCCTGTTTATTGGACACTTAACCGGATAGGATTATCATAGCAGGACAGACCTGAATTATTCTGATTTTGGAGGTACGCATATATGAATACAGATATGGATATAGACATAAACACAGTTACAGACACCATTACCTGCAGACTTGTTGAAGCCAGAGCTGATCTCGGCATTACACAGAAGGAACTTGCCACTGCAACCGGCATCAGTCTGAAAACGATTGCCAATATCGAAGCAAAACAGCATATTCCTTCCCTGCTTTATGCCATGAGGATTGCAGACTTTTTCCATAAGCCGATAACAAGCCTGTTCTGCTATCATCCGGGTGTCCAGCAGACACCAGCTAAAGGAGATGATCCGAATGAACAATAAGAAACAGTTGGATTTCCAGACTATCGCTGTTGATTTTGACGGTACCCTGTGTTACAGCAAATGGCCGGAGCTCGGCCAGCCCAACCAGGCACTGATCGAATATCTCCAGGAATGGAAACGCAATGGCAACAAACTCATTCTCTGGACCTGCCGCGCCGGCGAAGCTCTATCAAAAGCTGTCGAATGGTGCCGGGAACAAAACCTTGAATTTGATGCCGTCAATGACAACCTTCCGAAAATCATAGAATTCTACGGACACAACAGCCGCAAGATATCCTGCGATTACTATATTGATGACCGGATGCTACTGCCGGAAAATGCAAAGGCATAGGACCTGTAATGGGTGCTATGCCTTTGTATTTCTTATCCCCCATTATTTCTATATATAATATTTTGCTTATGATTGATGGTTTCTTTTCCATTCACTTAATATAGCTTTGACTCTTTCTATATGAAGCCTTTTTGCCTCTTCTGACCTAGTAATTTCAATAGTAGTATCATTTGTATAAGGATTCAAATAATAATCAACTACATTTTGATTTGGTTTGCGATTCTGCATTGTATGAACCAATCCATCCAAATTCTTATTAAGCTCATTAAACTCTATCCCATAATTATCTGCTTGTAAACGAGCATTAGTTCCTGGAATGCATTCGCCTTTTCTTAAAATTTTGGTATCTATCCAATCATTATTATTATTAAGAGCACGCAAAGTTATAGCTCCCGCATATTTTACATATCGATTTGGCAAATCACGTTCTCTATCCCATCCAACCGAGAACATAACATACACATGTGACAATCTTTTTTCTTGTTGACGAAAATCTAATTTATTCCATTCAACTAATAGATAGTGTCCTCCTTGACGAGTTCCTTTTACATCTATACGCCAGTCATTTACGACTGCATCCTGAGCATCATACTGTCCTCTTGGATATACTTCAAAATCAAGCTCAATATCGATTCCATAGTTTTCATGCATTATTTTTGCAAAAGCCACCTCTGCAATTTTACCTATTATGGTATCCCTTGACACCTCATCAACAGAACGAGGAACTACATCATGCTGACCAAATTCTATATCTTGTTGAGTCGGTGCCGATCTTCTTGCAAAATCAATACATTGTTCAAGTTCTTGCTCTGTTATTCTAATTCTGTCTAGATTTATCATAACTAATTTCTCCTATAACATAACTACTGTTTTCCGTGCTTATTTTCTAAATATCTAGTTATTAATCCAATCACTATAAAATCCATCTCTTGGTTCTTCAAATGTTCCTACAACCAATCCCCTATCAAGCATTATATTGTATATCTCACAACTTGTTTCAGGAATTAAACCACAGGCATGGCATGATGCGAGATTTAATGACTCTCTGCCTTGACCTTTGCTTGTTATGCAAACCGGATCATTAGAACACAATTCCGCATGTTCTATCGCTTCTTTAAATATCCTGGTAAAGCAGTCCTCTCTACCCTGACAAACTAACCCCCCTAATGTTCCTTCAGCGTCTCCACTTGCTGTATATATTAAAATACCGGCCATTTTTGTCTCAGGATCTTTTTCTGGCATATAATATATTCTTTCTCTCAAGGATGCTATATTATAACCGCATTCATAGCTCAATTGTTTAATTAACAAGTGAGAAATCGTATGTAACAAAATAAAAGATGCATCCAAATATTCATGAATTCTTCCATTCATTGTTGAATGTTCATAATTATCTAAAAGTATTTCTTTTCTTTTAATCACAAACGGAGATTCTGCCCACTTTGATAGCTTATTCATATCAAATTGTATAAAAATCCCCTCTCCTCGCACTTCAAATCCTGGATACCAGTTATCATCTTCTTGCTTACCATCATCTGCCTTTTCCTGATCATACCAATATTTTATCTGCTTAGGCTCAATTTTTGTTTTTAATTCAAGTATATGCTTTTCCTTATCATATGAAAAATAAGGCTCAAAAACTTCCGGCACACAAAATTGTTCAGCTATACTTTCGTCAATTCTAATTTTGCAATCTGACACTAATGCAGCACGATACTTTGCAAATTTTCCATCTATTACTATCTGGTTCAAATTTTGTTTAGCAATAAATGTAAATCCCATAGATGAAGGTAATAATTTTGTAGCCATGCTTATATATTCATCCATAGAATCTTCGGAATCGTTCGCAGAATATATTTTTTCTTTATTATCAGATTCTGTATCCTGTTCAGGAGAAAAGCCTTCAGACACAATTTCTTCCTTTGCATTTCCCTCTTTGTTATCTAATTCATCATCTTCCATTCCAATTATATTTCCTTGCGGATACATTATCCCTACACTATATCTTTGACCTGGATCTCCAGATATAATTTCATGTTCCAAATCTAGACCAGAAAGCTCTGAACCTGGTCCAAGCATTTCCATTCTCATTCTATCAATTAGTTCTTTTCTTCCATCTAATCGCTTATCTACCATAATTATTTCCCCTAGTTTTCAATCGGTCTATTAGCTCTGTATCCAGCAATACTAAAAGCTTCTATCGTTTCGATGTGATCAATTTGCTTAACTACTGTAATTTCTTGTATTCTATCTTTTAATTCCTCATACATTCCGGCATTATCATCAAATTTAATATTATCTGAAATCACAGCTTTTTCTATTAATTTTAAAATTTTCACTCTTGCAGAGCGTATTTGCTTTGTTGCCAATGCATACTCTGTATGTGATTCCGGCAAACAATCTTTACCAAACACATCTTGAATATACTTAAAAGTTTCTTCTTGATTTGGTCCTACAATATGTGACTGCTCATCAAGCCAACTTCTAATAACTTGAGGTTGTGCTTTATATCCTTTTGCAGAAAACATCTTTGATAATTGTGTATATTTTATTCTATTTTCATATCTGTATTTTCTGCAATTTTCTTTCCATTCCTTTACAAGACCATAACACCTTGCAATCTCACTATTCTTTTCGGAAATGCTACATAATAATTCATCAACTATATCTTTCGTTCTTTCATCATTTATTGTAAAAATCAGCTGATCTCCTTCTTTTAATTCATCAACACCTTTTTCAATAACAGATTGTTTATCAACATCAATAACATATGCTGTATATCCTTTGGTAAAAATTATATTTTCACCTGAAATAAAATTTGCATATCTATAAGCTTCAAGAAAACGCTCTTGTCCTGTAATATCTGGAAATGCTCTTTGTGATTGAAAACGTTCGTTCTGCAAGAACATCCTCATAAATGATTGCTGTATTTCGTTATCAATTTCACCCTCATCCTTATATTCATTTTCCTGCTCATTCTCAATGTTAATCATATATCCATGACTATTATCTTCAAATTCTTCTACAACAAAATCAGGCGAATATGCCCTGCTATTTAATATCTTTTTATAATTAACAAATTCTTTATATAGATTGTTATACAAACGTAGTTGCGTGTCATAAAGGAAAATATCTATGCTCGTAAAAAACACATTGTCAAATGGATTATACTTTGATGAATTCATCAAAGATAAATAATAAATTCTATACTTCTTTACATATATCATTTCCTCTTCTGATATATTTTCTTTCAAATTATAAACAATCAATATAATATTTTAAATCATTGAAGTCCAATTATAAATCTTTAAATTTCATTCTCTATATCATTTTGTCCAAGCTTAATTTCAAATACTGCTTCATCTATTACTTTTATGCATTCATCCGTATTATTCTTAATATCATTTCCCCAAAAACGAATAACTGTCCAGCCCATAAATAATAACTTCTTATTTACTTCATCATCACGTTTACGATTTTTAGATATTTTACTAATCCAATATTCACTATTATTGCTTTTTTCGAGCCTAGGTCTTAAAACTTCCCAATCCTTACCATGAAAAAACTCTCCATCACAAAAAATAGCAATTTTATACTTAGTCAATGCAATATCTGGTTTTCCCGGTAAATCCTTATAATTTTTTCTGTATCGATATCCTCTTTTCCATAGTGCTTTTCTTAACAACACCTCAATCTTTGTATCATTAGATCTAATGTGCTGCATATTTTTTCGGCGTTGCTCCTTTGTTAAATCATCAGCCATAACTTACACACCCTTAAAAATCACATCATTATGGTACTGTATAAATTCTTTACCCGGCAAAAACTTATCTGGAAGTATTATTTCTTTGCCATTATAAAAGGCAAACCATTCTCTGGTTTTTTCATCCATAACTGCATCCTTTATATATCTTGAGTTTACAATTCGATAATTTTTATCTATCGTAATCAATCCTCTGTCAAATGCTTTATCATGCATGGCATTCAGACACAATCCATTACTTGGGTTTGTTCGTTCTGTCTTTATATTGCTTACACTCCATGGTTTAATATGACTTGCAACAAGTAATTCTTTATTCTTCAATCCTGTAATGCAACACGCATTTCCATATGACATAAGTACAGACATTCTGAAAAAATACTGACCTATTCTTATTTTTGTCTGTTGCTCTTTATCAATACCTATAGGTATGTCATCTAATTTTAACTCTGGCAATAAAGTCTCAACAGATGTATGCCGCATATCCGCCAAAATATTCTGAGCTATAAATGATAATTCGCCAATATTGTTTGCAAACTCATCATATATAATCTTGTCCAATTTGCTGGTGTGCGATAATCCTGACACATTTCTTGCCTGCAATTCTGGATCATAATGAGCAAGATTAGACATTTTATAAGCTACCGCATCTGGTGTCCTGTTTATTATACTTGCAAGATTTATTATCTCTTGATTATTCTTTCCAATCTTAGAAAATGGAACTCTTGTATAAAGATCCATTGCTAAAATCGTTTCTTCTCTTGTCCAATTTCTTCTTGCCACACTATCACCACCTTTACACATATTATATATCGTCCTGACTCATTTGTGTATAAATATCATAATTGCATTTGCTGCTTAACGCAGCATATATAAATAAAACTTGCATTTTTGCAGCAAATATTATATAATCAGTATGAAGGAGAATGTCATGAATAATCCAGGACAATATTTGAAATCCATCCGTAAAAAACTCGGATTAGGTGTAAAAGCTGTTTATATGCAGACTGGTGTAGGCGACTCCACAATACGCCGCATAGAAGAAGGTATAACCAAGTTTCCACCTGCTGCACAATTAAAAGCTCTTGCGAATTTTTACAATATAAATTTAATTGAACTTTATAAGGCATATGGATATTTGAATGAAACAGATATCAATTTTCAAAATGATTGTTTTGAAAATACAGAATTTTTAGACGAGGAATCACATTCTTCTATACAAGGACTAATAAATCTATTAGCAGAAAAGAGGGCATTATAATGATATATAGATTAGGTGAATTATTTTGTGGTCCCGGCGGAATCGGCTGGGGAGCTACCAACGCAGACATAGGAGATGCTAATTATCGTATTGTCCATCAATGGGCTAATGATTATGACGAATCAACCTGTGAAACTTACCGTCACAATATCTGTCCTAATGCACCTGAAACTGTTTATCATGGAGATATTAGAACTTTCGATATGTCACAATTAGCTCCTATTGATGCACTTGCCTTTGGTTTTCCCTGCAATGATTATAGCGTTGTTGGTGAACAAAAAGGAATAAACGGAACTTTTGGTCCACTTTATTCTTATGGTGTTAAAGCATTAAAACTATTTAAACCTATGTGGTTTTTAGCTGAAAATGTTGGAGGATTAAGAAGCGCTAACGAAGGTAAAGCTCTAAAAAAAATATTAGATGAACTTCGAGGTGCTGGTTATACCATCATTCCACATTTATATAAATTTGAAGATTATGGTATTCCTCAGGCAAGACATCGTTTAATAATTGTTGGAATAAGAAATGATATTGATGTTGAATTCAAGGTTCCTTCTCCAGAACCTTATGCTAATCTCGATAATACTTGTAGAAATGCAATCGAGAATCCGCCTATTCCAGCAAATGCATTTAATAACGAGCGCACAAAACAGTCTAAGCAGGTCGTCGAACGATTAAAGCATATCAAACCCGGGCAAAATGCTTTTACTGCTAATTTGCCAGAAGATTTACAACTTAATATTAAAGGTGCTAAGATAAGCCAAATATATAAACGGCTAGATCCTACAAAACCATCTTACACAGTAACTGGCAGTGGTGGTGGCGGCACTCATATTTACCATTGGTCAGAACCACGAGCACTCACAAACCGCGAGCGTGCACGTCTTCAAACATTTCCTGATACATATGAATTTATCGGTTCAAAAGAAAGTGTGCGTAAACAAATTGGCATGGCGGTTCCGTGTCAGGGTTCCAAAATAATTTTTGAGGCAATACTTAAATCTTTTGCAGGAATTGAATACGAAAGCATTCAGCCTTCCATCACAGAATAGCAGACAGCTGTACTACTCGTTATTGAATAGTACAGCTGTATTTTAATTTTCCTCTATAACATCATAATAAATAATATCTCCCGGAAGTTTGATATTCGGTACCCATAATGGTCTTCCTCCCCATCCCTTGCTTCCAGTTACTTGATACATTGTTAATACCACCTTTGAGGAAAACTCGCTTCCTAATTTCCAATCATTTGGAGAAAGCAATGCACCTGTTCCCTGTGCAACATCCCTGTTTCTACGCACTATCAAGATGCCCTGTCCTGCTGGCTGTTCAGATAATATTGTGTCAATAACCGACACAAAGGCTTTCAGCTTAAAGTCTGGACTTGGAATAATATGACTCAACACTTCTTTTACGATTCTCAGACTTACCTGATAATATGGTTCATCAGAAGTAAATGGTTCAAGGAGTTTTGATATCTCATCTATCGAATCATTGTCCGGATAATATGGATAGTAATTAGTTCCTCCTGAAAGCATCTCTACATGATCTGTATCAAGTACATTTTTTCTTGTAGGGTTCAATCCATTTGGATAATATACCTTTATATCCTCAATTCCTCTTTCAATCTGAGAAATTATAGAATTGTTTGTAGCGTTGATATCAGAGAATAGTTTATACAAATTTTCATCGATGTATACTCTCATCAATCCAGGATCTCTATCATAACCAAACATTCGGCTATGCTGCCACATGGTATCAGCCTGTGGCTTCTTACTTGTTCTTGTATAATATATTGTTTGAAGTCCTGGGAATGTGACTCCTCTTCCCAATGTATTTCCGCCAATTACAAAGTTACATCCTGTTTCATACTGTTCACTATCAATATCCGTTTTTCCATTCATAATAAGCACTTGAATTACTCTTCCATCAATTAACTCATATGCCTTTTGAAGATATTGGTCATAAGGTACCTTATCCTTTTTTTTCGGTGTCAAATTATAATACTCTTTTTCTATCTTTTCCTTAAATTCACCATCTCGATTGTCCACGCACCAAGCAATTTTTTTCATAACTTCATCTGCATATTTTTTATGTGCTGCCTGCCTTACACTTGGATGGAATAAACAATTTGCTACTTTTCCTCCTGATGCCAAAATCTGAGAAGCAACCGCAATATGTCTAATTACTACACTTTTTGTAGGTTCTTCTATTTCTTCCAAAAAATTAACACAATCTGGTTTTCCGGTTGATGGGAAGAAAAAATCTCCACCTAAATAACTTGCTCCTGGTTGAAAATAATATGTAAAATAAGGATGCCATCCCGATTCCAATGTCTGTAAAAATATAGCTTGTGGAGTTCCTGTCACTTGAAGGTATATGCTACTAGATGATCCATTTTTAATTGTATCGAGATACTTATTGATAGATGACTGGCGATCTTTATTAACAAGTGTATTTAGAGAAGCCGCATCTGCCTCATCATCAACAATGAACAAAGGATTTCCTCTCATAAAACCAGTCGAATTAAAAACATTTGCCCATAACTTTAAGATTCGTGCATTCTTTTTTAAAACAATAATCGTTGGCTGAAGCAAACAGTTATCCGTAAAAATTCGTGCATCATTTTCTCCACATATGCAATATCCATCAAGATCTGCCTTCACTCTATCCAATGTTTGTTGTTGCAACACAACATTATCTGTTGTTAGTAACACAAAAACAGGAAATCCAAGATCTGTTGCTTTAGAAATAATTCCAAACATCTGACCAGTTTTTCCAGATTGAACATTTCCAAAAAGCAATCCTATCTCATGACTTGTAAATGAAAAGTTCTTGATATATTTATCCCCTACTTCTTCTGCCGTATGAGAAATAGATTCTGCAAGTTTTTCATTTCCTCGTGCTATTATTTTGTTAAGGTAATTTTTTAAATACTGCACTATTCTTCATCCCCCTCCTTGTCTGTAGGCTTAAATGAGAGCATCCATACATCCAATGGCGTGCCATCTTCATCCATTGCTGTCTGACCAGTTTTTTTGAGATACAAGTTTTCACAACCATACTCTTCTAACATTTCTTTTGTAATCATGCCATCTCGATCGGTATCTGCTTGAGTATCATTAACAGGATTTACCAGTCCTGCTGCTGCAAGGCGCCCTTTGAGCCATCTTCCCATAATAAGCTCATCGCCAACGGCACTAAACTGTTTATTCCCATCACTTGTTGTATGCGCCTTAAACCAATATCCGTCATCTGTAACAATGTAAAAAGGCACATTTTTTTCTGGATAGCCTTCTAAATGCGTTATTTCCTTAGCAACCGTTAACTGTGTCTCATACCAATCTCTTGATTTTCTCTTATTCCGCGGTGCTGCATAACACACATTCACGTTTGACTTTGTAAAATGCTTTCCATCATCCATGTGTCTCTCATCATATGCTGGAACTTTAAGTGGAAGCAAGAAAGACGCATAAGCTGAGCATCTGCTATAAAATTCTACATTTGATTTTGGAACCTCTGTAACAAGTTCAATGCCAGACAATGCCGTATTGGTTTCATGAATAAGAGGCATTCCCTCAATATATGCAATATTAGCAGATATATTTGGTCTTTTTAACTCCTCAATATGATTTACTATTTCTTCAATTTCTGTTTCATCTTCTGTAATAGCAGAAATTTCATACTGCCTTCTGTTATTCGCCTCTAGTTTGATTACTCCTAAATTTGCTGATCCAATGATTGCAGAAATTGGTTTTCCATCTTTATAAAACACATACAATTTTCCATGATACTTAAAAGCTTTTACCATACGAATTTCTCCAATTCCTGACTCCTGCCATTTTTTATTTAACCTAATAGCAGTATGGTATGAACCTTCTGGCATTCCCTCGATAAAATACATTCCGATATTTAGGCATATATTTTTAATATTATTTTTTTCAATCAACAAACCTAATTCTTCCAAGGAGGCTCGTGAAACATATCCAACTGCAATTTCTATTCTATCAGCAGATTGCATTTGATTTTTGATTGCTTCCGTAATAGTCTCTTGTCCTTCATCTGTCGCCAACGGCAAAATATTAGAATATAATAATTTCAAAATTGTACCCCCTTTAGCACTATCTTTTCAGCTAATAAAATATTTCTAAAAACATGTAGATACGACTACACAAATCTATTATATATGATAAACTGAAATTAAACTAGGAAAAGGAGGATAAAATTATGGCTAATACTGGTGATACATTTACAGTTCAATTGAACCAAGCACAATTAGAATGGGGAACCTTTCGCTTTACTGGAAGTCGTGGACTACGTTATGGAGAAGGTTACTTAAAAATACCTAAACATATTGCACGCACACTTCAACTATTTAACGGCAATTATACTAATGGTTTTGATATTGTTGGCGAAAATATCTTTCATGCCACCTCAGCTGACGGGCTTTTCAATGGTCCGCTCCGTTCGGAAGGCTGTTCTAATGCTGGAGATCCATACACCAAACAATTTGCAGGCGACAAAAATCTCATGGCACTTGGTTACTGGTATGCACAAATTAACGCACAAGTCGGTGATTCTATCCGAGTGACATTTACTTCTACGAGTGACATTGTACTTGAAAAATTATAATTTCATTTATTGCTGCTTCGCAAGTTAGCAAGCAGTGCCCCCGTACGTACACGGGCGCGTTTTGCTTATTGGAGGCACATCCCCAATCCCCTTAGAATGTCATCTTCGACGACAAACTGCGCCTCACTTCGTGAGTGCTGATACATTCCTGCTCAGCCGGAATATAAAAAAAAGAGGGCGACCACCAATTTATATTTTTGATGATTGCCCATATGCTTAGCTCTGCTGCTGCCGTTTCTTTTTCATGTCTTCCTCCATGTCCCAGCTCTGCTGAGCAGCATAGAAAGATTCCACATTTTACTTCGCTATCTGATAATCTCGCATCTCTTTTTTTATTTTCTTGTATTCGCTGTAAGCTGCCTTTTTCTCTGAAAGCAGTCTTGAAAATTCTTCATTCAGATCTTTTACCTTCGGGATCTTTCCATCCGGCAGTTTTGAAAATGCTTCCTTGGCTACCTTATGAAGAATGATTTCATCCCTATGTGCCTCGAAAAATTTCTTACTATACCCTGATTTTCGATAGGAAATGTAAGTTTTTCTGGTCTTGGCGTAATTGATAATGTAAGTCTTGATCACTTTATTTGTTGCCATCTTCTCCTCTGCATCTTTGATGGTTTTCATCAGTTCATGATATTTTGCAGAACTCCCTCCACCAATGCATCCAGCGTTTCCTTATCGTGAATACCATGCTGTTGTAAAAACAAGATAGACTCCGCAAACTGTTTCACATTATATTTTTTTGCCCACCGTACATATCCGCTGTTCTTTCCCTGTGCCATTTTTTCCTGAATATCAACTACCAGATCAAACTTACGCTTTTCCGGTTTTGCTTCTTTCCGGTCCGGTACTTTTTCATTTCTTTCAGGAGACTCTTTCTCTCCGGCAATCACTTTTTTCAGATTTTCTTCTGTAAAATCCTCTCCAAGCGAACGGAACCGAATGAAACGTTTTTGCTCTTTCCAACAGACAGCAGTATGCTAACCACACTTGATCTCATATCCTTCTGCCTGTAAAAGTTTCAGAAGTTCTTCATAATCTGCCGGCTTCTGATTCAGGCATTTCAGAATATCTTCCCTGATGACATCCCTCATGCTCACACGTTCCGGGTACTTTGTCCTCCGCTGTCTCTCACTCGGCTTTACCTTTGGAATAACAGAAAGTCCATGCTCCAGACAGATAATGTCACTAAGTCTCTGCAATGCTATTCCAGAAAATCAGAAATCCCGGAACTTCCGGTCACATTCCAGATTGGTGGAATTGAAAATGATGTGATTACCTTGCAAATAATTGACATATATGAGTCCACAGGGTTCTTATCCAATCTGCAATGCTCTCTGCCTTGCCTGGAAAAATCATAAGTACCAAGGTTACAATTGCTATCAGTAGTTGTGCAACCGTTAAATTTCGATTACTTTTCTCTCTTGCAAATGCAGTCAATTCAGACGATATATCTATTTTTCGCTGCAAATCGCTTTCAATCTCCGTATAATTATTCTTTACCTGAGACCAAATCCATTCCGGATTATCCGTAAATAATTCATAGGGATGCCTTCCGTAACAAACAGAGCTTGTTGCGTACTCATTTTTTTCCAAGATTCGCTTTGCATGCTCAATTGTCTTGTCAAATGGCAATTCCTCAGTAATCTTATTAAAATCATAAAAATCCTTGCTCAACTCATATTTCAGCTTAAGCAATCTCTTTTGAGATGATTTCTTGGAAGTAATAGCATTAACTTTATTTCTGTATTCTGTTACAAGATTCCAAAACTGCAATCCTAAATTTTTGAGGACAATTATTTTGTATATATAGTCCATATGTCCACGTGTAAATTCGTAAACCATTTTGTTATGTATGGTTCCATATCCATCATGACTTTCCATCCAACTCGGATTATATATGTACATCATATCTGTCGGGGATGAATCACGCCACCGTATTGTTGCAGTTGATATATATAGGCGTTCGGCAATGGACAGATTGAATCCATACATTTCGTCCAATCCCAATGCAACGTAAATTGATGGCTTCAATCCAAAATCCGGTTTGATATTTGTCTCGAAAATATTAATACCCAAAATATTCTTTTCTCTTCCATAAACCATAAGCGGAAAGTATTTTTTTATCTCACGAAGAAAAAGTTTCTTTACAAATTCCATCTGCTCATAGATAATCTGGCTCTTAGCATATTCGTCCATAGTTCCACCACTAACGCCATAACCAATCTTTGCTCCTGATTTTCGCTTACTATCCTTAGTCCAAATTTCATGCACACACATTCCTGGCTTCTTATATTGTGTTTGAATAAAATCTGAGATTTCATTGCAAAGCGAATCCGACAGAGTCACCTTCATTTCAATAGCTGCGTAAGATGAACTAAAGTTTCTAACATGAATGTCAAAATGCTCAATAAATGAATTCAGTTCAATATCATATGCAAAATCAAAGAGTCCCACATTATACCAGGAATTGCCACTATGAAGTGTCTGATCCAGTCCTGATATTAGCTTTTCTATATCCTCCTCAGAACCATAAGCCGGCATATACTTATGAGTCAGGCATTTCTTAAATAATCGTATTAACCCTTTCTTTGTTTCTTTCAAATTTTGCTTAGGGATAAGGTCATATAACAGAATATCGGTCGGTTTGAAATAATAATCATTTGGTAGTGCATTCGGATTTTCTCTTCCCCAGTAATGATTTTCTCTAAAAATGCTATGTGAAAACTCTCTCTTTTTCCGTTTTTTACCAAATGATAGTTTCCATTTGATAAGAGACTTTAGCTTGGCTATTTCATATTTGCAATTTTCACGTTTTATTTCTTTTATGAATTTTGTGCTTTTCAAACTGAATCCTCCTTTCACTTAAACCTTAGCTCATCTAAAAACAAACCACATCAGCATATCTTTGATTTTTTTCATGAGATCATGATACCGCGCAAAGCTTTCAGCCGCCAGCGCATTCCTTGCTTGAATAATAAGCTATCAGATATGGAAACAAATTTCGGATTCGATAGTAACAGGCTCTAAAACTTGTGCCAAAATAATCAGCTATCTTGAGAACATCATCAAAGGTCAATTCACCATCGCTAGGATGGAGGCTATCTATCTGAACACGTAATTCATCCTCTGGCATAAGAAAAGAAGCAGCAAAAGACTCCGCATATTTCTCTTTGTATTCATTTGATGAAATAGCACACATAAATGTTGACTGTGTATCTGTATCTTTAAGAAAATGGCACAATTCATGCGCTGCTGAAAATCTCTGGCGGGTAATCGGTCTTTTCGCATTAATCGCCACCAAATCTATCGGCATATCCGCTGTAGAAGGCATAAACAAACCTTCCATTTTATCAAAATTTCTAAAAACAAAATGAATACCCAGGTCTGTTAAAACCTGAAAAGGGTTAATCGGAAACACCTTTTCATGCTCTTTAAAGTACTGTTCTGAAAAGTACCTTGCCAGTCCCTGGGCATCATTTCGATATTGATTCAGTATTTCTTTATCCAGCATTAAACTCTCCCTTAAAGACCTGCCATAGACTTCTTGAAGGCAATCAAATTCAGAATTTCCTGCTGATCATTCTCATTTAAATCTTCAAACCCACGGGCAAAAACAACCTGTTTGGTTTCAAGAGATTCCTGATTGAGAAGGTAATCCGCCGAAACATGATAAAGCTGGCAGAATTTTTGAATTTCATCCGATGTGATCTTCCGGTTTCCAAGCTCAATTTGAGTAATGGCTGAGCGACCAATTCCCAGACAATTTGCCACGTATTCCTGTGAAAAACCTAAACGCTGTCTTGCATCCTTCAATTTTTCAGATATGTTTTTCATTGTTTTTACCTCCTCCGTATTAGAATAGCTTTGTTTGATAGAAAAGTCAACATTTTCGTTCGATTTTCCAACATTTCCAACATTCTCATTTTAACAAATGATGAGACAGATTCTAATCATAAAATATTGAACTCTCACTCCATATTCAGCTAACTTCTCTGTTCCCCTGTTTCTAAGATTTGCTCAAATAATGTACCTTCTGCATACTCTCTGCTCTAAGACCAATCATCTCATAATGAAAAAAAGAGGAGTCCCCGCAGGTTCTCCTCCGGTCGCAGACCTCACAGGTTTCTGCAACGCGATCACTGTATTTTATCTTACTTAACCTTATACTTCCTGGCAAGCAATTTCTACAGTTGCTGTCTATTTACTTTCCGCAACTCATTAACGACTTACAAGAAGATAATACCACAAAAACCTCCAGAAAGATATTCAACTCATTGCTGAGCAAAAATGCATTGATTTCATTCACAGCAATTCGCATTCCCTCTTCCTTCGGATACCCAAATCCTCCGGCACAAATCCAATCTTTTCTTCTCCTGCAGCCTTGTAGACAGCACTATCACAACCAGTGCCGACAGTAGGATGATCATTCGCTGTATTGACTATGGCTTCCGTATTCATTTTTGTAATGTCATTACGAACTATTTTAAATGGCATTTACGTCGCCTCCTACTCTTCATCATCTCTATTCTCAGTACAAATTTCATCCAGCCACCCCTCATCATAAGAACTGCCACAATCTTTATAAGGAACTGCTCTTGGCTTACCCATCTTATAGAGCTTGCAATTCTTCGGACCATAACAGAAAGATTCAAATCTATGTTTCTGAGTCACATCCCAGTTATATTCAATCGTAACATTAGCCATGCAAGCCCACTTGCACTGGAAGCATTTACCACTCCAGCACTTCTTATCCAACATCCTACAGCCACGCCAATCATAAACAGCCAGCTCCGGAACCTCAGAAACCCACGGCGATCCATCCTTCATGGTCACCACATTATTCATCTGAAGCTTCTTAAGAGCTCCTATACGATAATAATCTGCATACTCCCACTCCGGATATTTCTCTGTCCAGCCGGTACCTTTTATCTCATCGCCAATATGAAATTTATACTTCTCCTGCTGTTTTTCTGAAATTGCAATAGCAAAATCCTTTTCCTCGCCATCTGAATATTCACCATCTGCGATACCGGTCAGGAAAATATTATAGCCAACCGTTCTATGAGTACGATTATCTAATCGATATCTCCACACAGTAGATCTCGGCTGTACAGATTTGATTATTCCCTGGAAGGATATCTTCCTCAGTTCCTGCTCACGCATCTTATTCTAATTCCATCCCTTCCACACCTCAGGCTGATATCCCAAGGTTGACTGCTTTCCATTTCTAACAACCGGTGTCTTAATCACAGACGGATTCTCAAGAATCTTCTCCAGCTTGTCCTCATCAGCAATATACTTGATCAGTGCAAGTGTGTCCTTATCTTTGCCTTCCCAGTTGACCATATTCTCGATTCCACCATTAGCCTGCGCCACTGATGTAAACTCACCTTTGCTCATGCCCTTTTCTTTCATATCGATAAACTGATACTTGATACCACGCTCCTTGAAAAAACGTTCTGCCTTCTTAGTATCATTGCATTTCTTTTTTCCAAATATCTGTATATTCATATCAGTATTCCTTCGCTATCTCTTCATCTATTCCATACATTTTCTTAAAAGTATCAAGGTCTGCCGGACTCTTAATCAACATTACCTCTTCTATCTTACCTGTATGGACGTCTTTAAAACCTGCAACCTGCTCTCCATTACAGATACTCGCTTTGATTACCGGCTTCTTATTGTCCTTATCATATGTCTTTACTATCGTTTTCTTCTTGAACAGTCTCACTCTGACCACCTTCTTGTGACTTTGACATCAGTATGAGTTTTTCAAAAGTAATACAACAGATTTGTAATACGGATTCTGATTATAACATATTTGGATACAAAAGGAATATCAATCTTCGCATTTCTAAAGATGACATTTAAATTTAAAAAGTTAGATTTTTGTAATATGAAATGCCAAATTTGGTTGTTCGTCGATTCTGGTCATCTGACCATCTCGTTCTCTCTTTTGATTCTTTTGCATCAAAAAAGAGGGTAACCACTATCATCTCCTGACGGTGATTACCCTAAAATTTCATTTCTCCATAATGTATTTTTTACGATTTCACAAAGTGGTTATACCCAAATGTAGTATTATCACTGCTAACGCTCCAATTTGCATTCCATGCATCCGTTCTTGTATCGCTGAAATCCGCTTTATATACCTCTGTCTCCGCGGCCTGCACACGCTCCTTTCCTGCATTCCACACCCCAATCTGTGTGACAACCATCGCAAGTGCCATCAGCAAACTTACGATTCGTTTTTGCCAAGTTTTTCTCTCCTTCATCGTTATCCTCCCTAACCTTCTTGAACGCAAACCCTTATGCCTGGTTTGCTGCACGACCGTCGCAAAACGATTTCCTTTTCACTTTCGTTTGCAGCAGTTGCACAACCGTTTGTTCAATTGACAATTTTTCCAATCTCGTTGGTTATTTTTATATATTTGTACCAAATTTATTTTACCATCCGAAAAATCTGCACAAAAAAACTCAGGTGCACAAACACACCTGGGTTTTCTGTCCTTGCATAGAATCCATTTTCATATTCCTATTATAGCTTCTATTTTTCGTTCATCTCTTCCATCGAAATTACATCATCAAGAATATAACAAAAAGTCGGCGAGGATGACTGTGCATTTTCTTTATACGGAGAATTCAGATCGATCCTGTCATTCGGATCAAACACACTCACACCGGTAAATGGTCCGGAAAAGACCTCCAATTCTCCCTTGCCTAATTTTGCAATGGTGTCCTCAACCATTTCCTTTGTTCCGCTTGGCGCAACGGTCTCATTGAGATCCAGAATCCGTACCCAGCCCTTATCAAGACCGGCCATAGCATCCTGTCCATACGTCCGTCCATCGATGCAATCTTCGATTTTCTTATCATGGAGCAGGGCTCCGATCGACTGCTCAAAATAATACGAGTAATCAACACAACAACTGATCAGCGATTTGGTTGGAGCAATGTCCGTCATACTCTGATTGTATCCTACATGATAGACCGGGATCTCCAGTTTTGCTTTCTCGCAAGCGGTAGCTGGACCAATGGTATCCGAATGTTGTGAGATAACCACACAGTTTTCATCAATCAGTTCGTTTGCAGCCTGTTTTTCAAGTGAATAGCTTGACCATGTATTGGTATACTTAACGATCATGGTGGCTTCCGGAACCATCGATTGTACCCCAAGATAAAAAGCGGTATAACCGGATATTACTTCCGGCAGCGGAAAAGCCGCCACATAGCCGACTTTTGCCTGTTGGGGGGTGATGATATTTTTTTCGATCATCTGTTTGATTTTCATTCCTGCAACTCTGCCGCATACATATCTGCCCTGATAGATTTCCCCAAAACAATTATGATAATTCGGCAGAACCGGATCCGAATTTGCGTTATCTCCTGTAGGGACACAGAACTGAATATCCGGATACTGTTCAGCGATGGCTTTCACATCCGGACCATACCCATAACTGGCTGCGATAATATAGTCGCAGCCTTCATCAACCAGCTCCTGAAGGTGCGATTCCACCTGTCTCTCTGCCACATTATAAATGGTCACGCATTCAATCCGGTCACCATACACTTCTTTCACATGATCTCTGGCTTTAATAAAATTATTGGTATAAGGTGTAATTTCATCCCCTACAAATATGAATCCAACCTTCAGATGCTTTTCATCCTCTCTGGTTATTTTATGGATTCCAAAGGAAAACAACGACATCACCAGACAGGTTATTATGCACAATGTATATACTCTTTTCATTCTTTCTGCTCTCCTTTTGCTTTTGCATATAACCGTTCTGCATCGATAACGCCTTCCTCAATCAACGAAAGCATGATTTCTACAAGGTGCGGGTCAAATTGTGTTCCGCTGCAGCGTTTTAATTCTCCAATCACAAAATCAAGATCCAGTTGTTTTCGATATACACGGTTTGCGGTCATCGCATCAAACGCATCTGCTATACCGATAATACGTGCCTCTATCGGAATTTCTTCTCCTTTCAGTCCATGACAATAACCGGTTCCATCATATCTCTCATGGTGATACAAGGCTCCAACTCCCACATTGTCAATCAAAGTAAAATCCTTTAAAATTTCTCCTCCCCGGATTACATGTGTCTTCATAATTTCATATTCTTCATCGGTCAGCCTTGCCGGCTTATTTAAAATCGCATCCGGTATTCCTATCTTACCAATGTCGTGCAACAAAGCCATCTTGCGGAGATTTTCGCATTGTTCTTCCGAGTATCCGAGGCGTTTTGCAATAGCAACCGAATATTCCGATACACGATAAGAATGCTGGCTCGTATTGGAATCCTTTGCATCCACGGTGCGTGCAATCGAAAGAATCGTTTCATTGCTCATCTGGATCTGTTTCTTTGCATATTCCAGTTCCAGCTTCTGCTTCAGCAAGGTTCTCTGCATCTTCGATCTTGTGATAAACCAGGTAATCCACATGAGAACCAGTCCCGCAATCAAACAGACATAAAGTTTAAACCACCAGTTCTGATACATCTCAATGTCTTTTTCGATCACGTATCTACCGGCCTCTATAACATTTCCGTTCACATCATCCAAAATCGCTATTTCAAATACATATTGCCCTTGTTTCAGATTCGTGTATGTGATGGAATTCAATTCGCTTAACCGGCATACCCGTTCCGACTTATCGTAGCCTTCCAGCTTAACCCTTACATACGGATCATCCATGGAATAATTCAACACTTCCGGTGAAAATGTAATCTGATGCGCATCTGCGGACAATTGAAACGGATCCACACGATTGATCTCCATGCTCTTGCCGTCAACCTTTACCGAATTCAAAATCATTCGATAGGACTTTGTTGTCATATCGTACTTCGCCATATTTACTTTTACTACGCCCGTATCGCAGCATAGATACAAATCATCATTTTCTCTTCCGATCCATGAATTTGCGACTAAAGAAGCCCGAAATCCCCGTTTGGAATTGATTAACGGATATTCCGTCCTCACATTTTTTACCAGATCTTTCGCATTTGCAACGTAAATTCCCGCACTGCTCAAAACCCAGCAGGTTCCGTCGCTGTTACATATCAGATCATAATTATTGCTGTATGGAAATTGATCAAGAATCGTCACTTTGCCGTCTGCCGACAGATAACAAAGCCCATTACTTGTGACAATAAAAACACCATCCTGAATCGGATCATAAACCATACGAAGAACCACATCCGATGATAAGCCATTCTTTTTCGTAATACTTGAAACATGGTTATCCTTATCAATTCGTGTAATTCCGCCTCCATCCGATCCAACGTAGCAGGCATCTTGATACTCCAAAAGACAAAGCGATTTCTCATTCGCCAGCCCATTTTTTGCATCAAGAATATTTGCAACGGAATCCTCCGACAAAACGGCAACTCCATAATCTCCGGCAGCCATTATTTTACCATCACTGCACTCGATGATCGTCCGGAACCGCATGCCCGGCATTCCGTTTTCTTCTGTAAAACTCTTTATATGATATCCACCATGGTTTTTTGCGGTAACTTTATATACACCCTTCTCCGTCGTAGCAATCCACAATGCATTTGTACTGTCCACTTTCAAGCAACGGACACGCACCCCCTGAAGCAGTTCGGTAAGGGTATTACTTACTTCTTTTTTGTCGTCGATTACAATCAACCCGCTATCCGTACCGCAAAACAACAATCCATCCCACTTCGCCGTCGTATTGACGACGACATTCTGCCCAATCTTAGGAAATAATTCTTCAAATGGGGATTGGCACATCTCCAATAATCCCAGTCTGGAGGAACTGAACCACAGATTGCCCTGGTAATCCATCAGCATATTGTCAATGGAACTATTAAAATTATTGGTATTGATACTCTGACATCTGCCCCCTTTGTCAATCAATGCCACTCCTGTATCCGAGCAGACAAACAATTCTCCGTTTTCCGTCTGGTAAAAACAATTGATTGTTTCACATCCGTCCATCACAATCCTGGATTCCAGAACCGGCTTCCCCGATTTCATTGTATAAACATATACCTTATTATCCGTTGTTCCCAGATACAACTGCCCATCCTGCGAAAAAAACGCTGCCTTGTAGCATGCATCCGGTTCAATTCCTTCCGGTGCGGGTATCTGTTTTCCATTGTTGATCCAGAATACATCTCCCCGCTCTGTTACCCCGGCCACATTTCCGTTATCATCCGCAGTCATCGAAACTACATTTTTAATTTGATCCAATGATCCGGTCACCTTGACTCCGCCGCTGAGGGATACAACGGACAGCCCCTCGATGGTACCGATATAATAATTTCCTAAAGAATCACATACAATCTGTTTCACAGAATTGGAAAGCAGACCATTTTGATCATCTACTACATTGATAGGCTCCTCATTGATAAAAATAGTAACGCCACTATCATTCGTTCCTGCCCACAATCTGCCTTCTTCATCAACATACAGGCAATTTATCGTTTTGACCGAAGAAATGTCCTGAAGATACACAAACTTTGCTCCATCATATTTGAACAGTCCCGCATAGGTAGCGATCCACAGCTTTCCATCCTTTGTCTGTGCAATATCATTGGCTTCGCCGGATATAAGACCTTCCTCTTTCGAATAGATCTTCTGCACATAAGAATCATAGTCTATTGTTGTTTCCTGCGCATTCGCCGTATCAATGCTGCCAAAGCATCCCGAAACCGCCAGAATCAATAACATGAGTTTTGCTGCAGCCTGAAGCTTCTTTTTCGAACCTCTTCGCATACAGCGCACACCTTTCAGCAGCAAATAGACAATTTCCACACTCACAAGCTTGTCTAAAAATTCAACGCAAAACTGTCCGATCACATACGAAACATAACGGGGAACGCCTTTATCCATGCACATCATCATAACCTGATTTCCCCACACGTTTCCGGACATTCCATTATACAAAAGCGTACTGATCAAAACCGCAACAATGGTCGAAAAAACGGCAAGTCCCATTCCCAGAGTCATGGTTGTAAACTCCCTGTCAAACACGTTCTTTTTGGAAAAATAACCGACAGCAATGCCAAGCAAAGCGCCAACAATACAATAAACCGTTTGTCGGTCAACAAAGATTCCATAAATGATATTATTCGAAAAGCCGACCACGGCACCACACACCGGTCCTCCCAGATATGCAATCAGAAATGTCCCGATGGAATCGCACCATAGCGGCAATACGAATTGATCCGCCAAAACGCGTCCGACAAGATCCAAAAGTAATGCTGCGATTGTGAGCAAAACAATCCAATATCCCTTCTTATTTTTCATTTGTATCCTCTCTCCTCTTCCGCAACCAGACTGATTACGGCTCTCCGTTTCTTACATAAGCAACAATCATCCCTTTGATCCGCTTCAATTCAGAAACATAATTCTCATCCTCATCTGCGCCCCAGATAAACCCATTTGCATAATATGTGCACGCTGCCATCATGACGTGAACCGTCTCACGCATAAACTCCTCAAACGGAATATCCGTTCTGAATGTATGGTCTTCTTTGGCTTTCTCATACATTTTAAGAAATCTTGTATCTGCCGAATATAAAGATAACTTAAAATTATTGAGCATTGCACTGTCTGTACCTGCGCGGCTGACAAAATGGTTAAAATTATCATTAAACTGCAAAAGTGCTTTATGGTTAACGCACATATCAATGTAACTGTCCATTGTAAATATAAAGCGATCGATAGCAGGAATCTCATTGATGGATGCAATCGGTCGTTTTTCGTCCAATTCATCCAGATATTCCTTCCATTTTGCTGCGTTAACCGCTATCACCAGTTCCAGTTTGCTCGGATAATGGCGGAACAGTGTAGCCCTTCCGACGCCTGCAGCCTGTGCAATTTCACTCATTTTGGCAGATTCAATCTTATCTCTCACAAATATGTGAAATGCGGCATCAATGATTTTCTTTTTGTCTACTTGTTTCATAACTCCCCCTTATTGATACTTGCAGTCTTAATGTTAGCACAAAACGTCTAAAGATTCAATCATTCATCCGCAATCTGTTTTCCTGACACATCCATATGATAATTCTCCCTCATGATAAGTTCGGAGATCGGCACGATCGTATACCCCTTCTCTTCCAATTGCGTCAACATGGTGTCTAACGCTTCTGCCGTATACTTTGCACCATTGTGACAGAGAATGATCGCTCCCGGACCAAGTGCCTTATGATTACAAACCGTATCAATAATAGAATCCACGCCATAGTCTTTCCAATCAAGCGAATCAACCGACCATTGGATCGGATAATAGTTCATTTGATACGCCGTCTTAATGACTGCATTATCATATGCTCCATACGGTGGGCGGAACAAAAACATCTCGTACCCCGTCAGTTTCTTAACTCTGTCATGTACACTTTTTAATTCCGATTCTTTCTCCGACTGAGAAATGGTTGTCATATCATAATGGTGCTCGCTATGATTCCCAAGCTCATGCCCACGCTTTACAAGCTCCTTCACACAATCTGGATGATCCGTTACCCAGCCTCCGGTCATAAAAAAAGTGACTTTGACATTGTGTTTATCCAGCGTGTCCATAATTTTCGGAAAATCTTCCGCGCCCCAGGCAGCGTCAAAACTAAGTGCCACTTTATTCTCCGTTGTATCCACACAATAGATTGGAAGTTCCCTGTCCCCAACAGTTGCATTGGTCAACAGCCTGATCCAGCAATTCCTTCTTTTCTTCCATAGGCAACTTCCTTTCTCTGAACGCAAAAAAGCCCGTCCAGAATAGATTGTATTTATCTAATCTGAACGGACTCTTCCGACAGGCCTGATATCACAGGCAAGAATATAGTGTTTTATCTCACTGCTTTTCCTAATTTTACACCCCAAAACTCATCCTACACTGTAGTTAATCCCTCTAGGTGACAGACCGGAAAATGTGAATCGGTGACAAGCATCCATCCCCGCTGACAAAATCAGTATTTTCAACCTTGTTTCGCTGACAAATTTGTCACTGAAATTGCAATTCTGCATGAAAAAAGCGGCAATGAAACTATCTTCATTACCGCTAAAAATGAGCGTCTCCTATAGGAATCGAACCTACAATAGAGTCTTAGGAGCTCGAGATACCACTGTAAATACATACAATGATTAGTCAACCTAAGTCAAGGAAATCCTTGGTTTTCCTAACTATTCTGTTACTCCCTGTCAAAATAAGAAAACCTGTTTTCATCTCTGTAAAGCACCTTTCGGTGCTCGTCCGGTGCTCGGAGCACCCGGAGGATATAACCATTCCGTTCCATCGAGTTCACTCAGTTGGCCACCATTACGATTCAGCTTGTAACAATGATCACTTGGTTTTCTTATTAGATGAACTATATTATAACGTGCTGTAGGTCGGATGTCGATGGGTTTTTGACCATTACTCCGCTTTACACATACTTTCTTCTATAAATTGCGAACCCCATTCCAGAATGGCATTTTTCACCCGTTGGTCAATATCCAAACGTGCTGTCTGACATTCTTTCGGATACTTTCTTGCCGCCTGAAATGCCAGTTTC
>ERZ1034691.621-NODE-621-length-26254-cov-15.881713_pt1 | contig 26254 bp, 23 predicted proteins | sample MGYA00520638_ERZ1034691 | MGnify/ENA primary metagenome ERZ1034691 (study PRJEB33766, sample SAMN09781763) | gut metagenome | biome: gut microbiome | host: Homo sapiens | place: Madagascar | study: EMG produced TPA metagenomics assembly of the PRJNA485056 data...
ATGGTGGAGTTTGCGCCGTGCGGCGCAAACAAAACAAAAGGGACGCTGCCGTGGGCAGCGTCCCTTTTAGCTTGTTAAAAATGTGCCGCCGGGGGGCGGCACACCAGCGTATAGAAAAAGCCCTTTTACGGGTAGAAATGTAGGGCGCGTGTCTTGACCGCGCCGTACCGCTGGCTGCGCGCAGCGCATAAAATCGCGCCGAACGGCGCGCGTTTTCACGCTATATCGTACTATCGGTTAGACTGCACGGAACGGTCAAGACCGTTCCCTACAAACCCGCCGAAAGTTCGCAACCGTCCCGTTAGGTTTATTGACAGTCTGAATGTGCCGCCGGGGGCGGCACACATTCTTTCTTATTTATTATTTCTTATTTATTATTTGGTTTATCATTCTCCCACGCACGCCCAATTCTTGTCCTCCCGGTTCAGGACCTCGCACCCGGTTTCGGTCACCAAAACCAGATCCTCAATGCGCACGCCGAACTCGCCCGGCAGGTAGACCCCCGGCTCGATGGAAAATATCATCCCGGGCTTGGCAACCGCCGTGTTGGCGCTGCTGACATCGCCCTTTTCGTGGTCGGTCTGCCCGATAAAATGCCCCAGCCGATGGTTGAAATACGCCCCGTACCCCGCCTGTGCGATCACCTGCCGCGCGGCGGCATCCACGTCACACAGCCGCACGCCGGGCTTGACCAGCGCTTCGGCGGCAAGGTTGGCGCGGTGTACCAGCTCATGCACGGCAGCCTGCTTTTCGGTGGGGGTTCCCGCAAACCAGGTGCGGGTCATATCGCTGCAATAGCGGTTTTTGCGGCAGCCCATATCCACCAGCACGCACTGCCCGGGCTGCAAAACGGTGTTGTCCGGCTCGTGGTGGGGGTCGGCGGCGTTCGCGCCGAAGGACACGATCGTCGTAAAGCTGTTGCCCTCGCAGCCGTGGGCAAGGTACTGCTCGTCCACAAAGCGGGCCACCTGCTTTTCGGTCATACCCACCCGCACATACTGCTTGACGGCGGCGTTGACCTCGTCATTGATGCGGCTTGCTTCGCGCATCAGCGTCTGCTCGGCTTCGTCCTTGCAGGCGCGGCAGTCGTCCACGCAGTCGCTTGCCAGCACCACGCGCATACCGGGGCAGTGCTGCATCAGCGGAATCAAAAATTTGGCAGTCCACTCCTTGTCGATGCCCAAGGTCGCGGCGGCATCGACCACCCCGGCGATCTGCGCCACGGGGTCCTGCGCATCATCGTGCCACACAGCCTTGCAGGGCGGGTTCGGCACGTTGAACAGCCGGTTCAAAAACAGCACCGGCTCCCCGCAAACCGGCAGATACAACGCCAGCAGCCGCTCGTAAGGCTCTACCTCCACCCCGGTCAGATACCACACACTTTTGGGGTCGGACACGATCATCTGTGTCAGCCCCTGCGCCTGCATGGCGGCGCGCACACGCTCGATACGTTGGTTCATTTTCAGGCACTCCTTTGCTTGGTTTGGATTATATTATAGCCCTTTGCGCGCAAAATGCAAGCCATCCGGCGCCGCATTACAGGTACTTTTTAGGCAGCACCGCATAATTTCTGCCTTACAGCTTACGCACCGCTCCGGCAGCTGCCGTACCGCGCTCGCCGTATCGGCACTTAGAATTATGCGGTATTGCCTTTATAGTTTTTCTCGTTCTTTCAGCAAAATTTGCCGCACCTCGTGCAGGTCTTTTGCACAGTAGTTCCAAAGGTGCTTGCTTTCTGCCGGGGCGGGGGTCAGGTCCGGTACGACAATAGCCGGGCAGCCTGCCGCTTTCGCCGCTTGCAGACCGTTTGGGCTGTCCTCCAGCACGACGCAGTGCGCCGGGTCGGCGTGGATAACCGCCGCTGCCGCCAGAAAAATGTCGGGCGCGGGCTTGGGTCGCGCGACCTCCGGACCAAACACCGCCGCCGTGAAATACCGCTCCACATCCGTTTGCTGCAAGTAAGCCAGCGCCTTTTCGCGCCGGGTGGATGTAGCCAGCACTGCGGGGATGCCCGCAGCTTTTAACCAGCGCAGCAGCCCCGGCAGCCCCGGCTTGACCGGTACGCCATTTGCAGCGATGACCTCGTCCGCATAGCGCAGCCGCAGGTCGTGGGCGGTGTCATACAGATGACCCGGTATTGCCGCGTTGAAAATCTCGCGGCAGCGGTCGGTGCCTGTGCCGCGCATGGCGGCGATGATCTCCTCCGGCAGGTCAATGTGCAGCGTTTCGGCGGCCTTGCGCCAGCCGTCGCGACCGATGCGCTCGGTGTCGAACATCAGCCCGTCCATGTCAAACAAAACGCCCTGCAGCATCTTACATCTTCCGCACGGATTCCCAGACTTCCTCAATAACGGGAACGCCCAGTTCCTTGTTCTCCTTGATGTTCTTCAGCTCCGGCTCGCCGGGGTAGTAGACCTCGCCGCCCTCGGTGACAGGCTCGCTGCTCTTGACGTCCGCCAGAATGGCGTCCACAATGGCGTCAGTCTGCTCAACGGTGTTGAACTTGGCAGGGTCGATGGCGATCATGATCTGGGTCAGACCGATCTCATCCCCGAAGGTGCCGATGGTATGCACGGAGTTGCCGTTGGTCAGCACCGTGGCAATCAGATCCAGCGCGATGGACAGACCGCTGCCCTTCCAGTAGCCCATCGGCAGCACGCGCCAAGTCTTTTCGATCTCGGCGGGGTCGGTGGTCAGCTCGCCCTTTTCGTTGTAGCCGCCGGGAACGGGCAGCTGCACACCGCGCAGGCGGCAGTCCTCGATTTTGCCGTAGCTGAACTGGCTGACCGCGCAGTCGATCATTGCGTGTTCGCCGTTGGAACGGGGGACAGCCATGATAAGCGGGTTGTTGCCGATCTTGCGATCCTTGCCGCCCCACGCGGGCATATTGGGCATCGTGTTCGACCAGCAGATACCGATGCAGCCGTGGTCGGCTGCCAGCCAGCCGTAGGTGCCGCCGCGCATCCAGTGGTTGTTGTTGCCCAGCGCCACAACGCCGACGCCGTTCTGCTTGGCAAGCTCGCAGGCGCGGTCCATCGCACGCTTGGCGTTCAGCGGACCAAAGCCGCGGTGACCGTCCCAGCGCTCGATGTTGCCCATACTGGACACGCAGGTGGCGCGGGCGGCGGGGTCGATCTCGCCCTTTTCCAGATAGCTGACCACGCGGGGGAAGCGGTTCAGACCGTGGCTGAACACACCCGCCAAGCTGTTCTGCGCAAAGATGATGGCGGCATCCTGCGCGTCGGAGGCGGTAAAGCCCTTCTTTTCCAGCACACGGGCGAACTGGGCAACCATTTCTTCATAAGGTACACGTTTCATGGTACATTCTCCTTTGTTTTTGTGCGTTTGTCAAATCAGTGCGCCTGCATTGGTTGTGTAAGCGCTTACTCTAATTTGATTATATTGTTCGCCTATGTGCTTGTCAATGAGTTTTGTGTAAACGGTTACAATTCAGAGAGTTCCACAAAACTGCTTGCAAGGCTTTATACAGTTTTACTGTAACCGCTTACATACTATAAAACAAAACAGGTCACTTTTGTGCAAAGTGACCTGTCGAGAAGTTATCTTTCTATAGTTATAGCTGCTGTGACGTGCTGCGGGTCGTCGGGGACGCCGACCCCTACAACGGTAATGCCTTCCCCTTGGGGGGGAAGGTGCCCCGCAGGGGCGGATGAGGGGCTGCGCTGCCTATATTGCCCTCTTGCCTGTCACTGCCCTCAGCTTGTTTCCCCCTGTGCCAGCTCCGGCTGCAATACGACAGAGGAATATGCCTCGCTGCGCTCGATGCGGCTTTCCAAAAGCTGCACGCAAAGCAGGGCGACCTGCTCCGGCTTGTTGTCCACCGAGGTCAGCACCGGTTCACACAGATGCGCATAGTCGGAATTGTTGAACCCTACAACCGCGACCTGCCCCGGCACGCGCAGCCCCGCGCGCAGCAGGGCTTTCAGCGCTCCGGCTGCTGTCAGGTCTTCGCCGCAGACGATGCCGTCCGGCACAATGCCCTGCGCCAGCAGTGCCTGCATAGCGTCGATGGCATCCTCCAGCGTTTCGCCCGCCTCCAGCACATGGTCGGCAAAGGACAGTCCGTGGCGGCGTATGGCTTCCAAAAAGCCGTCGCGCTTGGCTTTGGCACTGTCCGTGTCGCGGTCCTTGATGTAGTAGATGTTTTTGCGTCCGCGCGCAACGAGATGCTCCACCGCCAGCGAGACGCCGTATTTGTCGTCTACCGTGACCGAGTAGGTGTTGGGCAGACCGAGTTTTCCGTTTGCCAGCACCACCGGCACGCCGGAAAGCAGTTTTTCCATCTCCGCCCCTTGGCAGATCGTGTCAAACACCGAGCCGACCAACACGATGCCGTCCACCTGCTTCCGGTTGACAGCCTGCAGGTAGCGCAGCGTTTCTGCCCGGTCACCGCCTGTGTTGCAAAGGATGACCTCATACCCGCGGCGGCTGAACTCCCGCTCAATGGTATAGGCGGTGCGGGCGTAGTGCGGTACGCGGATGTCCACCGTCAAAACCGCGACGGTACGCATAGATTTGCTTACCATACCGCGGGCAATGGCGCTGGGGGTGTAGTTGTTCTGCTTTAAGATAACCTCCACCCGCGCACGGGTCGCCGCGCTGACCGTGCCTTTGTTGTTCAGCACGCGGGAAACCGTGGCAATGGAAACGCCCGCCTCCTTGGCAATATCGTAGATGTTCATGACTTCCTCGCTGTCCGCCTTTGCCGCAGCTGCGACGTTGTAAGCACTTACACTTTTCTTACAGCATACCGCAGTGCGGTACAGTTGTCAAGGTGTCTGCGTAACCCTTTTTGGAAAGTGAATCAGAACGGATTCACTCTGAAATTTATACGAATTCCTATGGCTGTCCGGTTTGATTGCGAACATTTTGAGAGGGGACAGGTGTGTTTTGCAAGCATAGCGTTTGGATATCCACAAACGCATTTCCGGGGTGTACCCCAACCCCCCTGAGGTCGCTCTGCGTCAATAAAAAAGGCAAGCCGCAGAATAAAACGACTTGCCTTTTATAAAGAAATTATTGGTGACAAACCTGCCACCGTATCCGAGCGTTACGCCCACATCATCGACTCTGCCAAAATCAGGGCGGGGGACACCCTGAGCAACGTGATTTTCGGAGATGGTAACAAATGAGTTACCACTTTGTTACCACTTTTCTTTTTTTGCGGTCTGCAAAAGAAAAAGATCGGTAAAACTTGACGTCTTACCGTTCTTTGTTGGTCCGGAAGCGTGATACGGAAGTGTGAGCAACACCCGAAAACACATTGAAAATTCTACATTTTTACGGCATAGACGCACGGGTTTATTACGAAAAAGCAATCCGCCTCTGTATCGCACAGGGGCAAATTTGCTTATTTGTCATACGGGACTCGGAAATAGTCCAAATACTTCTTAAATTTGTCCTGTGCAGCCAGACAAGTATCACGCAGATAGCCGCGCTCATTCTGCCACTCCTTCAAGCCGCGGTAGTAGAACATCTTGATGTCGTCCTCGATGATAAACGGCACGATGCTATTCCGCAGACATTCTTTGAAAAGAAGCAGGCGTCCGACTCTGCCGTTGCCGTCCTGGAACGGATGGATGCGCTCAAAGCGGTAGTGAAAGTCAAGCAAATCGTCAAAGGTTTTGCGCGTGATAGCGTTGTACTCGGCAAGCAGCTTCTTCATCTCCACGCCGACATTCTCGGGCGCAGTTGTGTCCATGCCACCGACCTCGTTGGGCAGTTTCTTGTAATTCCCGACGGCAAACCAATCGAGGCGGGAATCGGAAGTTCCGCTTTTCAGAACGGCGTGCAGCCGCTTGATGAACGCCTCGCTCAGCATATGATTTGCGCTATCGATAATCATATCAATGCACTTGAAATGGTTGGCGGTCTCGACTACATCGTCAACTTTGACCGTCCCGTCCGATGCGCCGATGGTGTTCGTCTCAAAGATATAGCGCGTCTGATCGTGGGTAAGGCGACTGCCCTCAATGTGGTTGGAGTTATAGGTCAGATCGATTTGGATTTTATGATAAATGCCGCCGTGCAGCTTCGCCGCTTTCTCGGCCTTCAGCACCTCAAGAAGGGTCTTTGGTGTATCGGTTTTCTTGTTAATGCGATCGGGCTTCTCCGCGGTTTCGGGTATGTTCCATGTCTTTCCGGTCAGAAATGCACCGTCGATTTTTCCTTCGGCGCAGTACCCTCGCACGCTGCGTTCGGAAACGCCCCACCTTTTCGCCGTTTCCGCGACAGAAATATATTTCATAGAGATCCCTCACTTTCTGCTCATGGATAGTATAGCACACAATCGGCAAAATATCAAGATTTAATGATTGAAAAACATTCGAATTTCGCCGATAGCGGCAATTATACGCAACCGTTAAATCAGCCATAACATTTTTGTGCCTATCAGAAGTTTGAAATTCTTATCATATTATTGATTTCTCGGTCGAATCGTGATATGCTATATTCATGTTATTGTACCCTACACCAAATAGCCCATAAAGGAGATTCAAAATGGCTGTTAGTTATAAAAAGCTGTGGCATATTCTTGTTGATCGGAATATGAAAAAGAAAGATTTGGAAGAAGCAGCCGGCATTACTCATTATCAGATGTACAAGCTGGCAAACGATAAGGATATCACCACCGATGTGATTGGCGCAATCTGTGTTGCACTTGAGGTGGAACCAAACGATATTATGGATTTTGTTCCGGATGATAGATGAGTCCGTTTTATGGGATAACAACGATGATAAAACATAATGGCGTTATCATGATACTAAAAAAGAGGTAAAACATATGAGAGTAGCTGACTTTTTCTGCGGTGGCGGTGGTTTTTCCGAAGGCTTCCGCCAAGCAGGATTTAATATAGTTTTTGCAGTGGATAAATGGGAGCCGGCAATCACCACTTATAAGGGAAATAAACCGGGAGTAAACGCTATATTAGACGATGTAATTCGGATTTCCAACTTACCAGATGATGAATTTGAAGCATTAGTTCCAGATTCTGAGGTTATTATTGGCTCTCCTCCGTGCCAATCCTTTTCACATTCCAACAAATCTGGAAACGCAGATAAATCAATAGGTATTCAGCTTATTGAAGCTTATTTGAAGATTATCGCTCGTAAAAAATACAAGAAGAATTCCATCTTGAAATATTGGGTTCTTGAGAATGTGCCAAGCGTAAAAGAATATATAAAGAGCGAATATACTGCTGCAGATTTGGGATTAGAAGGTTCTTTTGTCCTTAAACCTCATGAAGGCAATTCTGGCAAATATAATGCCAAATATTATGGCGCACCTACTAACCGAGAGCGTTACCTATGCGGTGAGTTTCCTCCTCTTCAGCAAACTAATACCGATGATAATGTTAAAACCCTTGCGGATGTACTCGCTTCATTAGGAGATCCGTTAAGTCAGACTCCAAATGAAGTAACTGACTTAAATTATCCAACGCTGGTTCTTCCCAAAAATCAAGTAACTGATCACCAATATATTTATGAACTTGCACCGTTTGAATGGAAAACCGCTGAAAGGCTAAAAAGAGATAAGGGTTATATGGGGAAAATGTCCTTTCCGGAGAATTTAAGCAAACCTGCAAGAACAGTAATGGCAACAATGACTGCAAGTTCCAGGGAGGCAATGATTCTGGGGTATAAGAAAGGGAAATATCGCCTTCCGACAGTAAGAGAAGCAGCAACAATGATGAGCTTCCCCATTGATTATTGGTTTTATGGAAAAACAAAATCAATTAAGCATACTTTAGTTGGCAATGCAGTCCCGCCAAAAATGTCATATGCAATTGCAAAGGCCATCATGCTAAAAGAAGGAGAGCGTCTTCCTGCACAGTATCCACTGATTCATCATGACGATAATATCACATTTGTGAATCTAAATGGAAACATTTTTCCGCAGAAACAGGAAAAAGAGCGCCGCAGTACTGCAAAATTCAAATATCATATTCCCTATTTAATACAATCCAAGTATCGTGTTGAACTGACAAATTATCACTCCAATTTCGGAGATGAGGAACACAGCCCAGCTTTTAAATGGGATGCGGAAATTCATTATAGTCAGGGTAAAGATAAGGCAAAGGTATATACACCACAATTAACATTAAGTCAAATTGACGAAAATCTTAGGCCTTTTGTTAAAGAGTTTATACGTCAAAAATGCGATAACCTTTCATCATATAATGATTTTCAGGCCAGGTACTGCATGACTACAAAAGGTCGCAAGAAATCCAATGTTATAGGGCCATATGAATTATTGGAAGAGGTAAAAGCCTTTTTAGTGAGGACCATTCCTGAGCAGCAATTCCAGAATCAGGTATATTTGCAAGAAGATCCGCAGACTTTACCTTTGGCAATTGCAACTGGTTACATTATCCTTAATCAAATCACTCACGAAATGGGAGAAAAGTGAAATGGACGCTATTACCAGAAAAGCGAAACTTGACGAACTGAAGGGAAATCAACTCAACATTGCCATGACAGGTATTCCTCTGCGCTATAAAGGGACTACCCGTACAGAGATTGTCTATCGTATTCCTCTCGATTATTTGGTTTATAACAAGTATAACGGGAGAATAGGGTCAGATGTATTATCTTACGAAAAGCAAAATGGCGTGTTAAATGCCGAATTGAATGATGACAAAGCAATAATTGAGAAGTTCTTGTACGAGTCCAAAGTCGACAGAAACAAAATTACCATGGATAGCCTTTTGAAAAATGGACAGCAACGGTACGGTATTGTTACTTCTGACGGCACCATTGTCGACGGAAACCGCAGAGCCATGTTGCTGAATAGACTGTTCCATAAAAGAGACGAGCTTGGATACTCTTATGAGGAAGTCGAAAAATGCAAATACTTTTTAGCAATCATTCTTCCTGATGATGCTGAAGAAAAAGACATTCAGCAGCTTGAGACAATTTATCAGATGGGTGAGGATGATAAGCTCGATTACAATCCCATCGAAAAGTATTTGAAATGCAAAGAGTTAAAGCGTCTTGGCTTTTCCGAAGAAGATATTGCTGGATTTATGAGCGAAAAGCCTTCACAGGTCAAAGAATGGTTAAGCATACTCGACTTGATGGAGGATTACTTAAAAGAATATGATTATGAAGGCATATATACTCGTTTGGAAAAAACAGAAGGTCCTTTCGTCGATCTCGAAAATTATTTAGACTCTTATAAAAAGAGAGGTGCTAATGTCAGAAGCGCAGACTGGACATACACGGACTCCGATATTTCCGATTTGAAACTGGTCTGTTTCGACTACATACGTGCACGTTATGAAGGAAAAGAGTTCAGAGACATTGCAAAGACAGGAAAAGATGGAAGTATCTTTTTCTACAAGAATTTGTGGGACTCTTTCTTGCAGCAACATCAAGAGAATACTCCTGCCGATGCGCAGACTGTTGAAGAACTCAGAAAAAATTATCCGGCTGAGGATCTCAGTACTTTGCTGAGAAAACGAGATAAAGATTGGACAGATAGCGCCGTTGGTCAGTTGACAGGAAATCTGAAACGTTTTTCGCAAAAACTCGGCGATAAGCGTGCATCAAATAAGCCTGGCGAACTGATTGAACGTGCGTTAAGCGCACTTCAAGCAGTTGATTGCGAACAAGATAGCTTTGTGAATGACCCCCACATTGAAGAGATGGTAAGAGAAATAAACAAGTTGACTTATGAAATGAAGAAGATACTGGAGCGGAGATGATTGGATATGGCAACCATTTCTATTGACTATAGCTCTGCAAAAAAAGAAATATACTTGTGCGGGGATGTAGCTGCGATAAAAAGAAACCGATTTGCTTGGAGATATGTTAGAGACTATCTTTCTCCCCGTGAGGAAGACAATCGAATTGTTATTCCTGTAATAGAAGAAGAACCAATCGTAGTCTTATCTTCTATACGTTCAATGTTGAGCAAATATGGGTTTTCAGAGAAAAAAACAGAAAGTTCCGAACAGGTATTACTTGATTTCTACGAGGAAGAACGAAAGTTTGATGAGTTTTCCCAAAAAGCTCTTCACATTCGAAATAATGAGTGTGACAAAGACGAATTTGAAGAATTCACCAACTCTGTGGCTCGTAATCTTCCCGCAAGATCTTTGTATCCTTTGCAGTTACTTTCGGCATATCATATGGCTTTTTCTCAAAATGCATGCAATTTCTCCGTCCCTGGTGCAGGAAAAACCAGTATAGTATATGGAGCTTATGCGTACCTACATAGTCTGGCTGCTGATAACGCAAAACACATAGATAAATTGCTGATTGTTGGCCCGTTGAGTTCCTTTGGCCCGTGGGAACTTGAGTACGAAGAATGTTTTGGCCGAAAGCCAAGTGTAAAGCGTTTGGTTAGCGGAATTAGCAAAACAGATAAGCAGGATTATTTGATTTCGAGCCATACTTCTGACTTGACATTGATTTCGTATGCCTCGTTGCTCTCTTTGCAAAAGGAACTCGGCTTTTTCCTGCGAAACAACAAAGTTATGGTGGTGCTGGATGAGGCGCATAAAGCCAAAAACTCATCCGGCGGAGTCATTGCGCAAGCAGTGCTTGAACTTGCGAAATATAGTAGTGCGCGAGTTGTTCTTACTGGTACACCTGCACCGAATGGATATGAAGACATTTATAATATGTTCAAATTCATTTGGCCCTCCAAAAATGTTATTGGGTTTGAGGTAAACCAATTGCGTGATATTACTGCAGTGGGAGATCAGGCGCGTGTTGAACGATTAATTAACAATATTTCTCCATATTTCATTCGCATTCGAAAAAGTGATTTGAATATTCCCCCAGCCACAATCAATCCTCCGATTGTTGTGCCCATGGGAGAATATCAGAGACGAATCTATGACTTCATCGAAAAAAAGTACATGGATGCTATGATGGGCGAAGGTGAGCCAGACTTGTCTTCTAAATTTAAGGCGGCATTAGCGCAAGCAAGAATGATTCGATTAATGCAAGCTGCATCTGATCCAGCCATGCTTAGGACTCCCTTGTTCGAGTTTATGGAAGATGACGAATGTCCCGCAGAAGCGTATCAGGCCATCGATGACGCCGATGTACTAAAATCCATTATGGAGTATGAGGCAATCGAAACACCGTCAAAATATCTGGCTGTCGAAAGGCTTGTAAACCAGATCACTAAAGACGGCGGAAAAGTTGTAATTTGGGCAACTTTTATTCATACAATCCATGGTATAAAAGAATATTTGGAATCGAAAGGGATACGATGCCAAGAACTATATGGAGCAATCCCTGTGGAAAAAGAAGGCGCTAATGATGATAGTGAAGAGCAAATTCTAACAAGAGAAAAAATAGTTAGGGCATTTCAAAGTGAAGACTGCCCTTTCAAGGTAATAATTGCCAACCCATTTGCTGTTGCGGAATCCATATCATTACACAAAGCTTGCCATAACGCTATTTATTTAGAACGATCTTTTAACGCGGCCCATTTTGTACAATCAAAAGATCGAATTCACCGATATGGATTGAAAGCAGGAACAAAAACGAATTACTATTATATTCTCTCAGAAGATAGTATCGATGAAACAATAGATATCCGGCTGGCAGAAAAAGAACATCGCATGACGGAAATAATGGAAAGCATGCCTATTCCCCTTTTCAACAATGTTTCAGATGATTTGGGCAATGAAGATATAAAGGCGTTGATTAAAGATTATGTTAGAAGAACTAAAAAGGCTTAATATTCAAAGTGGCCGAGAGGAAATTACATACTTCTTATGCAATGTCGTAGGAACTTCCCCTATTACTCGAAACGACGCAATAGTTTTGTGTAGCCATGCTCCCGGTAAGCACCATCTCTCATGCGATGATCTGATGACATATTGCGCTGCATTCGGATGGATAATCATCTTAGATAATACTTTGTTGTTAGCAGATGATTTAAAAGAGCATGTTAAGCATGGTCGTCAAATAAATGATTATCTAATAAAAAGCACGGTTAATCTATTATTTGATTCGGATATTCTTAGAGCTGACATGCTTTTTTATGATTCTGTCCAGTCTCAATATGGTTTCAAGAATGAATGCTTCCCGTTAAAATTATCTTCGGTTAGGAATGTGCTTTTGAGTCAGGGATTTTTGCACGTAAATAGAAGCATCGCAGGTTCTCATTTTTATGTTTCACCAGAATATGAAACGCTTGTAGCTTCTCATTGCGTCAAAAAAAGAAAAGCCATGTCGCTTGAACAGCTCAAGAAAAGACTTGAAAGCAATGAACTGGCCGGAGAAAAAGCCGAGTTATTTGTTTTAGAATATGAGCGTCAAAGACTTGGCCCTGAAGGCGGAAAAAAAGTAAAACGCATATCTGATATTGATGTATCAGCAGGATATGATATTGTGTCAGTTAATACCCCTGATTCAATGAAAATTAATCGTTTTATTGAAGTAAAAGCAATATCTGAAGCGGGATTCTTTTGGTCAAAGAATGAGTATGAAGTCGCTAAACTTCTGGCAGCAGACTATTATCTATATTTGATTGATTTAACGAAAATCTGCGATGATAATTACGAGCCAGAGATTATTAATAATCCCGCGCAACAAATAACGGAAAATAGCCTGTGGCTTATTGAACCACAATCGTATCATATCCAAAAAATTGATTTTTGAGAGGAGTATGAGATGTTCAAGACATATGAATTGTTTAATCATAGAAACATCAATAATCTTGTTCCGGAAATATAATAATACTTTTGCCACACAATCAAATCCTTGCTAATACGCTTTAGCAAGGAAAACATATATACATAGTGCATAATAATGATTCCCTTATGTTTGCGAGGAGAGGAACATGATTCAAAAAAAGCGACGAAATCATTCTGACGGAGCGGGTTATTACACAAATTGGGAAAAAAGCAGGCCAAGCGGATGCATATATTGTGGAAAGCCTGCCGAAACACGCGAGCATGTTCCATCAAAGTCCTTGCTGATTGAGCCGTTCCCTGAGAACCTTCCAACAATTCCAGCTTGCTTTGAATGTAATAATGGCTTTTCAGCCGATGAGGAATATTTCGTTTGCTTCTTAGAAATCCTAAAAAGCATTGTTTATGAAAACTATTCGATTAGCAAGCACGTGAACGACATATTGTCAAAAAAAGAATCGCTACACCGGTTAATTGAATCTCAAATTTCCAGCAAGGGCAGCTACATATATCCGTCTTTTGATATCAATCGATTCAAAAGAATCATCACAAAGTTAGCTATTGGACATGCCGGTTACGAATATGACGATTTGAATTTTGATGGAGCGACAAATTTGTGGTTTGAATTTTCTCCCAATATAAGTGAGGAACATAAGGCTGAATTTGAGCGCCCTAAATTATTGGGTGTCATTCCGGAAATATCCTCCCGTTTTTCGGGTAGTGCATGTATAATACAAAATGTTGATAATGGTGAGGTGTTTGCTTTATCAGACTGGATTACTGTTCAAGAACAAAGATATTCATACAATGTGTCTTTGAATGATTCTGGCGGTGTTTCGGTTAAAATGATTATTCTTGATTTTCTATACTGTCAAGTTGATTTTGACTAATTGAATTGCCAATAGGGTCTCAGGGAATACCCTGACAAGTGAATCTGTACGGACAGATTCGTTGCTTGTTAAGACAATGCCGCATCATAGACGACAGCCATTTCCGATCGATTTCGGGGATGGCTGTTTCTGTTGCCTTACCGTCAAATCTGCAAATTTGCTTTTCGCACATTGGGCTTTTCTTCTGGATTGCGCTATCATGTGGATGATGATAGAAACCCACACGGCGGGCGTGAAAGGAGAAGGAACATGTACAACAGATTTGCAGAAAAGCGCAGGCGGTATCTGCGCGAGCACAGGGACGGCATCTACACGGGAATGCTGCTGACCGGCAAACTGGACGAGCATCTCAAGGAAATCGGCGACACAACACAGGAGATGTTCGATCGGCTGGTCGAACAGATGAAGAAAGTCGAAGGTGTCACTGAGCGGCTGAAGACCGAGAATCAAATGGAATGGGTGGGGCGGATGAACAGCATCCGCAGCCGAGCGGAGGAAGTTGTCCTTTCTGAGCTGGTTTATTGCTGAGGTGTGGTGATGTTCAAGCATAGAAGAAATAGAGTGTTAGCACTCTGCGCCGGCGAGCGGCGGCTGCTGGTAAAGGCCCTGCTGTCCTTTCGGAACACGCTGGTAGCAAGCGGCAAGCCCGCCGAGGATATCAATGAGCTGCTGATCCGGCTGCTGCGGTAAAAAAGGAATACGAAAAACGAGCGTTTGCTTCTGAAAAGAGGCAGGCGCTTATTTTTATGGCATCAATTTTGCTGCCACACCGATGAACTCCGGAATGGATATGGCATCACTTTTGATGCCATAGACGAAAAAATGGCTCCATTTCGGAGCCACGAGCAGTCCCGCATAGGAAAATGGCTCCAATTTGGAGCCAAGACAAAAGATTTTTTCAAGGGGGTTAATTTTTCGCCTTTTTCGCTGCCTACCAAGTGAGAGGATAAATATTTTTTCGAGCGACTTAATTTTCAGCCCTTCTCGTAATCTACCACTTGAGTGGGAAAAGTCAGCAAGGGACATGGAGAAAGAATTTTTCGGCAGGTCCCTAAAAATGCCCCTCTCTCATTCCTCACATTATGAGGATACGTACCTGGACAACTGAATAGCCGTTACCGAGACAGATATGACTGTGCGACGACCGCAAAAGAGCGAGCACGGCAACGCCGCGGAGACCCCGGGGCTTATGCGTGGGCATAAATCAGGTATACAAAAACGATATCGGAAGGACGGTGCAGCACCCCTATAAGTAATTAAATAAATAATTACTTTCTGGACCAGCTCAAGAGAAGAACTAACTTTTATATAGAAGAAGCGGCTGAAGACAGCGCGATATTTCCTTTTGAGCCAGTATAAAGGCTGGCCTTTCGCCTGCCTGAAAAATTAAAAATGAAGGAGGAAATCAAAATGGAAGACAGAATCACAAGCACGATCACAAGACACATCGGAGTAATCTCCGAATCGTCACGAGGCTGGAGGCTGGAGCTGAATATGGTCAGCTGGAACAGTGCAGAGCCGAAGCTCGACATTCACGACTGGTCTCCTGATTACAATAAATATTTTCAGTTAATCAACGGTCGATTCACTCTGAGAAATATACGGATTTGTATGGGCATCGAGTTAGTTTGTCATCGTTTTGGGGTAGACATGTTTTGCTAGCATAGCGTTTGGATATCCACAAACGCATTTCTAGGGGTGTCCCCCAGACCCCCGGCACAGTTCTTGCGTGACGATAGTGACGCAGATGACGCTAATGACGCTGTTTTTAGGATATCCCTTTACCATATCCCAGATTCTGCGTCATTAGCGTCATCTGCGTCATTCCGATTTTATGTTTTTCGTAATATCATTATTTTTGTTTCGAGCAGCAGTAAACTGCAAGCGTCATTTTACTATAAGCGTGATGGTGATGACGATGATGACGGTGTTCGTGGGATAGGGTAAAGGGGTATATCAAAAACATCGTCATCACCGTCAGCATCGTCATTCTACAGGCAAGCCGTTTTAATCTGCGGCTTGCCTGTTTTATTTTGAGTAATGTGGCAGGGTTTTTGCCCCATTGTTTGTTAAAATGGATTTAGATATTTTGTAAAAGTGCAAGGGTTTTTAGCACAATGGGTGATATGCTGGTATTGAAGTGCGTTTGGGCATTTAGTCAGATGCGAAATCTTTTAAATATTTTTTCTTTGCGACATATTTGACCGTTTCTCAGCGGCTATATAGTAGAGGTGCTTTTTCAAAACTTTTGAGGACAGTTGCAAAAGTTGCGACTGCCGGTCTGTATGATATGATTTGGACTCTCTCTAAAAATTTGAACTTTTTCTAAACAGTTTAAAAAAACTCGTAATTTTCGCCGTTCTCAGCGGCTATATAGTAAAGACCTTTTTATAAATTATTTACATAGGAGGAACCCATGAATACGGAATTTCAAGATTTACCCAATGTTGTAAGCCCCAAGGAAGTGCAAACTTACTTCGGTATCTCACGCACAACCACCTACCGCATATTCCACGACGCGACTTTTCCGGCGTTCCACATAGGAAACCGACTGCTGGTGCGGCGGAATGAACTTTTGGACTGGCTGGAGCAGCAAAAGGTCAATAAAGCCCAAAACGAGAACCCGAAGATTGTTGGGTCTGATGAATAGCTTTGTAGTCGTACCTGTGGTAGTCTTTGTGCCACGAAAGGAGACGATGCAGCGTGAAAGACACATCCAAAAAAGCCCTGCGCCGCGGGCATAACGAGGGCAACATCCGTCGGCGTACAGACGGGCGGTGGGAGGTGCGGCTATCTGCCGGGATTGACTACAAGACCGGCAAGCCCAAGCGTACATCTACCTGCTGCAACACGCGGCAAGAGGCGATCGCCATTTTGCAGCAGCAAGCCCACGAAGTCCGCACACAGGGCTGGCGCGATCCTATGTCGGTGACACTGGGAGAGTGGTATGAATACTGGCTGAACACCTATATGAAGGACACCGTCAAGCAATCTACTTACGCCAGCTACCGCAGCTACTTGAACAAGCACTTTTGTGTACTGGGAAAGATTTTATTAAAGAAATTAGAACCGCACACCTTGCAGGAATTTTATAACTACAAATTCCGCGAGGAAGGGCTGTCGCCCAAGACGCTTCGCAACTACCACATGGCATTACACAAGTGCTTACAACAGGCCGTAAAGGAGCGCTTATTAGTGTACAATCCCTGCGATGCCGTGACCTTGCCCAGCGGAGAAAAGCCCGAAATCGTAGTTTTTACCAACGACCAGCAGCGGGCGCTGGTGCAGGCCAGCTACCGCCACCGCTATGGCTTGTTTATCCGCTTAGACTTGTGTACCGGATTACGCATGGGGGAGTTGCTGGCACTAAAGTGGGAGGACATCGACTTTTCTACCGCGCAGCTTCACGTCAGGCGTACCATCAACCGTCTTGCCAAGTACGAAGCCCACGATGGCGAAAACAAAACCGAAATCGTATTCGGTACCCCCAAAACGAAAAACTCCCGCCGCACGATTCCGCTGACCCGCACAATGGTAGATGAGCTTACCCGCTGGAAACAACAGCAAGCGCAGGATAAGATTCGGGCAGGGGATAAGTACACCGACGATGGCTTCATCGTCACCAACGAGTTTGGACACTACTTTGAGCAGAAAACTTTCAAGGATTACCACGACCGCCTGTTGAAAGATGCCGACATCGGACACTTTACCTTCCACGCCATGCGGCATACCTTTGCCATGCCGCGCTCTAGAGCGCGGCATGGACTACAAGACCCTGTCAGCCATCCTCGGTCATTACTCCGTGGCGTTCACAATGGACACCTACGTTCACAGCATGGACGAACACAAGCGGCGCGAAATGGACAAGATGGACGATATGTTCGGGATGCAGTACAGTATCTCCGTAGAGAACCGGTCCTACCCTGTACTCTGCACCTTATCCCCGGACGGCTGCACCGCCCATGTTCCCGACTTCCCAAAAATCGCTACCCAAGCAGCCACGCTGGATACCGCCCTGCTGGAAGTCAAGCAGCAAATCCAAAAAGCCCTGCGCCAGTACAAGAACCCACCCATTCCTACCAAACAGGAACAGATCGTCGTGCCAAACAACAGCGTGCTGGTACTCGTCAAGGCAGGCTGACCACACTGACTGCTCCTAATTTTACCTGCCAACTCCGCAAAATTTATCCACAAAAATCCGTCCCGGATGTTGAAAAGCTCAACATCCGGGACGGTCTTATCTTGTGCTTTTTTAGACCAGCGAGATGATCGTATCATCCTTCTCGGTGTAGTTGCCTCCGCCCATGCGGGCGCGCACGAAGGGCACGCCGTCACGCACATAGAAGATATTATGCTCTAAAAAGGCGTCCGGGTTCTGGGAAGGGCTGATCGTGCCGCCGAGGTCGTCGTAGCTGACGTTGCCGCGGAAGGTGTTGTGGATGGCCTCCTCCAAACAGAACATCACGCAGCCGCCTTCATTCATCCGGCTATAGTTGTACTCGTACACAGTCCCATCGCCAGAATCTGCATCGTAGGCCATGCCGTCCTGGTTGAGGCGCGTATCGACAGCCTCGTTGTAGCGGAACAGCGCGTCCTTGCATTTCCACGGCCAGATGGCTGCTGCGACCTTGCCCAGACGGTTGCCCGGCTCGCTGTATACGCGGTCGTTCATCTCACAGGCAACGGAATCTGCCGTGTTGTGCTCGACAAGCGGGCGCAGCGCGTACATGACGGTGACGCCGTCGCCGCCGGCAGCCTTGACATAGTTGTCGCGGATGACGATGTTCTCATGGCCGTATGCGGCAAAGGACTTCTCGTCCAGCTCGGCGCCCTGGAACTGTGCATGCGCGTAGGTGTAGCCCACGGCAATGCCCCAGCGGCTGACGTTGGCAACATAGCAGCCCTCAACGAGAATCTTCCCGAAACGCGCCACACCCGTGACAGCTTCATTCTCCGGCTGCAATGCAGTCATATAGATGCCGCCGTTGTTCATGTGCTTGTCGTACACATTGCCGTTTACATCATGCACCAGCAGGTTTTGCAGCGTGATGCCGCGGCGGATGCCCTTGTCCTTGGCAACAACAGCCACACCGGTCCGCTGCATCTTGTCGGGCTGGGAGTAACGCTCCCCGATCACAGTCTCGGCGCGGTTGGTGATCTCCAGATCGCGCACCGTGACATAGGCGGCATCATACAGCAGCACGGCGGAGGAAACATAGCCGTGATACACATGGGTGGGTGAGTCCAGTGCGCACCCATAATCCTGATACCAGATGCCCTGCCCGTCGGCGTCAATGCGCGGCGCGGACCCCTCGCCATAGGCGGCAATCGTGATGGGGCTGTCTTTTTTGCCGCAGCAGCGCAGGTGCAGGAACTGCTTTTCAAACACGCTGCCGCATTTCAGCAGCACCGTGTCACCGGGGGCAAGAGCCAGGCGGTTGACCGCAAACAGCGTGGCGAGGGGACAATCCTCATGCAGGCCGTCGTTATCGTCGTTACCGATCAGCGGATTCACATAATATGTCTTGCACAAGGTTGTCGTACACCTCCTCCCGCATACGCTTTTCAATGATAAGGCGCGATTCCTCGTAAGAAAAACTGTCCCCGAAATAGCGGGTAAACAAATCGGGGTTGGCATCGTACCACGCACGGGTCTGTTCGTCGGTAAACGTCGGGCAGACACCCAGCGCACGGATCTTTTCGCACGGCTCGACAAAGTCCAGCTTAAAGCGGGTCAGCTCATATTGCAGGTAGGCAGGGGCAGAGAAGCGCCGCGTGCCGTACACGGGCTTGCCGTCCTGCTCCGCTCTTTCCGCCTGCGCGTTTTTGGCCGCCCGGCGGCGTTCCAGCGCCTCGGGGCTGTCGTCGCCGATCAGCCCCCAGCGCTTTGCCAGCGTCAGGCAGGCTTTGGCGTGACGCCACTGCTCCGGCGTTAGGCAGTAGGTTCGTTCGTCCATCACTTGACGGCACCCGTGATGCCGTTGGCAAAGCTCTTCTGCAGGCAGAGGAAGATGATCGCGGTGGGCAGCGTGCAGATCAGAACGCCCAGCATCAGCATACCGTAGTCTACACTGTAGCCGCTCTTGAGGTTTGCGACCAGCATCGGCATTGTGATGGATGCGTTGCTTTGGAATACGATCTTCGGCCAGAGGTAGCTGTTCCATGCGTTCATAAACGTAACAGTCATCGCCGCGCCGTAGGTAGAGCGCATGATGGGGACAAACATCCGAAAGAAGATGCCGATCTCGCTCAGACCGTCGAGACGCGCCGCTTCAATGATGTCATTTGGGAAGGAACGCGATGCCTGCCGGAACAACATGATCATAAACGGTGTCGAGATGGACGGCAGCACGAACGCCGCCCAGCTGTTGACAAGCCCCCAGTGGGACATCATCTTGAACAGGGGAATCATAATGGCCACGAACGGCAGCATCATCGCCAGCAGCAGAACGCTCATCAGGGCGTCCTTCGCCTTATCGTGGTAAATTTCAAAGCCGTAGCCCGCGATGGAGCAGACCAGCAGCGTGATGAGTGTCATCAGGATGGCATTGCGGAAGGAGTTTGCCATGGCCAGCCCCAGATTCTGGTTGGCAACCAGCGACTTGAAGTTTTCTACCAGATAGGTGCCGGGGATCAGCTTGCCGCGCACAACATCAATGCTGGTGTTCGTCGCGCCGCACAGCATATAGTACAGCGGGAACACAGACAGGAAGCTTGCAAAAATCAGGATGGCGTGGGTCAGAATTTTTTTGCCCTTAGTCACGCTTATCACCTACTTTCATCTGGATGGCAGACAGCACTGCCACGACAACAAGGATAAACACCGACAGCGCCGCCGCATAGTTGAACTTGGGCGTCTCGACAAACGAGATGTTATAAATATAGTGGGTCAGTGTCATGGTCGCCTTGCCGGGACCGCCCGCCGTCAGGTTGACGGACTCATCAAACAGCTGCAGCGTGCCGGAGGTGGACATGATGGCAGTCAGCAGGATGGTGGGCTTCAGCAGGGGGATCGTCAGGTGAACAAACTGCTGCAACGGGGAAGCGCCGTCGATGCGGGCCGCTTCGTAGATCGAGTAGTCGATGTTTTGCAAACCGGCAAGATAAAAGACCATGTTGTAGCCGGTCCAGCGCCAGACCAGCGCAATAACGATGACCCAGCGTGCCGCCCATGCGTTCTGGAACCAATCCACTGTGGGGATACCCACGGTGGACAGCACCCTGTTGACCAGACCATCGTTGGCAAACAGGGATTTGAAAATCATCGAGTAGGAGACAAGCGACGTGGCGCAGGGCAGGAAAATCATCGTGCGGTAGATGCCCTTGCCCTTGATGTCCGGGCTATTGAGCAGCTGCGCGAGGATCAATGCCAGGATCAGCATAATGGGAACCTGAATCACGAAATAGAAAATCGTGTTAAACAGGCACTGCTGGAACGTGGCATCCTTTAAAATGCGCGCGTAGTTGGCAAAGCCCGCAGGCTGTACAGCGCTGCCGGTGCCTTTCTGGAACGAAAGGATCAGCGCCTGCACCATGGGGTAAAAGCAGAATACAAATATCAGGAGTGCTGCCGGCAGCAAGAACGCCCACCCCGTCAGGTTGCGCTTCTGCTCCATATTCAGTCCTTTTCTCTTCATCGTAGTGTCTCCTATTTTGCCACAAAAGCAAGGGCGCGGCTTGCAGCGGACGTATCAGATGCAAACCGTGCCCTTGGCAAATTCTCAGTTGTAACCGGACACAGTGTGTGTCATGTTTTGCTTAGCCAGCGATGTTGAACTCCACGGTATCCTGGGCGTTCTTCATCTCGCTGTCAATGTCGGCGTTGTTCTGCACAACATTGGTGATGGCGTCGGTCAGAGCACTGCGAACGTCAGAGTAGTAAGCGCCGCAATCGAAAGCGGGAACCTGGCCGGCAAACTCAACGATGTCCTTGTAAACGGTCTGACCGCCGTAGAACTCGGAGGGCTGGTTGTAGATGTCGGACTTGGAGGCGGGCAGGTAGCTGGCGATAGCACCGGCATTGGGCAGCAGGTCGTCGTACAGCTCGACGCTGGCACCGAAGGTACTCTTCAGGAAGTCGTAAGCCAGATCAACGTTCTTGCAGTTGGAGGAAACGGCCCAGCTTGCGCCGCCGCAGTTGGCGTAGTTGGTGGCACCCTCAACGGTCTCGAGCTTAGGCATATTGACGATGGCCCACTTGCCGGCCTGATCCTCAGCAGCCTGAATGCTGGACATGATCCAGCAGCCCTGGATGACACCGGCGGCCTTGCCGTCGTTCATGGAGGCAATGTACTGATCCCAGTCGGTGTACTCGGCCAGGATGCCCTTGTCGACCATTTCCTTGTAGACGGTCATGGACTCTTTCAGGGCAGCGTTGTCAGCGATGTTGACCGTGCCGTCAACAACGGGGGAAGCACCGGCAGACTGCAGCATCTCGATGATCAGCTCGGAACCGCCGCTGGAGGTCAGCATGGGAACGCCGTTGGCGTCAACGACCTTCTGAGCCTTTTCCATGAACTCGGTCCAGGTCAGATCCTTGAAGTCGGCAACGGTCAGACCGGCCTTCTCGACCATGTCGGAACGGATGGCCATGATGGAAGCGCCGTTGTCAAAGGGAATGCCGTAGTGGTGACCGTCCACAGTGGAGTCAGCCAGCTTGCCGCCGGAGAAGTCGTCCCAGTTGAAGCCGCCGTTGTCCAGCTCGGTGTAGATGCCGGGGAAGTTGGCGACCATCTTGTGGTAGGAGTAGTCCTGCATCAGGAAGATGTCGGGCAGGGTGCTGTAATCCTCGCTGGTGGCAGCGGTGATCAGCTTGGTCTCGATGTCGCTGTAGACGTTTTCTTCAATGTTCAGCTTGAAGTTGGGGTGATCCTTCTGGTAGATAGCCTCAGCCTGCTTCAGAGCATAGATGTTGAAGTTGGGGTCCCACGCCCAGACGGTCAGGGTCTCGTCAGCCTCGGTGGCAGCGCTGCTGGCTGCGGCGGACTCGGCAGGCTTGCTGTCGGGGGTGGTGGAGCTGCTGGCTGCACCGCCGCAACCGGCCAGCAGGGAAGCGGCCATGGCGGCGGCCAGAAGGGCTGCTGCATTCTTCTTTTTCATAGTAGTTTCCTCCTTGGAATTTCTCCATTCTTTCTATAATGTATGCCGCGCACGGTGCGAGACATAATTATCGGTGATTATTGGGCGTCGTTGACCCAGCGCATCTCGCGCGGAGCCAAGGTCAGCTGTTCGATCAGCTTGCCCTTGATGTAGAGGTCGGTCTTTTGCTCCTGCTCGGAGTTATTGATGACCGCAATGCGCTTGGTTTCGGGGAAGACGGTGACCTCGGTGTCTACGTTGGTCACGTAATAGTGCTTCATCTCCTCCGGCATACCGGCAGCGTAGTAGATGGCGCGCAGCAAAATGCGGCAGTTCTGCGGGGAGTAGGGCAGCCCGGCAAAGTAGACGCTGTGACCCTTGCCGTACTCGTTCACAACAAGCTGGCTGTACTCGCCGTCCTGCGCCAGGATCTGGTAATGCTTGCCCTGCGCGTAGATGCGGCTCGTGCCCTCGCCGAAATCAACGGCGGTGTCAATATCCTCCAGGATAAAGTGGTGCGGGTCGCAGGTGTTGTATTTGTCGGTGCTTAACGAGAAGCCCATCTCGCGGTCCACGCCCATCACATCGCTGAGCTGGAAGAACCGACCCTGATGCTGGCAGGCGGTGGGCTCACCCACGCCGATGAAGCCGCCGCCCTCGTCCACAAATTTGCGGATGGCGGTTACGACCTGCTCATCGATCCAGTTCTCGGCACCGCTGAAGGCCGTGTAGGCATCGCCCACGTTGATGATAACACCGATATCCTTGGGAATGCCGTTGCGGATGTCGTCGAAGTCGATGAACTCAACGTCAAACGGCATGCCGCTCAGACATTCCAGAACACCCTCGGCAGAGTAGGTCTCGCGGTGGTAAATCGAGTGATGCACCTGATTGCTCATCCACTTGCGCAGACCGCCCCAGCAGTTGAGGATGGCCACCTTGAACGGGGCAACGTAGGACTTTGTGCCCTGCATATTTTCGTGGATCTGGCGGAACTCACTGACCACGTTCTGGATCTCGTCGATAAAGCCGGGCCAGTTGTTGGCGAGTTTTAAGTAGCCGCCGTAGCCAATGCGGTCCAGCGGGCTGCGCAGGATCGCGCGGCGGGCCTTCATCCAGTTGGTGCGGGCCTCCCCGATCGGGTCGCCGCCCTCGGTGAACACATCGGGGAAGAAGTAGGGCAACAGACGGCCTTCGGTGTAGTTGACGCCCTTGATGTCGGAGATCATCCGCAGCGTAACGCCGCTGCCGACCGAGCCGACCACGGCGTCCAGCCCGATGGAGGCAAAATACTTGCCGTAGGGCTCGGTGCCGATCCAGTGATCGCCCAAGAACATCATCGCTTCTTTGCCGTAGGAGTGTACGATGTCGACCATCTCTTTGGCCAGCTTGCAGACTTCCTGCTGCTGGAACTCGATAAAGTCGCGGAACTCCTTGCTCGGCACGCGGAACATCGTGTTGTGGTAGCCCTGATCCACAATGAATTCGGGGCGGAACTTGTAGCCTGCCCACTTTTCAAATTTTTCCAGAATGTAGGGGCTGACGCTGGCACTGTAACCGAACCACTCCACGAATTTCTCGCGCTTTTGGTCGTCAAAGGTCAGCGTGAACTGGTGGAAGAAGGTCGTGAACCGCACCACATCAATGTGGGGGTTGGCCTCGCACCAGCGGCGCAGCTTTTCTTTGACGTAGGCTTGCGTTTTGGGCTGGCGCACATCGTAGGTCAGCTGGTGCGGCGTGTTCTTCCAGTCGTTGGTCAGGAAGTTGTACATGTGTACGGGGTCCCAGATCAGGAACGCCAGAAAGCTGACGGTGTACTCGTGATAAGGGACGGTTTCAATCTCGACCTCGCCGGTCGGCTCGTCAAAGAACCATTTGTCGGTGGGTACGACCTCGCCCGTCGTGCGGTCAATGACCTCCCACCAGCGCTTGGGGTCATCCAGCGTGTTGACCTTGAGCTGCTGGGTGTGGAAGCCGTCCATCAGATGGATGCGCAGCGCCGTGCCGCGCGCCGTGTGGCGGTCACTGATAAGATACTCCTGCTGGACTTCATCGGGGTTTGCCTCCGCCCAGGCGTTGTCCTTGCGGGTCGTATAGTAGGTAGCGTACTTTTTGGCGGGGTCCGTCAGCAGCTCCTTCGGCATTTCGGTGCCGTCGCAGTCGCGCAGGGCATCCGCGCCCAACAGATTCTTCAGCCGCAGGGTCTCCGCAACCACATCTGCGTCTGTGGGAAGTGTCAATCTTCCGGTTTGCTCCATCTTCATAATCCCTTCTCTGTCCGTTTTGTCTGCCACGGCAGGCATCGTTTCATTGACATCATCATACTTGTTTCTGCCCTCTTTGAACAGTAGGTATATTGTTGCGCATTTGTACTATCTTGCTTTATTTTCGAATGTCGGCGGCAACATCAGAAAATAAAGAAAAAGCTGCACAAAAAGTAAGAATTTTCTTTGTGCAGCTTGCCGACTTTGGGCTTGTTTGCAGCGAAACGTGCCGGTATTCTGTTTTGCATCGCGATTTTTTATGGAAAGCTCTTGCCATGCGCCCCAAATGCGTATATAATAAGGACAGAACCGGAAACGGACCACGGCTTTTTGTTTTTCCGTTCTTGCTTAATTGTGTAACGATATTGCTCCGCATACTTTGGATTTTTTGTATATATTTTGTCATTCGGAGGCGCACCGCCTATGAACACACGGTATGAATTCAATATGGACGTTCCCCCGCGGGAGGCCATCCGCCTGATGTACGTGAGCAAGAGCCGCTTCGGCGGGGACTGGAACTCGGTGCCGCATACCCACTCCTGCACCGAAGTGTTCTACTGCGTGGATGGACGCGGCCAGTTCAACGTCGAAGGCAAAATGCTGGACGTTGCCCCGGACGACATGGTCATTGTGAACCCCCGCACCCTGCATACCGAGTTGAGCTACCAGGCAAACCCGCTGGAATATATTGTGCTGGGCATCGAGGGTATTGAAATTTTGTTTGAGCAGAAGGATCACGGCTACACCATGCTGAAATGCAGTTCCGTGCGGGAGGAGCTGCTGAGCCTGATGAAGATGCTGCTGCGGGAGATCGATGCCCGAGAGGACGGCTGCGAAATGGTCTGCCAGGATCTGACCGAGGTGCTGCTAGTCAAAATCGTACGCATGGCATCGGTTTCGCTACGCCTCACTGCGCCGCCCTCCGAGAGTAAGGAATGTGCCGCCGCAAAGCGCTATATCGATGAAAATTATAGTGAAAGTATTACCCTGGACAAGCTTGCGGAGATCGCCCACGTAAACAAATATTATCTATCCCACTCGTTCAAGAACGAGTATAAAGTCTCCCCCATCGACTACCTGATGAAGCGCCGCATTACCGAGGCCAAAGCGCTGCTTACCAGCACCGATTTCAGCCTGACCCAGATCGCCGAGCAGATCGGCTTCGGCTCACTGCCCTATTTTTCCAAATGCTTCCGCAAGGTCGAAGGCACCAGCCCCAACGAGTACCGCAAAAGTGCCAAACAGAAACCCGCACAAGGCAGCCAGTGAATTTGTCTGACCGCTCCTATTTTTACCTGCCAACTCCGCAAAATTTATCCACAAAAAGCGCCCGGGCGGTTGAAAA
>ERZ1034691.632-NODE-632-length-26025-cov-14.871929_pt1 | contig 26025 bp, 17 predicted proteins | sample MGYA00520638_ERZ1034691 | MGnify/ENA primary metagenome ERZ1034691 (study PRJEB33766, sample SAMN09781763) | gut metagenome | biome: gut microbiome | host: Homo sapiens | place: Madagascar | study: EMG produced TPA metagenomics assembly of the PRJNA485056 data...
ACGCCCCGCCCACCCGCTCCCGTCTTACGGCTCCGCCGAAAAAATGCGGGGAAAATTTGTGGCTATTGCAATATTACGGGTCATCCGTAGGGGCGGCATATATGCCGCCCGTGCAATCATCCCGGCAAATCAACCTGCCGGGTAAACCCCGCGGGCGAGCAATGCTCGCCCCTACAATCCAAAAACGTATCGAACCATCGAAAAAATACGCATTGTATAAAATGTGCCCGTTTAGCGGGCACACCAAATTTATTATCTTTTATCTATTATCTTAAGAAAAGGAGCTTCCTATGAGCAAAGTTCTTGTTATCGGCTGCGGCGGCGTTGCATCTGTCGCCATCTCCAAGTGCTGCCAGGTCAGCGACGTTTTCACCGAGCTGTGCATCGCCAGCCGCACCAAATCCAAGTGCGACGCGCTGGCCGCCAAGCTCGCCCCGCACACCGCCACCAAAATCACCACCGCACAGGTCGATGCCGACGACGTGCAGCAGCTGTGCGACCTTATCAACGCCTACAAGCCCGACCTCGTGATGAACATCGCCCTGCCGTATCAGGACCTGACCATCATGGACGCCTGCCTTGCCTGCGGCGTCAACTACATGGACACCGCCAACTACGAACCCGAAAACACCGATGACCCCGCTTGGCGCGCCGTCTACGAAAAGCGCTGCAAGGAAGCCGGCTTCTCTGCCTATTTCGATTACAGCTGGCAGTGGGCGTACAAGAAAAAGTTCGAGGACGCCGGTCTGACCGCCCTGCTGGGCTGCGGCTTTGACCCGGGCGTAACGCAGGCGTACTGCGCCTACGCTGCCAAGCACGAGTTCGATTCCATCGACACCATTGATATTCTGGACTGCAACGGCGGCGACCACGGCTACGCCTTTGCCACCAACTTCAACCCCGAAATCAACCTGCGCGAGGTGTCCGCCCCCGGCAGCTATATGGAAAACGGCAAATGGGTCGAGATCCCTGCCATGAGCATCAAGCGCGAGTACAACTTTGATCAGGTCGGGCAGAAGGATATGTACCTGCTCCACCACGAGGAGATCGAATCCTTGGGCAAAAACCTGCCCGATGTCAAGCGCATCCGCTTCTTTATGACCTTTGGGCAGAGCTATCTGGATCATATGCGCTGCCTGGAGGACGTGGGGATGCTGTCCACCACGCCCATCAACTACAACGGGCAGGAGATCGTACCCATCCAGTTCCTCAAGGCGCTGCTGCCCGACCCCGCGAGCCTCGGTCCGCGCACCAAGGGCAAGACCAACATCGGCTGCATCTTTACCGGCAAAAAGGACGGCAAGGACAAAACCTACTACATCTACAATGTCTGCGACCACGAGGCGTGCTACCGCGAGGTCGGCAGCCAGGCCATCAGCTACACCACCGGCGTGCCTGCGATGTGCGGCGCGCTGATGATGCTGACCGGCGAATGGGTCAAGCCCGGCGTCTACACGGTCGAGGAATTCAACCCCGATCCGTTCCTCGACGCGCTGGACAAGTACGGTCTGCCCCGCAGCGAGAACTTCGCTCCGGCGCTGGTGGACTGATGTCCGCGCCGGATACCCGCCCGCCGTTTGCGGCGCTGGGCGGCGTTCTGCCCGCTGCGCTGCACACCCTGCCCACGCCCTGCTACCTGCTGGACGAGGGGGCGCTGCGCCGCAATGCCGAACTGCTGGGCGCAGTGGCGCAGCGCACGGGCTGCAAAATTCTGCTGGCGCAAAAGGCGTTCAGCAACTACGACCTGTACCCGCTGCTGGCGCCGCACCTGGCCGGCACCGAAGCCAGCGGCTTGTACGAAGCCCGCCTTGGCGCCGAGGAGATGCCCGGCGGCGAGGTACACGTTTTCTGCGCCGCCTACCGCGACGACGAGATGGACGAGCTGCTGCGCTATGCCGACCACATTGTGTTCAACTCGCCCGCGCAGCTGGCAAAATTCGGCGCCAAGGTCAAGGCGGCGGGCAAAAGCGTGGGGCTGCGCATCAACCCCGAATGCTCCACGCAGGACGGTCACGCCATCTACGACCCCTGCGCTCCCGGCAGCCGCTTAGGCACGACCCGCGCGGCGTGGGACGCCGCCGTGGCGCAAGACCCCGCCTTACCCCAGCTTTTGGACGGGCTGCATTTCCACACCCTGTGCGAGCAGGACGCCGACGCACTGGCGGTGACGCTGGACGCTGTGGCGGAAAAATTCGGCGATATATTGCCCAAAATGCAGTGGGTGAACTTCGGCGGCGGGCATCACATCACCCGCCCCGGCTATGACATCGAAACGCTGACGCATTGCATTGCCCGCGCGCAAAATGCGTGGGGCGTCACGGTGTATCTGGAGCCGGGCGAGGCGTGCGCGCTGAACGCCGGGTATCTGTTGACCCGCGTGCTGGACGTAGTGCAAAACGGCGGCACAACGGTGGCGATTCTGGATGCCAGCGCCGCCTGCCATATGCCGGACGTCATCGAAATGCCCTACCGCCCGCCGCTGCTGTTTGCCGGGGACGCCGGGCAAAAGCCCTGCACCGTGCGCTTGGCGGGACCGACCTGTCTGGCGGGGGATGTCATCGGGGATTACGGCTTTGACGCCGTACCCCGCGTGGGGGATTTGCTGGTATTCGGCGATATGGCGATTTACACCACCTGCAAAAACAACACCTTTAACGGGATGCCCCTGCCTGCCATCTGTGTCCGCGACGAAGCGGGCAACGTGCGCGAGCTGGTCAGATTCGGTTACCGCGATTTCAAGGCAAGACTGGGGAGATAAAAAACAGCGCTCTACACGGCAGAGCGCTGTTTTTTGTTTAAATAATAGATAATAAATAAGAAATAATAAATGTGGAGTGTCCGCTTTGCGGGCACATTTTTATTTTATGGCAATTCTCCCTTTGGGTGTAGGGGCGAGCATTGCTCGCCCGCGGGGTTTACCCGTTAGGTTGATTTGCCGGGGCGACTGCAACGGGCGGCATATATGCCGCCCCTACGGGGTGATGAATTTTGTTGTCGCCATATTCCGTGATGATGTGATATTTCCGGCAGGTTTGTAGGGGACGCATAGATGCGTCCCGTGGCGTTTAGCCATTATATCGCATTATCGGGACGGCTGCAACGGGCGGTCAATGACCGCCCCTACAAGCCAACACGCAAAATTATCATTGCCGCAAAACCGCGGGCGGGGCATACCCCGCCCCTACTGCGCACTATAAAAAATGTGTCCGCGCAAGCGGACACACCAAATCTTAACGCTACACTCTGCACGCTTAACTCTGCGCGGGGAGCGCCCCGCGCTTATTTCTGCATGGCGTGCTCGAAGCAGTCCAGCTTTTCGGTCTTGCCGATGACCGACACCGTGTCGCCCTTGGTAAACACATAATCGGGCGAAAATTCCACGTCGGTATGCTGTTCATGCTCCACGGCAATGATGTTGATGCCGTACACGCGGCGCAGGTTCAGATCCTTGACGCTGTGTCCGACCAGATGCCCCGATGCCACAATGCGCCGCACCTCCACGTTGTCGCCCAGCGTGACGTAGTCCAGCATATTGCCGTTGATCAGCCGCTTGCCGATGCGCACCGCCATATCGGCTTCGGGGTAAACGACATCCGCGCCCAGCTGCTTCAGCACCTCGCCGTGTACGTCGCTGGCGGCCTTGGCGATCACGTGCGGCACGCCCAGCTTCAGCACCTGCATCGTGGTCATAATGCTCACGTCCACGCGCTCGCCGATGCAGATGGTCACGGTGCCGCAGTTGTGCATACCGGTTTCGCGCAGCGCCTGCTCGGTCAGCGCACCCACCACAAAGGCGTATTCGGTGTCGCCGCGCACCGCCTTGACCTTTTCCTCGTCCTTATCAACGGCGATGACCTCCTTGCCGGCGGCTGCCAGCGTCTTGACCAGCGCCGTGCCGAAACGCCCCAAACCGATGACGCCGTAGGTTTGGTCAGGAATTTGCTTTTTCATTTTCAATACCTCATTCTCAGCCAATGGTGATGGCTTCTTCGGTGTAATGGGCGACCGGTGCGGGGCGGTTGACCCAGAGCGACAGCAGGGTAAAGGCGCCCACGCGCCCGGTGTACATGGTAAAGATCAGCACCCAGCGGCTGGCGGCGCAAAGCCCGCCCGTAATGCCCATGCTGAGTCCCGACGTGCTGTAGGCGGAAATTTCCTCAAACAGCAGGGCGATAAAATCCGTCTGCGGCTCCAGCAGGCACAGCAAAAATGTGCCTACCAGCACCACGATAATGCCCAGCAGCGTGATGGTGGCGGCGCGGGACAGGGCATCCTTGGGCAGACGGCGGTGAAACGCCCCCGGTCTGCGCTTGGAAAACACCGACGAAACCTCCTGCATCAGCACAAAAAAGGTCGTCGTCTTAATGCCGCCGCCCGTTGAACCCGGCGATGCGCCGATAAACATCAGCAGCATTACGACCATCAGCCCTGCCTTGCTGAACTCGCCCAGCGGGTAGGTGGCAAACCCGGCGGTGCGGGTGGTCATACTGGTAAACAGGCAGCCCAGCCACGGCAGCCCCTCGGTCAGGCGCAGCAGCACGGTGCCGCCCAGCAGCAGCACGGCGGTGGTGGAAAGCACCACCTTGCTGTGCAGCAAAAATCTGCGGAAGCGGAACCGGCAGCGCTGGATATCCACCAGCACCAGAAAGCCGATGCCGCCCACAATGACCATTGCATCGGTGACAAGGTTCAGAACGACGTCGCTCTGGTAAGGCACCAGCCCGCGCCCGCCGCCCAAAATATCAAACCCGGCGTTGTTAAAGGACGCTATGGCGTGAAAAATACTGACCCACGCTGCCTTGGCGGGGGAAAAATCCCGCACAAAGCTTGTGTAGCTGATGGCGGCGCCGACCCCCTCGCACACAAGGGTCACGGTAAAAACGGAGTGGATCAGCTTGACCATACCGGAAAAGCTGTCCACGTTCAGCGCCTCGCGCACAAGGCTGCGCCCGCGTATGCTGATAGAGCGCCCGGCAGCCAGCGCCAGCGCAATGCCCACCGAGGTGATGCCCAGCCCGCCGATCTGGATCAGCAGCGCCAGCACGACCTGCCCGAACAGGGTAAGGGTGTCGGCGGCGTCCACAACGACCAGCCCGGTCACGCAGACGGCGCTGGTGGCGGTGAACAGCGAATCCAGCGGGGTAAAGGTCTGCCCCGGCTTGACCGAGCAGGGCAGCAACAGCAGCCCCGCGCCCAGCAGAATGACCAGCGCAAACCCGGCGGCGATAATGCGCCCCGGCGGCTGCCGCTGAAAAAAGTTTTGGATAGATTTCAAAATTGACACCTGTTTCGCCCTTTATAGGCTCTATATTATAAGGTAGGGGAACCCCCCGGCGGGCTGCGCCCCACGGCGCGCCTTGCTTTGATAATAGCATTTTACTGCCCCAGCGTCAAGCGCAGGCGGGAATTATTCGGTGTTGCCTTAAAAATGCCCCTTGACTTCCCGGCGGGAGTGTGCTATATTCAAGGTAACTTCATCCTGTTAAAGCTTTGAGGCAGACAAACGGGACATTGCAAGCAGCTAACAGAGAGAGCCGCCGCGGGTTTTCGCGTGGTGCAAGCGGCTTTAGACGCTGCAGCGTTCTTACCACTGCCGAGCGCGGGGGCGAACCCCTGCCGGGTACAGCCCGTTACAGCTGCATCGAGTGGTGCCGTTGCGGCACAATCTGGGTGGAACCGTGGAGTATTTGCAATGCTTCATCCCTTGTACAGTGGGGATGAAGCATTTTTTTGTTGCGGCAAACGCAAAGGAGAGTGTATTATGAAGATCATCTACAAGGACGGCGTCGTCGCCGAATGCCCGCAGGAGGAAGAGCTGCACGTTCTGCGCCACACGGCAGCCCACATTATGGCACAGGCCATCAAGCGCCTGTACCCGCAGGCAGATTTTGCCTTTGGTCCCGCCACCGAGAACGGCTTCTACTATGATGTGGACCTGGGTGATACCAAGCTCAGCGATGAGGATCTTGCCAATATCGAAAAAGAGATGAAGAAGATCTGCAAGGAAAACCTGCCCATCAAGCCCTTTATCCTGCCCCGCGACGAGGCAGTCAAGCTGATGAACGAGCGTCAGGAGCATTACAAGATCGAGCATATGGCGGACCTTGCCGACGAAACCGAGTTCAGCTTCTACCAGCAGGGCGAGTATGTCGATATGTGCATCGGACCCCACCTGTGCTACACCAAGGCGCTGAAGGCGTTCAAGATCACCCAGCAGTCCGGTGCGTACTGGAAAAACGACAAGGAAAACAAGATGCTGACCCGCATCAACGGCGTGGCTTTCCGCAATCAGGAAGAGCTGGACGCATGGGAGAAGGAGCAGCAGGAGGCCCGCGAGCGCGATCACCGCAAGATCGGCAAGGAGATGGGCCTGTTCATGACCGATGATCTGGTGGGCCGCGGCCTGCCCATGTTCCTGCCCGCAGGCTACACCGTCTGGCAGGAGCTGGAGAACTATATCAAGGAGAAGGAGCGTGCACGCGGCTACCTGCACGTTATGACTCCCTGCATCGGCACTGTGAACCTGTACAAGACCTCCGGTCACTGGGATCACTACCGCGAGAATATGTTCCCCGCCATGGAGATGGAGGGCGAAAGCTATGTTCTGCGCCCGATGAACTGCCCCCATCATATGATGATCTACGCCAACCGCCCGCACAGCTACCGCCAGCTGCCCATCCGCATCGGCGAAATTGCCCACGACTTCCGCTACGAGTCCTCCGGCACGCTGAAGGGCATCGAGCGCGGCCGTCACTTCTGCCAGAACGACGCCCACCTGTTCTGCACGCCGGAGCAGATCAAGAGCGAGGTCGCCGACGTGTGCAGCCTGATTTTTGAGGTGTACAAGGACTTCAACATCACCGATTACCGCTGCGTGCTGTCCCTGCGCGACCCCGCCGACAAGAAGAAGTACCACGACGATGACGCCATGTGGAACCACGCCGAGAACGCTCTGCGTGAGGTGCTGACCGAGCTGGGCATCCACTTCACCGAGGAGATCGGCGAGGCTGCCTTCTACGGCCCGAAGCTGGACGTGAACGTCAAGCCCGCCGTGGGTGCCGAGTACACCCTGTCCACCTGCCAGCTGGACTTCTGCCTGCCCGCCAAGTTCCACCTGACCTATGTGGATTCCGACGGCAGCGAAAAGACCCCCGTGGTGCTGCACCGCGCCATCCTTGGCTCTCTGGACCGCTTTATGGCGTATCTGATCGAGGAAACCAAGGGTCGTTTCCCGACTTGGCTGGCACCCACGCAGGTCAAGGTGCTGCCCGTCAGCGAAAAGACGCTGGACTACGCCCGCAGCGTAGCCGACAAGCTGGCTGACGCCGGTGTCCGCGTTGTGCTGGACGAATCCAACGAGAAGATCGGCTACAAGATCCGCGAGGCACAGCAGGTTGACCGCGTGCCGTATATGCTGGTTCTGGGCGCCAAGGAGGCGGAAGCCGGCAACCTCAGCGTGCGCGACCGCAAGGGCGAAACCACCACGATGGAGCAGGACGCCTTTGTTGAGATGGTCGTCAACGAGATCAAGACCCGCAAGAACTGATATGTTTTTTAAGTCCTCTGCCCTCCCGGCGGAGGGCTTTTTTTATAAATAATAGATAAGAAATAATAAATAATAAATAAGGTGTGCCCGCCGCGCGGGCACAATGAAAATCATTGCGCGGTAGGGGCGGGGCAAGCCCCGCCCGCGACCTTATGTTATAACGAATATTACGGGTACTCCGTAGGCACGGCTACTATGCCGCCCGTTGCAGCCAACCCGGTAATGCAACCTATCGGGTGAACCGCACGGGACGCATATATGCGTCCCCTACAAACCTGCCGGGAATATGCATTTTTCCCAAGTATTACTTGCCTTCCGGCTATTTGTAGGGAACGGTCTTGACCGTTCCGGGCGGTCTAGCCGATAGTACGATATACCGTGAGAACGCGCCGTTCGGCGCGATTTTATGCGCTGCGCGCAGCCAACGGTACGGCAAGGTCACTGCGCCCGCAGGCGCGTTTCGGAGCGCAACCGCCGCACAGCGGCGGCTCTTAGCGCGGAGATAGACACGCGCCCTACATTTCTACCCGTAAAAGGGCTTTTTCTACAAGCTGCACCTTCCCCCCAAGGGGAAGGCTTTTTCGGCAAAAACCGCATTTTTCGGCAAAAACCGCATTTTTCGGCAAAAACCGTATTTGTCTATTGCAATTTGCCCCGTCCGTATACTATAATCATTGTATACAGCAAAAAATGTGCTGTGACCGCGCGATTTACGAAGGAAGATGGTGTTGAACTGTGTCCCTGAAACCGAAGATCCTGATTGCCGATGACTCTGCTATGAACCGTGCCATTCTGGTGGAAATGCTGGGCGACGGCTATGATGTCATAGAAGCCGAAAACGGTCGTGAGGCGGTGCGCGTGCTGCAATCCGCGCCCGAAATCGACCTGCTGCTGCTGGACATTATGATGCCCGAAATGGACGGCTTTGAAGTGCTGGAGCAGATGAAACGCTATGGCTGGATCGAGGATGTCCCGGTCGTTATGATCTCTGCCGAAAACGGCTCGGCGTATGTCGAGCGCGCCTACGACTTGGGCGCGACAGATTTTATCAGCCGCCCGTTCGATATGGCCATCGTGCGCCGCCGCGTTACCAACACGCTGATGCTTTACACCAAGCAAAAGCAGCTGGTGGGGCTGGTGGCACGGCAGGTGTACGAAAACCAAAAAAGCAACAACCTGATGATCAATATCCTGAGCCACATCGTTGAATTCCGCAACGGCGAAAGCGGCTCACACGTTTTGCATATCCACACCGCCACCGAGCTGATTTTGAACCATCTGGTGAAAAAAACCGACAAATACAAGCTGTCGGCGGCGGATATCGCCATGATCGGCACGGCGTCCTCGCTGCATGATATCGGCAAGATCAACATCCCGGAGGAGATCCTCAACAAGCCCGGACGCCTGACCAAAGAAGAATTTGACATTATGAAAACGCACACCACCATCGGTGCGCATATTCTGGAAAACCTGCCCTTCCAGCAGGAGGAGCCGCTGGTCAAGGTCAGCTACGAGATCTGCCGCTGGCACCACGAGCGCTGGGACGGGCGCGGCTACCCCGACGGGCTGAAGGGCGAGGAGATCCCCATTGCCGCGCAGGTGGTGGCGTTGGCAGACGTCTACGACGCCCTGACCAGCGAGCGCTGCTACAAAAAAGCCTTTGACCACGACACCGCCGTGCGTATGATCTTAAACGGCGAGTGCGGCACCTTCAACCCGCTGCTGATGGAATGTCTGACCGAGGTGGCGGACGATCTGCACCGCGCGCTGACCGACAAAGAGGCTGCCGCGCAGATGAATTTCGGCAGCGCCACCCGCAAGATCACCGACGCGCTGCTGCACGAAAACGACCTGCCCGAAACCGGGCGCTTAGAAAATGCCCTGCAGATCGAGCAGCAAAAGCATACATTTTATGTCGACCACACCCCCGACCTGCAGCTGGACTACAACGAGGCAAGCGACACGGCAACCATGTCGGAGTGGGGTGTCAAGCACCTGCACTGCCCCAAGGTGATGCCCTTGAAAAAGGCAATGGACACCCTGCTTGTGGCGGAAAACGACCGCCGCGCTATGCGGGATGCCATCGCCAAAACCGATGCCGACCACCCCGACACCGCCGTCACGGTGCTGTTGTCGGTGGATGGGCTGCTGCGCTGGTACAAGGTACATATCCGCACGCTGTGGATGCGCGGCGAGGAAACGACCCGCGTAGGTCTTGTGATGCAGGCGGAGGACGTACACGAAAAAACCATTCGGGATGCCAAGGAAGTCACCAAGGAAACCATCATCACCACCGGCAAGGGAATGGCGTGTATGATGCATATGCTGAAAAACGTCTTTGACGTGGTGCGTCTGGTGGACGTGGGGCATACCTGCGTGCTGAGCCTGGACGAGCAAGGGAAAATCGTGGACGAGGATCACCCCTGTTATGCCGTCTGGAACCGCGAAAACCGCTGCGAAAACTGCGTGTCGTTCAAGGCGTTTACCCAAAAGACCCAGCTGGCAAAAATTGAATTTATGGGCGAGGATGCCTATCAGGTCATCTCGAAATATGTCGAGGTCGAGGGGCGCGCCTGTGTGCTGGAGCTGGTGGTCCGGCTGCGCAAGGATATGCCGCTGTCTTTCCACGGGCGCGAGCATCTGGTGCGGTCGCTGCATCAGTATTCGCAGGAATTGTATCTGGACGCCCTGACCGGCGCGTTCAACCGCCGCTATTACGAGGAACAGTTCTGCGGGCAGGATTCGGCGGACGGCGTGGCGGTGCTGGATGTGGACAACTTTAAAGCCATCAACGACACCTACGGGCATCAGGCGGGCGACGCCGCCCTGCGCACCATCGTGCAGGCGATCGTGGGGTGCATCCGCAACAGCGATATTCTGATCCGCTACGGCGGCGATGAGTTCTTGCTGGTGTTCCCGGACATTCCGGAGCCGGTATTCCACCGCCGTTTGCAGGAAATCAGCAGCGCCGTGTCGGATGCCACCGTACCCGACCACCCGGAAATGCGTCTGAGCGTCAGCGTGGGCGGCGTATACAAGATGAGTCCGCTGAGCGACGCTGTCTACCACGCCGACACCCTGATGTACAAGGCAAAAACCGAAAAACGCCAGATGATGCTGCACAACCACGAGCACGACCGGTTGATGCCGGATTGACGGCTGACTGCTGTACTTTCTTTGGACGCCCAAAGAAAGTACAAAAGAAAAGCGCCGCTACTTCCGAAGCGCGGGGCACGGCCGGGGGACCCGTCCCCCTGGACCCCCAAAGTTGTGGGTCGCGGACGGGCGGGGCTAAAAAATCGTCAAGACACATTTTTTGACGCCCCGCCCACCCGCTCCCGTCTTACGGCTCCGCCGAAAAATTCACCACCCGGTAGGGGCGGGGCAAGCCCCGCCCGCGGTATAACGATTACGCAAAAATCACGGGTTGCTTGTAGGGGCGGCATATATGCCGCCCGCGATATATCGGAAACCTCCATTTACCGGGTTATTTGTAGGGAGGGGTCTTGACCCCTCCTTGCTGCCTTGCGGTTACCGCAAATTAAAATAATCACCACCCGGTAGGGGCGGGGTATGCCCCGCCCGCGGTCAAATGGTGACGCGAAAATACCGGGTCATCCGTAGGGGCGGTCATTGACCGCCCGTGCTATCATCCCGACAGCGCAACCCAACGGGTAAACCCCGCGGGCGAGCAATGCTCGCCCCTACAACCAAAGGAATAATTGCAATAAAATAAAACCGTGTCCGCTTAGCGGACACACCTCATCTAAACTCTTAACTCTACACTCTCAACTCTAAAAAAAGGAGAACCTCACCATGACGTTGCAGGAATTTTATCCCATGGTCGGCGGCGACTACGCCGCAACACTGGGTCGCTTGCCCAGCGAGGCACTGGTAAAAAAGTTTTTGCTCAAATACCCCGCCGACCCCAGCTATGCCCAGCTGGAAGCCGCACTGGCAGCGCAGGACTGGGAAACCGCGTTCCGCGCCGCCCACACGCTAAAGGGTGTGGCGCAAAATCTGGGTCTGGACAACCTGTACAAGGTATCCGCCGCCCTGACCGATGCCGTGCGCGGTCCCAAGCCCTTGACGGACCCCGCGCTCTGGCCGCCGGTGCAGCAGGCGCATCAGCAGGTTTTGCAGGCGCTGGCGCAGCTGTAACAGCAGCCGGAACACGCAGTTTTTGCCGCTGCGGCGCGGCGGGTAAGGAGTTTTATCATGCAGACAAAGGCGTTTTCTCCCCGGCGCGTTGCCGCTTTTTTGCTGGCATTGTGCGTGCTGCTGTGCGCGGCGGTGCTGGCTGCCCCCGCAGTCAGCGCTGACCCCGCTGCCGCTAAGGTGCATCATCTGCGCGTTGGGTTTTACGGCTACGACGGCTACAATATGTTTGACGCCAACGACCGCCCCTGCGGGTACGACTATGACGTCCTGCAAAAGCTGGCGGAGTACGAAAACTTTACCTACGAGTATCTCGGCTATGACAAGGACACCGAGGGCGTGCTGCAAATGCTGGCGGATCGCGAACTCGACCTTGTCATCAACCTGCGCAAAACCCCCGAGCGCGAGGAGCGCTTTGTCTACTCTGCCCAGCCGACCGGCAGCATCTGCACGATGCTTACCGTCAAGGCGGGCAACCGCAGCATTACGGCGGGCGACTACGACAGCTACAACGGGATGAAGGTCGGTATGTCGCACACCGGCAACAACCGCAACATCAGCTTTGAGAATTTTGCCGCCGAAAACGGCTTTACCTACGAACCCATCTATTTTGACACCGACGACCTGATGGCAACCGCGCTGCTGCAGGGGCAGATCGACGCCGCCGTCAGCAACGGTATGCGCGCCACCAAAAACGAGTGGGTGCTGGAAACCTTTGACGAGCAGGAAAGCTACATCGTCATGCGCCCCAAGGATTACGAAACCCAGAGCCTTGTCAACAGCGCCTTGGCAAAGCTGAGCCGCGCCGAGCCGGGCTGGCGCAGCGCCCTGACCGAAAAATACAGCAGCAACCACACCAGCAGCAAAATTTCGCTGACGGATCAAGAGTCGAAGTTTGTACAAAAGCTCAACAGCGAGGGCAGGGACTTTACCGTGCTGGCAAGCCCCGACAGCGCCCCGTATTCGTATCTGGACAAACACGGCGCACCTGCGGGCATTTTGGTGGATTTAATCAACAAAATCGCCGCGCGCGCCGGGCTGCATATCCAGATTTTGGGCGTTGCTGACCGCGCCGAGTACGAGCAGGTGCTGGCAAGCGGCGCGGCGGATCTCTGCCTGGATATGCCCAAGGACGCCGCCGCAGCCGAAGCAGCGGGCTACAAGCTGACCGACAGCTACCTGACCGCCGATTGCAGATGGGTCACCCTGCGCAGCAGCGACAACCATTTCAGCAAGGTGGCGGTGGCGGACAGCAGCCTGTTTGACTTTTCGCAGGACTGGTCGCGCAGCTACCAATGCGTTTCCTACCCGTCCTACGACGCCTGCCTTGCGGCGCTGCGCGACGGCGAGGTGGACGCCTACTTTACCTACCAAACGCAGGCAGAGCGCCTGATTTACGAGGACCCGCGCAACGACCTGAAAACCGTGGACAGCGACTGCAATGTCAATTTTGCGGTGGGCGTTTCCCAACAGCTGGATGTTGAGCTGATCGGCATTTTAAACAAGAGCATTGCCAGCCTGACCCGCAGCGAGATCCTTGCCATCACCAACGACTACACCAATCTGGGGCAGCTGGAATTTTCGATGGTACGTCTGTTTCATCAGTACCCCACGCTGATCGTGCTGGCAACCGTCTGTGTGGTGCTGCTGATCGGCTGCGTGCTGCTGATCATCCGTGACCGCCGCACCCGCGCCGGCATTGAGCAGGCGCTGCACAAGGCGGAGGAAGCCAGCCGCGCCAAAACGGAATTTTTGTCCAATATGTCGCACGATATCCGCACGCCCATCAACGGCATTATGGGTATGATCGACATTGCCCAAAGCGACTTCGACAACCGCGAGCACGTTGCCGACTGCCTGAAAAAGATGCGCGGCGCGGCAACACACCTGCTGTCGCTCATCAATGACGTGCTGGATATGAGCAAGGTGGAATCCGGCACACTGCAAATGCTGGACAACCCCTTTGACCTGCGCGTGCTGCTGGATAACTGCTGCGCCATTGTCGAGGGGCAGATCGCCGAGCATAACCTGACCTTTACCAAGCAGATCGGTCCGTTCTGGCATCCCTTCCTGCGCGGCAGCGAGCTGCATATCCGGCAGGTACTTATCAACATTTTAAGCAACGCCGTAAAATACACCCCGGACGGCGGCACCATCAACTTCTGCGCGCGCGAAACCCTCTGCGAGGAGGGGCTGGTTCACCTGCGCATGGAGATCCGCGACAACGGCATCGGTATGAGCGAGGAATTTTTGCAGCATATCTTTGAGCCGTTCACGCAGGAGGCGCACAGCAGCCGCACCACCTACAAGGGTACCGGTCTGGGTATGGCGATCACCAAAAAGCTGGTGGATCAGATGCACGGCTCGCTGGATGTCGAAAGTGAGCCGGGCAAGGGTACGACCTTTACCGTGCGGCTGTCGCTGCCGCTGGGCAAGGCGGTGTACAACGAAGCACAGCGCAACAACGCGCCCGACGACCTGCACGGGCTGCATCTGCTGTTGGCAGAGGATAACGAGTTGAACCGGGAAATCGCCGTGGCGCTGCTGGAAGCGCAGGGCGCCGAAATTACGGCGGTGGTCAACGGACGCGAGGCGGTCGAGGCGGTCAAGGACGCGCCGCCGGGTGCCTTTGACGCCGTGCTGATGGACGTCATGATGCCCGAAATGAACGGCTTGGAGGCGACCCGCGCCATCCGCGCATGGCAGCAAAAGCCGAAGGAAACCGGCATACCCATCATTGCGATGACCGCCAACGTCTTTGCCGATGACGTAAAAGCCTGCCTGGACGCGGGTATGAACAGCCACGTCGGCAAACCGCTGGATATGAAGCTGCTGATGGCAGAAATTTTGCGCCTGACCCGGAAGTGAGTTTTTTGCGGTGGGGTCACCCCGCCCGCGACCGTGTATTATAATGAATATACCGGGTTAGTCCGTAGGGGCGGCATATATGCCGCCCGTTGCAGCCATCCCGGTAATACGATTTGACGGGTAAACCGCACGGGACGCATATATGCGTCCCCTACAAACCTGCCGGAAATTTCCTGCTATCGCAAAACTCCCCGGCGGGGTGGGGTCACCCCGCCCTACAGGGCAATAAAAATACGTCGCGCGGTAGGGGCGGGGCACGCCCCGCCCGCGACCGTGTATTATAATGAATATACCGGGTTAGTCCGTAGGGGCGGCATATATGCCGCCCGTTGCAGCCGTTCCGGCAAATCAACCTAACGGGTAAACCGCGCGGGCGAGCAATGCTCGCCCCTACAACCTACCGGAAATTTGCATTTTCCCCTATGACCGCTTACCCTCCGGTTGTTTGTAGGGAGGGGTCTTGACCCCTCCTTGCTGTCTTACGGCAGCAACAACATTACGGGTAAACCACCTGCATGGCTTCCCCCTCCGGGGGAAGCTGTCACCGAAGGTGACTGATGAGGGGGTGTCTGCCGGACATTGCCCCCTCATCCGGCGCGCAGGCGCGCCACCTTCCCCCTCCGGGGGAGGGCTTTTCCGCCCGCAATTTTGCGCCAAACAACCCAACAACCAAAAAAGCCTGTGCATCGCACAGGCTTTTTTCATATCACATAATCGTTGCCCGGCTGCGCGCCCTTGGTCAAATCCGCCAGCGTGATGCCGTCAAAATAATTCTGGATCATCGTGTTCAGCTCCCGCCACATCGGCAGGGTGCGGCAATCCGCCATACGCGGGCAATCCGGCGGGTTGTCGCCCAAGCACGCCACGGGGGCAAGGCTGCCCTCGGTCAGGCGCAAAATGCTGCCCACCGTATACTCCTGCGGCGGGCGGGTCAGGCGGTAGCCGCCCGCTTTTCCGCGCAGACCCGTCAAATATTGCGCCTTTACCAAGCTTTTGACGATCGCCTCCAGGTATTTTTCGGATATCTCCTGCCGTGCGGCGATCTCGCGCAGGGGCAGGTAACCATCGTGCTGGTTTTCGGCAATGTCGATCATCACGCGCAGCGCATAGCGACCTTTGGTGGAAATCATCATAGGGTAGGAACACTCCTTCCTAATTGGCAAAAATCTCTTTTTCCTATTATACCGGTTGGTTGATGAAAAATCAAGAATAAAAAGAAGATTTTCCTATTGACAAGGCAGGAAAATGGGTATATAATCCTATTAACCTACAAGAAAGGTATGGAATGCAAATGAACGCTTGCCTGACTCCCTATGGGCGATGTCGCCGCTGTGCCGCCCGCCCGCAACCTTGAATAAAAGATACATTTGGAGGAACGCATTATGAGCAACATTTATACATCCGCAGACCAGCTGATCGGCAACACCCCGCTGCTGGAGCTGACCCATATCGAACAGGACGCCGACCTGCAGGCAAAGATTCTTGCCAAGCTGGAATACTTCAACCCCGCCGGTTCCGTCAAGGACCGCATCGCCAAGGCTATGATCGACGACGCCGAGGCAGCGGGCAAGCTCAAGCCCGGCTCGGTCATTATTGAGCCGACCTCCGGCAACACCGGCATCGGCTTGGCAAGCGTCGCCGCCGCGCGCGGCTACCGCATCATCATCGTCATGCCCGAAACGATGAGCGTGGAGCGCCGCCAAATTATGAAGGCCTACGGCGCCGAATTGGTGCTGACCGACGGCGCCAAGGGCATGAAAGGCGCCATCGCCAAGGCGGACGAGCTGGCGAAGGAAATCCCTGACAGCTTTGTGCCGGGGCAGTTCGTCAACCCCGCCAACCCCGAAGCGCACCGCCGCACCACCGGTCCCGAAATCTGGCGCGACACCGACGGCAAGGTCGATATCTTTGTGGCGGGCGTCGGCACCGGCGGCACCATCACCGGCACGGGCAGCTACCTCAAGGCGCAGAACCCCGCCGTCCAGGTCGTGGCGGTCGAGCCTGCCACCAGCCCGGTTTTGAGCAAAGGCACCGCCGGCGCACACAAAATCCAAGGCATCGGCGCGGGCTTTGTACCCGACGTTCTGGACACAAAAGTCTATGACGAGATCATCGCCGTCGGCAACGAGGACGCCTTTGCCACCGGCAAGCTGGTCGGACACAAGGAGGGCGTGCTGGTGGGTATTTCCTCCGGCGCGGCGGTCTGGGCAGCCATCGAGCTTGCCAAGCGCCCCGAAAACAAGGGCAAGAACATCGTGGTGCTGCTGCCCGATACCGGCGACCGCTATCTTTCCACCCCGCTGTTTGCGGATTGAGCGGATTCAGTTGAAAAAACCCTACCGTTTTGTTATAATGCAAATGGGCAGACGCCGTGTCTGCCCATTTTTTTGATGAAAAGGAGAAACCGATATGTCACAACAGCCCGGTGCGCTGATCGCCATGAGCGGCGGCGTGGACAGCTCGGTGGCGGCTTACCTGATGCAGCAGGCAGGCTACCGCTGTGTGGGCGCCACGATGCGCCTGTATCAAAACGAGGAACCGGGTGCGGACGGTCTGCAAACCTGCGGTTCCTCCCAGGATGTCGAGGACGCCGCCGCCGTGGCGCAGCGGCTGGGGATGCCCTTTACCGTGCTGAATTACACCGCCGAATTCCGTGAAAACGTCATCGCGGATTTTATCGGCACCTACGAGGCGGGCGGTACGCCCAACCCCTGCATTGTCTGCAACCGCACGATGAAATTCGGCAGGCTGCTGGAGTACGCACGGCAGCAGGGGCTGGAGTATCTGGTCACGGGGCATTATGCCCGCATTGACCAAGACCCCGAAACGGGGCGCTGGCTGCTGAAAAAAGCACGGCATATCGAAAAAGACCAGAGCTACGTTTTGGCGGTGATGAACCAGGAGCAGCTGGCACACGTTAAATTTCCGCTGGGGGATATGGACAAACCGTCCATCCGCGCCTTGGCGGAAACGCTGCAGTTCTGCAATGCGCACAAGGGTGACAGCCAAGATATCTGCTTTGTGCCGGACGGCGACTACGTCGGCTTTATGGAACGCTTTACCGGCAAACGCTACCCCGCCGGGGATTTTGTGGACATGACCGGCAAGGTCGTGGGGCGGCATCGCGGTGCGGTGCGCTACACCAACGGGCAGCGCAAGGGGCTGGGGCTGGCGTTGGGCGCGCCCGTCTACGTCTGCGGCAAGGATATGCTTGCCAACACGATCACGGTGGGACCGGAAACCGTGCTGTTTACTACGACCCTGACGGCGGACAACTGGAACTGGATCTCCATCCCCGATCTGACCGCCCCGCTGCGCGTCAAGGCGAAGGCGCGGTACCGCCAGCCCGAGCAGCCCGCCACCGTTCGCCCGCTGGGCGGCGGCAGGGCAGAGGTGGTTTTTGACGCGCCGCAGCGTGCCATCACCCCGGGGCAGACGGTGGTGTTGTACGACGGCGATGTGGTCGTCGGCAGCGGCAGGATTTTGTAAGGCGGATGGTGAGTTCCCGGTGGGAAGAAAAAATGGTATGGATTCCCCTCTGGGGAAAAAAGCTGTCACCGCAGGTGACTGATGAGGGGGCAACTGCCGGACATATCCCCCTCATCCGGCGCGTGCCGCGCCACCTTCCCCCAAAGGGGGAAGGCTTTCCCTGCGGGGTAGGGGCGGTCATTGACCGCCCGTTGCAGCCATCCCGGCAAATCGACCTAACGGATAAACCGCACGGGCGAGCAATGCTCGCCCCTACAAACAAAGGGTAAATTTGTGCCAACCGCCCATTTGCACGGCGGGGTGGGGTCACCCCGCCCTACGGGGCAACAAAAAAATATCCACTCTCAGCAAGCGCCCGCCCTGTTATGCAGGGCAGGCGCTTTTTTGGCGTAAATCCCAAAACTTTTTTCGTTTTGATATAGCCAAACCGTGCATAATATGGTATTATACTAAGATGAATACTTATAAGTGTGTCCAATTCCGAAAAAGGGAGTCCTTATAGATGAACAAACAATCCAAGCAGCGCGTGGCGCTGTTCTTCGGCGGCGTTTCCAGCGAGCATGAGGTCAGCTGTGTTTCTGCCTCCACTTGGCTGCGCGCCCTGCAAAAAAGCCCCTGTGCCGACAAATACGACGTTATCTGCGTGGGTATCACCAAAAACGGTCGCTGGCTGGCGTGTCCGACCCTGACGCCCGACGCTATGGCGGACGGCAGCTGGGAGAAAAGCCCCGACTGCGTACCCTGCCTGCTCAGCCCCGACCGCAAGGACCATGGTCTGTGGCTGCTGAAGGACGGCAAAGCGGAGCTTTTGCCCCTTGACATCTGCGCCCCCGTGCTGCACGGCAAAAACGGCGAGGACGGCACTATTCAGGGTCTGTTCGAGCTGGCGCGCATCCCCTATGTGGGCTGCGGCGTGCTGGCAAGCGCCGTCTGCATGGACAAAGCGGTCGCCAATGCCCTGATGGACGCCGCGGGCGTACCCCACTGCAAGTGGGTGGCTGCCAGCCGCGCCGATCTGGAGCTGAACGGTCCCGTGGTGCTGGACGCTGTTGAGGCAAAGCTGGGCTATCCCATCTTTGTCAAGCCCGCCAACGCCGGCTCCAGCGTGGGCATCACCAAGGCAACCGACCGCGCGCTGCTGCAAAAGGCGGTGCTGGTCGCCCTGAATGAGGACGACAAGGTCGTGTTTGAGGAGTTCATCGACGGGCAGGAGGTCGAGTGCGCCGCCATCGGCAACCCCGACGACCCCGCCCGCGTCGAAACCACCCGCCCCGGCGAAATTCTGGCGGGCGCAGAGTTCTATACCTACGATGATAAGTACAAAAACGGCGTGTCGCAGACCGTTATCCCTGCGCATCTCAGCGAGGAAAAGCTGGATGAAGTCCGCGCCGAAGCCCGCCATGCCTACCTTGCTTTGGGCTGCGCAGGGCTTTCGCGCTGCGACTTTTTTGTCGAGCGCGGCACCGGGCGCGTGCTGTGCAACGAGCTGAACACCCTGCCGGGCTTTACCGCCATCAGTATGTATCCCAAATTGATGGAAAGCATCGGCGTCGGCTTTGACGAACTGATCGACAAGCTGCTGCAGCTGGCGGTACACCGCCGCAAGGGGGCCTATTGATGGATACACGACCCATCGGCGTATTTGACAGCGGTCTTGGCGGGCTGACCGCCGTGCGCCAGCTGCGCCGGGTTTTGCCGGGCGAGGATATCGTCTATTTCGGGGACACCGGGCGCGTACCCTACGGCTCGCGCGGGCGGGATGTCATTGTGCAGTATGCGCGGCAGGACATCCGTTTTTTGCTCAGTCGCGGCGTCAAGTTTGTGCTGGCGGCCTGCGGCACCGTGTCCTCCACCTATCCGCCGGAGGAAGCCGCCCGCCTGCCCGTACCCTACACCGGCGTGGTGGGCGCCACCGCCCGCGCCGCCGTGCAGGCGACCCGCAACGGCAAGATCGGCATCATCGGCACGGCAGCCACCGTGCGCAGCGGCTCCTACGCGGCGGTCATCCGGGACATCTGCCCCGGCGCTGAAATTTATGCCCGCGCCTGCCCGCTGTTTGTGCCGCTGGTCGAAAACGGCTATGTCGATGCCGACAACCCCGTGACCAGGATGGTCATTGCCGAATACCTGCAGGAATTGCGAGATAAAAACGTAGATACGCTGATTTTGGGCTGCACCCACTACCCGCTGATCAAGCGGATGATCGGCGAATTTATGGGCGATGCGGTCACGCTGATCGACTCCGGCAAGGTCACGGCGCAGGCCACGGCGGCGGCGCTGGACGATCTGGGGCTGCTGAACGGGCGCAAAACCGGCGGCAGTGCGCAGTTTTTTGTCAGCGATGTACCGTATGAATTTGCCCGCCAGGCGCGGATGTTTTTGGGCGAGTACGCCGGCAGCGGCGACGTGCCGGTGGAGCGCATCGCCATTGAGTCCTATTAAAAGCGAGGCGATACCATGGACGAAAAATTTCTTATCACCATCAAAGGCACCATGGAGCAGCGGGGCGACAGCGACACCGTGGAACTGATGACCCGCGGCAATCTGATACACAAGGAAAACGCCTACTACATCGTTTATAAAGAAACCGAAACCACCGGCTACGCGGGCTGCACCACCACCGTCAAGGTGGCGGAGGACGCCCGCCGGGTGTCGATGACGCGGTTCGGCAAAAACCACAGCCAGCTCATCATCGAAAAAGGCACCCGCCACCTTTGCCACTACGAAACCGGCTACGGCGCGGTCAGCTTGGGCGTGGCGGCGGATACCATCGAACACGCCCTGACCGAGCAGGGGGGGCGGCTGCAGTTCAGCTACACGCTGGATTCCGGCGCCGAAAACTTTATCAGCCGCAACCTTGTGGATATCGCGGTGGAACCCCTGCCCGAAAACGCTGAGTAAAGGTATTGCCTAAATACTACAATTTGTATAAAACGCCGCAACGCGGCACGAAACCTGAAAAGGAGCTTGCCATTATGGAATACAAAAACTACAACCCCCGCCAGGCCGCTTTGGATGCCGCCCGCAGCTTGCTGGTGCAGGCTGCCGGTGCCGCTGTGGCGGACGGCTCTCTGCCCGAGGCTGCTTTGCCGGACTTTATTGTGGAGATCCCGGCAGATGTGAAAAACGGCGATGTTGCGTCCAACATCGCCATGGCGGGCGCCCGCACCTTCCGCAAGGCACCCCGCCAGATCGCCGAGGCAATCACCGCCAAGCTGAACCTGGAGGGCAGCCTGTTTGCCCGCGCCGAGATCGCAGGTCCCGGCTTTATCAACCTGTTCTTAGGGCAGGCGTGGTTCACCGACGTCGTGCGTGCCGCCGTGGCGGATGCCGAGTACGGGCGCACCGATGCCGGCAAGGGCAAAAAATACAATGTGGAATTTGTTTCCGCCAACCCCACCGGACCGATGCACATGGGCAACGCCCGCGGCGGTGCTTTGGGCGACGGTGTGGCAGCCTGTCTGGACTGGGCGGGCTACGATGTGACCCGCGAGTTCTACATCAACGATGCCGGCAACCAGATCGAAAAGTTCGGCAAGAGCCTTGCCATCCGCTACCTGCAGCTTTACAAGGGTGAGGATGCCTGCCCGCTGCCCGCCGAGTGCTATCAGGGCGCTGACATTGTGCAGCGCGCCAAGGAATTTGCCGAGATCCACGGTGATGCGTATGTCGAAAAGGATTTCGAGGAGCTGAAAAAGGCAATCGTTGCTGACGCGCTGCCCAAGAATATCGCCGGTCTGCAGCGCGATCTGGGCAAGTACCGCATTCAGTATGACGTCTGGTTCCACGAGAGCGACCTGCACAAGTCCGGCGCGGTCAAGGCTGTGGTGGACAAGCTGCTGGAGATCGGTGCCTGCTACAAGGCGGAGGACGGCGCCATTATGTACCGCAGCGCCCAGTATGCCGCCAAGTACGGCGTTGCCAACAAGAAAAAGACCGACGACGGCAGCGAGGAGGAAGCCAAGGACGAGGTGCTTGTCCGCGCCAACGGCATCCCCACCTACTTTGCCGCCGACATCGCCTACCACTACAACAAGCTCGCCGTGCGCGGCTTTGACAAGTCCATCGACGTCTGGGGCGCCGACCACCACGGTCACGTTGCCCGTATGAAGGGCGCGATGGACGCCATCGGGCTGGACGGCGACCGTCTGGACATTGTGCTGATGCAGATGGTCAACCTGATGCGCGACGGCAAGCCTGTGCGTATGAGCAAGCGTACCGGCAAGGCGATCACACTGACCGACCTGCTGGATGAGGTGCCGATCGACTCCGCGCGGTTCTTCTTCAACCAGCGCGAAAGCAGCTCCACGCTGGACTTTGACCTCGACCTTGCCGTGCGCAACGACAGCGAAAACCCCGTCTACTACGTTCAGTACGCCCACGCCCGCATCTGCTCCATCCTGAAAAAGCTGGAGAACGAGGGCGTCAAGTTCGGCGGCGTGGAGGGCGTGGATGCCTCGGTGCTGACCGACGCCAGCGAACAGGCGCTGATCCGCCTGCTGGCAGCGTTCCCGGCGGAAATCGTCGCCGCTGCCGAAAAGTACGACCCCGCCCGCATCACCCGCTTCTGCATTGATGTGGCAACGGCGTTCCACCGCTTCTACAATTCCTGCCGCATTCTGGACGCCGAGGGCGCCGTGCAGCAGGGACGCATTGCCCTGTGCCTGGCGGTGCGCAGCGTGATTTACAACATCCTGACGATGTTCAAGGTCAGCGTACCCGAAACGATGTAAAACCGCAGAATGAGAAATCCCCTGCCGGCAAAGGCAGGGGATTTCTCTGTATAAGGAAGGAATACTTTTTAGCGTAAAGCAGTTGTTGGGCGGTGCTTACACACGCCCAACATATCCAGTATACCACAGACTTATGCACTTATCAATCCATAATATGTACAAATCTTTCTTTGTAACGTTGGCGATTTTGCGAATGGACGAACCGCTAAGGGTATGGTATAGTATAGTCACAGAAAGAAAACAGCCGGAGATAAGGAAGACAAACTTCCAAGTGAAGCCACTTTCCCAAAGCTCACACAAAGACCGGTCATGGAACGATCGACAGCTTAAAGAAGATTTTCTGAGATCGAAAGATCAAACAGAAACACTTTAGGGACTCCGATCCAAAAGCATGAGGGCAACAGAGCAGGAAAGACAAAGTAAAGGCTCGCCGGCAGGATTCGTAAGAAAGGAGGCTCAGACCCGATGGCAAACTTTAAAGATCCCATTCATCACCGGCGGGTCTGCGCTGGCTGACAAAGTAAGAACCACATCCAAAGCCGCAGGGCATACCCTGTAAAAGAAAATTCAGCGATGCATGGTTCACCAACTTTTGATTAGCAAAGCGCAGAGGCCGCCACCCAAAAGACCTCAGCGTGTTACATAGATCAAGAGAAAGAAGGCTGGTAGAGATGACCGTTATCACTCCACCGAACCCAAGGAGCCTGAAATTCACCTGATCAACAAGGAGATACTCCAATGTACAAGAGTTAAGAGGGGTTGCCCTCAGCATCAGACCCAGACCCGAAACTACGAACCATTCAGAAAAGGGATACTCCCATGAACGCGTAAGATTAGCCAAGGGTTTCAAAAACTTCGCAACAGATAGGATGCGGTTCCTATGATTTTGAGTGACCAGTCCGAAAAATAACGAATAAGGGTTATGAGGCTTATGACTCCGAAGAAGTAAGACCGCCGGTGCAGATGGAAACATCTGCACCGGCTTTTTTGTTGTGGGGTGTTGCGACGTAGGGCGGGGTGACCCCACCCCGCCGGGAAATTTGGCGGTTGGTACGAATTTGCCCTTCGCTTGTAGGGGCGAGCATTGCTCGCCTGTGCGATTTACCCGTTAGGCTGTATTGTCCGGATGGCTGCAACGGGCGGCATATATGCCGCCCCTACGGAGTACCCGTAATGTTGTTATAACCGTAAAACCGCGGGCGGAGCGTGCCCCGCCCCTACCGTGCAATGTTTTTATTACCCCGCAATCCCGTGATAATTCGGTATTCCCGGCAGGTTTGTAGGGAACGGTCTTGACCGTTCCGTGCGGTTTTCCCATTAGGTCGATTTGCCGGGATTGCTGCGGCGGGCGGTCAATGACCGCCCCTACCGCGCCGGATGAGGGGGAAACGTCCGGCAGATGCCCCCTCATCAGTCACCTGCGGTGACAGCTTCCCCCACGGGGGGAAGCCATTCATGCGGTTTGCCCGTGAGTTTTGCGCAGCCGCAAAACCGCGGGCGGGGCAATGCCCCGCCCCTACAAACAACCTGCAATTTACCCCCCAAAACCAAATCAGGCGCTGCCCGCAAGGGCGGCGCCTGATTCTTTATAAACGATGCGAAATCAATATTCCTTGGCTTTTTCCTCGCCGTGCATGACGCGCAGGGCGCCCTGGCACAGCGCCAGCAGCTCGTCCTCACCGGGGTAAACGGTGATGGGGGCGATCCAGCCGAGGTAATCCTTCAGCACTTCGGCGGTGTACGGGTTGTAGGCGATGCCGCCGGTCAGGATGATCTGATCCACCTTGCCGTGCAGCACGGCAGCCATGGCGCCGGCGTCCTTGGCGATCTGGTAGAAGAAGGCGTCCCAAACCTGCTTGGCAAGCTCGTCGCCGGCGGCGGCACGCTCGCCCACGGTGCGGGCGTCGTTGGTGTGCAGGTAGCCGTTAAAGCCGCCGTTGCCGCAGACCTTCTTGTAAATTTCCTGCTGGGTGTACTTGCCGCTGAAGCACATACGGATCAAATCGCCCACAGGCACGGTGCCGCTGCGCTCGGGGCTGAAGCAGCCCTCGCCGTCCAAGATGTTGTTGACGTCCACAACGTGACCGTGGTCGTGTGCGCCGACGGACACGCCGCCGCCCATATGGATGACGATCAGGTTCAGCTCGTCGTACTTTTTGCCGGACTCCTTGGCAAAGCGGCGGGCAACCGCCTTCTGGTTCAGCGCGTGGAAAATCGAGCGGCGGGGCAGCTCGGGCATACCGGACAGGCGCGCCTTGTCGGTCAATTCATCAACAACGACGGGGTCCACGATAAAGCTGGGAACGCCCAGCTTGTCGCCGATCTCGCGTGCCAGAATGCCGCCCAGGTTGGAGGCGTGCTGACCCTGCACGCCGGCTTTCAGGTCAGCCAGCAGGGCATCGGACACGGCGTAGGTGCCGCCGGGGATGGGCTTCAGCAAGCCGCCGCGTCCCACGATGACGTCCAGGGATTTGGGGTCGCAGTGCTTCTCTGCCAAAAAGGCAAGGATGATCTCCTTGCGGAAATCCTTCTGGTCAATGACGGTGGCGTACTTGGCAATTTCCTCGGTGGGGTGGCGCAGGGTTTCCTCAAACAGCAGGGTTTCATCCTCAAAAACGCCGACCTTGGTGGAGGTGGAACCGGGGTTGATGACTAAAACTTTCATAGACATAATTGCAATCTCCCTCTGTTATAAAGGTATCAGCCGTTCAGCCCGGCGGCGACCACGGCGGCCAGCGCAATGGAGTTGACCTTGGTCTGGAAAGAGTCGGAGCGGCTGGTCAGGATGGCGGGCACCTTGGTGCCGGTCAGGATGCAGCCGTTCTTGCAGTCGGCGGTGTGGACCAGCGTCTTGTAGACGAGGTTGCCGGCCTGAATGTCGGGGAACAGCAGAATGTCGGCGTGACCGGCGGCGGGGCGATCCTGCGCACCCTTGTGGTGGGCAGCCTCGGGGTCAATGGCAATGTCCATGGACAGGGGACCATCGACAACACAGCCGGTGATCTTGCCTTCCGCGTTCATCTTGTGCAGCTCCTCGGCGTCCACGGTGCAGGGCATCTTGGGGTTGACGACCTCAACGGCGGCCAGCGGGGCGACCTTGGGGCATTCCACGCCGCAGGCGTGGGCAACGGCGACGGTGTTCTCAATGATATGGACCTTGTCCTCCAGGGTGGGGTAGGTCATAAAGGCAACGTCGGTCAGGAACAGCAGCTGCTCAATGCCCTTGACCTC
>ERZ1034691.633-NODE-633-length-26008-cov-7.184102_pt1 | contig 26008 bp, 31 predicted proteins | sample MGYA00520638_ERZ1034691 | MGnify/ENA primary metagenome ERZ1034691 (study PRJEB33766, sample SAMN09781763) | gut metagenome | biome: gut microbiome | host: Homo sapiens | place: Madagascar | study: EMG produced TPA metagenomics assembly of the PRJNA485056 data set...
TTTTTCTCTTCTATCCGAATCGCATAAATCGTCCGTACTGCCGATTTTTTGAAATGACGGTTGCCGCAAAAAGAAGTAAAATCGTGGGTTCCAAGCAGCACTTCTGCCGCTGCCTTCATTTTGTTAATATTCAGGTTTTCTGCCACCGGTGTTACATATTTTCTCCGGAATACATCCGGCTTCTCTCCTAAAAAAATGCGGTAGCAATAAGTCTTTTTTACTGCGTTTAATCTGCTGTGAAACCGGAGTGGTACTTCGGATACCTCTAATACCACAATATCCTCCGGCAGATACTGGTTGCAATACCTCTTTATCTCTTCCGGTTCATATGCGCTCTGAAGTTTAAAATTTGCCACCTGTCCCATGGCATGCACGCCCGCATCCGTTCTTCCGGAGCCATGTATCTCTATTTCTTCTCCTGTCATTTTCTCCAATACCGACTGCAGCTTTCCCTGAATGGTCTGCTCCGTATTTCCCTGCACCTGCCATCCGCTGTATCTGCTGCCATCGTATTGCAATATCATTTTATAATTTATCATGTTTTCTCTCCATTCATTCTACAACAGTATAACACGTTTTCCCGCTTTCCGGCATATACTTTATGGAATAAATATCATGAGGTTTCCATATGTCAAACCTTTCTTATATGCAAAAAGCCACGGACAGAGGACAACTGCAGATTCATGTCACCACAGAGCGTGGCTTTTTCCCCATTAAAGATGCCTCCATCCGTCTCTCCTATACGGGAAATCCTACTGAAATTATTGAAGAACTATCAACTGACATTTCCGGTCAGACTGCAGCAGTTGAACTGCCGGCTCCCCCCTTAGAATATAGTATGGAGCCTTCTGAATTCCAGCCTTACTCGGAATATACCATTCAGGTAAATGCGTCCGGCTACCGTCCCATCAATATTTCCGGTATCTCCGTTCTGCCGGATAAAACTTCCATCCAAAATGTCCGGATGGAAACTGCCACCGTGGAAAATCCACTTGAACGAAATATTGTTATAACCGCCAACACTCTCTATGGGAATTTTCCGCCAAAAATCCCAGAGGATGAAATTAAGCCGATGACTGAAAGCGGCGAGATTGTCTTAAGCCGTGTTGTCATCCCGGAATATGTCATTGTCCATGACGGACCGCCAAGTGATTCTTCCGCCAACGACTACTATGTCCGTTACCGGGATTACATCAAAAATGTTGCCTCCAGCGAAATCTATGCTACCTGGCCGGATGCAGCTCTCCGTGCAAATATTTTAGCGATTATGTCCTTTACCCTGAACCGGGTGTATACGGAGTGGTACCGAAACAAAGGCTATGATTTTACCATTACTTCTTCCACCGCCTTTGACCACAAATTTGTCTACGGCAGAAATATTTTTTCCAATATTTCCAATATCGTCGATGAGATGTTTAACAGCTACCTTTCCCGCCCGAACGTCCGCCAGCCGATTCTGACCCAGTACTGTGACGGGCAGCGGGTAAGCTGCCCGAACTGGATGCCCTTTTTGGTTTTGCGTATGTAGTAAAATTTAGTGGAATTTTAGGATATATAAAAGAAAGAGACTATCACAAAATATTAATGGAATAGCCTCTTTTTTTAACTATTTATCTTTTTTCATTTCATTCTCATCTTCTAACATATCCAAAGATCTATACAATGTATATACATTAAACATTCTATATAAATTTATCACAAAATTTATATTTTCTAAAACTAACATTAAAAAGAATGTAATGTAAGGAATCAAAAATACGGTATATATTATATTAGACACTACTGCAGAATATATATATGCATCATTTGTAAAAATTTCTGAAAGCATTTTTGCAATAAAACTTATAAAAGCATCTACAATATATAGTATAGATAAATTCAAAAAAGTTTTATTGCTCTCTTTCAGAATATTGCTTTCTACACTTAAAAGATGTTTTAAAATGTCATCGTTCATTAATGCCTGAAAAACTGCATACGAACCCAATATTACTGCAAAAAAAGCCACATCCATATCTAAAACTGTAGAAAATAAAGTTCTGGAAACTTCCACCACACTATTGTTGTATACCAATAATACACTTAGTATACTCGCAATTAGTATACAACAAATTGTTTGTGCAACTGTATTCCGAACAATTTTTATTTCTTCTATCGCTTCTTTTATTATTGTATTTCTTTTTCGTTTATCTATTAATGCAGAAATATTCTCTGTTCGTATACTACTCAATTCCTATCACCTTTTCTTTTTTAACTCTATATACTTATTATACTCAATAATACCATTATTGGTAGAAACATTTAAAGCATCCAAACCTGATTTCAAATCTCCTATTTCATCATATGCTTTATCTAAATCATTTACCAAATATATATCAGATATCATACTATCTTTTATTTTTCCTTTTTTACGATTTCCTCTAGTTCCTTCCTTATATCTTACTTTCATCTCCGTCTTAACAAGTCCATCCGTTTTCTCTATCATTTCTGCTACACCATCTATATTTCCTGGTGATGGAAATACCATCTTTCCTTTTTTACTTCCAATTTCTTTTCTTATTCTGTCAATATCTCCGAATATATTTCCATAATCCCATTCTGAATTTAGCGGATAAAACTTTACTGATAATTCTGTTATTTTTTCTACATCTTTTAATGCCTCTCTTACATTGTTTGCACTTTTAATTCCGGTTACATTAACTCTCGGAAATGGTAAATATTCACTGATTTTTTTATTTCTCATCTCAGTATTATATTTTTTTACATATTCATCAATTGTATGCCTAAATGCAAAAGAAAAACTTCTCAAATCAGGACTGCCATTTTGATTTTTCACTAAAAGCATTCTATGATTTTTCAAAAAAACAATAAATAATGAATATGGAGAAGACGGGAAATGTTTGTCTGTTTTCTTTAGTCCTTTTTCTTCAGAATATTCAGACTTCACCTCCAAAATAGTATCCTTAATTAACAATCCACTTAAGGCTAATTCTTCTCCAACTTTTCTAATTGCTACATCATCAAAAAAATACTTAGTTTTTTCAGAGCTTGTTATAATTATATTACTCGTTAGTGCCGGAACAACGATATCATCCAGTCTTCGTAATAAAGGCTCCTCTTCTTTTCCAAAAACAGTATTAAGGTCTCCAATGTACATTTGTTTCTGTTCCATACTTCATTACTCTCCCTTGCGTTTTTATTTTATTGTATCATTTCGACACATTTTTACAATAAGAGCCTTTTCTATTTTGTCGATAAGAGTGTACTTTTTTAACTGATAGTGCAATTTTAGAACGTATGTTTGTTATTTTCAATAGTAATATTGCACAAAAACTAATCTTTGTGCAATATTACCTATAATTTTACTGCTGATTCAGCCACTTCCGGATGAGTTCAACTCTCTACTTTTCATAGACTGATACATACTTGCCTGCTGCCGTAATGTATAACCCGGAAATAAGCTTATACATGCTGCCGCCACCTACTTTAATAGGTCCTTCTGCGATTGTAAAGACTTCATTCTTTGTCACTCTTTCAGAAACAGCACTACTATCCCAGCTTAATGTTTTTCTGACAGCCAAATTATCCACCAGCACTTTCACATACTTTTTCTTCTCCGGCAGTTCCACCGGTGCAACTGGCTTCGATTCAGCCGCTACATAATCAGATAAAGCGTATGCGATTGCTCTGCATACCTCTTCAAACTTCTGTTCATACAGTGCTGCATCCGGATTATTCACAAAGCAAACCTCAATAAGCATTGCCTTTGCCTTTGTTTTACGGATAACATATAATCCACTTCCGGCCTTTACTCCACGGTTAGTAAATCCAAGTGCTGCAATGTGTTCACATACCTCTACAGCATCCGGATACTGTCTGCCCTTGTATGTATACACCTCTACTCCGTGTCCTGCTCTTGCAGCATCATTGTTGAAGTGAATGCTGATAAAATAATCAAGGTCAGTTGCATTTGCCATTGCTACTGCTTTCTGTAAATATGCTGCCTGTGTTGGTGCGGAATCTACTGTGCATGGTACCACCTGCACCCCCGCTGTTGTAAGAAGCTCTGTCAATCTGTTACAGACTCTTCTTGTTTCTGCGCTCTCTGAAATAACTCCAATTGTTCCACTTCCTGCTCCAGAAAGTGTATGTCCTGCATTTAATCCAATTTTCATCTTATTCTTCCTCCTTCTCTTCTGTCTTTGCGACCTCTTCCACCTGTGATTTCAGATTTTTCAACAATGGTAGTAAAAACGGTGGAACCGGTGCACCTATATCCTTGATATTCTCTAAGATGCTGATGATTTCATTGCATATAATCCATATGGCTACTACACACGCTATGAGAAATGTTATTGGCATTGTGATTCCGATTGTGGCAGCAGCATACTTCAGTAACTGGTCAACGATTGCTCCAACCACCACCAGAAGCCACATGGAAATCTTCTTTGCAATTCCCCGGAATCCCTTGTATGAATCCACCGGCTGGTTACGATACTTTGATGCGAAGATACCTGTCGCATAGTCAATAATGTTGCAGGCAACCATAAGTAATACCGGTACATAAAGTATACCGAGCAGGGATGATAAGAACCCCGTTACTGCTGTTATGATTGCTTTGATTGTGTTGTTGTTCATTTTCTTTTCCTCCTTAAATTTTTTATAAAAAAAGAAACGTATCAGCTACGCTATGCGTGCTTCAACGCTTCAATTTCTTCGTGTTGCATCTGTACTATTTTTATTAAATATGGAATCAGCTTAGAGTAATCAATTGCAAGTACCTTATTCATAATGCCCTTTTCCGGTGCAAAATCTGATTCCGAATACCCTTCCGGAACGGTAACACAGGATGGTATGATATTCAGAACATCCTCTGCAATTAGTCCTCTCTGATTCTTCTCTCCGCCAAATTCCTTAATATAATCAAAATCTACCGGATTAAGTAATAATATTTTTTTTGCTTCCTCTTCCGACATATTAATAATATTTTCCTTTACCAGTCTTGAGGAAGGATTCGTGAATGATGCTCCATAAACTGCAGTATATGCTCCACCACTCCATGTTGTTTGACAATATATCGCACTTCCCACTATTGCAGTTCCACCTGTTGCTGCACCAAAAGTTCCATTCGATTGTATTCTAGCTGTTTGGGTTCCTTTACTATTGCAAAATTGAAATATACCTGAATTTGTATATATACTAAAATTTCCACCATAATCAATCAATCGAGAAGTAAAATCTGCAGATGATTTATTATAATGAAAATCTATAAATGGTGTAGAAAACGACAATTCAATTGATTTAGTAATCAGTGATGAGCCTGCTGTAACTGTTCCACTGACTGTTATATTTTTCGTAGTACTTATATTCGTTGCTGTTAGTTTGGAACATGATATATTTTCTATTGAAAAACCAGATACCCCCTCCTGACTCCAATGCATTATTGTCTCACCATTTGGGGCATGAAGATATAATTCATTTACATCTCCTGAGTCCACAACATATTGTAATACCGAAAAATACTGCTGATTATATCCAGAATACATGTATATATTATTCTGGCAATATACATCCCCTTGGATTCTAACTGTACCATCTGCTTTTGCAATAAAGTTTTTCCCGCAACTAATGCCATCTAATCCTACATACACACTCTTTTCTGTAGTGCCAAGTGTCGTTGTTCCATTTGCAAGATATTTATTGCCGATTGTAAATCCGCCAATTGTTGCATTTAAAGCCGATAAATCTGTAACCGAAATTTTTTCTGCTGTTACGCTTCCAGCTGCTAAAATATCCGCCGTCACACTTCCAGCAGCCAGTTCCGCTGACGTAATCGTATTTGACAATATTTCATTGGCAGTTATGGTCTTTGATGCAATCTCATTTGCGGTAATGCTGTTAGCAACTAACTTATCTGCAGTTATTGTCCGGTCGGTCAGCACATCACCATCTAAAGTATTTACATTCTCGCTCACCAGCTCACCGGAGTTATTAAGTGCATATACGATAGAGGACGTAGATCCTACCAGTTCCAGCCGCTCCACTGATAATGTGCCGGCAGTTATCTTATTGGCTGTCAATTCTACAATCTTGGCATCCGTAATACTTCCATCTGCAATCTGCACAGTCTTTACTGCTCCTGCATCAATCATTGCACTTTTAATAGATGCATCCTTTACATTGGCAAGGTCAATTGTAGCAAAATTAGCTTCTACATCTTTCATTTTTGCATAATTGGCTTCCAGATATTCCACTGTAACCTCTGAGGTAACTATCTTGTCAATTCTGGCACTGACTGCATCCAGTTCGGTGATTGTAGCATAATTAGCTTCCAGATAATTTACACTGACCTTATCCGCCACTACCTGCCGCACAAGAAATAAATCCGTATAGACACGCTCTAAGGCTTTCGTTGTCGGACCCTTTACCTGGTCTTCGCCCTCTTCAACATCACTTCCGTAGCTGCCTACCTCTGTGCTAAGACCGCCATCAAAGTCAAATGTAATACTCATTACCGGAACCTTAATTGCAGTGCCATCCCTACGATAAACAGTAATAATATCCCCTAAATCCAAACGTGGGTCACCAAGAAACGAAAATGTAGTTGGCAAAAATGAAAATCCACCAATTTTCTTGTATACAGAATTTAATATACTCTGTGTCATGTAGCTATTCTCTATTTGAATAGAAGAAACCGTTCCGGCCATAATCGTCTTGTCATTCACAGTACAGGAAATACCTTGTAACTTATAAACCTGTTCTGCACAGACAATATCATCAAAAGAACGATTTGCAGGCACTTCATAAGAAGTTGCTTCATACCACCGGAATTCTATCTCACCGTCCCTGTTAATGGTGGCAAATGCTCCATACATCTGCGCTAAATAGGATAATGCTTCTCGGATTGTACAAGCTGTAAATGGTGGTACTTTCATAACAGAACCATCTTCATTATAAGCTGTGCCCCAGCCAACTGTTATTCCATCCGGCAAGCTACTCAGATTTGCAATTGCAATACCACACTGCTTTGAAATATTAGCAAGTATTTCTTTACCATCTGCTGGATATTTTGATACCGTAGGATAGTATGCTTTCCACAGTCTAGATACCATACGGTCATAGGCTTTAAATGTGAGCAATCCATCATCTTCCTGTGGCTTCTTTGGTGTAAACAGGCCCATTTTGCAATATTCTACTGTACCGTCCGGAAGCACTGCACCAATATACAAGGTATATTCTTTTCTGGTAACCAGTCTTAAAGGCTTATAAATACTGATTTCTGCATAAGCCGATACTGCTCCACCAATACTTACCGTCTCATTATCTGCATTTGCCTGCTGCACTAACTTAATAGACTGGATTCCGCTGTCTATCACCTCACTGCCGCATACTAACTTTGCACGCATACACCGGCTATTTCCTGCAAGCGTATTCGCCAATGCCTCACTTACTTTATACATAAGGCACCTCCTATTCTCACTCTGTAATCATAAAGGAGCAGGCAAGCATATCCTCCGCAGTGATATTAATACCGTCCAAGTCCGCCAGCGAAACCTTATGTACCTTTACATCCACGTCAATGTCCAGAAGTTCTTCCATATCTTTCTTCCAGTTTTCTTCCTGCCCTGCTGCAACTTCAATCTTTCCGGTCTCTTTATATGCCGGCTCTCCATCCGCATCCTTTACATTATAAATATCCAGCAACTTATTTCTTTCTGTTTCAAAATCCTTATTCAGACTTTCCAGAGTTTTCAAATTTCTGGTAATGGCAAATGAAAACTTTACCGGGTACTTCTCTTTCTTCTCCACCAGATTAATTAATCCCACATAACTTGCTACAATTTCACTGTTTTTCATCTTATAATCCTCCTACTGTTCAACTAAATCTACTGCTGTTCCTACATATTCCGGCAATCCATCTACATAAGAATAGACCGGATAACTCGGTGTTCCGGAATAAAATGGTTGTTCCACATAAGCATTCTGCCGTGGGTCCTTAAAATATACTGAAACAAATGATTTTGACAATGCTTCATCCAACTGCGATACCTGAGTACCACTCAAACACCCAAAGGAGATTTGCATCTTTGTTTTAATTGCAATTATATCTCCCACCATTGTTGCATCCGTTGTTCTTCCAGTATTCTTTGACCATATCTTTTCCTTGGTAAATGTTATTCCCTTTGGTTCCGGCATGGTCACACCATCAATCTTTAGCACTTAGCCACCTTCCTTCTGTTTTTTTGTATATGAAAAAGCTGCTATCTATACCTTTCAGTATAAATAACAGCTTTTTGTTCTTTTCCTATTCCATTATCAATAATTATTCAGCAGTAATTTCCTGCTCTATCATGCCGCTGGCATATTCTTTGAAATAGTTTCCCTCTGGTCTTATTCCAAAGTTAAAATCTATCTTAGATACATCAGTAATGCCATTCAAATTCTTAAAAGAATTCTCAACCTTTATTACAAATATCTTCTGGCACCCTTTCAATATAACTTCATCATATAAATCATAATCAATATCAGATACTGTGTAATCATTAATAGATATATTATTTACATCAAAATTAAAGTAATTATCTGTATTATTTGTCAGGCAATAATAGAATTTATCTCCATCCCGATATAAATAGTCTACAGAGATACTTCCATCATCATAAATATTCTGACCGGTAACTACATTGTAACTACCATCATCCACCGTGGTGGAAATTGTCAACTGACCGGTATCGAATTCCTTATATGATGCATCATTATCATATGCCCAAAACAGTATTTGGATGTTTCGAATTACCTCTATCTCATTTTCCTTCATAAAAGAAGAACCTATATCAAGACTGGTATTTGCCTTTTTGCCGGCAGCAACATCACAATCCATTGCATAAATGCTGTCACCTGTCATCATTCCATTTACAGCATAAGCATGAGCATTAAAGCCTAAATTCAAATCTGAATTATTCTCTATGTATATATTAACGGTATATCCAAAATAATCTTTTTCTAGGCCTGTTGCTTTTATAATAATACCATTACTATCATATAGTGTCTGTTCCTCTATTGCTACATCTTCTGGCTTTACTTCACTCTCTGTTTCAGTTGATTCTTTTTCTGGCTCTGTAACCGTTGTATCTTCTGTATTATTTTCAGATACATAATTGTTATTTTCTTCTGGGCTAGTCTTATTTTCAGTTGTACTACTTGGGACAAGCAATAAAATAATAACTATAAGAACTCCTGCAATTCCAGTACATAATCCACCTATTGCCGAACCATTCTTGCGTTTTTTAGCAATTCCTATGCATCCAAAAATTATCGCAATTATATCAAAAATTATTCCAAAAAATACAAAACTAAAGACTACTCCTAATATTCCAAGTATCAATGCACTTGTCGAAAGACTCGATAATTCCTTTTGTGCTACTTCTTCTTTTTTCATATTCCTATTATCCTGCATTGGTGCAAACCGATAATAGACATTTTTGTTTAGTGGATATCCACAAACTGGACAATCCTTTTCTTGGTCACTAATTCTACTTCCACATTCCGGGCAAATAATTAAATTCATAACCCTACCTCCTTTGTATAATATTTTTTATAACACCATTACTCCAATTAATAATAACGCATCCAACACACTAATCACCATTCCAGTAATTGCAAATCCATCTGCTCCACGTTCTGCCAATCCTATAACTCCAATTACAAAAGCAATTATAATTGGGATTGCCACCAATATAGAACCAGACCCAACAAAAAATAATGCCATCAAACTAAACACAAAACTGGCAATTGGATCCGTATGCTTTTCTTTTTTCTCATTTTGCTGTTTCTGGAATTCTTCCAGATAATTTTTTATTGGAAATCCACAACCTGGACAACTATTTGCTTGACTGCTAACATCTCTTCCACACTCTGGACATTTCATTATCATTTAATATCCACCACCCAAACCACAGAAAATACTAACATCAAAAATGCTGCAACTCCAGAAAATACAGTTCCTACTATTGCCATTCTTCGTCCACTTTTCGATTTAATTCCACTTATGGATAATAGGAATGACGGAATCAGAATAAGTGAATATAAAGAAAGCCCCATAAAAGATACTAGCATTGCAACAATAGAAATTATCAAACCAAAAATTGCATTACTCTTATTAGTATCCTCTTCTTTCTTTACATTCTGTGCTGCTTTTTCGTAATCAATCCCTGTTTCATATCGTGTCATTGCACCACATCTTGGACAAATCGACAGACTTACCGGATGCACTAATCCACATTGTGGACACGTTTGCATCTGTACTGATTGTCCCTGTATCTGAGCATAATTTAGTTGCTGATTCATTCGACTTATAGGTAATCCACAACTAGGACATTTTTCTGCCTGATTGCTTATCTGTCTGCCACATTCCGGACAATTAATTAAAGCCATAATCCATGCCTCCTCTAACTAAATAAACAGTACAATACAATATAATAGAAAAACAATTATAGAAAAATAAGAACCTAAATGTCTTTCTCCCGGCTTTTTTGTTCCCAAGTCAACAAGTCCTATAATCATACCTGTTAGTGCCAATATCCATCCAACAATAGCAATCATAGGGAAAATACCAGCAACTCCAGAAAAAACACATGCTATTATACTTAACAGTGAATCTTTACGTTTTTTTGATTTGGGTTTTGGTTCATTTTGAACTAAATCCAAATCCTCCTTTAATCTGCACCTATCACAATAAGAAAATCTGTGAAATACAGGCAAACCATTACTATCTCTTCCAACTGGCTCTGCGCCGATTCTACACGGATTCCCGCATTTTTTGCATAGTATCATAACCCATGCCTCCTTTGTATATTAATTTATAAAATTCAAAATTATTGTTACCGTCCAAGCGGCAAATACAATAATTCCAAATATTGCATCTCCATGATGTTCATCACTTATTGCACAGTCAATCAATCCCAAAACAAACGCAACAAAAGCTAATAGCCATCCTATAATTGGTACTCCCATAAACACTATTGAAATGACTGCTATAATAGCCGTGCATATTCCTAATATACTTCTATGAGATTTCACTAACAACTCCTGCATATCTAAATCGTATTTTTCACTACATCTATTGCAATACGCTATTGTGTGATATACAGAATTATCGTTCTCATCCAAACCAACTTTCTCTGTCTGAACATCACATTTAGATTTGCAATTGGGACATTTTATATTTATCTTTGAATATTCTTCTTTAAAGAAAATATTGTTATGTATTACTTTTCTACCATTATCCAATTTTATTAATTTCCCGCAAAATGGACAACTCCGCTCATATTCACTAATGTTTTCCCCACATCCAGGACACCTTATTAAAGCCACAACTCATGCCTCCTATGTATGAATAGATTTATTGCTTCTATGCAGATAGCAAACACAGCCATCCTGTTGTACCAAACATAAATATAAGCATTGTAATGAGGAATAGAACTATTGCAAATTTTGCAAGTACTCTATACTTTTCTTCCATTCCCAATACTGCCAGTACAAAGCTTACAAGTCCGATAATTACGGATATCACAGGCATTAACCTAACTATAACAAGAGCCACTATTGCAAATACAAAGCTAATAATGGAATACACTTCTGCCTTTTCCTCTGTATTAATATCCAAATCTTCCTTCAATCTACATCTATCACAATATGAGAATCTATGAAATACTGGCAAGCCGTTCTGGCCTCTTCCGACCGGTTCCGTTCCAATTCTACACGGATTTCCACAATTTTTACAAAATATCATAACCTGCCTCCTTTTACATAATAATTTCATTATACACATTTGTGTATTGTTTGAAAAGAGGGCAGCTTACGCTACCCTCCAAATTACGTTAAAATTGGACATTTTCCGGTTGAAACTGTTCTACCATTAATATCCTTAATGACATAATCTGTCACTTTTTCTCCCCCTACATAAACGTGTAATTCCATTGGTGTACTATTGCTTCGTGCTGTCTGAGACATTGCTGATAACACCGCAGAATATACACCATCTGATACAGAAGATACTATCTGGTTGTTGTTCATTACAGCAGTATGCCGTCCAATTGTTCCTACTAACTCCGGACCTGCTTCTCTTGCCATAAAGAACTGACCACTTGCAGGTGAACCACCACCTGCATAAGCTGTAACTGGATGCCACATTCCCCCGGTAAAAAGTCCACCATCTGCTCTTCTGGTTATTGTTGCTCCTCTTCCAGTATTTCCACCACCGAAGAAGCTATTAACCCAGTCAGTAATTGTATTCCATCCATTTCGCACTAGGGAAACTCCAATAGATAATGGGATTCCACCAAAAGATGCCTGTAACGTGTTCCTAAGGTCTGCGCCACTGTTTGTTGTTATTGCTGATGTACTAAGGCTTTGTGCACTAAAAGTATTCTGCACCGTTTGATGAATTTCGCTGCCACTGGTATCTGATTTTGCACCAGTATGCAACCTGTTCTGTCCAAACGCTCCCTGCACCCAGCTAAATATAGAACGTCCATTAGTATCTGACTTTGTGCCAGTATGCAGCATATTTTTTACAAAATCTGACTGAACAAAATCAAAGACCATATTTCCAGTTGTAGTGGATTTTACAGCATTATGGAATGCTCCAGCAGATGTAATTCCACCCTGCACTTCTTCATGGAGTTTTACCCCAGAGGTTGTCTTTGTAGCTGTAGTTAAAGGTTTCTTGGAAAATGAGGACTGCAATGGATTATAAATATCATCCGCTGTTGTAAGGGATTTTATTTTTAAATACATTGTTTTTCCTATTCCTGTCTGGTCATAAATATCGCCAAACACACCACCTAATAGCTTGTCTTTAGATGGCTTCACACTTGCTCCAACAGTATCATTACTTCCAAATCCATTTAAATCTATCCAGGAATTAAACCAATCAGAAAGCCATTCCTTAAAACTATCAAGGAGTTCAGTAAAGAAATATTCTAAAGAATCAAAAAATCCTCCCTTACCAGTCCAATGAAAATTGTCATATGCATCATCACCAAATATTGCTCTTCCGATTAACTTTCCAATTTCAAAAAACAATTTGGCCACTATACCAATAATAGATAATATTAATATCGTTGATAATGTTACAGTTAATACACTTCCCGCCGACGCTGAAAATACTTCTTCTGCAGAAGACGTTAATGCTGCTATAAGTGCATCTTTAGCAATTGTTGTTGTAAGTGACACTCCATCTTTCAAAATAGAAAATCCAGCAATAGTTAAAACCAATTTTCCAACATTCACATCCAGATTATCAAATATACCTGATATCAACTCACTTACTGCACTCTTTATTTCATCCCAACTAACACCATCCTCAAAGGCTGTTACAATTGTATCTGCAAATCCAGAAATGGTAGTTCCTATAGAAACTCCAAGTTCTTTCCAACCTGTCAGACCTGTTTCCTCGTTAACTTCACCCATCTCTCTAAAGAAACGTTTTATGGAGTCACCGATTTTTTCTCCTAACCCTTCAAAATTAAAGGTTGTTACAAATCCATACCAGGTTTCTATACCGGACTTTAATCCCTCTGCTACAGTTTCGCCAATCAATCCCCAGTCTGTGGTATCCATAATGGCTGTATTGGCTGTCGTGGCTATAAATTCGCCCAAGCCAACAAAATTTGTAGTAGAAAAGAAGGTGTGTGCCATTCCTACTCCGGTATTAATAGCATTTCCGATTGTACTTCCGATACTCTCGGCAAGACCTTCCGTACCAATGAATCCATTGATAAAAGTTGCAATGCTCTTAGCAATTTTATTACAAGTTTCCTGTATTGCATCCCAATTAATGCTATCCAGTCCGTCCCGAATCTTAGTACCGACAATCTCACCTATCTCGCTGAAATCAGCATCTTTCCATGCATCTTTCACCATCTGAGCAAAATTGGAGAACTGATTGCTCACTTCCTCTGTGCCAAACATGCTGCCAATAGAACCGCCTGCTCCGCCACTACCGGAACTGCTGTCATCTGACTGCTTGGTTATTTCATCAAAACCATACAATTCCTTTTTGGCTGCTGCCGCTGCTGATGCAGTATTATTCAGGCTGCCGGCATAATCCTTCTGTACTTTGGTTGCCTTAGTCCAGGTTGGACTTCCGGTAAGTGCTGAAAAGAACTGTGCCACCGCATTTGCCGCATCTATTAAATAGGTAATAAAGGTATCCAGAATTGGAGTTACCACATTCAAAATAGGCGCAAACGCTACTGCAAAAGCATTCTTTAAGGTAATGAGGTCACTATACAAAGTCGAGATACTGGCATTTGTAGTATCACTGTACTGGGCAAGGTTCTTCAATCCCTCTTTTGCGCCATTAATCGTGCCGGTTATTGCAAAGCTGGCAAACATAAACCTTGCTGTCATACCAAGGGTTCTAAAGATATTACCAAGCCTGCTACCAGAACTGCCTAAACCATGCATAGAATTTCTGGTCTTGTTAAACCAAGGAATTCCATTTCTAAATTTCTGAATCAGTGATGCAAATAAGCCACCGCTTTTCTTAATGGACTGTCCCAATGATTTAAAAGTATTCAGTACATTCTTAAATACTTTGGAAACCCTGCTGACTCTGACGCTTTTCTCATACTTCTGCTGCTCCTCATTCATCTGTGCCAGCTCGATTCTGGTATCATAAATTTCTTTCTGAACCTTCCGCCATTTATCAGTAGGCTGCACCTTTTCAGATGGTGTGGTATTTTCCATATCCATCTTATATGCATTATAAGTATTTCTAGCCTGTTCAATATTGTACTGCAAATTCTTCCAGCTATTACTCTTCTTATTTACGGTACCTGTGGCTTTCATCCTGTCTTCCTGTTCAATATAAGAATTCAGTTTCTTTTCTGCCGCATCAGTGACCTTCATCAGTTCCTTGAAATCATCTGTATACTCCATATCCTTGCCGGAATCCTCCAGCTCATGCTTTGCTGCAATCAGCTTGTCCAGTTTCTTCTGGGTCTTCTCAATGCTGTTGCTCATATCCTTAAACTGGTTGCCCGGCAGGCTCTTTCCAAGTACGTTTTTCATGGTTTCACCAATTCTTCGTATTTGTGCCTGCACTTTACGGATAGGCTCCATTGTTTTGTCCATATCCGCTTTAATATTCTTCATCTGACCATCTACTACCTTACTGGAATCATTCATTTCCTTCCGAAGCTTCTTCATTTCTTCCCGAAACGGATTTGCACTGGCTTCAATTACAACCCTTAATTTTTCTAAGGATTCATCACTCATTCATTCTCACCTCCTGCCTGCATGTGCCGCCTGCGGTTATGTTCATCCATTGCAGCACGTCTTCTATTTTTTACAGTTATAACTTCCTGTTGTTCGTATTCTTTTCTTTCCTTTTCGAATACTTCTGGGAAGTAGTCCCACGGCATGACAGTTTTTACCTTCTGTGGGTCAAAGCATTTCGCTACCCTATTGGCAATCAAATCTGCCTGCATAAACATGAGATTAATTTCAGACTTTTTTCTCCGGTCATAGCTGTCTATCATATCCAAAATCTCAGTCAGAGAAGAATTCCAAAACTTCCCGACTGAGATTCCGCTGTCTAATGCTCTTGGATATAATAAATCAATGTAATCGGATATTAAATCTGACTGGCTCTCTCCTCCAGACTTTCGAGAATCTCCGCTGTCTGTTTCTCCGTAAAAAAACCGGATACCGCCATCAGCGGAACAATTACCTCTTTAAAGAAACTCTGCTGGTCTCCACCATCCTGTTCCAACCATAAATCAAATAACTTCTCTACATCCTTGTAACTGGTTCCATGCTCCCACGGAATAAGTGCTGCCTGCACAATGGTAAGCATTACAGAAAGTGGCGGCACACCCTCATTCATGACCAGATTAATAACATTGGTCTTGTACTTACTTTCCAATTTGGTAATCATGGAAGTGGTCAGCTTCAACTTATGGCCTACTCCTGCCACGCTCCAGAAATGGAACTGCTTACGCTTTGGCTGTTCCTCTTTCTGATTCATTGCAACTACCTTTTTCTCTTTATCTTCTGTCTGTAACATTTCGTCTAATCCGTCCATTGATTTTTATCCTCCTTCTCTTAGGCTGGGTCAGTATAAGTGAAATCACTCTGTACTGCCATTGTTAATTCAAACTCGATTACTCCGTTTACTGCTCCGCCGGTACGCTTTACAGATGTCTGTGCAGAATATTCAGTAACAGAACCATCTGCAAGTGTTTCTCTGAATTCGGTAACTTCATCCGGTTTCTTATCACGGAATACACGGTAAGGGCAGTCTGCCTTGCTGTTGTCGTATTTGAATTTATAGGTCATATCCCCTAAATCACCGATACCATTTTCGTTTACTTTGTGCTTATCGGTAAGGCAGGTATTATCTACCTTTTCCGGTTCATTTCCAATATCCGGAATTTCCTTTAAGCCCGGGCAGTCTACCCACTGTTCGCCCTTCTTATACTCTAACTTTGCTCCATTTGCTAACATGCTTTCTTCCTCCTTCTTATTTGTCCCAGTATACAATTTCAGAATCCATATCAATAATTCCTTCATATACCATGTGTTTATGTTTCAATCCACCCTGTTCCGGTACATCTTTACAGGATGTACGCACAAGACCGATAGCAGAAATAGCTTTATCAATTTCCAATGTAGTCTGGGATGTACTTTTTCTGTCCCAGATATCCACAATATATCTGACATAAGCTTTATCTTCTTTATTGCCGGTTCTCTCATATACGCTGTTCTCATCCTCGATATACTGAACTGCCGGGAGATTTTCAAAATTACTTGGATACGAATCCGTGGTATTTTCTGCTACACCACTAATTGCTCCATATACAATGTCTTTCACATTTTTCATTTCAGCTGCTCCTTAATGTCATTTGCAATCAACCTGGTTATCTTCTCTTCATTATTTTTCAATGCCGGATACATAAATGGTCTTGCAGGCTGTCCATTACACTGATAGAAACGTCCATCCTTGGTGTCTATGTAAAACCAGTGATACTTTTCTGCCAGACCTTTATCAATCTGGCTCTCATGTATCCACCACGGTGACTGGCTATAGGCAACCGGTACATTAGGTGATATTCCGGCATGATTCGCCTGCCCTTTCGGACCCGTGCCAAATTCTACATAAGGTGCATAGGATTTGTTCGTAAAACAGGTTCCAACCACTTTATTTTTCCCTATCATCTCATCACTGACATGAATCGAATTTCTCAATTCTCCAGTTTCACTTATGCAGCCTGCCCTTGCCTGTGCCTGCACCAGTGCAATTCCTTTCCTTACCCCTTGCACGGTACTCACATTCTCATACCGCTCAATTCGTTTCAACAGCTTATCAAGACCCTCTATCATATCTTCATAGCCTCCAGAGTAAGATTCTGATATGGTTTAATTGCAATAACCTTATAATCCGGGTCTGCAGTGCCATCCACATACAGGCATAATCCATCTGATTCCACAATATCCAGTCCATCCGGATACACATAATGAACAACTCCGGCTCTGTCTGTAGTAATGACATATCTGCCCTCTATCCGCACATTTCGGATATATGATAATTTTTCTCCATATAACTTAGCCTGCACTTCACCGGATGCCGGCCATATCTCACCATTAAAAGGAACTGCTTCCTGATACTGTGTAAAAATACCACCCTCGGCATCTTTTCCTGTTTCCTTGCTTCTATGGTGATACTTCTGTATTCTGCTTCGCTTCATACGCATGTCCGCCACACCTCGCTAATCTGTACCGGTTCATCAGGGTATATACCTGCTTTGGGGCATTATCAAAGCTATATGTCTCTCCGCCCTCACTTCGCCCGGTCTCTCCTTCGGTTCCCATCCGGTTCAAAGCAATTACTGCCAGATCTCTTACTGCTTTGTCCAGACCACTTACAATGTGTGTCCGATTCGTATATGACAGCACAAAAGCTTCTGCTTCTTCCAGCAAAAGAGAGAGCAACTCTTCGTCACTCTCTCCGGTAAGCTTTTTTAATTTTTCAATATCTGTCACCTAGACCACATCCTTCAAGATATCCAGAAGCTCAGATTTTTTCATAGTCGCAGCTCCTTCAATTCCCTTTTCAGATGCCAGTGCCTTTAATTCGTCTACTTTCAGCTTTTCCAGGGAATTAGTCTCTACCTCTTTTTCCGGCACTTCCACGGCTTTTTTACTTGCCACCAGTTCTCTTCCGTATTCATCCGAAACAACTCTCTCAACATTGTCAGTCTTAACTCTCATGTACTACCTCCTGTTATTCTGAATCCTTAATGCTTACATAAATGGAATTAACCTTATTTTCCAAAATCCATAAATCATGGAAACGTCTGTAATCCATTGCCCATGCATCTGCTTTCTGATTTGTATTCGGGTCAAAGATTCTCATCTTATCCTGCTTGGAAATTGCTACCGGTGTTTTAAGTGGCATAATTTCAAAGTTGATATCCTTTGCAGTTGCACCCTTCTCAAATCCACCTGTTTCCTGACCGCTCGTTTTTCCGTCATTCAGCTTAATTGCTGTTACCAGACGGTTTGCCGGTGTTGGAATAATTGGTACTTCATCAACCGCCGGAACTTTAGTAATAATACCGCCCTTTTTGAAGTTTACTGTAGAAATCTTATTTGCAAGTTCTAACTCTAACTCCAAAATAAAGCTATCTGTAGCATGAATTACTAATGGTCCGTCATAACCAAGGTCTCTGATTGCAGCAATACCTTCCTTTACTTTACGGAGTGCACTTGTATTAGCTGCTCCCGGTGTGTATCCATACTGAACCATACCTGCCACATTTGCATTGATTGCTTCTGTTGCAATCTTGGAAAGACGGTATGCATCAATCTCCGGAATAACCTTTGTTCTCTGGAACTCTCCCATAACGGAGGATGCAGTTGCTACAAAGTTAGTCTCATCAACATCCATAGAATCCAACTGGAACTTACGACCTCTATCCTGAGTCATCTTCTTAGTTTCATATTCCAAAGCAGAGGAACCCATGAGATATCCGTTATCTCTGTCATAATCTCCAAGACCCTGTACTGTCATTTTCGGAATCTTTACTTCTGCACCACCGGTATATTTTACCTTACCTGCATTTGCTTCCATCCAGCCGGTTACAGCTTCACGAACTGCTAACACGTCCAATGCTTTCTGAAAATTTGTTGCTGTTGCTAATGTGTTAATTGCCATCTTCTAAAATCTCCTTCCTATTCGCTCATCATACTAACGATTTTGTCCAACTCTGTTACATTGGAATCACCGGTTTTCATTGGCTTTCCGCCTTTCAGCTTTTCTTCTACGGCAGCGGCTACCGCTTCGGTAAAGGCTTTCTCTACTGCTTCAATGGATTTGTTGCAGGAATCTGCATCTGTATACACCAGCACGTCTGCCAATGTTACCGGAAGTTTTTTCTCTGCAAGAGTATTCTTCGCTTCTGCCATAAGTTCCCTTCTGGTAATAGCGGTTTCTCTGTCAGATAACTCCTTTTCATGCTTTTTATTGAGGTATTCCTGTTTTTCATCCTTTGTCATCTTGGCAAGTTTCTCCGCTTCTGATAACCGGTCATCCATTAAAGCATCATACTTTTCTTTCTGATTCTTAAGTGCTGTTGTAATTGACTGCTGCACTCTCCGGTCGAATTCTGACTGGAAATCTCCTGTTTTCAAGAAATCATCAAAGGTCTTTGGTGGTTCACCCTTTGAACCTTCACCTGTGCCATCTCCGTCTCCTGCTCCATCCCCGGAACCGTCACCATCTCCAGTGCCGTCACCGTCTCCGGTTGCAAAAAACTGTAATTTCAGTGGCATTCTCAATGCCTTTACTTCTTTATTCTTCATATTTTCTCCTTCCTGCCCCGAGCCGGTCTTTCCCCCAGTCCGTTGCATACCACATTGTTCTACCGTTCTTTAATGCCTGCGGAAAAAAGGCATAAAAATAACACCCAGAATACAATCTGCGTGCTTATCACTATTTAACCCATAGCTGGGAGATATAAGGAATCACCGCCCTTCTATGCTTCTTTTCCTGTTACTTTTACTTCTTTGGCAACACCTTCTTTTATCAGTTCCTTGCCACGTTCTGCGGTCATTTCCGTTTCTGTACCCTCTTCCACAATTTTCTTTGTGTACTTATCCACATACCGCTTTGTTACTTTGATTTTCATTTTCTCACCTCCTAGAAATTGGTATAAAAATACCACCGACCTAATGGCTAGTGGTATCTATAATTATTCATTTTATAATATTTACTACTTCTGATAACTAATTGGTCTGATAATATATATCATCCCGTATGGATTCCAACATATGAGTTTTTGATGTTCCCTCCTGGTGTTTATCCATCCAATATACGGATTCATCTTCTATATAATCCATAAAATCAATTTTAGTATCTACATCAATTTCAAAAACTCCATTTTCCCCACTATTCAAGACTCGCTGGACAAGTTCATTATCAGGATACATTTCTTTAAGAAATTCGATTTGTTCATTTGTAAGTTTAAATTTTCGCATTCTCTATTCTCCTTATGTAATCTACATCTGTCGGATTACATTGAATCAATAAACCACTATCTGGATTTATTGTAACTGTTCCACCTTTTCCAATATATTTTTGGCTTTTATTACCATTAACTGATGTTCTCACAGGCATCACTTTTAATGGTTTCTCCAATGCATCTTTTATTCCTTCAATAGCAACTCCAGAACGTGGTTTTCCTGTTTTGGGGTCTTTCATGGTTCCAATCACTCTCTCCATGAAATGTTTACTCTGTCCCTTTACTTCTATTCCCTCAGAAGTCTTTATTCCAATAACATTTTTTTCAATATCACCATATATCTTTTGATAATTAGTAAATCCGGATAGTGGTGATATCATTCCATTTTTCACGGAGCGAGTATACGTTCTAAACAGTTCCCAATTTTCAGTATTATTATACTTCATTTTTTGGAATTCTTCCAGTGTTTCTGGCACTTCTTCGCCAAGAATCTCCCGATATTTTTTATACTGAATCCTATCTGATGTTGTATTTCGGATTCTCTTTTCTTCCAGCTTGGCATCCTGGTTCCCTTCCACATATTTCTGATACCATTGAGCATAACTCATGGTTAATGGGACATCTATCTTCTTATGCGTCTTAGGATCTAATGCTTTTCTGGTCATATCCTTTAACCATTCTTCATCCAGAACAGCTATTTCCGTACACCGACACCACGGATGCATTGGATGGCAGTTGACACCAACCTTTTTATCCTTTGTATAAAATATCTTTCCATCCAGTGTTCTGCAACAAGAGGTACAAGTCTTTAAATCCAGCACTGCCAAATACATATACTTTTCTATGCCTGCTGCCGCATATGCTTTAAAACTCATTTCCCCAGCGAGATAATTACTCTCTGTTCTTATTAACCGTCTGGCTCTGCTGGCACCAGCTGCATACTTATTCGCAATCTCATTGGCTATCTCCCGGTGTGTTTTACCGGTAACCAGTTCAAGTAGTAACTGCTCCTTTAATTCCTGTGCTAATGCTTTTGTATTCTTCCATATTCTGGAGGAATAATTTTCACCAGACCACCGGCTATTTATTACCTCTTCAATTGTATTCTTGGATATATGGGCAAATGAAAATGCTGCACCTGCTCTCTGCTGAATATTATACATTTCACGATAGTAGGCTTCATTCGCAAAATCAGTATAAAAACTACGGTTACGCTGCAACTCCTGCTTATAAACTCTCATCATTACAAAATCTAATTGATTCTGTAACTGCCGTAATCTTTCCAGCCTTGCCTGGTATGCAGCCGATTCTAGCTGCTTTCTCAACTCTTTACGGCTGTCATTAGAATCTCCATCTCTAAGCTTCTGCAGAAGTTCGTCCAGTGAGGTCTTGTCCTTTAATTCATTCAACAGTCTGCGTGCTTCGCTTTCAGACAGACCATATTTGCCTTTGTATTTATCAAATATCTGGTCTGCCTGCGTAGAAATGTACCGGGATGCTTTCAAATATAGCTGCGCTATTTCATCTGCCTTTTTCTCTGCACTTTCCATGTAATTATACATATCCTGTGCTTCCCTGCGCTCCCAGTAATTAAGCTTCGCCATCCGTGTCTTCCTCTAATTTATCATTTGGATGATTATCAAATAATTTCTTCTGTTTCTCTATAGCTTCTTCCTCTTCTTCATTAACTGCCGTAAGTTCTGCCTCCACATCATCTACAAAAGGAATCTGAGAAAGTAATGTTTTCCGGCTGACCTTACCCCAAAGATTGCTAACCCACTGTGAAATTTCCAACAGGTTCTTTGGCATACATCTGGTAAATACAGTCTTAATACCGGATATATCAACATTTTTACCTTTAACAGACAGCCAATGTGCAAATATCCTTAATCTCTTACGAAGACCTTTTTTATAATATCTGGTCTTTATTTTGGTGATATTCTCCATTCCAAGCAATTTGAATTCCATTGCAACACCAGATACATTTCCACCAAAGGATTCGTCTGTCATGCAAGGGATATGACTGAATTTATGAATATCCTGCTCAATAGCTTTTCGTAAGATTTCCACTCCAGCTTCATCAAAGGTATGTGTAAGATATTCTGCCTTTGAATCGTCCGGAAGTTCTAACAGCTTCTCCCTTTTCAGTTTCTTCATTGCTTTCTGCGTTCCGGTACCTTCCCCTTCATCCTCTATCTCATCCGAAAGCAGTGCTCCGTATATGGCCAGAATAGAATCTACAAACTGCTCCTTATCATTTACCCGGTCAGACATGATTGCATTATATGCATCTATAAGCGGAATCTGTAACTCAAAATCTCCAATTCCAAGCTTATTATTCTGATATGCATTGACCGGAACCTCTCCCATATAATGTGGCTGCGGTTCCTCTGTCGTTTCCTGCGGCTCATTACTATCCTGTATATTAAGCACATACTTATAATTCTGTGTAAGCACTGTTGCAATATACTGTATTGGATAAGTATCAGTGTCATCCTTTTTCTGATAATAATAAACTGCAAATAATTCATTCTGTTCAATGGTATCGTCATATACCATAAATGTTCTAAGCGGTGAAAGATTCTTACATACAAGCTCTGTCTGTCCCTCTTTGGCATACATATACTCAAATGCCAGTCCATAAATGGATAAATCAAGACCATTATCACCATCTGCTTCATCTGCCCCGGCATTCTCCAGTGCTTTTAACAAATCTGATATATCATCATCTGACTTATATGTAACTGGCTCACCGATAAAATAACTTGTTGCTGTATCAGAAATATCTTTCGCATGATTACATACCAGTTTATTATTTGGTGCACCGTCCTCTTTCTTGCGTTCAAGGATTGCCTGCTCACCCTCATAGTAATCCATTTTCTTTTTCAATGCAGATGCTACTGTGATGTGCTTATTAATTAAATGTAATATATCTGTTTTTCTTATATTAAGCTCATTATACTTTTCTGCCGGATATGTAAATACAAACACTTTTTAACCTCCTATCCAAATCCAAGTTGCTGCTTACTTTTTATTCTTGCTACCTGATTGCCAAGCACGGTACTACAGAAATAACGTACCGCATCCATCGCATGGTCATACTGCTTCACTGGTCTGTCTTCTCCACGGTCTGCTGCTTTTGCATCCCATATATAAGAAGCAAATTCCTTAAGCGTATTCTTGCAACACGCATAAAAAAGAATCCGTTTCTGATTGAGTAATGTCCCAACCAGACGGATTCCATCTGCTACATCATTTTTTGCTTTAATTACCGTAAACCCTTTCTTCCGTAGTTCCGCTATGAAGGAAGCTGCGGACGGGTCTACAATTACTGCTCTTATTTTCTTATTTCCAACAAAGTCCTTTAAGTCCTTTGCATATTCTGCATCTGTTTTCTGCTTTCCCTTATCCCTTCCAGAATAATAATATTCTTTTGTGCAACACCATTTGCCACTTAATGATTTTTCCCACATCAGGAATACTGTTGCATTCTGGGTTCCATAGTCAATACTGATATATTTTCCGGTAGGATATAATTCCTGTTCTTCCTCGATCACATGGTCATCAGCGTTGAACATATCATAAATAATACCCTCTGCCATTGCCCACAGACCTAATATATATCTTCGGAAGAATACTCCAGTATACATGCTGCGGTATCTCTCTTTTATCTTTTCAGTAAGAGAGAGGTTATCATCCATTGTAAAATGAAGATACAACAGATTCTTTTCCTTTATTTTATCAATCCAATTTACCTTGAACCAATGATATGGTCCATCCGGATTGCAGTTGAACCAATACTTAGAACCATCCACAGAACAACGTCCGGTTGCCTGGTTCACAAATGATTCCGGCATCAGCGCTACCTCATCAAAAAAGACTCCTGCTAATGTGATACCTTGCACAAGGTCTTGTGAACTTTCATCTTTTCCACCGAATATGTAGAAATTATTAACTACATCTCCCTTTGAAATAACAATCAGATTATCAGCCCTGTGGTCTACTACCTTATACCCTCGGCTTCTTAGCATCAGTTTCAGCCAGAACAATACATTTCTCCGGAATGAACCGATTGTCTTTCCGCACATTCCGAAATTCTGACCATTAAAAGTAGTCATTGCCCACAATACAAAGGATAATGACATGCAGACCGTTTTACCGGAACGGATTGCTCCGTCTGCAATAATTCCATCTTTATCCTTTACTGGTGAATCATCACACCACCAGTTCAAAACCTTACGCTGCTTTTTGGAAAATGGCTTGAAATGAAAAATCTGTCTACTCTTCTTCATCTTTCCAATCCTCTGCTGCAGTTCCATTTAATGCTGCTATGAATCCATCATCTACGGTATCATCCTCTTCCTCGCCCTGGGTCTTAAGTTTTAGCACTTCTGTCTGTGCTTTGATTTGCTCAATCTCTGCTTTCTGCTTTTCTGTAGCTAAATCCATATGATTTGAAAGCCACTGTAACGCTTTCATTCTATCGGCAAGCTTAATGCTCGCACCATCTTTTCCTTGCTTTACTTCTGACAAGATTGAGCCATCTACATTTATACTGTCCTTAAAATGAACTGTATTAACTGTCTTTGTTAATTGCTTTTCTTCTCCAGTATCTGGGTCTTTTACCTTTACAGGTCCATAAATTGCCATCACTGGAACTTCTTCTGTTCCAAACTCAAGAAAGTCTGTTATATCAGCAAATGCAATATCCATATACTTCTGAAATACATCGGATTCACTTAGAAATTCTCTATTAAATCGTTCTCGTTTCAATCGTATAATTTCATCTTTTACCTTAGTATTTCTAAGTAATTGACTTCCATTGACCATTGCAGTTGTATAATCACATTCATATGCCTTTTGATATGCTTTTGTAGCATTAAAGCACCTAATATAGTACACACAAAAAAGCTGTTGCTTATCAGTCAAATCAGTATTTTGAATTACTTGTTCAACTTCATCCGCTACAGCCTCTTCTTTACTTAGCTTTTTTTTAATTTTCTTTTTTGAAACGTTTCGCTTTGTTTCACTTTTCTTTTGAAACGTTTCGTTTTCATCTTCATCCCATTTATATCGATTTTTCCATGTTCTGATTGTGGCAGCGGAACAATCTAGTTGACTTGCAATCTCAACCAGCTTCATTCCACTGTTATACAGTTCATGGGCTTTCTCTTTCTTTTCGTTTGGACTTCTTGCCAATACTACCACCATCCTGTTTTTTCATCTTTTCTATTCTAATCACATTGCTTATTGCAATATCCGCCGTCGGATCACTATATCTTTCTCTATTCATTCTTGTCTTTCTACGAAAAAAGCACCATGCTTATGCACAGTGCCTATTAATCTTCTTTTATTGGGGAGTAGGCACCCTTTCGAGTGCCCATGAGTTATGAAGTTCCGGAAAGGTCTTTTGCCTTTTCGGCTTAATAACATATTACTACATTAAAAACGAAATGTGTGAAAAAAACGAAACTATTTTT
>ERZ1034691.635-NODE-635-length-25993-cov-14.487162_pt1 | contig 25993 bp, 18 predicted proteins | sample MGYA00520638_ERZ1034691 | MGnify/ENA primary metagenome ERZ1034691 (study PRJEB33766, sample SAMN09781763) | gut metagenome | biome: gut microbiome | host: Homo sapiens | place: Madagascar | study: EMG produced TPA metagenomics assembly of the PRJNA485056 data...
GCTACACGGCCAACGGCAAGGGCCTCGACGTGTCCTTCGCCTTTAAGAAGATGGGCGTCGACACCGTCGCGCTCGGCTTCTTCGCCGGTTTCACGGGCAAGTTTATCGTCGAGGAGGTCATGAACCTGGGTTGTCTGTGCCGCCCGGTCTGGACCGACGGTATCACGCGCATCAACACCTACGTCAACGATGGCCAGCACGAGTACGGCATCCTCAACCCCGGTGCTCCGATTACGCCGCAGCATCAGGAGGAGCTCTACAACATCCTGGACACCGCCGGTGATCTTGAGTGCCTGATCGTCTCTGGTTCCGTGCCTCCCAAAGCCACGCCCGACTTCCTGGCTCAGGTCATGGAGCACGCTCAGGCCCGTGGCGCCGACGTCGTCCTAGATCTGTCCTCCGACAAGCTCAAGGAGCTCGCCCACAAGAAGCCGCTGCTCATCAAGCCGAACCATCACGAGATGAAGGCCATCTTTGGCGTTCCGGTCGACACCGACGACGAGGTTCGCGTTGCCATGAAGCTCGCCCACGACGCCGGCGTTCAGAACGTGTTGCTCACTCGTGGTAGCCGCGGCGATGCTTACTTCTCCAACGGAGAGGACATCTGGTATGCCAAGCGTGAGTTCAACATCAAGCTGGTCTCTTCCGTCTGCGCCGGCGACTGCACCCTCGCTGCGTTCCTGCACAAGTGGTACAGGGATCGCGACAACGTCGAGGAGGCCATGAAGCTCGCTATGGCCACCGGCGCCAACGTTGCCGAGTCCGTCGGCATCGGCGACTTCGGTCACGTCGATGAGTACAGCAAGCGTGTTGCTGTCCGCAAGCTCGACCGCAAGTAAGCGAAACGCGAGATTTTCGCGTGTATGGCGTCCCGGTTTAGGCTGGGGCGCCTTTTTTCTATATTGTGAGCGAGCAACAGGACAAACGAATCCGAGGAGTTGCCCCACCTTCCTGCCGCCCTGCACGCGTTCTACACCGTTCGCCGAGTTGCTATAGCCTTTTTTGTAGGCGTGGAATATACTTTCATTAACACGTTGCCTTGCGAAAGGAACTTACATGATTTACACGCTCACTGCAAATCCCGCCATTGACTACAACATTGCCTGCGACGGTCTTTCCGCCAACACCGTCACCCGCACTCGCAATGCGGTCTATACGCCCAACGGCAAGGGTCTCAACGTCTCGTTCACTCTCGATCACTATGGTGTCGACACCACGATCCTGGGCTTTTTTGCCGGCTTCTCGGGCGAGCTTATCGTCAAGGGCGCCGAGGCCCTGGGCGTGCCCGTTAGGCCCGTGTGGACTGACGGCATCACGCGCGTCAACGTCTTCCTCAACGCCGGTCCCGACACCGAGTACAACATGGTCAACGCAGGTGCCGCCATCAATGCTGCCAACGAGCAGGAGATGTTTGACCTTATTGATTCGCTCGACGACATGACCTGCCTGGTCATTAGCGGCTCGCTGCCCCCCAACACCTCCGAGGGTTTTCTGGCCGAGGTACTTCGCCGTGTTAAGGCAAAAGGTGCCGAGTTCGTGCTCGATATCTCGAGCCATCAGCTGGCTGACCTCATTGCCATGGAGCCGTTGCTCATTAAGCCTAACGACGACGAGCTGCTCGACATCTTTGGCATTAAGGTGAGCGGTGGCGACGACGAGTCCGTCAAGGGCGCGATGGCCGAGCTGCACGCCAAGGGCGCCAAGAACGTACTGCTGACCCTTGGTGGCGACGGTGCGTACTTCTCCAACGGCGAGCACATCTGGTTTGCCAACCGTACCTTTGAGGTCAAGCTGCTGTCGACGGTCTGCGCCGGTGACTCCTCGCTTGCCGCCTTCCTGTCCGTGTGGCACGACGCCCCTGAGCGTGTTGAGGACGCCCTGCGCCTCTCGATGGCTACCGGCGCCAACGTGGTCGAGTGCCCGGGCTTGGGCGATTTTGCCAAGGTCGATGAGTACCAGAAGGGTATCGCAATCCGTCAGGTTTGCTAGTTCCAGCACTTTGCCTGAATAGTTCGATTATTTCGCATCCGTCTCAGACCAAGACGGATGCGTTTTTGTTTATCGGACTTGCGTGTGCAGTGGAGGCTGTTTCTTGCTAGACTTCTTGCAGACGCAATCGATAGCCAATTTGATAGTCGCAGGAGGCCATAGGCATGTGCAATGTTTCGCTCAACGGTACGCAGCCGACCGATGCCTCCATCCGTGTCCTGCGTGCGCTCGAGGCGGCCGGCCTTGAGGCTTGGTACGTAGGCGGTTGGGTACGTGATGCCCTGATGGGGCGTCCCAGCCACGATGTGGACATGTGTTGCAGCGGCCTATGGCAGGAGTCCAAAGCGGCGCTCGAGGCAGCGGATATCGCCGTGGTTGAATCGGGCATTAAATTCGGCGGCATTACGGCTATTTGCGATGGCGATCGCATTGAGGTCACCACCTACCGCCTGGACGGCTTCTATACCGACGGTCGTCATCCCCAGAGTGTGGAGCGCGCCGCTTCGCTTGAGGACGATCTGGCGCGCCGCGACTTTACCGTCAATGCCATGGCGTGGCATCCCGAGCGCGGCCTCGTCGACCGCTTCGACGGCCAGGGCGATTTGGACCGCAAGCTGATTCGTGCCGTCGGTGATCCCAAGCGCCGTTTTAATGAGGACGCCCTGCGCATGTTGCGCGCGGTGCGCTTTGCCTGCCGCCTGGACTTTATAATTGAACCCGCGACAAAACAGGCTCTGGCCGAATGTGCGCCGTTGCTCGATGCCGTGGCGCGCGAGCGTGTGGGCATTGAGCTTGAGGGCATCCTTTCGACTGGACACGGGGGAGACGCCATGTTGCGCTACCCCGAGCTTATCTGCGCCGCCGTGCCCGAGTTGGCAGCGAGTCGCGGGTTTGATCAGCGCAGTGTCTATCATGCGTTTAACGTCTACGAGCATATCGCCCGCGTACTGACGGTAGCAGGGGAGCTGGCGCTGTGCGACGGCGTCGTGCCCTCGTCGAGCCTTATGTGGGCGGCGTTTTTGCACGACGTTTCCAAGCCCGATTGCTTTACGGTCGACCATGCGGGCAGCGGTCATTTTTACGGTCATCCTGAACTTGGCGCCAAGAAGGCGCGTGCCATTATGGATCGCTTGGCGCTTTCGCACGATTTGGTTCGCGACGTGTGCCTGCTCATCAAGTATCACGATAAGCCATTACGCCCCGAGCGTTCCTGTTTGCTCAATATGATGCGTTTGCTTTCGGGCGAGGGTGTCGACACGCCGCGTGTGATTGACGAGCTTATGGACCTTAAACGTGCCGATACGCTGGGTAAGGCGCCGTCGTGCTTCTATTACGTCGAGACGATCGAGGAGATGCGCTCGCTCGCCCATGATCTAATGGAGGCGGGGGAGCCCTATACGCTCAAGATGCTTGCTATCAACGGCGGCGATTTGATACGCGCCGGCGTCAAACCGGGGCCGGAGTTGGGGCAGCTTCTCAATGCTGCCCTCGACACCGTGATCGAGGACAACGTCCCCAACGAGCGCGAAGCCCTTCTGGCCCATCTGCACCTGGGATAAACATCCTTCGGTCCATCCTAAATGAGCCGCCCGGTTGACCTGCGTGTTCCATAACCTCACGACAAAATTCGGGCAATTTGGAATTTCTTCTTGCGCTCGCGTTTTTTGTCCCGTAATATATGTCCTCGCAGCACGGCAGTGCAGATGTCATATGGCCCGTTCGTCTAGCGGTTTAGGACGCCGCCCTCTCAAGGCGGAGATCACCAGTTCGAATCTGGTACGGGCTACCATGTTTTTGATACCCGGTCTTTCGTAAGAAGGCCGGGTTTTTTATTGCTCGTGGTCTGGTCTGTTAATCCCATTTGCCTCATAGCTTTACGTTTTGCTCATCTCCCATACGGGTACAATAGGCCAGATACTTTGACGGTCAGAAGGAGCCTCATGACGGAGTCCTCTCAGCATAGCCCAAAGCCCCAGGTCGAGGTTTCTGGCGGCGATGACAACAAGAGCGCGCGTCGCGGCGCCATCTTCATCGGCGTTGTGCTGATCGGCTATATCGTCTATCTGGTTGTGACCGGGCAGATGGGACAGTTTTGGGCCGCTATGTCCAGCGTTCAGATGCCCTGGCTCTTCGCTGCATGCTTTTGCATGTTTTTGTATCTTGTTTTTGGCATCGTGGCGTACGCGATCGCCGTTTGGCTCGACCCCGATTCGCCCGTCGGCATCCGCGACCTCATTTCGGTCGAGGCGAGCGGCATCTTCTTTGGCAACCTGACGCCCATGATGATGGGCTCTACGCCTGCCCAGATTTACCGCCTGACCAAAGCCGGTCAAAACGTGGGCGAAGCGGGTGCCACGCAGTTCACGCGCTTTATCGTGTACCAATTTGGTTTGGTGGCATGGGGTGCCATTTTGCTGCTCGCCCGTATGCCGTTTTTCGCTGAGCGTTATGGCGACATGACGCTGCTGTGCGTCTTTAGTTTTGGCGGCCACTGTTGCATCCTGCTCGGCATCTTTGCCGTGGCGTTGATGCCCAAGACCGTCACGCGCGTTGCTCATTGCATCATCAATTGGCTCGAGCGTGTGGGCGTCTCGGCCACAAAGATCGAGGGCTGGCGTACCTTTGTCGATGGTGAGATCTATTCGTTCTCTGAGAAATTCAAACTCTCTGCCGGCCATTTTTCATCCATGCTGCTCACGGTCGTCATCACTATGCTTCAGCTGGCGTTTTTCTACCTGGTTCCCTACTTTTTGATGCTTGCCTTCGGTCAACACGATGTCGACTTTTTCTCGGTCATGGCCGCAAGTGCCTTTGTTCAGCTGCTGAGCTCCGCCGTTCCGCTGCCCGGTGGCACTGGTGGTGCCGAGGGCGGCTTCGCACTGTTCCTGGGACACTTTTTTGGCACGGCATCGACTGCCGGCTATCTGCTGTGGCGTCTGATCACCTTTATCGCGCCGACCATTTTGGCCGCGCCTTTGCTGGGCCTTAAGAGCGCTCACAACGAGAGTATCCATGCGCGCTGGGACCGTGTGATGCGTAAGCTCGGACGCATGCCTCAGACGCCCTCTACACCCGTTAAGGCTCATCCTGCGCACCAGGTTACCGTGGACCCCAATCAGCGTGCTCAAAAGGCTGCTGTGGTCTCTAAACCGGCACGGAAGACCTATGTACGTCAGACTGGCGACGGTATCCGCGTTTCCCCGGCGGCGCTCAATAAAAAGAAGCGGCCCTAGAGCTCTGTCGGCGAGACGTGCGTTCTTAATGATGCTCGTCATTGTTATGCGAGATGTAGGATAATCCTCTTACGTTGATTATCTCCCACTTGTACATGAGTGATAGGTGGGCAGTTGATATGAAGGGGACACGTCTATGGCTACCACCAAACCGCGCCTTGACCGCCGTATCGTCCGCAGTCGTAATGCGATTCTTTCGGCGTTTGAGCGACTGCTCATGGATAAGCCCCTGGCCGATATTACGGTGAGCGCCATCGCGCGCGAGGCAAACGTCGACCGCAAGACCTTCTATGTGCACTTTGGCACGGTCGATGGCTTGCTCGACGCTATTGCCGTCGATGTGGTCGAGATGATCGTCGATTCGGTCGAGAAGACGCTTTCCTCCATGGGTGGCGACACCAACGAGCGTGCACTTGGCGCTGCGGCGTCCTTTTTCAAGACCGTTAACGAGGCACTGTGTAATAACCTGGTGCTCAATCGCCAGTTGATTGAAAACATTCCGCTCGACGACTTTATGGCTCGCCTGCGCGTGCCGCTCGAACACGAGATCGCTGAGCGCGATCTGCTGCCCGAGGGTCTAAAGGACGAGATGTTCGATTACTACCTGGCGTTTTTGCTGTCCGGCATTATCGGTATCTATCGCACGTGGGCATTGTCCGACGGCTCGGTTCCCATCGAGCGCGTCTCGGCGGTCGCCAACGACCTGACTCTCAACGGCTTGTCGAGCCTGGAATCTAAGCTTGGATAGCTTAGCCTGCATCATTGGCAACAATATGGGCCCGTGGCCTTGCGAAGTAACGCAGCTCCGGGCCCATATTGTTGCGTGTAAGGTCATAACTTACTGGTATCGCAAGCACTCGACAGGGTCGAGCTTTGCGGCGCGGCGGGCGGGGTAGAAGCCAAAGATCACGCCGATGCCGACCGATACTGCAAACGCGATCAGCACGGTCGTAATGGAGAAGCTCGGCGTAATCGTCCCAGTGGCCCCAAATTCGCTCATAATGCCCGAGTTGGCGGCGAAGAACGTGAGCCCCCAGGCCAGCAGATAGCCAATAACGACACCTAAAATGCCGCCGGTGATGCACAGCGCCGAGGATTCGGCCAAAAACTGGGCGGTGATGTCGCGTCGGCTTGCGCCCAAGGCTCGACGAATCCCGATCTCGCGGATACGCTCGGTCACATTGGTGAGCATCATATTCATGATGCCGATTCCGCCCACAAGCAGCGATATGCCGGCAACCGCGCCCATGATGAGCGAGAAGGCGCCCATAAAGGAGTTGAGGGCATCGATAGCGCTCTTCATGGAGCTTGCCGACACGCTGTCGTACTCGTCGTCCTCCGAGATGCCCTTCATGCTGCGCACCTTGGACTCGATCGTCTTGCAGAGCTTGTCCATATCGGTGCCCTCGGCGGCGAGTGCCGTCACGCTGGGAAACGACGGATTGTCATCGCCGTAGAGCTCGGAGATCGTTGCTCGGGGCATGTACAGGCTCAGCGAGCCCATGGAGTCGTTGCCGCCGTCGATGACGCCAATGATCTGCACGTCTCCGCTCGAGACCTTGATGGTCTTGCCGATCGCGTCCTGCTCGTTGCCGTACAGCTGCTCGGCCCCACCGCGGCCGATGAGCGCCACCCGAGCGCCGGATTTGGACTCGATGTCGCTATAGGTGCGACCGGCAACGATCTTGCTGGCGCCCACGGCATCGAGCATGTCACTATCGACACCTTGGGCCATGACGGTATAGCTTTTATCCCCAACTTTGTACTCGGAATAGGCGCTGTCGACGATGCCGATCTGTTCAATTTGCGGCACCATCTTGCGCAGCTTCTCGACGTCCGAATCGGTGAGCTCTTGGGACGAGTAGATCTGCACCATGCGAGCTGCGTTGAGGCCCAGACTGTTGACCAGGCTGTTTTGAATGCCGCCGATGAGCGAGGTCATGGCTATGACCGAGGCTATGCCAATGACGATACCCAGGATGGTGAGCAGGCTGCGCCCCTTGTTGGCCTCGAGCGAGTGCAGGGCTTCTTGAACAAGATCGCGGGTGCTCATGCCTTCTCTCCTTTCGGCGCTGTAGAAGGTGCAGAAATCGTGGGTAGGTTGTTGACGGCCCCGCGTAGCGTATTCGATGCATGTGCGATATACGCGCCGTCATGGATGTGCCCGTCGCGAATGGTTACGGCTCGGTCTGCCTCGGCGGCAATGCCCGGGTCGTGCGTGATGAGCACGATGGTCTTGCCGCGCTCTTGGAGCTTGTGGAAGGTTTCCATGACGAGCGCCCCGGTTGCCGAGTCCAGGTTTCCCGTGGGCTCGTCGGCCAGGATGATGGGCGGATCGTTGACGAGGGCGCGCGCGATGGCGACGCGCTGCATCTGTCCGCCCGAGAGTTCTGATATGCGGTGATCCCAATGGTCGACCGGTAGCGTGACGGCCTGCAGTGCGTGCACGGCACGCATCTCGCGCTGGTTGCGCGGCACATTGGTGTAGGACAGCGGCAGCATCACGTTTTCGATAACCGACAGGCGCGGAAGCAGGTTGAAGCTTTGAAAGACAAAGCCGATGCTCAGTGCGCGCACCTCGGTGAGCTCATCATCGTCGAGTTCGGCGACATTGAGCCCCTGCAGGTAATAGTCACCCGCCGTCGGTTTGTCCAGGCAACCCAGGATGTTCATGAGCGTCGACTTGCCCGAGCCCGAGGGGCCGGTGATAGCTACGAATTCGCCGGGCTGTACCGCCAGGCTCACGTTGTGCAGGATGTGAGCGCAACCGGCGTCGCTCTCAAAGATGCGATGCACGTTGCGGATATCGATGACGGGGCGCATTACATGCCCTCGTCGGCGGGCATGCCGTCGTTGCCGTCTGCCGTCATGCCCGCGCCGGTATCCATAACGATAGTGTCGCCATCGCGCAGCTTGGTAACCGGCACGTCGGGGTTGATCTCATTGCCCTGGTCGTCGCGCTTGACCTGCGTCTTGCCGACCACGGCGTCGTTGTCGTTTTGCGTCACGACGGTCACCTTCACGCGGCGCGTTTCCTTGCCTTCGTCATCGGTGGCCAGATTGACGTAATAGTGCTCGCCGTCTTCGGTCATCAGTGCCATGGTCGGCACCATCACCACGTCGTCGAGCTGCTCGGTCACCACCGAGACCTCGGCAGTCATTCCGGGCTTAAGGCGGCTATCGGGTGCTTCGATGAGGATGTCGACGTTAAAGGTCACGCTGCCGCCGCCACCGTAGGTGGAGTCGGAGTTTGCCACCGACGCGATAGCCGTGACGGTGCCCTGGCTTACGATATCGGGAAACGCGGGATAGGTCACGTTGGCGCTTTGGCCCACGGCAATCTTGGCGATGTCCTTTTCGCCCACCTGAACCGTCACCTTCATCTTTGAGAGGTCGGCGATCTGCATGCACTGCTTGCCGCCGCTCACGTCGCCTTCGCCCATAACCATGCCTCCGGCTACCGTGGCTCCAACTTTGGCATTGAGTTCGACGATGCTTCCCGAGCTGGGGGCCTTTACGGTACGCTCGGCCGCCTTCGCATTTGCCTGTTCGAGCGTTGCCTGAGCTGAGGCAAGGTTGCGCTGGGCGCTAGAAACGGCGCCGGCGTCGGCGGTTACATCCGTTGGGGCAGTCGCCTCGTCGACATCCGTCTCCGGTGCTGTCTGTGCGGCGGCGAGTGCTGCCTGTGCGTTTTTCAAGTCTTCCTGAGCGGCCGTGACCGCACGCTGCGCCTCGGCAACGGCGTTGTCGAGTTCATCGTTTTTGATCGTCATGAGTACGTCGCCCTCGTTGACGCTCTGTCCGGCCTGCACGTTGATCTTTTCAACCGTACCGTCGACAGAAGGGGAAACGACCGATGCCGAGATGGGCTTAAGCTGCCCCTTGGCTTCGACTGTGGTGGTAAACGTGCCTTCGGTGACCATGTCGGTCACCGGTCCGTTGGTGCCTGCGGGTTGCGCGTTGATGACCAGCGTTGCGATGATGGCAATGAGCGCGATGGCAACAACGACACCGACGGCGATACCGCGTCGGATGAGCTTTTTGCGCCGACGCTCGGCACGCTTTGCCTTGAGCTTTGCATAGGCTTCTTCATCGGAGATATCGGTCGAATCGTCGAGACTCTTTTGGGGCTGCTTGGTGTCTGCAGCGCTGATAATCGGCAGGGTCTCGGTGGCATCTTGGGGCATGCGATCGGAATCGTCAGGACCCGGATTGATCGTGGGGACCTTGGACATAGCGTCTCCTTTATCGATATGGCTCCGATAAGTATATACGCCCGTCGCGATAGGCGAGCGTATAGAAGCTGCGGATGACAGTACTGTAAGTTTGATCGCCGTGTTGTCTACCTGTTGTAGACGTTTCCTGCCTTACGAGTGCACGACCACGCAGAGGCCGACTTTGATGCGCTCGTGGAGCGACTTGGCATCGGCCAGACGCAGGTTGATACAACCGTGGCTACCGCACCACTTGTACGATTCGGCGTTATCGAAACTCGAATCGTTTTGCCAGGTGGCGTCGTGGAATCCGACCATATTGCCCTCGAACGGCATCCAGTAGCTTACCGGGCTCTCGTATTTGGGCTTGCCGGTCTCGGGGTCCTTGGCACCGATGAGCTTGCTTGTGCCATCGTTGCTGTTGATCTGCCATACGCCCTCGGGGGTGGCGTCCTCTCCCGGCTTGCCGGAGATAAAGTTGGCCTCCCACACGATGTTGCCGTTGGCATCGTAATAACGTGCGTGCTGCTCGGACAGGTCTACATCGATATAGGCCTTCCAGTCCGGTTTGCCCTTGGCGGTAAAGGTGTCGGCTTTCTGCGAATAGTCAATCTCTATGTCGCCGGTCTGCTTATTGTTGATGGCGTCCTCGACTTGCTTGGCAAGCGCGTCGCTATCGATGGACCAGCCAAAGTCACCACCCTCGACAGCGCATTCCTTGCCGTCGGCACGCGTCCACCAGCGGGTGGTGCCCACGGTGTTAAAGCTATTGGCGAGCTCTGCTGCCCAGCTGCTGATCTGTGAGGTATCAAGCGTGGGATTGGCGGGGTCGGCAAAGCTAATCCACTGCAAAACCGAGCTGCCGTCGACCTTGCCAGCCTCTTCGCCGTTAAGTTTGAGGCTTACGTTGACGCCCAGGAATTTGTTGGCGGCATCGCATGCTGCCTGAATTTGGTCGTCAGTAAGAGTCCCGTTGAGCGGATCGTAGGCGTCGTTGCCGAGCTTGGTGAGGTCTACGTTTTCGGCCAGGGAGGCTAACTCTATCTCGGCAAACTTTATGACGTTCTCGCGGTTGAGTTTCTCGTTCGAACGTGCTTTTTTGACGGTAAATTTATCTGCCTGCTCGTCATAGGAGCTGCTTGCCTCAAACGTTCCAGTACGGCCTTCGTTGAAAGCGTCGATGGCGTTACCCAGTTCATCCTCGAACTGCTGTTGATCGAAAGCATTCGATAGCATGGACAGGTCGACCTTTTGATCTAGATCGATCGTATCGTTTGCGGTTATGCTGTCAGTTTTACCGGTGATTGAAGTAGCTAAGCGCGAAGGCCAAAGCAACGGTTCGTTGTTGCCGATGATTTCTTTTGCCGCGGCCTCGCCGTTGACTATCGGTTCGTCGGATTGGGGCTCATAGGTCCAGCTAAAGTCTTCGCCGGATACCGTAAGCTTGTAATGCTTCCAAGCCGAGTTTATCTTGGCTGCGGCGGATGAGGCGTTGGAGAGCGAGACATCGACGCCCGCGATGGTCGTATTGGGGTATGCGACCTGTGAAAAAGCGACAACGCCAACAATGTAAACGACGACAAAGAGGCCCAGAGCAACGAAAAGGGTCATTTTGGCCCCGGATTTTCCACTGCTGGCGTGGTTCACTGATCCACGTGGGTCTTTGTGATGGTTCTGCTTGTGTGAAGGCGTCTGCTTAGTCGCTTTATCACTCTGACGCTGCTGATTTACATGAGAATTCTGGCGCTGGGAAGCGTTTCCCGAACTATGTCTTGGGCTACGCGTTGGTGTAATGGGGTGCGGCGATCGAACGCTGTCGGTAGGCCTGTATGGCTGTTGCGGATCGGGAATCAGTTGGGTGCGGTCGTTTTGCGGCATCGTATGCGTATCCTTCGAGTTTCGCCTTGCGGCTCATCGTGTTTTTACTGGGCTTGCATTATAGCGATTACCCTGTTGTTTGTGGTATGAAAACGGTGGCATTGTGAATAGGTTGGACATTTGTCTCACCTATCGTGTCGTACTGTTCTTTATCCGCACGCGCCGCATTTGGCGCAAGCCGAAAGTGCTGCGGGAGCTTGTGCGATGCCGCCCTTGGCTGTCTCTCGCAGCGTTGCCGGCAGCGCATGTCCAACGGAGAGCATCACGTGTGCCATCTGGTCGAAGGGCACAAGGCTTTTGATGCCTGCAAGGGCGAGCTGTGCTGAGCTAAACGCGGCGGCCACGCCGATGGCATTGCGGTTTTGGCACGGTACCTCGACAAGGCCGCCTACGGGATCGCATACGAGTCCCAATAGGTTGCTTAACGCGATGGAACTGGCGTCGAGTGCCTGCTCGGGTGTGCCTCCGAGCATCTGCACCAGCGCGGCGGCGGCCATGGCGGCCGCGCTTCCCACCTCGGCTTGGCATCCGCCCTCGGCGCCGGCGACGCAGGCGCTCGTGGTGAGGTTGAGGCCGATTGCGGCGGCACAGTAGAGGGCGTCCATGACCTGCTCGTCATCGAGCTGCAGGTGGTCGGCCAGCGCCAGCACGCAGCCGGGGACGACGCCCGCTGAGCCTGCCGTGGGGGCGGCGACGATCACGCCCATGGTGGCGGAGCGTTCGAGCACGGCCATGGCGCGTGCTACGGCTTCGGTCTGGACGGCACCCATTAAGCTGGTGCTCAGGTCGTTGTGGCCAGTGCCGTCGACAAGCTTGGCCTCGCCGCCAATGAGGCCGCCGAGCGATCGCTGCGGATTGGCGATGGGGGCCGTGGTCTCGTCTTTCATGACTTCGAGTACGCGACGCATGGAAGCGACGGCATGCTGCTCGCCGGTCAGGCGTGCCTCGCGCACGGCCATGACGGCGCCGATGTTGAGGCCCAGTTCGTCGCAGGCGTCAAGCAACTGCTCGCCATCGTCGAAGATTTCCTTGGCCGAGACGCCAGGGGAGAGCGATGAGGCCGAACCGGGAAGTTCAATGAAGGTGGCGTAATCGACATTGTCGAGCTTGCGCAGCATGGGAATGACGGTATCGTCGGGCGTGCCATCGGTTTCAAACACGGAGTAGGCCTGTCCGCCCACCTCGGTACGGTAGGTGCGGCAGAAGGCGATGTTCACATGCGCGTAGGCGAGCAGGTTCGTGAGCGCGGCGAGCACGCCGGGGACGTCTTGATGCGCTACGAAGAGCGTGGAATACATACCCGAGATGTCGACGCCGACGCCGTTGATGCGGCTGATGCGCATCTTGCCGCCACCCAGGCTCTCGCCGCGGACCTGTGCCGTGGCGCCCGCATCGTCTTGCATGTCGATGTCCACGGTGTTGGGGTGGATGGAGGCGTCGTCGCCCTTAATGTCAAAGTGATATTCGAGGCCCTGTTCGCGTGCGAGTTCGAAGGCCTGCTTGATGTTCTCATCGTCGGTGTCGAGGCCCAGGATGCCCGCGACGAGCGCGCGGTCGGTGCCGTGACCGCGGTAGGTGTGCGCGAAGGAGTTCCACAGGCCAAAGGTGACCTTGGTGATGCGGCCTTCCAGCAGGCTTGCGGCAACCTGGGCGCAGCGCAGCGCGCCGGCGGTGTGCGATGAGCTGGGGCCGACCATGACGGGGCCCAAGATCTCGAATGCCGAGGTCGTAGCTAGTGTTTGCGGCTTGCCTGCCATGACTGCTCCTTTTCTATCCCTTAGTCCCGAGGGGCGGGGCATAAGGTCGCCTGCTCGGACAGTCCTGCTCGCACGGAGAGCACATTAAGTGCTCTCCGGCTCGTGCGGAACTCGCGATCGACCTTATGCCCCGCCCCTCGGGACTAAGGATACATGGTTGGAGCTGCTAGATTGCAAAATTCATTAGCTAGGGACGTGTCTTACCTTGTATATCGAAACGTCTTCACCACCGTTCAAATAAAAAAGAAGTACCGCTTGGGGGCGGTACTTCTTTTGAAAGCGCGTGCGTTTTGTGACCTTGCTGGTTCCTAATTACAGGCCGCAGGCTGCTTTGAGTTCTTCGACTCTATCGGTCTTCTCCCAGGTGAAGTCGGCGTCTTCGCGGCCAAAGTGGCCGTAGGCTGCCGTCTTTTCGTAAATGGGGCGACGCAGGTCCAGGTCGCGGATGATGGCGCCCGGGCGCAGGTCGAAGGTCTTCTCGACGGCCTCGACGATTTTGTCCTCGGCGACATGTGCGGTGCCAAAGGTGTCGACCATGATCGACAGCGGCTTGGACACGCCGATGGCGTAGGCCAGCTCGACCTCGCAGCGATCTGCCAGGCCGGCGGCGACCACGTTTTTTGCGACCCAGCGCGCGGCATACGCGGCAGAGCGGTCGACCTTGGTGCAGTCCTTGCCGCTAAAGGCGCCACCACCGTGACGGCCATAGCCGCCGTAGGTGTCGACGATGATCTTGCGGCCGGTCAGGCCCGTGTCGCCCATGGGGCCGCCAACGACAAAGCGTCCAGTGGGGTTCACGTAGATGTCGGCGTTGTCCCACGGCATGTTCTCGGCAGCCATAACCGGGGTGATGACGTGCTCGATCAGATCGGCCTTGATCTTGCCCATGTCCTCAATTTCGGCAGCATGCTGCGTGGAGATGACAATGGTCGTGACCTCGACGGGCTTGCCATCTTCGTAGCGCACGGTGACCTGGGTCTTGCCGTCAGGGCGCAGGTAGGCGAGGGTGCCGTCGTGGCGCACGGCTGCCAGGCGCTCGGCCAGGCGGCTGGCAAGGTAGTGCGGCATGGGCATGAGGGTCTTGGTCTCGTTGGAGGCGTAGCCAAACATCATGCCCTGGTCGCCGGCGCCGATCAGGTCGATCGGGTCGGTGGTGGCGCCGGTCTGGGTCTCAAAGGACTCGTCGACGCCCTGGGCGATATCGGGCGACTGCTCGTGGATAAGGCTCATAACGCCGCAGGTATCGCAGTCAAAACCGAACTTGGCACGGTTGTAGCCAATGCGACGGATAACGCCGCGGGCGATTTCCTGTACGTCGACATAGGCCTGGGTGCGAATCTCGCCGGCGACGATGACGGTGCCGGTGGTCACGAGGGTCTCGCAGGCGCAACGGACGTTCTCCACGTTGGCGGGCACGCCGTTGGGCGCAATATAGCCCTGCTCCTGGAGCTCTATTTCTTTGGCGAGGATTGCGTCGAGTACGGCGTCGCTGATCTGGTCGGCGATCTTATCGGGATGACCCTCGGTCACCGATTCCGACGTAAACACAAACGATCCGTGTTGGGGCGGGATGGAACGAAGCTCTTCTGACATGATTGTCCTTTCGAATAACGTGTCCCGGCGACCGTTACCATTCCGCCGGGCTCTGTATGCAAGGGCACATCATAGCGCGTAAATCCAACATTCACACCCTTTCCGCACCCACTCATTGGGGACAGACTTAAATGACCAGCCTTAAACTAAGAGCGTTCCCAATGACTGGTCATTTAAGTCTGTCCCCAATGAGTGGGTCGGTGCCCTTTGTGCGGAGGCCGCATTGTTGCTTTATACTGGTGCGGTTAGACATCCATCCTGCAATCGAGGAGATATCCATGGCATCAGACGTTCGCGTCCGCTTTGCACCCTCACCGACGGGCAAGCTGCACATCGGCGGCGCCCGCACCGCTATCTATAACTGGGCTTTCGCCCGCTCAAACGGCGGCACGTTCATCCTGCGCATCGACGACACCGACCCCACCCGCTCCACCGACGAGAACACGCAGATCATTCTGCGCGCCATGCGTTGGCTTGGCCTGGACTGGGACGAGGGCCCCGAGGTGGGCGGCGACTATGGCCCCTACGCCCAGACCGAGCGCCTGGACTTGTACAAGCAGGCCGCCCAGAAGCTTTGGGACGAGGGCAAGGCCTATCCCTGTTTCTGCACCAAGGAGCAGCTCGAGGCCGACCGCAAGGCCGCGCAGGAGCGTAAGGACCCCTTCCAGGGCTATCAGCGTCGCTGCCGCGATCTTGATCCCGATGAGGTCCGTCGCCGCATCGAGGCCGGCGAGCCCTACGTCTTGCGCATCAAGGTGCCCGAGGACCGCGGCGACGTCGTCATCCACGACGCCGTTCACGGCGAGGTGACCTTCGATGCCAAGGAGCTCGACGACTTTGTCATCTTCCGCTCCGACGGCACGCCCACGTACAACTTCGCGACCGTCGTCGACGACGCCATGATGAAGATCACCCACGTCATCCGCGGCGACGATCACCTGTCCAACACCCCGCGCCAGGTCATGGTCTACGAGGCCCTCGGCGCGCCCGTGCCCACGTTCGCCCACATCTCCATGATTCTGGGCGCCGACGGTAAGAAGCTCTCCAAGCGCCACGGCGCCACTTCGGTGGAGGAATACCGCGACGCCGGCTACCTGTCCGACGCCTTTGTCAACTACCTGGCGCTGCTCGGCTGGTCGCTCGACGGCGAGACTACGATCATCCCGCGCGATGTCCTGGCCAGCAAGTTCTCGCTCGACCGCATTTCCAAGAACCCGGCGACCTTCGACCCCAAAAAGCTCGACTGGGTCAATGCCGAGTACATCAACGGCATGTCCGATGCTCAGTTTGCCGACGAGATCATGGTCCCCGAGCTGCACGAGGCGGGTCTCATCGAGGGCAACGTCGAGTACGGCGAGGACTGGATCGACGCGCTCGCTGCCATCGTCAAGCCGCGCACCAAGATGCCGGCCGACGCCGTGACCGTCGCCGCCCCCATCTTTGCCACGGCCGAGACGCTCGAGTATGACGAGAAGTCCGTCAACAAGGGCCTGGTCAAGGAAGGTATGGGTGCCATTCTGGACGCCGCCAAGGCCGCGCTCGAGGGTATTACCGAGTGGACAGCCGCGAACATCGACGCTGCACTTGAGCCGCTGCCCGAGCAGATGGACCTCAAGAAGCGCGTGGTGTTCCAGGCCGTGCGCGTCGCCGTTTGCGGCAACATGGTGAGCCCTCCGCTGGGCGAGACCATGGCACTCGTCGGCCGCGACGACTGCCTGGCGCGCATCGACCGCGCCCACACGATGGCGCTGTAATCGCTGCGCAAACGTATGTATCCGAGCCCCGTTCACCCCGAGCGGGGCTCTTGTTTCTGTAGACGTATGGGATAGGAGGTGCTGGGGCCATGGCCGAGCAACTAACGCTCTTTGGTTCGCCGGAACCGGAGGAGACTCCGGCGGCGCCGGCATCCGCTGCTGCCCCGGTCAAGCCCGAGCCTGCGCCTGAGCCCATCGCCTCTTACACGAGCGTGGTTCTCGATATCCCCACCCGCGCGCTGTCCGAACCGTTTGCTTACGGCATCCCCGAGTCCCTTGCCGACGAGGCCCAGGTCGGATCGACGGTCCTGGTCCACTTTGGTAACCGTGCCGCCGCAGGCTACATCGTCGACATTGCTTCCGAGCTGGGCGACCTGCAAGGCAACAACGCTCTCGACCCTTCGCGCATTAAGCCCGTCGAAGCTATCCTCAGCAAACCGCTCTTTACCGCCGAGGCTGCCCGCATCGCGCACTGGATGAGCCGCGAGTACGTCGCAACGCTTTCCGAGTGCCTGCGCCTGTTCTTGCCTCCGGGCGGCAGCCCGCGCGTGGTCAAGGGCGATGACGGCGCATGGTCGGTTGAGCGTCCCGCCGTCAAGCCTATTCAAAACCGCTGGGTGATGCTTACGCCCGAAGGCTTTGACTACACGCCGCCCAAGTCCGCGGTCCGCCAGCGCCAACTCATCGAGGCGCTCCAGTGCGGACCGGTCACGACTCGCGACCTCAATCTTCTCTATAACAGTATGTCGGCGACCATCAAGGCGCTCGAAAAGCGCGGCGTCGTGGTGGTGGAGGAGCGCCGTGCGTGGCGTGGCTGCAGCGAGCAGACCACGCTGTCCTCCGCGAGCGGCAAAGCGCCGGTCGCACTTACCAACGGCCAGCAGCAGGCGCTTGCTCAGATTGAGCGCGCTCGCCTGGATGCGCACGGCGACGTGGTCCTTGTCGATGGCGTCACCGGATCCGGCAAAACCGAGGTCTATCTCTCCGCTATCGAGCGCGTGCTCGCGGCCGGTCGCTCGGCCTGCGTGCTTGTGCCCGAGATCTCGCTGACGGCCCAGACCGTCGGCCGCTTCCGCTCGCGCTTTGGCGAGACGGTCGCCGTGTTCCATTCGCGCCTTTCGGCCGGCGAGCGCCTGGACCAGTGGGATATGGTTGCCAGCGGGGCTGCGCGTGTGGTCGTGGGAGCCCGTTCGGCGCTTTTTTGCCCGCTCAGCGACCTGGGCCTCATCATCATCGACGAGGAGCACGAGGCCAGCTACAAGCAGGGCTCCAGCCCGCGCTACCATGCGCGCGAGGTGGCTGCCGAGATGGCGCGCCGCTATCGCTGCCCGCTCGTGCTGGGCTCGGCCACGCCTTCTGCCGAGTCCCTCGACCGCTGCCGCCGCGGCACGTACGGCGGCGCCACCTGGACGCGTGTAGAGATGCCCGAGCGCCCGGGACACGCGGTCCTGCCCACGGTACGCATTGCCGACCTGCGCCGCGAGTTCGCACACGGCAGTCGCTCCATGTTCTCAAAACCGCTGATGGAAGGCCTCGAGCGCGTGGTCGAGCGCCGCGAGAAGGCCGTGCTGCTTCATAACCGCCGTGGCTTTGCGCCTTTTTTGATGTGCCGCGAGTGCGGTTGCGTCCCCACCTGCAACCACTGCTCCACGGCGCTTACGTATCACGAGCGCACACATACGCTGCAGTGCCACACCTGCGGTTCGTCTTGGCGCGTGCAGCCGTATCCTGCTCCCACGAGTCGCTGCCCCAAGTGCGGTAGCCGTTACCTGGCAAAAATGGGGCTGGGTACGCAGCAGATCGAGGACGCACTGCACCAGATGCTGCCCGACGATGTCGCCATCATTCGCATGGACGCCGATTCCACGCGCGGCAAGGACGCGCACAAAAAACTTCTCGAGCAGTTCGATGCCGCCGATTGCGCGGTGCTGCTGGGTACCCAGATGATTGCCAAGGGCCTCGATTTTCCCGAGGTCACGCTCGTGGGCGTGGTCAATGCCGACTTTGCGCTGAAGCTGCCCGATTTTAGAGCGGGGGAGCGCGCTTACGATCTGCTGGAGCAGGTCGCGGGCCGTGCCGGACGCGGCGATCGCCCCGGCGAGGTTATCATCCAGACCTATTTGCCCGAGGATCCGGTCATCCGCGCCGTCGCCGAGCACGATCGTTCGATCTTTACCGACTACGACCTGGACCAGCGCCGCGACGCACTGTATCCGCCGTTCGTGCGCCTGGTCAATATTTTGGTGTGGTCGGCAAGCCGCGACGATGCGCAGGATTATATCGGGCGCATCGCAAAGCTCCTCAAGCGCCGCTGGCATGCCGCCGCGCCCGACTTTTTGCGGGCGGGGAGCGCCGTCCCGCAGGTGCTGGGCCCGGCTTCGTGTGTAATCGAGAGAGCCAAGGACCGTTATCGCTTCCATCTGCTTGTTAAGTCGCCGGTAGGGTACCATGTCTCTGATGATATCGACGCCTGCCTCAAAGAGGCAGGCTCCGTGCGCGGCGTGAGCGTGAGCGTTGACGTCGATGCCTATGATTTGATGTAACAAACCGAAAGGATGGCCATGGAAGCCAACGGAATCGTATTGTCCCCTGACCCTCGTCTGCGCCAGGAGTGTGCCGTCATCGAGGAAATCACCCCTGCGATCGAGGCACTTGCCGAGAAGATGAAGAAGATGATGTTCGACAACGGTGGTTGCGGTCTTGCTGCTCCGCAGATCGGTGAGCTCATCCAGCTCGTCACTATCGACTGCGACTACAGCGACAAGAACGACTATGACCCGTACGTGCTCATCAACCCTGTCATTGTTGAGCAGAGCGACCATCTGGTGCCGTATAGCGAGGGCTGCCTGTCCATCCCCGGAATTAGCTGCGAGATCGAGCGTCCCGACCATGTCGTCGTTGAGGCGTACGACCTGGATGCCAACCTGATTCGCTACGAAGCCTCGGGCGATCTGTTCTGCGTGTGCCTGCAGCACGAGATCGATCACCTGCACGGCAATACCATGTTTGAGCGACTGAAGCCTATGCAGAGGCTCAAGGCCGTCAAGGAGTACCAGGACGCCCTGGCCCGCGGCGCTCGACCGGGCGAGACTGAATAGGTTAATTGTCCGTCCTTGGGATGGGGCCCACACATATCATCCCGTGCTCAAACATTCTCGCTTTGCTGCGAAACTGCGCGCGGGACGATATATGTGGGCCCCATCCCAGGGACTACGTTGTCGCTCTTCGTTTCGCCCGGGTGCCGTCGGGCCAGGGATGGGCGTCTTCGCTGATAGGTGCTTTGTTGGGAGGGCTGCTTTTATGCGGCTCTTTCTTTGGTTTTGGGTATATTTGTTCTTGTTGAATTGTTATTGCGGATGGGCTGAGTACTTGGCTTTCCGCTGTTATTTGTAGCCGGCTCGGTTTTGTTTGAGGGGAGAAATTTTTATGCGTATTGTGTTTATGGGTACGCCTGATTTTGCTGTGCCTTCGCTGGCTTCGCTTGTTGAGGCTGGGAATGAGATTGCGCTCGTAATTACTCGTCCCGATGCTGTTCGTAGGCGTGGTAAGAAGCTGGAGCCGTCTCCTGTAAAGGCTAAGGCACTGGAGCTGGGGTTGCCGGTCATTGAGGCAAATCGCATGACCCCTGAGGTTGTTGAGGCGCTCCAGGCTGCCCAGGCTGACATTTTCTGTGTGGCTGCCTACGGTTGCATTTTGCCTGATGAGGTGCTTCATATGGCGCCGCTCGGCATTGTGAATGTTCATGCGTCCTTGCTGCCTCGTTGGCGTGGGGCTGCTCCTATTCAGCGTGCCATTCTTGCTGGTGATGAGGTTGCTGGCGTTTCTATCATGCGCATTGGGCATGGCGTGGATACTGGTGCTTATTGTGCTCAGGCTTCCACGTCGGTTGCCGGTAAGCATGCTGAGGCGCTGACCATGGAGCTTGCTGAGCTTGGCGGCAAATTGCTTGCCGATACGCTTCCTTCGCTTGCCGATGGCACCGCCGTGTGGACTGAACAGGATGAGTCGCTTGTTACCCACGCAGCCAAGATTTCTAAGCAGGAGATGCGTCTGGATCCTCAGATGGCGGTGCTTGATTGCGTGCGTCATGTGCTTGCCTCGTCCGATACCGCGCCTGCCCGTTGTGTGATTGCCGGCAAGTCGGTTCGCGTGCTCGATGCTGAGCCGGCAGATGTGTCGCTTGGTGAGGGCGCTGTTGCCGTCAAGAGCAAGCGTGTTTACCTGGGACTTTCCGATGGTGCGGTTGAACTGCTCGAGGTTAAGCCCGATGGCAAGCGTGCCATGGCCGCTTCTGCTTGGGCTGCCGGCCTGCAGGGTGCGGATCTTTCGTGGGGTGTTTTGTCATGAGCAAGCTGTCTCCCGCGCGCAAGCTTGCGCTCGATGTGTTGATGGAGGCCGATCGCCGCGGCATGTATGCACGCGACGTGTTGTCTTCCCGTGCTTCTGCCAAGGCCATTGACCAGCGCGATTCTGCGTTTGCCGCTCGCTTGGCGCTCGGTGTTGCCGCCACGCAGGGTATTTTGGACGAGCTGCTCGACCAGTTTCTTGATAAGCCCAAAAAGGTTGCGCCTCGTGTTCGCATGGCGCTGCGTATCTCGGCCTTCGAGATGCTCTATCTGCATACGCCGGGCCGCGTTGCCGTAAGTCAGGGAGTTGAGCTGGTTCGCTGCGGTGCTAAGTCTGCCGCTGGCTTGGCCAATGCTGTACTGCATAAGGTTGCGGATCACGTTGAGGACTTTGCTACTGCGTCCGATGTGGATGAGTCTGAGCGACGTTTGGTTCGTCTGTCGCGTCTGATGGGTCTACCTCGCTGGCTATGCGCTCGCATTATGGCGTCGTTTGACACTCCAGAGGGTGCGCTCGGCTTCGCCGGCAATCTGGCGCCCGCGCCGCTCGCTTTGCACGAGAACGCCTTTGCAACCAAACCTGATCCGTACCTATCGCAGCTTGTGGCGCCTGTGTTCCCTGGCTGCCATGCTCCGGTCGATGCTCAGGTTACGGTTGCGTCGGGCGTATTTGAGCGTGCTGCTGCCGTGGCCTCGGACCTTAACGCCCAGCTTATCGCCACGGCTGCCACGCGCCCTGGTAGCTGCCTTGAGATTGGTGCCGGCCGTGGCACCAAGACCTATGTGATGATGTGCCAGGCCAAACGTGCTGGGTACGAGCGCCAGCATACCGCGCTCGATTTGCACGAGCGCAAGTGCGACCAGAATCTCGCGCGACTGCATAAGGCGGGCATTCCGAGTGTTCGCACGGTTTCGGGCGATGCCTGCGAGCTCGACGAGGTGCTGACGTCGTTTGACGCCATGCTTGGCAAACCTGCCCTGTTCGATACCGTGTTTATCGATGCCCCGTGCTCGGGCACCGGCACCATGCGCCGTCATCCCGAGATTCCGTGGCGCCTGACCGAAAAGGATGTGACGGTTGAGCTGCCCCGCCTGCAGCTGACGATGCTCAAGGAAGCCGCCGCGCGCGTTGCTGCTGGCGGTGAGCTCATCTATGCGACGTGCTCGGTGTTTGATGAAGAGAACACGCAGGTCGTGGACGCGTTCCTTGCTTCTCCCGAGGGCGCCGGCTTTAGCGTGGCACCACTTTCCGAGGCGCAGATTCTGCAACTGTCCGATTTTGCGCAGGGTAAAAAACTGGTAGTCGTCCGCCAAAACGCCCGAGGACTTTTCCAAAGCGTGCCGGTAAACGCCGACTCCTACGACGGCCACTTCTGCGCCAGACTAGTCCACCGTTCATAGACATGCCTTTGTAACACAAAGAAACAACCCCGCGATCGGTGTCGGTCGCGGGGCTGTTTGGTTTCTAGTGGCTATGCGGGCAGTTGGCGCAGCAGCCGCTGGTGGCGCTGGTGCTGGATCCGCCGCTTCGCTGGTCGGTGTTGTAAAAACCGCTGCCTTCGAACTTAATACCACTGGCCGAAAACGTCTTGGCGGCTGGAGCGCCGCAGCTGGGGCACATGACCTCGGGACTCTCGGACATGGGGTGCTCAACTTCAAACACGTTGCCGCAGCTCGAGCACTTGTAATCGTAGCGTGCCATAATACTTCCTTTTCAGCACAAAGCGGGCAGATCGCTCTGCCCGCAAAAATTCAAACGTCTGTAACTGTACCCTATATCGGGCGTTTTATCACGCCTCGCCCCAGAATCTATGGGTGTTGCGCAGGAGCTGCGCAGTTTTGCCCTCGGCGGCCGCAACGTCGGCCTCGTCAGCCTGCCAGGTCCAGTTGCCCGTGGCCACGCCCGGTACGTTCATGCGCGAGTCGTCGCCAAGCCCCAGGATATCCTGCAGCGGCATCATCACCAGGGGAGCGTCGCTTGCCAGCGCGTCGCTCATCAGCTTGGCCGCCACCTCAACACCGCTCGGTTCATCGCCGCCCGCAAAGGAGTGCGTGCACCAACCGGCCAGCGTCGATGTATCGTGCGTCGAGGTGTATAGGATCTTGCCAGGCGTGGGGTGCACGCCGCAACGAACGTCGTAGTCGCTAAACTCCAACACGTCCATGCCGGGGAAGCCGCAGGTCGAAGCCATGGCGCGAACGCCGGGCGTCAAATAGCCTAGGTCCTCGGCGATAAAGTTGAGCGGACCCAGCTCGTCGTAGGCGGTCTGGAACAGGTCCTTGCCCGGTCCCGCCAGCCAGCGACCGTCTGCGCAGGCCTTGCCCGCGGGGATACTAAAGTAGCTGTGGAAGCCCAGGAAGTGATCCAGGCGCACGCGGTCGTAGAGCGAAAACGCACGACGCAGACGATCCATCCACCAGCTATAGCCGTTCTGCTTCATGTGGTCCCAGCGGAACGTCGGGTTGCCCCACACCTGGCCCTCGGGCGCAAAGTTGTCGGGCGGCGCACCGGAGATCTCGATTGCCTTGCCGGTATCGGACAGCCAGAAGTTTTCGGGTTCGCTCCACGCATCGGCCGAATCATCGGACACGTACATGGGAATATCGCCGATGACTTCGATGCCCTTCTTGTGCGCATAGTTCATGAGCTCGCACCAAGCCAGGTCAAAGCGGTACTGCATGTACGCCTGAAGCTCGGCCTCGTCGTGGAAGCGCTTGTCATCGATCAGATGCTCGTTGTAGCGCGCGACATCTGCCGGCCAATCGTGGCGCGACTCGCCCTCAAAGTACTTCTTAACGGCCATGTAGATGCAGTACTTCTCGAGCCAATCGGCATTGCGATGTTTAAACGCGGTATACAGCGGATCGGCATCCTCGCCGCCGCGGGCCTTCCAGACAGCAAAGTCGGCGGCCAGCTCCTCGTGACTCTCGGGCAGTAGGTCGATGTTGCCCGCAAAAGCCGAGGGCCCGGCATAGGGGGAGCGGAAGAAATCCGTCGGGTTGACGGGCAAGACCTGCCAGTAGCGCATGCCCATGGCGACCAGGTGGTCGATAAAGCGACGCGTGGGTGCGCCGATCGTACCCGGCTTGCCATCGTCGGTGGGCACCGAGGTGATATGGCACACGACACCCGCGCCGTGATCGAGCGGCTCCTGCAGGCGCTGCTCGGCATGGTGATAAATGATCGACGAGCCCAGCGGATACAGATCGAGCGTGACCGTGCCGTTGTGGATCTCGCACTCGTGACCGCTGATCACGTCACTTGCGCATTCGCCGAACGCCGGAATCGTTACGCGGTGCGAATTGCGCAGGCTTCGGTTGATGATAACCGTCGCGGACTCGCCATTCTTGCCCGTGCGGTTGTATGCCAGCACCTCGTCGTTAAGCGCGAAGGCCTTGATCTCGCCGTCGATCATAAATGGCAGTGCGCGGCGTACGGCGGAGGCGTTCTTGACAATTGCTAGCGTGTCGAAGTCGTGCAGTTGGTCCTTGGTCGGCAGGGTGCGGCGGTTGCCCGGATCGGTAAGGCCCTCCAGGCCGTACTCGTCGCCGTAGTAGATCGAAGGCACGCCGGGGAAGGTCATCTGCATGAGCGTTGCAAGCCAAAAACGGCTCTTGGCCAGGCCCATCGAGTTCTCGTCCAGGCGCCACTTGCTGCGCTCGCACTCGGGCAGCTGCGACTCGTCGGGGCCGCCGCCGAGCACCGAGATGATGCGCGGGCGGTCGTGGCTCGACAGCAGGTTGAGCGCGCAGGACAGGGCTTCGCGCGGATAATTCTCGCGCAGGGTTTCGATATCCTCGGCTGCCTGGTAGGCATTCTTGTAGCCCATCAAAAAACCGATGACCATGTCACGGAAGGGATAATCCATAGCAGAGTCCAGCTCGGAACCCTGCAGGTAGCGGCGCAGATGGCCATAGCTGATCTTATTGGAGGCGTCTTCCCAGACTTCGCCGAGCAACAAAGCATCAGGCTTTTCGGCAAGTACGGCCTTCTTGATCTGGGCCAGGAAGTCGTCGGAAAGCTCGTCAGCGACGTCCAGGCGCCAACCATGGGCACCGGCGCGCAGCCATTTGCGGATCACGCCGTCCTTGCCCAGGAGCCGCTCGCGCACCAGCTCAGACTTCTCGTTGATAGCCGGCATGTTGCCCACGCCCCACCAGCAGTCGTACGAGCCGTCCTCGTGGAAGGTAAATGCATCGCGCCACGGCGAATCCTCGCTTTGCCAGGCACCCACGCCGGGGTAGTTGCCGTAGCGGTTGAAATAGATCGAATCGTCGCCCGTGTGGTTGAATACGCCGTCCAGGATGATGGAGATGCCCAGCTTCTCGGCTGCCTGGCACAGCTCGGTAAAGTCCTGCTCGGTGCCCAGGATTGGGTCGATCTTGGTGTAGTCGGCCGTGTCGTAGCGGTGGTTGCTCGCGGCTTCAAAGATGGGGTTGAGGTAGATGGCCGTAAAGCCCAGCTCGGCGATGCGGGGCAGGTCTTCCTGGATGCCCTTGAGAGAGCCGCCGTAGAAGTCCCAGGTCTTGATGGAGCCGTCCTCGGCGCGCTCGTACACGGGCGGCTCGTTCCAGTCCTCGACCATCCGGCGCTGAATGCCCTTGCGCGGTTTTTCGAGTTGGGCCATTGTGCGCTCGTGCCAATGCTCGTCACGGGCGTAGCGGTCGGGAAAGATTTGGTAGACCATACCACGCTCGTACCAGGCGGGTCGGTTCTCGCGGTGTTTGTAGACGGTAATCTGGAAGGACGGCACCTCGGCGTAGTCGTAGGTTACGCCCTCGCCGCCGGTGCGGCCCTGCGGTGCGCCCAGGCGAACCTCGGGCTGGCCTTCGATATTGCAAATAAAGCTGTACCACACAAGACACGGTCCAGCGCATTTGAGCTCGCCGGTAAAAATGCCATCGCCCTCGTGCTCCATCGGGATCAGGGTCTCGCCGACTCCATCGACCCAGGTACGCAGAGTGAGTGTTGCCTGGTTAGGATCGGCATCCTCCAAAATCACCGAGAGTGCAACGGAAGTTCCAGTGGTCACAGCGCCAAACGGAGTGCGAAACTGCGGCAGACGGCTGTTGTGTATCAATCTCATAGTACGGTCCAGTTCAATAGAATCACGGCCTGCGGGCCATGGGCTTTACGCACAGGATATAAGTATATCTGTTGTACACAGGGTGTATAAACAACATCCGTTTACCATCGGCGAACGGTTGTCCTAGAAAATCGTTTTACCA
>ERZ1034691.637-NODE-637-length-25855-cov-13.304612_pt1 | contig 25855 bp, 17 predicted proteins | sample MGYA00520638_ERZ1034691 | MGnify/ENA primary metagenome ERZ1034691 (study PRJEB33766, sample SAMN09781763) | gut metagenome | biome: gut microbiome | host: Homo sapiens | place: Madagascar | study: EMG produced TPA metagenomics assembly of the PRJNA485056 data...
TCGCGTACCGCGGGGCAAAAACGCCCCAGTGGGGCGTTTTTAGGGCGCGGGAGAGTCCCCGGGGAAATGAATGGAAGGTACAGATTAACGGGGGAAGTAGGGCTGGTTTTTTTATTGCGATTTCCCGGGATATTGCGGACAGGTGCACCATCGGGGACGAGAGTGCCCCTGCGGGGCAAAATAGATAATAGATAAAAGATAATAAATAATAAATACGAAGTGCGCGCCGCGCGCGCACATTGATAGGATAGGGATGCGGGAGGGAAGATTGCGGTGAAATTGCAGTGTAAGGAGGGGGTGACCTCATCCCCAGCTGAGGAAATGGGCGGTTGCCGCAAATTAACCCCTCATCAGTCACCTGCGGTGACAGCTTCCCCCCAAGGGGGAAGCTGTACGGGCGGTGTGCCCGGTAGGTTGGCGTTGGCGCAAAACAGCAAGGAGGGGTCAAGACCCCTCCCTACAAATAACCGGAAGGTAAGCAGTTATAGGCAAAGCACCTATTTCCGGCAGGTTGTAGGGGACGGTCTTGACCGTTCCGTGGCGTTTACCCGGTAGTTCGTAATATCCGGGCGGTTGCAACGGGCGGCATATATGCCGCCCCTACGGACTAACCCGGTATATTCATTATAATACACGGTCGCGGGCGGGGAGTGCCCCGCCCCTACTGCGCAATGATTTTTTATTGCCACGTGGGAAAGGTTGCGGGTGGTATGGGTACAAAAATGCCGGCTCGGAGAGCCGGCGGGTGCGTTCGGTTGCGTTAATGGTTGAAGCCCTTGCCGAATACTTCGGTGGTGCTGAGCATCGTCATAAAGGCGTTCAGGTTTTTGTCGTGGATATGCTCTTGCAGGCAGTCCGCCTCGCGCTGGGTCAGCGTGGTGAAAATCATAAAATGCGGCTTGTCGGTGTAGGCGCCGTTGCAGGGGGTGTAGGTCGCGCCGCGGTGCAGGTTTTTCATAATAAACTCGCAGACGGCGTCCTTGTCGTCGCAGACGATCAGGATCGACTTGCACATCTTGATGCGCTCCAGCACCTCGTCGATGACCAGCGACTTGACCGCCAGACCTACAAAGGAATACAGCGCCGTGTACAGGTCAAACACGAAGCACGCCGCCACGACCATGAACAGGTCGGTCAAAAACAGCGCTGCCGCAATGTTGTGCAGGTGGGTGTATTTTTCGACAATCAGGGCGATGACATCGGTGCCGCCGCTGGACGCACCTACGTTGAAAAGCAGCGCCGAAGCGATGGCGGGCAGCGCGATGGCAAACACCAGATCGAGCATGGGCTGGTCGGAGAGGGGACCGTCGATGGGGACGAATTTTTCCAGCAGCATCAGCTCAAACGAGAGCAGCACCGAAGCGTACCCCGTGGTGATGGCAAAGCTCTTGCCCAAAAAGACAAGCCCGATGACGAGCAGAATGAGGTTCGCCGCCGACGAAAAGGCGCTGGCGCTGATGGGCGTCAGCTTGGCGACCAGCGCCGCTGTACCCGTTACGCCGCCGAAAACAAAGTTGTTGGGGAATTTAAAAAAGTAGACGCCGATCGCCATAATGGTGATGCTTAGCGTGATGACTGCCGCTTGCTTGGCGATTTCCTGCCATTTTTCGTTCATGGTTGTGCCGGTTCCTTCCTGTAGATGCTACAGGGATTATAGCACAACCGGCGCGGTTTGCAAAGGGGGAAAGCGGAAAAGGGGCGGTCAATGACCGCCCCTTTTCCGAGTGGAGAGTTTAGAGTTGGTGTGTCCGCGATGCGGACACGGGTTTGTTTAGGGGGATGTAGGGAGTGATAGGAAAGTACCGGCAGGTTGTAGGGAACGCATATATGCGTCCCGTGCGGTTTACCCGGTAGTTCGTAATATCCGGGCGGCTGCAACGGGCGGCATATATGCCGCCCCTACAAGCCGACCCGTAATTTTCGCGTTTCCGTAAAGTCGCGGGCGGGGCGTGCCCCGCCCCTACCGTGCGATGTGTTTTTATTGCCCCGTAGGGCGGGGTGACCCACCCCGCCGGGGGAATTGGTGGTTGCCGTAAAACAGCAAGGAGGGGTCAAGACCCCTCCCTACAATTAACCCGGTAAATAGCGGTTTCCGTTAGGTCGCGGGCGGTCAATGACCGCCCCTGCGGAGTACCCGTGAAAAAATGTCCCCTACACTTCGGCGTCCAGAATGTCCTCCGCCACCTCGCCGCGGCTCTTGCGGGTGTCCATGGCGGTCTTTTCAATCAGGCGGTGCGCTTCGGCTTCGGTCATACCGCGCTTTTCAATCAGAAAGCACTTGGCGCGGTCCACCAGACGCAGCTGCGCCAGCTTGTCCTGCAGCTTGGCGTTTTCGGCGCGCACAAGCGCCAGCCGCCGAAAGATCCCGGCAGCCATCTGCACCGCCTGCCGGAACTGCGCGGCGGTGAACGGCTTGCCCAAAACCAGCACGCCGTAGTCCTGCAATTTGTCGGAGATCTGCTCGGCGGTGGCGGTTTTTGCCAGCAGAATGACCCCGGCATCGGTTTTTTGCACAGCGTCCATACCCAGCTCGTGACCGAACTCGTCGGGCAGGGGCGTGTTGATGATAATTACCTCAAAATCCTTGGCGTCCATCCGGCGGCGTGCCTCGCCGCCGCTTGCCGCAAAGGCAGGGCGGGTGTAACCCAGCTCGGCAATGTGCCGGGCAAGGTATTCGTTGGCGTTGTTGCCTGCCGATATGATCAGCGCGTTTGCCACGGACATTCCCCCTTTCGGCTGCGGCAGGTCACAGAATCAAAAATGTGTTTTGGTTCTCCCACGCGGCGGGGTCGGGGGTGGCTTCAAAGTCGTGGCAAAGCTGGCTTTGGTAGGCAAAATACTTGCTTTGCAGCGCGGTGGGCAGCTCGCGGCTGATAAATTCGCTCTGCGCGGCTACGGTGATCGCCTCGCGCAGGGTGCGGGGCAGGCTTTCCAGCCCTTGCGCGGCGTCGGGGTGGAACAGGTTGCGGTTGACGGCGTCGGGCAGGGGCAGGTTACGGTCAATGCCGTCCAGCCCGGCTGCCAGAATCAGCCCGATGACCAGATACGGGTTGCCTGCCGGGTCGGGCGCGCGCAGCTCCACGCGGCACAAATCGCCCACGGCGCTGGGCAGACGCACCAGCTGGCTGCGGTTCTGGCGGCTCCAGCTGATGTACAGCGGGGCTTCGTTGGCGCCCAGCCGCGCGTAGGAGTTGGGAACCGGGTTGCAGAACGCCGTCAGCTCCCGCGCGTGGGCAAGGACGCCCGCCACAAAATGCCCGGCTTCGCTGTCGGCGGTAAAGCCGTCAAACAGGTTTTTGCCGTCGCGCAGCAGCGAAACGTTGACGTGCAGCCCGCTGCCGGGCTTGTCTGCCAAGGGCTTGGGCATAAAGCTGGCAAACAGACCGTTGCGCGCGGCGATCGCCTTGACCGTGCTTTTAAAGGTGTTGAGGTTGTCGGCAGAGCGCTGCGCATCGGCGTACAGAAAGCAGACCTCGTTCTGACCCGGACCGCTTTCGTGATGGCTGTGTTCGGGGTGCAGACCCATTTCCTCGATGGCAAAGCAGATTTCGCGGCGCAGGTTTTCGCCCTTGTCCAGCGGGGGAATGTCAAAGTAGCTGCCCCGGTCCAGCGGGGTCTTGGTGGGTTCGCCGTGTTCGTCGGTTTCAAACAGGTAGAACTCGCACTCACAGCCGACGTTGCAGGTCAGACCGCGGGCCTTGGCGCGCTTGACGACCGATTGCAGGTAGCCGCGGCAGTTGCCCTCAAACGGGCGGCCGTCGGGCAGGGTGATGTCGCAGTACATCCGGATAACGCGCCCCTCGGCGGGACGCCACGGCAGTACGGTGGCGGTGTCGGGGTCGGGGCGCAGCACGAGGTCGCTTTCCTCGACGTTGAGAAACCCGGCGATGGAGGCGCCGTCAAAGCAGATGCCCTGCTCAAAGGCGCGGGGCAGCTCGCTGGCGAACAGCGACAAGTTTTTTTGGTTGCCGAAGATATCGCAGAAGGTAAGTTTGGCAAATTTGACATCGTTATCCTCGACAAAGTTGAGGATATCCTGCGCGGTACGCTTCATAGGGACCTCCTGTAAATAACAGAGTGGAGAGTGGAGATTGGGTGTGGATGAAAATTATGTTGTTGTTATTGTATCGCGTTTGCGGTGGGATTGCAACGGGCGGCTAACGCAAAATTGCGGGCGCGGTACGCGCCGGATGAGGGGGAAATGTCCGGGAGTTTCCCCCTCATCAGTCACCTGCGGTGACAGCTTCCCCCAAAGGGGGAAGCCATATATGCGTTTACCCGTAGGTTGGACGTTGCCGTTAGGCAGCAAGGAGGGGTCAAGACCCCTCCCTACAAATAGCCGGAGGGTAAGTAATAATATGGGAAAATGCAAATTTCCGGCAGGTTTGTAGGGAACGGTCTTGACCGTTCCGTGCGGTTTTCCCGATAGTTCGCAATATCCGGATGGTTGCACGGGCGGCATATATGCCGCCCCTACGGGTGAACCGTGATTATTGCGTTGGCGTTAGGTTTTACTTTCCCCCGTATACCCAAAAGGCTCACCGTTGCAGGTGAGCCTTTTGGGTGGTGTAAGAAAATAGGAAAAGGAGAATGGTAAAATTGTGTCCGCTTACTCGGTGTAGAACAGCATACGGCTGTAGCAGGGCAGCGGCCAGTAATCCTCGTCAACCAGCTCCTCGGCCAGGTCGGCGGCGGCGCGCAGGGCAGCCATGGCGGGTACGACCTTATCGTGGAAGGCGTGCGCCTTGGCGCTCTCGTCAGTCAGAGCGCTGGCGGCGTCGGTGACGGACTTCAGCGTGTCGGCGGCGTCGGACATTTCGTCGGTGTACTTGCTCAGGGCGGTCAGCACCTTGGTTTCCGCCTTGGTGGAAATGCCCTCCACGGCGGCAGCCTTGGCGGCGGCACTGCCGGCAAGCTCGCCCATATAGGCGGTTGCGGCGGGGATCAGCTGCTTGTTGGCGATTTTCAGCATCGTGCGGGCTTCAATGTTGATGATCTTGGCGTAATGCTCCATCTCGACCTCGTGGCGGCTGAGCATCTCGGTCTTGGTCAGAACACCAAACTCCTCCATCAGGGCGATGTTCTTTTCCTCTTTCAGGGCGATCATCGCATCGGGGGTGTTCTTGCGGTTGGGCAGACCGCGGCGTTCTGCCTCGGCCTCCCACGCCTCGGTGTAGCCGTTGCCGTTAAAGATGACGCGGCGATGCTCGTTCAGCGTTTTCTTGACCCACGCGGCGGCGGCGCACTCAAAGTCGGCGGCATCGCCGGTGGCAGCCACAAAGTCCTTCAGCGCCTTGGCAACGGCGGCGTTCAGGATGGTGTTGCAGTCCGACAGGTTCTCGGCAGAGCCGGGCATACGGAACTCAAACTTGTTGCCGGTGAAGGCGAAGGGAGAGGTGCGGTTGCGGTCGGTGGTGTCCTTGCTGAACTTGGGCAGGACATCCACGCCGAGGTCCATCTTCATCTTGGTGGGACCGGCATAGGGCGAGTCGGAGCAGATGGCGTCGATGACTGCCTCCAGCTCCTCGCCCACAAAGATGGAGATGATCGCCGGGGGTGCCTCGTTGGCGCCCAGACGGTGGTCGTTGCCGGGGGTCGCCACGCTGGTGCGCAGCAGGTCGGCGTACTCGTCCACGGCCTTGATGACGGCGGTCAGGAACACCATAAACTGCAGGTTTTCCATGGGGGTGTCGCCGGGGTCCAGCAGGTTCTCGCTGGGGGTGCCGAGCGACCAGTTGTTGTGCTTGCCGCTGCCGTTGACGCCCTCAAAGGGCTTTTCGTGCAGCAGGCAGACCAGACCGTGCTTGGCGGCGATCTTTTTCATCATTTCCATCGTCAGCAGGTTGTGGTCGATGGCAACGTTGGTGGTGTCGTAGATGGGGGCAAGCTCATGCTGGCAGGGCGCGACCTCGTTGTGCTTGGTCTTGGCGGGGATGCCCAGCTTCCACAGCTCCTCGTCCAGCTCCTTCATAAAGTCGGAAACAATGGGGCGGAGGGTGCCGAAGTAATGCTCCTCCAGCTCCTGACCCTTGGACGGGGCAGAGCCGAACAGCGTGCGACCGGTCAGAACCAGATCAAGGCGCTTCTCGTAGTCCTCTTTCTTGATGAGGAAGTATTCCTGCTCGGGACCGACGGTGGTCGCCACGCGCTCGACATCCTTGCCGAACAGGTGCAGCACCTTGCACGCCTGGTCGGAAATTGCCTGCATCGAGCGCAGCAGCGGGGTCTTTTTGTCCAGCGCTTCGCCGGTGTAGGAGCAGAACGCCGTGGGGATGCACAGCGTGTCATCCTTGACAAAGGCGTAGCTGGTGGGGTCCCATGCGGTGTAGCCGCGGGCCTCGGCGGTGGCGCGCAGACCGCCCGACGGGAAGGACGAAGCGTCCGGCTCGCCCTTGATCAGCTCTTTGCCGGAAAATTCCATAATGGCGGTGCCGTCCGGCTGGGGGCTGACAAAGCCGTCGTGCTTTTCGCTGGTGATGCCGGTCAACGGCTGGAACCAGTGGGTGTAGTGGGTGGCGCCCTGCTCGATCGCCCAGCGCTTCATAACGCTGGCAACGACGTTGGCGACCTCCAAGTCGAGAGGCTGACCCTTGTCAATGGTTGCCTTCAGGCTCTTGTAGGTCGAGCTGGGCAAACGCTCACGCATTTCATGCTCGTTAAAAACCTTGCTGCCGTAGAGTTCCATAACAGTTGCTGCCATACTTCATACTCCTTCACTGCTCTATTCTGGGGGGCTTAGTGAAAAAGGGCGCTGCGAAAACACATTCGCAGCGCCCTTGCTGTTATGCTTCTATTATACGGGCAGCGCAGGCAAAATGCAACTGGCGAAACGCTAAATTATCGCTGAATTTTGCTGCAAAAATTAGGAGAATTGTATGGTGCGCGGCGGGGGAGTGTGATATACTAAGATAAAAGATAAAAGATAATAGATAACAAATAATAAATAATAAATAAGAAATAATAAATCTGGAGTTTCGCCCGCGGCGAAACATTTTTGATAAACTGCGCATCCCCTTTTCGGTTTGCGACCAAGGGAAGCAAACCCCACCTTATTTATTATTTATTATTTCTTCTTTATTATTTAAAAATCCGCCCTTTTGCGGGGCGGGCAAAACAGGAGATCATTCTATGGAAATTGAGCGCAAATGGTTCGTCAAAGGCTGGCCCGAAAGCCTGCCCCAAACCTCGTTGTATCAGATGGATCAGGGCTATATCAGCGTGCGCCCCACCGTGCGCATCCGGCGCGAAGCCCTGCAGGGCGGCAAGACCGCACTGGTGCTGTGCTTTAAGGGCAGCGGCACGCTCAGCCGCGAGGAAATCGAAACCGAGATCGACGCCGAGCTGTTCGCCAAGCTGGAGCATCTGATCGGCAAGCCGCTGATCCGCAAGGAACGCCGCGGCTACGCCCTGCCCGGCGGGCTGACCTTGGAGGTCAACTGCGTGGACCCCGATGCCGCCACCGGCTTTTGGTACGCCGAGGTGGAGTTTAAAACCGAAGCCCAAGCCCTTGCGTGGAACCCCGCCAACGCTGGGCTTGCCGCCTACCTTTGCGACGAATGCACCGGACGCCCCGGCGCCAGCATGGGGGAGTATTGGCTGCAAACCAGAGGAGATGCGCAGAATTAAGAGTTAAGAGTGCAGAGTTTAGAGTGGAGATAGGGTGTGTCCGCTTTGCGGACACATTTTTATAAAGTGCGCTGTAGGGCGGGGTGACCCCACCCCGCCGAGGAATTTGACGGCAGCCGAAATTTTTTGCGATGACGGGGGAACTATCGGTAGGTTTGTAGGGGACGCATATATGCGTCCCGTGGCGTTTACCCGGTAGGTCGATTTGCCGGGATGGCTGCAACGGGCGGCATATATGCCGCCCCTACGGATTGCCCAGAAAATTGTCATTGCCGCAAAGGAATGCCTTCCCCTTGGGGGGAAGGTGGCGCGGAACGCGCCGGATGAGGGAGAAACTCCCGGCAGACGCCCCCTCATCAGTCACCTGCGGTGACAGCTTCCCCCAAAGGGGGAAGCCATGCCCCCACTCTTGCACGAACGGCAAAAATTCGGTATAATTTGGTGTATCATCTGCACACACGAAAGGAATCTGGTATGGGAATCGTTGTCATCGGCGCTGTTTTTGTGGATATCAAGGGGTATCCGCTGTCCACCTACATACCCGGCGGGCGCAACGCCGGGCGGGTCGAGCAGGTTCACGGGGGCGTAAGCCGCAACGTGGTCGAGGATATCGCCAATGTGGAGCTGCGCCCCACCTTTGTCAGCCTTGTGGACGACAGCGGCACCGGGCGGGACGTCATCCGCAAGCTGGAGGCGCACAAGGTCAACACACAGTACATCCGCACCGTGCCGGACGGAATGGGAACGTGGCTTGCCATTTTTGACAACGACGGCGATGTCTGCGCCGCCATCTCCAAGCGCCCGGACACCACCCCGCTGATCGCGCTTTTGCAGGAGGAGGGCGACGAAATCTTTGCCGACTGCGACAGCATTGCGCTGGAAATCGACATCGAAAAAGAAACCGTCAAGCAGACGCTGCGCTACGCCCAAAAGTACGGCAAAAAGGTGTTTGCGGCGGTTTCCAATATGAGCATTGCCATGAAGCGCCGCGATTTTTTACAGCAGATCGATTGTTTTGTCTGCAACCAGCAGGAGGCAGGGCTGCTTTTCTCGGACAATTATGTGCAGCTTTCCCCCGAGGAAATGTGCCGCGTGCTGGCAGCCAACGTGCGCAGCGCCAACATCCCCTGCATGGTGGTAACGATGGGCGGGCAGGGCGCCGTGTACGCCTGCGCCGACGGCGAGTGCGGCGTGGTACCCGCCAAGACGGTGGACGTCAAGGACACGACCGGCGCGGGCGATGCTTTTTTTGCGGGGGTGGTCATCGGGCAGACCTACGGCAAAACGATGCGCGAATCCTGCGAGATCGGCAGCCGACTGGCAGCCTCGGTGATTTGCACCGCCGAAAACGTCTGCCCCCGTTTTCGCCCGCAGGAGTTCGGGCTGGAAGTGGAAATTTAGATAAAAGATAAAAGATAATAGATAATAGATAAGGAGTGCCCGCTGTGCGGGCACTTTTTGTATAGGTGGGGGTAAAATTGCATAAGGCGGCTACAACAACATAACGGGTCATTCGTAGGGGCGGTCATTGACCGCCCGTGCAGCCATCCCGGCATTTGCGACACAACGGGTAAACGCCGCGGGCGAGCGATGCTCGCCCCTACAACCAAAGGGAGGATGGCAATAAAATCTTATGTCCCCCCTCCCACATAATTCTGCGGTATTGCCTTGAATTTTTCACAAAAATAAGGTATACTATCCTGTAAGTATTGTATATTGCAAAAATCTACCTATTTATAAAAGGAGTTTCGTTATGGCACATACCGTAATGGTTACCGGCGCGGATGGTTTTATCGGCAGCCACCTGACCGAAGAACTGGTAAAGCGCGGCGAGAAGGTCCGCGCCTTCTGCCTGTACAATTCGTTTGGTTCTCTGGGTTGGATCGACACCCTGCCCAAGGAGATCCGCAGCGAGATCGACGTCTTTATGGGCGACGTGCGCGACCCCAACGGCGTGCGCACCGCCATGCGCGGGCAGGAGCGCGTGTTCCACCTCGCCGCGCTGATCGCCATCCCCTTCTCGTACCACAGCCCCGACAGCTATGTGGACACCAACATCAAGGGTACGCTGAACATCCTGAACGCCGCGCGTGAGCTGGACACCCAGCGCGTGCTGGTCACCTCCACCAGCGAGGTCTACGGCACCGCACAGTATGTACCCATCGACGAAAAGCACCCCTATCAGGGACAAAGCCCGTACTCCGCCACCAAGATCGGCGCCGACCGTCTGGCAGAGAGCTTCTACCGCAGTTTTGATCTGCCCGTCACCATTGTGCGCCCCTTCAACACCTACGGTCCGCGCCAGAGCGGACGCGCCATCATCCCCACCATCATCACCCAGCTGCTGGCAGGGCAGACCGAGATCAAGCTCGGCAGCCTGACCCCCACCCGCGACTTCAACTACGTCAAGGACACCGCCAACGGCTTTATGACCATTGCCGACTGCGACGCCGCCATCGGGCAGGAGCTGAACATCGCCACCGGTGTGGAGCATTCCATCGGTGACCTTGCGAACGAATTGATCGCCCAGATCAACCCCAACGCCAAGATCGTCTGCGAGGCAGAGCGCCTGCGCCCCGAAAAGAGCGAGGTCAACCGCCTGCTGGGCGACGCCACCAAGCTGCGCAGCATGACCGGCTGGGAACCCCACTACACCTTTGCGCAGGGTCTTGCCGAAACCATCGACTTCCTGCGCGGCAACCTGGACCAGTACAAGGTCGGGCAGTATATCCTGTAATATGGAACATTCTTGCAAAAAAAGAGCACTTTCACCCACCGAATGGCACCCCGCCGCCCGGTGGGCTTTTGTGCTGCTTATCGGCGCGGCGCTGGGCGTGGTGCTGAGCTATTTCTGGCGCGTCTTGTATGAGCTGGACGCCCGGGGCATCCCGCCGCTGCTGCCCACCGCCGGGTGCGCCTTGTTCGGCGCCGGGGCAGCGTTCGCCGCGCTGTGCGTGCGGCGCATCCGGGACTTTGCCGTGCAGGGGGCAGTCTGCATTTTTTTGTGCGGTGTGCTGTTTGCCTTTGCCAACCCGCCGCTGCAAACCCCCGATGAGTCCGACCATTATCTGCGCACCTACGCGATTTCTATGGGGCGGCTGGACTTTGACGCCGCGCGCGGCTACCCCGACGATGTGTCCGACCTGCTGGCGGCATTTCCCGGGGCATGGGTCAATGCGCATACCTCGGTGGGCGTCGGCAGCGACCCCGACACCGGGGCGGAAAAAGCCTACGACACCGCCGGGTACGCCCTGAAGCAATACGGCAAGGACGGCGCGGTGCAGAGCATCGCGGACAGCTTTGCCCAATTCCTTGCCCACGACGGCACCGCCCCCAAGGTAAAGGAACCCATCAGCTTTTTGGTGCTGCCGTTTTTGCCCGGGGCGCTGGGTATGGCGCTGGCGCGGCTGCTGGGCTTCGGTGCGCTGGGCTGCCTGTACGGCGGGCGGCTGGGCAACCTGCTGGCGTACACGCTGCTTTGCTTTGCGGCGCTGCGCACGGTCAAGCGCTGCCGCCCGGTGTTCCTTTGCGTGATGCTGCTGCCGGTTTCGCTGTTTATGGGCGCGTCGTTAAGCTACGACGCCACCCTGCTGGGCTGCTACTATATGATGCTGGCGCTGCTGACCGTGCCGGAATGGGACGCGCACACTGCGCTGTTTTACACGCTGGCGTGTGTTTTTGCCAACGGCACCAAGCCGTATATCAACCTGCTGTGGGTGCTGCTGCCGCTGACGGTGCGCAAGCGCGAGTGGAAGGCCAAGCGCAGCCGCGGCGCGTGGTGCGGCATGATGCTGGCGGGCAGTCTGGCGCTGACGCTGTTTGTCGAGCAATACGGCACGCTGCTGCGCCGCAATTACGGGCTGATCGCCCGCCAAGGCGGCGAGGCTGTCAACGGCGGGCAGCAGCTGGCGTTTATTTTGCGCAACCCGCTGCGGTACCTTGCCGTTTTGTGGGGTACGCTGTACGAGAATCAGGGCTTTATCGGTCAGCTGGGCGTTTTTGGCTGGCGGGATCTGCCCATCCCGGTCATCAATCTGGCGGCGGTGGTGGTGCTGTGTCTGGCGGCGGTGCTGTGCGCCGAGCCTCAGCAGGCGCTGGGTCGCCGCCGCGCCGGGTGGCTGGGCGTGTTTGCCGCCGTGTATATGGCGGGCGCAATGACCGCGATGTATATCACCTTTACCCCGGTCGGTATGGTGCGCATCGTGGGGCTGCAGACGCGGTATTTCCTGCCCTGCTGGCTGATTTTGGGCGTGCTGGCGTCGCTTTTGCTGCGGCGCGGTGTGCGCTGGCAGCACGGCACCGCCAAGGCGGAGCGCCTTAGCCTTGCGATGTGCGCTGCCTTGGCGGCAGGCTCGGCGCTGCTGCTGTTCCGGCACTATTTTGTGGGACCGGTGTATGTGATCTATTCGTAAGGTGTTACCGTAAAAAAAGGGGGTGTCTGCCGTGCTGCAGCTTGCTTGGGGGCTTTGCCTTACGGCGCTGCTGGGCTGGGACAGTGCCGTGTTGGCGGCAAAATTCCGGCGTCCGGCGGCTGTTTTTCCGCTGCCGCTGCTGTGCGCGGCGGCGCTGCTGGTGTATGTAAGCGCACTGCCCGGTTTTTTGCGGGCGGGCGTTTGGGTCGGCGTGGGTGCGCTGGGGGCGCTGGCGGTCTGGGGTGCGCTGCGCCTTGGGCGCGAGAGCCTGCGCCAGCTGACCGAAAGCAGCGGTCTTATGCTGTTTTTGGGCGGCGCGGCGCTGCTGTGGGTCGTGCTGTTCTGCCTGCAGCCGATGTTTTTCCAGTGGGATGAATTCACCGCGTGGGGGCTTGCCCCCAAGATGGTGGTGCAGAACGGCTGCCTGTACCCCGCGCAGCCCGGCAACCTGAAGGCGAGCTTCACCTACCCGGCGACCAGTATGGTCACGGTGCTGTTCCTGCCCTGTGCCCGCTGGAGCGAGTGGGGCTGTATGGCGGCGCTGGACACCCTTGCCATGGCGTGTCTGGCGGCGGCTGCCGCACTGCCGAACAAGCGCCGTATGGCGGGCATCGCCGTGTTTGCGGCGGGCTTTGTGCTGCCCTACTTTTTTGCCGATACCCCGGCGGGCAGCTATGCCGCGCAGTACGCCAACGCCATGGCGGATCTGCCGCTGTTTCTGCTGTTCGGCGGCAGCCTGTGCCTGTACTATGCGCTGGGCGGGCAGGGGCGCGCCTATTGGCTGACGGTTCTGCCGCTGATGCTGCTGACGCTGACCAAGGACATCTGCTTTGCCTACGGGCTGATGGCGGTATTTTTGATCGGGCTGGATCTCTGGTGGGCGGGGGATGCCCCTGCCCGCAAGCGCTTTTTGCCCGCCGTGGCAAAGGCTTTGCCGCTGGCTGTGGCGGTTGCGGCGGTGTTTGTCAGCTGGGGGCGGTACACGGCGGCGGTCACGCCCCTGCAGGAAACCGCAGCCTCGGTCGGCAGCGAGGGGCTGAGCTACGGCGCGGTGCTGCTGGGCGGCGTGCGCCAGCTGCTGGGCATCGGGCGGGAAGAAAAATTTGCCGCGCTGATGTCCCTGATGTTCCGCGCCTTTTTTACCCGCAGGGTCTGCCTGCTGGGCGGCGGCGCGGCGGCGGTGGGCTGTATTACGCTGGCGGCGGCTGCCGCGTGGTTCGGCGCCGAAAAGGGCGCTGCCCGCCGGCGGGTGGTCACGGCGTATCTGGGGCTGGCGTTCTGCTTTGCCGCGCTGTATCTGTTCCACCTGATTTTGTACTACTATAATTTCGGCGAGTCGGAGGCACTGGCGTTAAAGGGCTACGACCGCTATCTGACCCCCTACTACCAGGCGTGGATGCTGGTCATACTGGCGCTGCTGGGGCAGGGGGCAGGCAGCCGTCGCGGCGCGGGCGCCCTGTGCGCGGTCAGTTTGGCGGTGCTGGGCATCTTTGCGGGCAGGGGCGTACCTGCTGCCGGCTTCTGGAGCGATGCGTCCAGCCGGTACACCCTGCGGCAGGATGTGCAGACCAAGGCGGCGGCGCTGAACCCCGCGCTGCAGCCGGACGACCGGGTGCTGGTCATCAGCCAGGGCGACGATGCCACCCGCTGGTACTACTACCGCTACGAGCTGACCGGCACGGTGGCGGATGGATTCTCCGGCCGGTATACCGAGGTGGGCGACACCTCACAGCGCGAAAAGGGCGATTTTATGAATCTGGTTTCCCCCGATAACGAATCTCTCTACGCTGGGGACTGCACGGTCTGCACCCCCGAAACGCTGATGGCGTATATGCAGGAAACCGGCTGCGACTACCTGCTGCTCGACCGCTCGGACGGGTATCTGGCACAGGCGTTCAGCCCGTATTTTGCGGGCGGCTTGCAGGATTCGATGCCCGCAACGCTCTACCGCTTTGCGGGGTGCGATGCCGCCGTACCCTTTACCGTGGCGGCGCAGGAAAGCGGGGTGGCAGAATGACAAACCGCAAACCGCTGCACCTGCGCCAGCTGCTGACCGTCAGCTACGGGCTGGCGATCGCCCTGTGGCTGGCGGCGTGGGTGTGGGGCGGCTTTGTGCTGCTGTACTACAATTTGCAGGGCGCTATGCCGCATATCACCGTGCCTGCGCAGGAAATGAGCGTTTCCAGTATGGTTTCCTACGCCGAAAACGGCTGGACACCCCCCCGCGCGGGCGACAACTGGTATCTTTCCACCGACGACGACCCCCACCTGTACTGGCAGGGGCAGGGGTATCTGGACAATGTCTGCCTGCAGGCAGAGTATTTTCTGCCGCCCGGCGCGGTGGCGCTGTATTACCTGACCCCCGGGCAGACCGATTACACCGAATCGCAGAAAATTTACGGCAAAATGACGGACGACGGTGTCCGGTTTGATGTCGGCGGGCGGTACGTTACCGGGCTGCGCGTGGATACCGACAGCCGGGGCGGCGTTCCCACCCGGCTGGACGGGCTGTGCCTGAACCCCGATACCGCGTACCTGCGCCGTATTTTGCCAAATGCCGGGCAGTGGGTGCTGCTGCTTACCGTACCGGCTGCAGCGGCTGCCTTGGCAGGGCTTGCCGCCAAGGCGCTGGGACACCCAAGTGAAGAAAACGCATAAGGAGCCTTGCAGATGGAACTTTTGGCTGTGCTTTGTGCCGTGGCAGTGCTGTTTTTGCTCTGCGCGGCGCTGACACTGAAACTGCATATCCCGGCCAGTGCCGCCCCCCTTACCGCGCTGGCGTGTCTGGCGGCGGTGCTGACGCTGGCGGGCATTGCCAACCTGCTGTACCCCGCTATGTGGGTGCTGTATCTGGGCAGTGCGGCGGCGGGTGTGTGGGCGCTGCGCCCCACCGATGCCGATGGCTGGCGGCACCGCGCCAAGGAGCTGTTTTGCCCCGCCACCGTGCTGTTTTGGGCGGCGGCGCTGGGCTTTGCCGTGTATTTCAGCATCCGGCAGCCGCTGTGTACCGGCTACGATGAGTTAAGCCTGTGGGCAACGGCGGTAAAAACCACCACGGTCAGCCACAGATTGTACACCACCGTGGAGCTTGGCACCCCGTGGGCAGCCACCCAAAACGCGGGGCTGCCGGTGCTGGGGTATTTCTTCCAGTTTTTGGGACACTATGCCGACTGGAAAATTTACCTTGCCTACGATGTTTTATACTTTGCCGTCTATGCGGCGGTGCTGGGCGCCCTGCCGTGGAAAAGCTGGCGCACGGCGGTGCCTGCGGCGGCGGTGCTGTGGTTTGTGCCGTACTTTTTTACCACCTACAACCACACGCTGCACCTGTGTACGGTGTATATGTCCTGCTACGGCGATATCCCGGCGGGGCTGGTATTCGGCGGCGCGGTGGCGCTGTGGCTGACCCTGCGCGGGCAGGATGCGCCCCGCTGGCCGATTTTTCCGGTGCTGGCGCTGGCTGCCAACATCAAGGCGAACGACTTTGTGCTGTCGCTGGTGGCGGCAGGGCTTGTGGCGGTGGACGTCTGGCTGTTTGCCGATGGACCGTTCCAGCGCGGTCTTTTGCGGCGCACCGGCTTTGCCGTGGGCTGTATGGCAGCGCCGATGGCGGTGTATTATATCTGGAACGTGCGCTACATCAGCTGGGTCGTGGCGCAAAAATCGCTGGAAAGCGGCGTGGGCGAAACTTCGCAGCCGCTGGCGGCGGTGGTGGTCAACGGCATCCGGATGCTGCTGGGCAAGCCCGTGCCGGACTACTACGCCGCGCGGGAGGAGCAGTTCCGCACCGCTATGGCGCAGATGGGGCAGCAGTTCTGGACCCCGGCGGGCAAATTGAGTATGATCGGGCAGGGGCGCAACATTGTGGTGCTGATCCTGCTGGTGTTTGCGGCGGCGATCGTCGTGGCAGGCTCCCGCGCGCTGCGGGCGCGCATTGCCACGATGGGCGTGCTGTCGCTGGTCTGCTTCGGCGGGTACAATCTGGAGCTGGCGCTCAGCTACGGCTTTATCTTTAAGGCAAGCCAGGCGGCGTCGCTGGTGGATTACAACCGCTACATCTACAGCTATTACATCGGCTGGTTTGTGCTGGCGCTGGGCTGCCTGCTGGCGGCACTTTGCACCCAGATTGCCGTGCGGCAGGTGTCCGAGCCGGACGGTCCGACCGCCGTGTTCCTCACCACGCGCACGGCACCCCGGCGGGAGCTGGCGGGGCAGGGCGTTTTGCTGCTGCTGGCGGCGGGTATGCTGCTGCGCAGCAACCAGCTGATTTTGCCGCAGCTGAGCGTGCTGGGCTTTTCGGACAGTGAATTTACCGACCGCCGCAACGCCCGGCAGGAGGCAGCGCTGGTCAGCAGTTACTTAAGCGCGGACGACCGGGTGTTTTTTGTGCATCAGGGCGAGGACGGGCAGGATTGGTTCGCCGCCGTGTTTGACTTTTACCCCATTCTGGTGGATTATTCGGGCGATACCGCGGCAATGTTCGGCGGCGGCGGCACGCTGGGTCTTGCCGAGCTGGACCCCGGCGGCGACACGCTGGAGCACCGCTATTACCACGCCTACACCGCCGGGGAGCTTGAGCAGGTCGTGCGGGACAACGGCTGCACAGTGCTGTATTTACAACGGATTGACGATATTTTTGTAAACAGCTACGCCGACCTTTTTACCGACGGCTTGGCGGCGGCGCAAACGGGCAGCACCCTTTTGTACCGCGTGACCGAGGCGGGCTATGCCCCGGTGGAAATGGAGGTGGCAGGCAGATGAGCAAGCTGAAGAGTTGGTTTTCGCGCCGCGGTGCGCTGCCGCTGACCTGCTATCTGGCGGCGGGGCTGCTGTGGGCGGCGTCGGCGCTGGTGTTCTGTGCGCAGGACGCGCTGGCGTATGCCCGGGGGAGCTTGAGCGAACGCACGATGAACGTGACCGACTGGCAGCTGGTTGCGCTGGACGTTACGGCGCAGCAGCCCGGCAGCATCACGCTGTGTACCCAAGACAACGACCCCCAGCTGCTTTGGGACGGCGTGCAGGGGGCTGTGCGCACCGTCACCTACACGGTGGAAATGGACGACCTTGCCCGCGAGGTCTGCCTGTATTACACGACCCGCCCCGGCGAGGATTACAGCGCCGACCGCCGTGTGTTTGCCACCGATCTGGGCGGGGGACGCTACCTGTTTCAGCTGCCCCGCACCACGCTGCACGCTTTGCGCATCGACCCCTGCAGCCCGGTGGAGGGGCGTAACGTGACGATGACCTTTACCCCCGGCGAGATCGTGCTGAACGCGCCGGACACGCTGCCCTCGGGGCTGGCGTACTTTGTACCCAGCTGGTACCAGCTGTTTTGTCTGGTGCTGTACCCGGGGCTGCTGGCCGCCGCGCTCAGCTGGCTGTGCGCCGTGGCAAAACGATTTTTCGGCAAGCGGTAAGAAACGCCCCTCCGACGCAAAGTCGGAGGGGCGTTTGTGGGTAATAACAACATTACGGGTCATTTGTAGGGGCGGCATATATGCCGCCCGTTGCCGCCGCCCGGATATTACGAACTATCGGGAAAATTGCACGGGCGAGCAATGCTCGCCCCTACAACCGAACCGGCAAATTGCGTCAACCGCACGATTCCCCGGCGGGGTGGGGTCACCCCGCCCTACGGGGCAATAAAAAACATTACGCGGTAGGGGCGGGGTATGCCCCGCCCGCGGTTTTATGGTTGCAACAATATACCGGTTCGTCCGTAGGCACGGCTACTATGCCGCCCGTTGCCGCCGCCCGGATATTACGAACTATCGGGAAAATTGCCAGAAAGGCTTCCCCCTTTGGGGGAAGCTGTCACCGAAGGTGACTGATGAGGGGGCGACTACCGGACATTTCCCCCTCATCCGGCGCGTGCCGCGCCACCTTCCCCCCAAGGGGAAGGCTTTGCCGCTTGCCAAAAAAACGAATCTATGCTATAATTTAACGTTAGCGACTTCTAAAAAAGACATACAGTATCCAAAATACAGTGGGGTGTTCCATGATTTTCCGTTACTTACGTTCTGCCGCGGCTGCGTGCATTTCCCGGGCAAAACGCGGGCGGCTTTGCCTTGCGCTGGCGGTGGTGCTGGCAGCGTCGCTGTGCGCCTGCGCGGGGCAAAATAACGCGCTGCCCGCCAATGCGCCCACCGTCACCATCGGCATCGACCCGTTTGAGCCGTACTGCTATCTGGACGGCAACGGGCAATATGCCGGCATCGACGTTGATTTGGCGACCGAGGCGTTCACCCGCCTGGGGTACAAGGTCGAATTTCAGGAAATCAACTGGCCCGACAAGGACAGCCTGCTGCAGGACGGCACCGTGGACTGCCTTTGGGCGTGCTTCAGCATGAGCGGGCGCGCCGACCTGTATCAGTGGTCGGGTCCGTATATGTACAGCCGTCAGGTCGTAGCGGTGCGCGCTGACAGCAACATCCGCGACTTGGCGGACTTGGCGGGCAAGCGCATCGGCGTGCAGGCCACCACCAAGGGCGAGGGGCTGTTCCTGGGCAAAATCCCCTCCGATTTGCCGGCGGCGGGGCAGGTCAGCAGCTTTGCCACGACCGAGGATATGTTCGCCGCGCTGCGCAAGGGCTATGTGGACGCGGTCTGCGGGCATGAGGCGCTGGTCGCCGGGTGGATCAGCACCGAAACCATTGCCTACCGCCTGCTGGACGAAAGCCCCCTGAAAACCGAGCTGGGCGTTGCCTTTGCCAAAGGCACCCACGCCGAGCTTTCCACGGCGCTGACCCAGACGCTGGAGCAGATGCAGTACGACGGCACCACGGGGCGCATTCTGGAAAAATACGGTGTAGACGCACAAAAAGCGATGGGAGGGGATGAAAATGCCTAAAGACGCACGCAGCAGAAGAAACCGTCTGTTCCTGCTGGCACTGGTTGTGGTGGGCATCGGCGTTTTTGTCCTTTTTACCAACATAGACCGCGCCATGCTGCGCAAAACCCTGGACGAAACCTTTACCTTTGTGGAAACGCGACTGCATCTGTACGAGGTTGACGCCGCCAACGACCGCGTCAAAAGCCTGACCCGCCTGCAGGACAAGACCGCTGCCCTGCGCGATGAGATGACGATGAAGGACGATTTCACCCCCAGTGACCTCAACGCCTTTGCCGACACCCAGCGGCTGACCGGCGTGCTGGTGCTGGACGGCGAAATGCAGCTGGAGATGCAAAGCACGCTGGACGGCAACGCCATGCAGCTGTGGAAGCAGCAGCTGCAAAGCGACTATGTCCGCGATATTCTGGACTACCCCCAAAAATCCTACGCCACCCACATCGAGCAGGACGGCGTGCTTTACGATTTTGCCGCCCTTGCGCGCACCGATGCGCCGGGACTTTTGATCGCCTATGTGCAGAAAAGTAGCGAGGATGCCGGCGATCTGACGGCGGGCGACCTGCTGGATCATTTCCCGCTGGAGGATGGCGGCATTGCCACCATCTGTCAGGATGACCGCGTGCTGACCAGCAACAGCGCGGCGCAGCTCAACCGCACGCGCGAGGAATGCCGGCAGATGTACAACGACGAGCAGACCCGTGTGTCCGGCGGCATTGCCGAGCTGCACAGCAACCGCGGCGTCTGGTACGGCAGCCGCAGAAATGTCGGCAAGTACGAGGTGTTTGTCTTTTTCCCGGCGGGAAAGGTATTTTTGACGCGCAACATCATCTGTGTGTCCTACCTTGCGCTTACCGTGATGACCTACCTGATGGTGCTGCTGCTGCAAAGCCGTGCCGAAAAGGACGCCCTGAAGGAAACCCAAAAGCGTATGGGCATCATCACGGCGCTGGGTACGGCGTATGAGTCCATCATGCTGCTGGATCTCGAAAAAAACACCGTCGAAACCCTCAAGGCGATCCCCGGCGAGGAGCAATATAAGCGCATCCGCGCCATGCGGCGCGAGGAGATGCTGCGGCGCACGGAGGCAGTCGTTGCCGAGCCGTACCGCGCGGAATATCTGGAATTTGTGGATGTGACCACCATGACGGCACGCTTGAAGAATCATACCTCGCTGGCGTTCACCGGGCGCACCGTCCACGATCTGTGGTTTACCACGCTGCTGATCCCCCAGCGCACCGATGATGACGGCAACGTTACGGCGGTGCTGGTTGCCACCCGCGATGCCACCGCCGAAAAGCAGACCGAGCAAAAGCAACAGGACGCCCTGCGCAGCGCACTGGCGGCGGCGGAACACGCCAACAAGGCAAAAACCGTATTTTTGAACAGTATGTCGCACGACATCCGTACCCCGATGAACGCCATCCTCGGCTTTACGGCGCTGGCGACCACCCATCTGGACAACGCCGAGCTGGTCAAGGATTACCTGCAAAAAATCAGTGTGTCGGGGCAGCATCTGCTCAGCCTGATCAACGATGTTTTGGATATGAGCCGCATTGAAAGCGGCACCATCAAGCTGGACAACGCCCCCGTGCATCTGCCCGATGTGCTGCACGACCTGCGCACCATCATACAGGGCAATATCAGCGCCAAGCAGCTGGATCTGTATGTGGATACGCAGGATATCCAGCACGAGGATATCATCACCGACAAGCTGCGCTTGAACCAGATCTTGCTGAACATTGTCGGCAATGCCGTAAAATTCACCCCGGCGGGCGGCACCATCAACATCCGCGTCAAGGAAAAGCCCTGCCCGCGCAGCGGCTGCACCACCTTTGTGTTCAGCGTCAAGGACAACGGCATCGGTATGTCGCCCGAGTTCCAGCAGCACGTCTTTGACTCCTTCGCGCGGGAGCAGACGGCGACCCGCAGCGGCATCCAAGGCACCGGGCTGGGTATGGCGATCACGAAAAACATCGTAGATATGATGGGCGGCACCATCACGCTCAAGAGCGAGCAGGGCAAGGGCAGCGAGTTTACCGTTACGCTGGACTGCAAGATCAGCAAAACGTCGGTCAAGAGCCAGCCCATCCCCGAGCTGCGCGGCGCGCGCGCCCTGGTGGTGGATGACGACGCCCAGACCTGTATGAGCGTCAGCAGGATGCTGCGCCAGATCGAGATGACGGCGGACTGGACGACCTCCGGCAAGGAGGCGATCCTGCGCGCGCAGGAAGCCCACGAGCAGGGGCGCGATTTTAAGGTGTATATCATCGACTGGCTGATGCCCGATATGAACGGCATTGAAACGGTGCGCCGCATCCGCAAGGTCATTGAACCGGGTACGCCCATCATCATTTTGACCGCCTACGACTGGTCGGATATCGAGCAGGAGGCGCGCGAGGCGGGCGTGACGGCGTTTGTTGGCAAGCCGCTGTTTATGTCGGAGCTGCGCGCCGTGCTGACCCACACCCAGACCGAGCCGCAGCCCATGCAGATGCCCCAGCACGCGGGCTATGCGGGCAAAAAGGTGCTGCTGGTCGAGGATAACGCCCTGAACCGCGAAATTGCCACCGCCATTCTGGAGCAGGCGGGGCTGCAGGTGGACAGCGTGGAGGACGGCACCGACGCCGTGGCGCGTATGAACACCGCAGCCGAGGACCAGTACGACCTGATTTTGATGGATGTCCAGATGCCCCGGATGGACGGCTACACCGCCACGCGCAAGATCCGCGCCATGGAAAACCCCCGCAAGGCGAACATCCCCATTGTGGCGATGACCGCCAACGCCTTTGACGAGGACCGCAAAAAAGCCTTTGCGGCGGGCATGAACGCGCACGTCGCCAAGCCCATTGATATGGCGGTTTTGTCCCACACGCTGGACGAAATTTTTGCAAAACAGGGGTAAGGGGACGCATAAGCGGCTTCCCCCCCCTTTTTTGGGGGAAGGCTTTTGCGGCGGCGCGAAAATCACAGGTTAGTATTGTAGGGAGGGGTCTTGACCCCTCCTTTTTATGGTTGCAACAACCTAACGGGCTGCTTTGTAGGGGCGGTCATTGACCGCCCGTTGCAATCACACGGACATTGCGATATAACGGGTAAACCCCGCGGGCGAGCAATGCTCGCCCCTACAACCAAAGGGATAATTGCAACAAAAATCATCGCGCCGTATAAAAACGTGTCCGCAAGGCGGACACACCACATCTCCACTCTGCGCAGCCTCCCTCACCACCAAAATGTAAATAATTTGTAAAATGCCGGTAAAACCTGCATAAAAAACACAAAAAAACATTTGCGCATCGACAAAAACTGTGTTACAATATACTGTATTTATTCTGGAATTGTGTGCTTACGACACGGTAGGGTGCGGAACGAATGAGGGAAAAACTGAAAAACAAGCGCGGCTTTACGCTGGTGGAGCTGATTGTCGTGCTGACCATACTCGGGGTTTTGGCGGCGATGCTGATCCCCGCGCTGCAAGGCTATATGGAAAAATCGCTGGAAACGGCGGACATTGTCAACGTGCGCACCGCGTATATGCAGGTGCTTGCCGACGCAATGACCGGCGATACCGATGCCACGCAAACCGTGCAGCTCAAGCAGGGACAGGACGGCTGGCAGCATTTTGACCCCGTCACCATTGGGGGCATCACCCACGCTGCCAACGAGGGCGACACCGACAACTGGAAAGGCTCGCCCACGGCGCACGGAACCTGCACGGTTTCTTATGTGGAGGGGACAGGCGTGGTTCTGACGTGGTCAGGCGCCGCTGTCAAGCCGCCGCAGCACGCCCCGGCGCGCCCGCCCATCCGACCGACCGTGGATTTGACCGAAAACCTGCACGGGATTTTGGCAAACAGCGGCTTGCTGGAGGGGGATTTAAAAGACCTTACCGCCCGCGAGAAATTCTACGAGATCGACTCCACCTGCCCGAACTCCACGATGGTACCCAAGGTGCAGGCGCAAATCGGGGCAAACAGTCTGCTGAACACCGGAACGTGGGATTTCCGCAAGCTTCGCCACGAATACCCCGGGCAGTATTTGCTCTGGACATCGGTGGATGTGACTACCGTTGAGGCAGGCACGCAGGTGCCGGTGCTTATCAGCAAGGAGGACGGGGGCAAATTTTACATCACCACGATGCCGGTGACGACCTCAAAGGTGAAGAATCAGACCTACAACGTGATCGGCAAAGGCATTGAAACCCGCGCTGCGCTGAACCCCTATATAAAGGGTACCGAGTACACCTCGTTGGAGGAAGCCTACGCCGCGTATGAGGCTTTGGTGAAAACCAGTTATTCGGATTACGAGAATACCCTGCCGCGTAATGGGTAAAACGCCCAAAAGGCTTCCCCCTTTGGGGGAAGCTGTCACCGCAGGTGACTGATGAGGGGGCAACTGCCGGACATTTTCCCCTCATCCGGCGCGCAGGCGCGCCACCTTCCCCCCAAGGGGAAGGCTTTCCCAGTGGGGCAATAAAATAAAAATGTGTCCGCTTGCGCGGACACACCAACTCTAAACTCTGAACTCTTAACTTTACACTCTGAACGCTGCGTTTACGCAGCGTTTTTCGCTTTCCCGGGGTACTTGACCATCCACGGGAAAAACCGATTCACGGGGATGACAATGCACACGCAGACCAGCACGGCGGTAAACAGCCGGTACAGAACCGCCGCCATACCCGCGGGCTGCAGCGGGGCAAACCCGGCGCTCTGCCACAAAAAGGGCGGCACGATCTCGGCAATTTCCTCACAGCAGCAAAATATAACGGTGCTGCGCCCCAATTTGGCAAGCAAGGCAACATTTTGCAGCACACGGGCGGTCGTATACAGCAGGCAAATCAGCGAGAGCGTGGTCACAAACTGCTGGACATACAGCCCCGCCAGCGGCAGGGGCTGCCCCCACAGCCGCTGCGGCAGCCCGCCCGCATCACGGAGTGTCAGCATCGCCCACGTGCAGCCCGCCCCCAAGGCGGCATACCGCGCCCGTTTGGGCAGCGCCGCGCCGTGGTGCGCCAAAAAATCCCCCAGCGCATAGTAGACAAGATACCGCGCCGCCATATCCACACCCCACGGCAGGGTGGGGGCTTCGTGCAGAAATTTCACCGCGCAGCTTACGGCAAAGCAGAGCGCCAGAACGCCGCCGGGGCTGCGGATCGCCCGGGAAATGCCGTAATAATACAGCGACATCACAAACAGGCAGGGCAAAAACCAAAAGGTGATGCTGCAGCAGTAGTCGCGGCTGCCGTACAAAAACCGCAGGGCGTAGTCCGCGACGTTGACCTGCGTCAGGCAGGCACGCACCGCCAGCGTCAGCACCGCAAAGGTCGTGTAGGGCCAGAAAATCGCCGTGAATTTATCCCGTGCAAACTGCCCAAAGCTGCCCGCGCGGCGCGATGCCGTGTAGCCGGAGCAGAAGAAGAACGCGCCGTTGATATAGGCAAACAGCGCCTGATAGTGATCCCCCGCGTTGCTGTGGTCGCAGTACACCGCCAGAATGCACAGCAGCTTCATCACGTCCAGCCAGCTCAGGCGGCGGGTTTGTTCCGCAGCTTGCATATCAGAACGCCCACTCGCCGCCGTCAAAGATCAGCACCTCGCGCCCGTCCTTGGTCAGACCGGTGATGCGGGTGTCGGGCGCACCGATCATAACATCCTCGTGGATGGCGGAGTCGTTCAGACCCTTTTCCAGCAGCTGGGCGCGGGTCTGGGCGCTGCCGTTTTTGATGTTGGTGGGGTAGCCCGCACCAAAGGCAATGTGGCAGGCGGCGTTTTCGTCAAACAGGGTGTTGAAGAACAGCACGCCGCTTTGGTTGATGGGGCTGGAGGCAGGCACAAAGGCAATTTCGCCGATGCGGTTGGCGTTTTCGTCGGTGGAAAGCAGCTCTGCCAGCAGGGCGGCGTTTTCCTCGGCACCCTGCTCAATGACCTTGCCGTCCTTAAAGGTGACGTGCCAGCCCTTGATCAGCTGCCCGTTGTAGACGTAGGGCTTGGTGCCGTAGACCGTGCCGTTGACGCGGTCGCGGTGGGGCGCGCAGAAAACCTCCTCGGTGGGGACGTTGGCGATAAACTCAAACCCGCGGTCGGTCTTGCTGGAGGCACCCTCCCACACGGCGTCGTCCGCCAGACCGATGGTCAAATCGGTGCCGTTGGCGCTCTGCAGATGCACGCTGTCGAGCTGCCACTCGTTCAGGCGGTCGCGGCGGGCGGACGTCTTGGCAACGTGCTGCTGCCACTCGCCCACGGGGTCGCCGCCGGTGACGCGGCAGACCTCAAAGATGACCTGCCACAGCTTTTCCACCGCCTCGTCCTGCGGCAGGTCGGGGAACACCTTGGCAGCCCAGCCGGGGGCAGGCACCGCCGCCACGCACCACTGCACGCGGTCGTTCATCGTGTATTCCTGCCAGGGTTTCATAAAGGTGCGGCGCGCCAGATTGACGCGGTTGATCTTGCCGGCATCCAGCCCCGCCAGCGCCTCGGGGTCGGCGGCGTGGATTGCCAGCGTGCAGCAGCCGTCCGGGTCCTCGGCGTAGTCGAGGTAGCTGCGCAGCTCGTAGGGCTTCAGCTCGCAGAGGTCCTGCTCCTGCGCAAGCTCCATCTGCAGGCGGGTCAGCTGCTCGTCCTCCCAGCGGACGACCACGTTTTTGGCGCCCGCCTCATAGGCAGAGCGCACGCAGGCGTGGGCAAAATCCGGCATGGTGACGGGGCAGCGCAAAATCATAGTCTGGCGCGGGCGGACGTGTACGCCCACCTTGACGATGAAATCGGCATAAAGCTGCAAAAATTTCTGGTTCATGGTTGGTTCTCCTTTTGATAGGTAATACCGCATAATTCTAAGTGCCGATACGGTGAGCGAGGTGCGGCAGGTGCTAAGCCAAAAGCGCAGGCAATACTTTGTGCTGCAAAGGTGAGCGCCGCCGGTGGCGGAAACAGCGAACCGAAGCAGGGGCAGCGGTCGCAGAGTGCGAGGGGCT
>ERZ1034691.639-NODE-639-length-25816-cov-7.506929_pt1 | contig 25816 bp, 37 predicted proteins | sample MGYA00520638_ERZ1034691 | MGnify/ENA primary metagenome ERZ1034691 (study PRJEB33766, sample SAMN09781763) | gut metagenome | biome: gut microbiome | host: Homo sapiens | place: Madagascar | study: EMG produced TPA metagenomics assembly of the PRJNA485056 data set...
TCCAGCATCTCGGCCTGCACATCCTTGCTCATGGGCTGGATGTTGTTGCCCTTCCAGCCGTAGCAGAGGATAGGGCCGTAGATATGCTGGCCGCGATAGATACGGTTCAGGTCTCTGCCCATGATGCCGTACACCAGCACTGCCGGGGTGCGTGGCAGGACTTTCTGCTCACAGGGGCACCGCAGCAGTGCTTCGATGCCCTGCAGCGTGTCCGGCAGGGTGGTGACTACTGGTCCTTTGCCCGGTTCGATCAAAATTCCTTTCATTGTAAAACCTCCGATTTTGTGATATCATCGGGGTGATGAAGTCGTTCAAACTCATCATCCCTTGCAGCTCGTCGGTGTTGGCGCACCGGCGGGCTTTTTTCGTATAGTGCGTACCGGCGGCAGGCTGTCCACCTCGCTGCGGTCGATACGTTCCCGCGCAAATGTGTATTTGTAAGTTCGATGGCTGCCGCTGAGCCCATGGCTGACGGCAGACGCAAAGCTGTTCGCGCTCTTGTAGCCCAGCCGCCGGGCACACATCTCGGACGTGCCGGATGCCAGTAGATCGCCGGTCTTTGCGTCCCAGACGGTGTACCACATAACGCGGGCAGGTTTTTCATTATGCGCCCGGTAATCCCTGCAATATTGGTTGTGGCGCTCTCTGCGGCAGGAAGCGCAAAAGCGTAGGTTGCCAGCAACATTTTCCATCACCTTGCCGCAGTCCAAACAAACGCGGGTAAAGTGCTTTCCTTTATTCATGGGTGGTGTCAGCCCGCCTTCCTACCGCTCTTCACGGTGTTGCGGGGCTGCTGGTGAATCTTGCGGGGCCGCTTCTCACGCGCTTCGGCGGCAAAGCCCAGCAGCATAAAGAAGACCGCCAGCAGGATCAGCACCATGGCCGTGATGAACGCGCCGTCCGAAACGGTGCCGCCGGTCTGGGCAGTGCCCTCAACGCCTATGCCGTACAGCAGGCCCACCACAAAGCAGGCCATTGCCAGCCAGTACCAGACAAAGGATTTAATCTTCATTGGTGGGTTTCCTCCATTCTGTCCATAAGATCAGCGGCAGCTGTCATGATGTTGATGATTGTCTCTGCTGGGTCTTTGCTGTCCATACAGATTCCCGCGACCAATGCGGTGCAAAGAGCCGCTTGTTCCATCTGTGTGCCGCAGGCGTAAATTTTGGGGTTGCCATCCGATCCCAGCTGGATTTTCAACTGAGCGTTCGGGTCGATTTTCATGCTCCTACCTCCTGAAGATAATCGTCTACAGGTGCACACACAGCACCATAAAAGGCGGCAACGGGGTGCCAGGCACCGTCATGAAAAATCTGGATGTTCGTGGGCTTGAGTGCTGCAACCTCCGCGCCGGTCAGGTACTGGCCGGAATCGCGGCAGTTTTCCCACCGGAACCATGCGCAGGTCAGCAGCGGGGCTACGTATGCGCATCCGGTGGGTGCATCGGCCCGCTCGGATGCAAGGGTGTAAGGTTTGCTCATGCGGATTCTCCTTCCTCGACACGCGGGAAGAAATACTCCCCGATTTCGTTCTGCCGGATACCCAGCAGCTCACACATTGCAGTGATCTCCGTGCTTGTCCACGGGTTGTGCCCCTGCATCCTGCCGCTCATGGTATCCCGGCCAATGCCGATGTACTCGGCCACTTCCTGATCGCGGTAGCCGCAGCTGTGGAACCGTCCCCGCAGCTTCCAGTATGGGATCTGCTTGAAAGTGCCGCGAATGGTTGATGGGTTCAACATTTTATTCCTCCTTCTTGGCGGGCAATGTGCCGATGACGGCGTTCATGATCTCGTCGAAGCCGGGCAGGCCAAAGGCCACGATGCTCAGCTGGTCGATGCGGCTGTCCAGATCGGCTTGTGCCTTGGCCACAAGGCCTTCGGCCTGCCGCAGACTGTCGCAGATCCTGCTGTAGTCGGTCTTGGCCTGCATGTACCGGGCTTTGTAGTTGTCCCGGTGCTCGATGCACAAAGCAATCAGCTGCAATTCCTGCGGAGTCCAGTCGCGCTTGCGGCTGGGCTTTTTATTGTTCTCCATGTAGTTCACCTCCTTTGCTTCCTCTTGATGAGTTTGTAAGTCTACTTTAAGTAGACTTACTGGCGAAAAAAATTTGGTCGATGGGAATGCCGACGACCTCGCTGATTCTTTTCGCGGTGGCAACGGTGGCATCTTCGGGTGACTGCTCAATTTTGCGGTATGTATCGCGCGAAATGCCAAGCTTTTCCGCCATTTCGCGCTGCGTGAAACCAGCGTACTGGCGGGCTTGTTTAACGGTGAATCCCAAACTTACACCTCCTTTCATTTTGGGCTCGAAAACACTATACTCCACTTTTAGTAGAATGTCAAGAACTTAAAGTAGAATTTTTTAGGTTGGATGTTGACAATTCTCTACTTTTGGTGTAATCTCTACATATAAGGAGTGATTCAATTGAGCATCGCTGAAAATATTAAAAAAATCCGATTGGAGCACGGCCTGTCACAGACTGAACTTGGCAAGATTGCAGGCGTCAGTGACAAAGCGGTGTCCACATGGGAACTCGGAACGAAAATTCCGCGCATGGGTGCTGTAGAGAAGATGGCAAATTATTTTGGCATCCCCAAAAGTGCAATTGTGGATGATGCGCCCGCTGCTACGCCCTCCCGTCCTATTCCGCCGGGCTTCCAGCCTATGCCGGAGATGGACTGGGTGCCGCTGGTAGGCCGGATCGCCTGCGGGACGCCCATCACGGCGGAAGAAAATGTAGAGCAGATGGTTTGTGTGCCTTCCCGCTGGCACTCCACCTTTACGCTGACCTGCAAGGGCGACAGCATGGAGCCCCGCATCCACGACGGTGATCTGGTGGCGATTCGCAGCCAGCCGGAGGTGGAGAACGGCGAGATTGCTGCTGTGCGGATCGGAGAAGAAGCTACCTTGAAGCATGTCTATCTGCACGAGAACTTCATTGAACTGCGGCCGGAAAATCCGGCTTTCAGCAGCATCATCCTCAGCCGGGAAGATATGAATGCCGTTGTCATTGAAGGCAAGGCCGTGGGGCTCTGCCGGGATATATGATGTTGGAGAGGAGTCTGTCATGTCAAGTAGAAAATCTGTTGGGCATTCCAAAAAGTATGCCCAGACCATGAAGTCCTTTGATAGGAGCGTGACCAGAACGACCAACGCTGTCTCGCGCGTGGCTTTCGGTCAAGCAAAACGGGGAAGAAGTCGGCAGAATATCGACACAACCTCTGACAGCTGGGAAAGAACCAGCCTTACGAACAAACAATTGATTGCTTCGTGTGTTGTGGGAGCGATTCTTCCAACTATGTTTCTAGTTGGAAAGGGCGCGGCAACAGAAACAACAGGAATGCTTCTGCTGATCTTGTTCTTCTTTTTTACGATTCCGTTCTTTGTAATGGTTTTGATATTTATGGTGTTCAATACCATTACTCGTCCGAGATCGAAATGCAATGTAAAGCAAAGCTGCGTGACAGAAGAAAATGTAAATGAAGTGAATGAGCCTGCGCAACTCTACTCGCCAAATCCCGAATGGATGGGGCAGACTGGCCTTGTGGATTCTCGTGCGAATGCAAGGGTCTTGGCTCCACAGTTTCTGAAACAGGCTCAGGAAAGCGCCAAAATCCTTCAGACGACCACAGACCCCGCCACCTTTTTTACAAGATATGATTTTTGCGTTGGACGCTTGATGGAACTTGAAAAGTGCAAAAAGTACGGTGCACCGGTAAGCGCTACAGCTGATTTGAAAAAGTATCGCAGCCTTAGCTTCCGGGATGATGCTGTAAAGGAAATCATTCACCGTACAGAAGAAAAGTATCAGGCAAAAATCGAGGGCCTGAAAACAGCAAAAGCAAAACAGAACTGGGCCGAAAAATATCATCAGGCATTTGAGCCGTATTTGCCTTACATGACAGACGGCCAGAAGTCTGAGCTTGGAGAAGCAAGCGCATATCTGTTTGATCTGGCTCAAAAATAAAAAATCCCGCCCATGCTGGAACATGGACGGGTAGCAATAAAAAACTCCCCCGGCGCGCCAACGCCGGGAGAGTGAATCTGCTTGCCGGATGGCATCACAGATCGTACAGTTGGGGAACCGTACAAATTTATGATACCACCTCCGGGCAGGCTTGTCAAAGTGTACCCTTGTCAAAGTGTACCCTTGTGTATGGAGGTGGATTTTATGAAAAAACGAGTCAACACGGCATTTTGGGTAGAAAAGGAAAAGCGTTGGTGCATCGCGGTGCAGAAGAACGGCACCCGCAAGCGCTTTTACAGCAGCACGCCTGGCCGCACCGGCCAGCGGGAAGCCAATGCAAAGGCCGATGCTTGGCTTGACGACAGCATCCGGGACGGCAAGAAGAAGGTAGCTGCCCTCTATGCCCAGTGGGTAGAAGAACTGAAGCTCACCTGCGGCACATCCTATGTTGAGCAGTGCAAGAAATACGGAGATTACTATATTCTGCCTGTCTGTGGGGACATCCGCATTGACGAGCTGACCGAAGGCGATCTGCAAAAGGCCATCAATATGTCTTTCAAAAAGCGATGCCTTAAAAAGGAGCGTCAGCGTAGGTCAAGCGACAAGCCTTTGAGCCGCAAGACCATTATGACGATCCGCTCAACGGAGATCAGCTTTTTGAAATGGTGCCGCCGGAACAGGTACAGTACGATGTTCCCTGAGCTGTCTATCCCGAAGAATGCCCGCATGGGGAAGAAAAAGATTTTACAGCCGACCGCTTTGAAAGTTCTGTTTGATGTGGACACCCGCCTTTACTATGGCAAGCTGGTCTTTGACGAGTATATCTATGCCTACCGGTTTGCAGTTGCTACAGGTGTACGCCCGGGTGAACTTGTGGGGCTCTGGTATGGTGACATCAAAGGGAACACGGTCAATCTGCGCCGCAGCATCAACCGGTTGGATGAGGAAACCACCGGCAAGAACGAAAACGCCATTCGCTCATTTGACATGGGCGAGGAAGCCCATGAGGCCTACGAAGCGCAGGTGGCTTTGCTGAAGGCTTCCGATATCCCGCTGAACTATACCACCCCTTTGTTCCAGATCCCGAACCAGAGAGCTTTATTCAAGCGCTGGAAGAAGTACCAGCGTGACAATGGCATTGAGCCTCAGGTCACGCTGTATGAGATGCGGCACACTTTCGTCAGCATTGAATCCGGCGTATTAACCGACAGCCAGCTGAAGATGCTGGTCGGTCACAGCAAGAACATGGACACTGCCGGAGTGTATCGGCACGAGCTTGACGGTCAGAGGGAAGATCTTGCTGCCGCTACCACCGCGGCATTCAAAAAGGCACAGGCCTGACTCTGGTAACAGTTTTGGTAACACTCTTTTTTTGTAAACGTAGCAAAATACATGGGCTACAAACCAACCCAACTACCTTTTTAGCAAGTGCTTAGGCGCGTTGCAGATATGTTTTTGGCGTCACTCAATCATTTTTTGTTGTTCGACCCCCACTACCCGCATACAAAGAAAAGCACGTTGATTCGTACAGAACCAGCGTGTTTTTTCTTATCATGGTAACACTTTTGGTAACACTATTAAGTTTTCAGACTGCTCTCACCAGCGCATTATACAGCATTTCAATGAACTGCACCGCGCTGGGCGCACCGGTCAGCGGGTAGCTTGCCAGCTGCTGCACATACTCCGGGTTTGTGAGCCATGCACCTTTAGCTGCCCGGCGGACAGCGCTTTGAATCGCTTTTGGCTCACACCCTCTGCGGTCGGCGATAGGGGTATAGATCTCTTTCTCCACGGCCTGCAGGCGGTCTTCCTGCTCACAGACCAGCTCAAGACACTGGCACAGGATACTGTAGGCGCTCAGATTGCGTGTGATTCCCATCGGGCGCAGCAAATCATTGACCTGAGTGGACAATTCGGAAACGATCATAGTTGACACATCCTTTCTTTATGCGTCAACTCTAACCGAAAAATACTTAAAATTTACCAATTACGTCGATATACGTCGCAAAGCGTCGAAACATGCCAAACAAAAACAGCCCCGAGGAACCGTCAGGCTCCCCGGGGCTGGTGCTATGTATGGCTGTTTTGGGCAGGGCGGCTTACTTTCCTTGTGCCTTCAGCTTGTCGTAGGTCTGGTCTGCCTGAAGGGCTGCGGGGGTGAAGCTGTTGTTCTTCCACCACGCGACCAGCGCGGCAACGGTTGTGATGCCGGCGGTGACCAGCTGCTCCACGGTCTGGCTCTCGATGGGCAGCACGGGCTTGCCCAGTGCAGACAGCACCTGATTGGTCAGGGCCAGCAGCAGGCAGGCGGTGCGGGCAATGGTGCCTGCGGAGATGGTGGGTGCGTTGTAGGTGTGTGCGTTCATAGTCAGTTCCTTTCTCTTTCGTGTTCGTCTGCTTCTAAATCAGCGATGCGGTGGTTGACCACCTTCATCTGCTCTTCCAAAATGGGGACGCGGCGGGCAAAATTGTTGTGTTCCCGCACCTCGCGGGTCAGCTCTTCCAGCTTGGTGTCGGTCACGGCCTGACTGCGGCTGTTGGCGATCAGCACGCCGATCAGGGTCACCGCACCAGCAAGGATGGCTGAGATGATGCTTTCCACTGGTCTCACCCCCTCACAGTGTCCACCGGCTCTTGTTCGGGCGGGTGTCTACATGCACCCAGCCCTTGGCCCGGCCTGCCTTGACCGGGTAGCGGCCCACGCCGCCCCAGCCGGGCATCAGGCTTTCGGCGTAGGCGGCCACGGCCAGCGGGTCGGTGTCCTGCACCTGAATGTCTGCAGCGCGGCCCAGCAGGTGCTGGCTGGATTTAGAGCCGCCCACCTTTGTGTTGTGGCTTGCGGTGCGGTAGCCGCTGGTGATGGTCACCGGTTTGCCGAAGTGCTCCCGGATGCACTGCAGCAGCACCACAAGGCCCTCGTCAATGAGGATGGTGTCGGTGCCGTCGCGGCAGCGGAACTCCCGCACACGGAATGCGGGAGAGAGCTGCTTTGCACCATCATTCTTCAAACTGTACTGCTTGATCGCCATATGTATCACGTCCTTTCATAGGATCAAGCCACGGGCTTATTTTTCCAATTCTGCCTTGATGGCTTCCAGATCGTCCGTGGTCAGGGACGGGTAGTCGGCGGCGATGTCTTCAAAGACTTCACCGGCGGCAATGCGGATTTTGAAAGCGCGGGTCATAATGCGAAGTTTGAGTGCGTTCAGGGTTTTCATAAAAATCAGCCTCCAATCAAATCAGCCATCATCAAAATAATATCGTCGTTTGCGGTTTCCAGCGCGTCCACGCGCTCCGGTAGCTTCTCCCGGGCTTCGGCCTTTTTGCGTGCTTCTTCCTGCGCGGCCAGCTCTTCGGCGGTGTAGCGGATGTATCTCTGCACCGGCACCTGTTCGGTCCATGCGGCCTGCGCAGGCACGCCCGGCACGTCGATGACCTTCCGCACATCCCTGCCGCCGCCGGGATACTCCGCCACCGTCTCGTAGTGACTCACTTCCTCCACACCTTCCACGGCGGGGTGCTCCACCGGCTCGGTGTCGTCCACCAGATACCCAAGTGTCAGGTCCGGGTTTTCCACGACTGCGCCGGTCTCGTCAATGATCTTCATGGTTCAAAGCCTCCTTTCTCAGGCCACGCGCCGCCAGATGTGCACATAGTAGGCGGCGGGTTGCACGGTACTGCTGCGTCCGTAGATGGCATTGGACTTGGACGCATCCAGACTGAACTTATACACATTAGCATCGCCGTTGTTTGCGCCCGTCGATGTGATCCGGTCGCCGGTAGTGAATGCGCCGGACACCTCATTACTCCTATAGTGTACATTCGCAACAAAAGAGCCTGTGATGTTCGGCAGACCGGCCTTCACGGTGGTGCCCGCTGCGTGGCTTCTGCTGGCACCCATCAGCACGCGGTCGGATGCGATCTCTTCCCATGTGCCGCCAAACAGGGCGGCAGGGCTGGTGGGGTCGGTGCTCTGGTAGATGCTGCCCACGGGGTAGTAGCCAAGCTTATCGGCGGCTTCCCCTTTCAGTACGTCAATGACAGCTCGAAACTGCTGCACCAAAGTGCCGGTGGGGATGCCGGTCACGCCATCCCGCATCACGCCGCAGACGGTCTCGTCCGCGCGGGTGTCGTAGATATCGGCGGCGGTGACGGCGGTGGAGCCTGCAGGGCGCTTGATCTCGGCAAGGCAGAGGTCGTAGATCAGCTCGGTGCGGGTGATGGCCGGGGCAGCAGGGGCGGCAGAATCCGGGACACCTTCCAGCACCTGCAGGCTGGTCTTTTTGGCGGCGGCATCGTAGCGCAGCACGATGCGGTCAATGCGGCTGCGCACAGGGGCCGCTGCGGTGAGCGCCACGGTGGTGGGCTGCTCCATGATGATGCTGCGGCCCTTGAACCGCGCCGGGCGCACCCATGCCTGACCGGCGCTCACCTGCACGCTCAGGCCGCCCTGTGCTGTGACGGAGAAATCCTCCTCAGCGCTGTATACGCCGCTCAGTCGGGTGGCAAGGTAGCCCGAAGCGTCTTCGGCATCATATTGGATGCCATCTTCGGGGTAAGTAATGATATCGGCCATAAAGTCCTCCTTAGGTCTTGTGCCAGCTGGGCGTTCCCAGCCGGATTGTGCGGGTGGTGCCGCTGTCCTCGCTCTGGATGATGATGTCGGCTACCCGCACCATGGCGGTGTAACCCAGCTGGGGCAGGCTTGCGCTCAGCACGTCGCCCACCTGCAGGGTATCATCGTCCACGTCAAACTCGATCGAGCCGGTGCGCAGCTGGGCCAGCAGCTTTTCGCCGCCCCGGTCAGCCAGCTTTTCCAGATAGCTCTGACTGGTGCTGGTCTCGCCGTCCTCCGGCTGCACGTCCCGGGCATCGATGTACATTTCCCGCCGGTCGGAGCCGGTGGCGTTCACATCGCCCACCCAGACGGTGGCCCGCTCGTCACCTTCGCCAGCGCCCTGCACAAGGGCCACGTTGGCGTAGTCGGTGTCGGCAAAGCTCCACCCGGCATTCAGCAGATTGCCCCACTGGGGGCTGTAGCGGCGGTTTGGGTCGAAGGTGGGCCGGAAACACTCGAAGAGCAGCTTTTTCTTGCTGCCCTTGCCGTCCAGCACGATGCGGAACCCCAGATCACAGGCCTGCCCGATGGTCTTGCAGTAGTCGAACACCGTGCCGCCGGAGGTCTGCTGGCTGAACACGGTGTCAAAGCCGTACTCGGTGCCCAGCGCAAGGCGGGGCCACGGCTTTGCGGCACTCACAAGGCTGCGCATGGCGGCTTCCGCTGGCTGGTTCTTGATGCTCACCGCAGACACCCGCTTGGTCAGCAGCCACGTTGCCGGGTAGCCGCTCACGACCAAATTCGCGTCCTCGTTCTGGTTGGTGCGGGAGCAGATGCGCATGGGGATGCGGGGGTTCTCGTCGCTGCGCACCAGCCAGCGCCCTTCCTGCAAAAGCTGCAGATTCTCGGCGGTGGGCCGCACCTCAAGGGTAAAACTGCCCTCGGAGTAATAGGGGCTGTCCCAGTAGAGGGAGTGCCATACTTTTACCCAGCCCACGCGGGCAAGGGTCTCTGCGTCCAGTACATCCAGTCTCATAGCGGTTCGGGCAGGATGCCCGCCTCCATCGGGTAAAAGCTGACGGATGCCTGCAGGTAGCCGGAGCCGTTCTCGGCCTGCATACTCAGCACGTTATCCCCGGGCTGCAGCTCGGTGAGGGTGCTGTCCTCGTCCAGCTGGGAGAAGATGTTCTCGGTCACGCCTGCCCGGGTCAGGGTGCAGGCCAGCCGGTCGGAGGTGCTGCGGTAGATCTCCAGCGTCTCATCCGGCTGCAGGGTCAGGTCAAAGCCGATGAAGGCCCCGGTCTGCAGATCCACCACCTTGGGGTGTGTCACAGGCATGTCGCACCGCAGGGTGGCCGTGAAGGGCACCGGCAGGCTGCCCTCGTTGCGCAGCACTGCCGCCGTGCCGTCCCGCTTGATGCCGTAGATGTGGCTGTCGTAACACACCGGAAAGCGGAATGCCTTTTCGTACCCGCCCAGCACGCTGCTGACGGCGTTGAGGTCGTACCAGAAGGGCTTTTCGCTGTAGAGCATGAGTGAACAGCGCGGCTGCGGCGTGTAGCTGGAAAAGTAGGGCGTTTTCTGCAGCACAAAGCGGGCGAAATAGTGGTCGCCAAAGTACAGGGTGCCCTTGGTGAAGTAGGGCATTTTTTTGCTAAACGCCCGGGCATTGTCCAGCGCATACGCGCCCCAGAACACCACATCGAGGGTGCGGGACACGCCGGAGACGCTCTGCCCCTCCACGGTTGCCCCGATCTGATTGATGCCCTGCGCGGTCTGCAGGTCCACATCCACCCCGTTCAGCGGGTCGAGAAAGTAGGGGGCATCGTAGTCCCAGCCCAGATGCAGGACGGCACCGGCATCTGTCACGATCTTGAGATGATCCTTAAAAAGCACAGTGTCCTCCTTTCATCGTTTGCGGGCCTTGGCCTTGTCGGCTTCCCAGCGGGCTTCCCGCTGGAGGTCTGCCGCCGTCTGGGCCTTGCTGTAAATGTTCTGAGTGATGTTGGTATCGCCCTCCCGGTGGTAGCTGTTGGCAGCGGACACCACCTGTGCGGTGCCGGAAGCGGCCACGGTGCTGCCCAGACGCATGTTGTCGGAAAGCACCAGCGCTCCCGCCTGCCGGATCATATCGGCAAGGGCAGAGTTCGTCTTTTCCAGCGCCTTGGTGTTGGCGTTGATGGCGTCCTCAAGGCTGCCGGTGCCGGTGGTGATGTCCACGCTGCCCATGCTGCCGGAGCCGGAGGACCCACCGCCAGAGGAACCGCCGCCGGACGAACCTTTCTTACTGAAAGAGCCGCCGATCGAGGCAACGATGCCCGCGATGACGGCAGCAAGGGCTACGCCCGCTGCGATCATCAACAGAGCCTGCGGAGTGCCAAAGCCAGTAGGGAACAGCGCCGCAGCGATGGCATCCAGCATTGCTACGAACGCGCCGCCGATAGACCCGATCAGACTGCCCAAAGACGCAAGGATCTCCGGGAATGCAGAGATCAGGCCGCCTTTCATGCCCTGACTGATGGCAATGGTCGCATTGCTCAGCGGTGTTTTCAGCCCGCCGAAGATCTCTATCAGGGTGGAGCCGAGGCCCTGTGCCTGCTGCCAGACCTCAGAGAAGCCGCCGGTCAGACCGTTCACGATCTGCCCGCCCAGATCAATGGCACCCTGCACCAGCTGATCGCGGGCACCGCCCAGCGCCTTATTGAGCTTATCCACGATGCCGAGGGCGAAGGACTGCACCTGCTGCTTCTGGTCGGCGGTCAGGCCGCTGTAGATGGTGCTTGCGACCCACTTGCCAACAGAGAGCCAGTCCTGACTCTTGACAGCGGTGTACAGGTCATCGAAGGTGCCAAGAATGCCGCTGTCTGCTTCGGTCTGCAGCTCCTTCCACAGGCCGTCGAAGGTGTCCGCAGCGGATTTCTTGGTGGTCTCAGCCACCTGCACGGTGCCGTCTGCGGCGATGGTCTTGACCCGCTCGATGGTCACGAGGGCACCGTCCACCACGTCGTCGTAGACCTCGGTGATGACCTGCTTCTGGGTCTCGGTGCCGTCGGTCAGGGTCTCGGTGACGGTCTGGGTGGTGGTCTTGACCCCGTCTGCCAGCGTCTCAAAGGTGGAAGTGACTGTCTTGGCGGTCTCCCGCACCGTCTCCATGGTCTGCTTGACGGTCTTGGTGCCGTCCGCAGCCACCTCTGTGATGGTCTTAACGTCCTTCAGCACACCGCCCACCATCTGGCGGGAAGTCTCGGTGATGACCTGCTTTTGCTGTGTCTTGCCGTTGGAGAGCGTTTCGGTGATGTTTTCGGTGGTGCGGGTGATCTTGCCGTCGATTTCGGTCGTGGTGTCCGAGATGGACTTGACGACTTCTGCGGCGGCCTGCTTCGTGGCCTTGCTGGCCTTCTTGGCTCCGCTGGTGATGGCCGGGTAGGGGTTCGCGGCTGTCTGGCTCCCGGCACGGCTGCTGCCGTTGCCGGAGCTGCTTGTGCCCTTCGGGACCCATCCGTTGTCATCGTCCCATTCGAGGTCTTTGTGGGAGCTGTCCCACTGTTTCGCGTTCTTGCGCTTGTTGTAGTTGTTGATGGCGTTGTTGTAGGCGGAGTTATAAGCATCTGCTGCCGCACCGACACCGTTTTTCAGGTTTGCCAGTGCAGCCGCCGCGCCTCTGATTTTGGCGACCAGCTCATTGATCCAGTCCACCACCGTGCCGATGGCGTTCTGTGCGATCTTTTTCACAGACGCAAATGCGGAGTTGACGGCATTGCGGAAGGTCTCGCTGGTCTTATAGGCCGTCACGAGACCCGCCGCCAGAGCTGCAAGTAAAGACACCACCAGACCGATGGGGTTTGCGGAGAGGACTGCATTCAAGCCCGCCTGCGCGACTGCAAGACCGGTCGCCCCGGCTTCGGCGGCTTTGTGGGCAGCGGTCATGGCCGTGGTTGCGGCTGTGTGGATCACTTCGGTTGCAGTAGCGGCAGCCACATAGCCCTTGTAGGTCAGGAATGCTGTTCCGGCAGCGGCCACAACAGCCGTTGCAATGCCGATGGTCTCCTTGAGCTGGGCCATCTTCTCGTCGCTGTCGAGGAAGGAGACCACCACCTCGTTCAGCTTGACAACCAAATCACCCAGAGCTGCAAACAGGCCGCTGGTCAGCTCACCGGTCAGGGCGCTGACATTATCCTTCAGGGTGGACATGCGCCCGCTGAAGGTTTGGCTGGCTTCCAGCATACCGTTGTAGAACTGCCCGCCCTGACTGGTGGCGGCTTCCACAGCTGCTTCCAGCTCGCTGAAGCTGACCTTGCCATCCGAAATGCGCTTGTACAGATCGGACATGCTCTCGCCGGTGGCGTCGCAGATCTGGTTCAGCGGGTTGAAGCCCGCATCGATCATCATGTTGACGTTTTCCAGCGTGACCTTCTGCGCCGAGGACATCTTGCCGTAGGCGCGGGTCAGGGTCTGCAGCTTTTCGGCGTTGCCCAGCGAGATATCACCCAGCCGCTGCAGCACGCCGGTGGTGTCGTCTGCCGCAATGCCGAACTGCAAAAGGGTCTGGGTGCCGCCGGTCAGGTCGTCCAGCGTGAAAGGCGTGGATGCCGCCATTTTGCGAATTTCGGAAAGCTTCGTTGCGGCGGCTTCCTCGCTGCCCAGCATGACCTTGAAGTTGGTCAGGTAGCTTTCCATGGTGGCGTTGTAATCCACACCGCTCTTGACCACCTCGGCCAGCTTGGACGATGCCTGTTTTGCAAAGTCCGCGATCATCTGACCGGCGGCTACCGTCCACTTGCTGGTGCTTTTTTCTGCCGGGTCGCTGTTTAGCCTTACTTCGCCGGTGATGCTGAAATCTGCCACTGTGTCCACCTCTCATTCGGAGCGCGGGCACAAGGGCACAGGCTGTTATAACTTGATCTCTACCTCCCGCTTACAGGCGGGATTTTTGCATTTGACCCACACACCGGCAGCTGTGGCGCGCGGCTCTGCCCACACCGGCAGCGCCCGGCCGCAGTAGGGGCAGGGCACCGGGGCGCGGCTAGTGCCGGAACCGCGCAAGGAACGCGGCATCGTGCTCTTCGACCGAAACGACACGGGCGGCACCCCCTCTCAGCTCAGCAGGCAGGGCAAAGCGCTCCTGCAGGTCGGCGTAGTGGTCGCGCATACTGCCCTCGTACTCGGACAGGTCCATGGTGCGCCAGCTCATGATCTTTGCCATGAGGGTCTCCTCCGGCAGGGCGGCGAACAGCGCCCGGAACCGGAACCAGTGCACCTTTTCGCGGGTCAGGTCGATGCCGTAGGCCTGCTGGAACGCCGCCACGATGTACCCCGCATCGCACTGGTAGTCGAAAGCGGGCGGCTTTTCCGGGCCGCTGTCAGGTTCACTTGCAGTGCCTGCTGCGGCCTGCTCACCGGCACGGTAAAAATCCACCATGCAGCCGTAAGCATCGGGGAGCTGTTCCGGCGGCACAGGCTTATAATAGAACCGCTCCATGATCGCAAGGGCTTCTTCCGGGTGTTCGCCGTCCAGCCTGCCGTGGGCGTAGGCGTTGGAGAGCCGCACCATGTGCCGGAAATCCGGGTCGATGCGCCTGCCGTGCCAGCTATCCGGCAGATGTGCCGTCAGCAGATCAGCCATGGCGCTCGGATGCCAGCTGCAGAGCGTACTCTGCCAGCTGCTGCATGGCGTCGGGGTCGTCCCGCAGGGCATTCACAGCCTGCCGCGCGTCGATCAGCTGCTCGGTTTTCTGCTTTGCGGATACCTGCGCATCCACCCTCTCCACCATCTGGGCGGCAGGCGGTGCGGGATAGCTCACGGGCGGCTTGTGCCTGTTCTTTTTGGCCTGTGCCCGGCGCTGCTCCCGGTTCATGGGATGGGCGGCTCTGGCGGTATAGCGCTGCTTCTCGGCGGCAAAGGCATTGCCCAGCTCCTCGATCACGTCATAGATGGGGGCCATGTTGTTTTCATCCAGACCCAGACGGGCGGACGAGCCTGCACCGAGGATCTCGTCGATGCAGTCCATGGCAATGCGTGCCTGTGCACGTGCATGGTCGCCCAGACGAACGCCGCCGCGCCGGAACTGCTCCGACTCCTCGGCGCTCCGGCGCTGCATCCGCTCGTTGGCATCCTCAAAGCGGTCAAGGTCGTTGGCGTTCATCAGGGAAAATTCAAATTCCTGTCCACAAATAACCATGTTCTGGCTCCTTTCAGTTGAGCCGTGCCCCGGTTCTGCCCCGGAGAAAACTAATCACGGCATAAAAGATCCCCGTTCCGGGTATGGAGCGGGGACTGTGTTTGAAAAAATCAGCCCTTGACGGCCTTGGCAGGCTCAGCGGACTGGGTGGCGGGGTTATAGTCAAACTCATCCGGCGTGCCGATGGCCTTCACGTCGCAGGCAAAGGTGGCCTTGGAACCGGCTGCACCGCCTACGTCGCTGGTGACGATGATGGCAGCGCTGCCTTTCTCGCCCTTGCCGGTGCGCAGGCTGAAATAAATGTACGGCACGACGATATCACTGCCGGTGCCGTACACGATCTTGTGGCTCAGCACAAAATCCTGAAAATCATCGCCCACGCAGCGGTCGCCGTTGACGGTAAGGGTGCGCTGGGTGCCGGTCTTTTCGGTGACGTTGCCGGTGCGGATGTACTGGGAATCCTCGGTGGTGGCGTTCAGGGAGCCGGAATGCTCCTTCACATGGTCGGCGCAAACCACCCACTGGCTTTCCTTGGTCTGGGTGCTATCGATCTGGAACGCCAGCACAAAATCGTTCGCCGTCTCAATGCCGGTATACGACGCGCTGGGCGTGATGCCGGACTTGGTAATGGCTTCAGTTACGGTCATATCAAAACTCCTTTCATTTTGGCATGTAGTAGGTCAGGCGCATTTGCAGCTGCATCTTACAGCTGCCCGCGCTGTTTGTGACGATGTAGCCGCTGTTCGTCACGGCAATGCCGGTGGGCATCTTGCCCCCGCCGCAGGCCGAGAGGTCGGGCAGGTTATGGCGGGCATCCTGCTGCATGACCCACTCGGTGAGCTGCTCGAAAAAGCCGCTGTTCTGGATGTTAACGGAATCCATCTCGCTGTACTCACCGCGAGACAGAAAGAGGTAATTCTTCGCCATTTCCCAGCCGGAGATGTACTCGGTGATGATGGGATCACCGGGGCTGTCCTCGATGGAAAAGGCGGTGGATTCTTCTTCCAGTCCGGCAATGCGGAATGCTGCACCGGTGGCTTCCTGCTCGTCGGCGATCAGCGGGCAGGTCTTGAGCCACGCCCGCAGGGCGGCAATGGTGGGCTTTACAGTCTCGCTCATAAGTGACCCATCCCTCCCCAGAATGTGGTGACGGCCTGTGTGGCAATGTAGGCAATGGCTTCACCGTAATCGGCCAAAGCACGCTGTCCCCAGTAAGAGCCGCGCAGCCCATTTTCACCGTGCAGACATTCGCCTTCAGGGTGAAGATAGAACTGCCTGCGTGCATAAGGCGTGTTATAGACCAGCAAGCCTTCGTCAAACTTGCTGGCTTGATTCACGCTGTTTTTCAATATGCCGGTATCGAAGGGCACGTACTGGTCGATGAGAGCGGCGGCTTTCTGCGCGGTGGCGAACTGTGCTTTCTGCAAAGCAGCGGTTTTCTCTGCGCCGAAATTTGCCCGCCAGTCCAGAGACATCTGCACACCGTCTGCCCGGAAGCGATATCCGGTAGGCTGTTCAAAAATGGGCTTGCTCACAGTCTCAGCTCCCTTCCACGTGCCAGTGGGGCAACAGCGGCTCCCGGTCGTCCGAGACAGCCGCTGCCGTACAGCACAGGTGCGTTTTTTCGAGTTTGGCGTACTCGGCTTCGGTCAAGGCAGACACCGCGCCCTGCACCAACTTCCAGCCGCGTTTCAGGGTCCAGTGCTTGGCCTTTTCCGCCGCAGACAGCGCCGCCCACTGGGCGTAGGGCAGATAGCCCGCCGTGCACACGCTGGCCGGGATGCGGATGTGGGTGGTGCGCTCCGGGTCCTTGGCGGTGCCGGAGCCGGAGGTGGAGCGGCATTCCCGCCAGCTGCACCCCGGGAACACCCGGCACACCGGCCTGTCGGTCTCGGTGGCAGTGTCGTGGATGAGGTTCACCACAGTAACGGCTGTCTGCATCACAGAATCCCCCTGTACAGCAGGCCGTGCGGGTCACTGCCCAGCGCGGTGCGGATGATTTCATAGGCTTCCTGCCGGGTGGCCGCGGTCACACTGGCATTGCTGCCAAAGGTGACGCTGTAGCCGTCGTTTGAGACGCTGGCAGCACCCGGCACAGCGCCCACCGCAGATGCAGCGGCCAACAGTCCGATGATCTGCGTGCAGGCATCCGCCAATGCTTCGCGGCAAGGTTCGCACCCGGCGGCGTGGCTCTCCGCCCGACCAAAGGTGGCGGCATCGATCATGCGGGAAGCACGGCTGCACAGCACACCAAAGGCGGCTTCCGGCACCGTGCCGCCCGCCGCCGCATACTGGTCATAGGTGCAGTAGAGCATGGCCTTACGCCTCGATGCGCTTGATGTACAGGGTCTTGGGCTTGGACACCTTGATGCCGTACACCTTGCGCCCCTGCACAGCGGATGCGCCGATGTACTTGCCGGAGCCGCCCAGATCCTGCAGGTGCACCGGGGTCTGCCACTCCATGACGCGGTGGCACCAGTTGGGGTGGCCGCAGATGAACTCGGTGGTGGTTTTCTTGCTGGCCACGCGGGTGGTGTTCTCAAAATCCATGTTGTTGGACTCGTACACCGCAAAGCCCGCGATCTGACCCACTGCGCCGGTCTGCACCAGCTGCTGGGACAGATCGCCCTGCTTGATGAAGCGGTCGTCCTGCATGAGGATCTCCAGATACTCGGGGCTGACGATCATCCAGCGGCCGGCCTGCGGCACGCCGTTGCGGCTCAGGGTGCGCTTTGCAGCCAGAGCCTCCTTGTAGGCGGTGGAAACGGTGCAGGCGGTCTTGGTGGCGCTGATGTTGGCACCCGCTGCGCCCTGCAGCGCCTCGATGGACTTCTTGTCGATGGACAGAGCCATGGAGTAGCCTGCGCTGTCCAGACGCTCGGCGGTGATGTCGTCGGGCACGGAAGCGGCGTCGAAGCCGTCGATGATCTCGTTCACGGCCTCGTCGTTGTCGATATCCAGATCCAGATAGGTGGTGGTGCCTGCATCGGCATCCACGCCGTTTGCCTTGTCGTAGGCCTTGACGGCCACCTCGGTGTCGCGGACAGGAATCTTGACCTTACCGGCCTTGGGACTGCCCTCATAGCGGTTGTTGAAGATGGTATTGTCGCGGGTGACCAGAGTCGCACGCAGCTTTGCATCCACCAGAGCGGAGTAACGCTCCTGACTTGCATGTGCCATAGAAATCTCCTTTCGTTGTTACAGGTTCAGTTCAGGGTTCAGGGATTTGAAAGCGGCTTCCACACCATCGCTCTCGTTGGCGGGAGGGGCACCGTGCTCGGCACCGGTGGAGACCACAGCCACACCGGCTGCGCCGTCCTCGCCGAACGCCCACGGGTTCGCCTTTGCGGCTTCGTCCAGCGCCTTGGCAATGTCGGTGCTGCGGTCGGCAGAGCCCTTCAGGGCGTCCAGATCCAGCAAAGCACGCACTGCCTTGACGCTGCGGCCCTTCCTGCCCATGATGGCGGCATTCAGGGCGTTATCGAAGGCAAAGCCCTCGGCCTGCGCCTTCATGTCGGTCTTCAGCTTGGTGACCTGCTCCTGCAGGCCTGCCACGTCCACGCCGTCAAAGGCTTTCAGGCCGTCCTGTGCGGTCTTGAGCTGGGCGTTTGCGTTGTCCAGCTGGGTCTGCAGGGCCGTGGCGGCAGACTTCTCCCGGTTGATGTCTGCGCCGTTCTCCTGCATGATCCAGTTGAGCTGCTCGTCGGTGATGCCGGGGATCTTGTTCTTCACGTCTTCACGCTTCATGGTGGAAACTCCTTCCGTGTGTGAGACCTCAGTTTTTTACACTGTTCTCTGTCAGTATTCGGTCTTGGGCGGGGTACGCGCCGCCCGCCGCATGGTGCCGCTTGCGGGAGTTGAACCCGCCACCCCCGGATTAAAAGTCCGGTGCTCTGCCAACATGAGCTAAAACGGCATGAAAAAACCACTGTTGTGCCTTTTTGATGGCATACAGTGGTTAAAATGGGGCATTTCCGTGAATGAAAGCTTACTTTTTGGGGTGCGGGTGCGGCGTGTATTTGTCGTCCTGCGCCTGCTGCACGGCGGATGCAATCATGAAGAACAGTCGGGCACCGTTCAGCAGAACGATCTCAAGCAGGGCAAGGATCATCAGAACAATAAGAACAGTAGTAACCATAGTGTACCTCCTGAAAAATTGGCAAAAGAAAACCACCGTCCGGGTGGATGGTGGTTAAGGTTATTCGGTGCCGGGCGGGAGCTTGCCAAGTTCTTTCAAAATACTGTAGCAGTCACGAGCATACATCTGACGGTGTACAGTTCTGTCCCACCCATCGTAAAATGAGTTGCAAATATCATCATATGCCGGGTCTACAGGAGTTTCCAGAAGAACCTGCTGCATTTCCCTGACTTCCTGTTCTGTGTAAGAAGGTTTATTCGTAGAATTTGGCACCATTTTTCTGTAACTCCTTTATGCAGTCCGAAATAACCCCTTCTGCCTTTTCAAGAACCTGTTCATCCGTCAGCGTGGACTTGAGCAATTCATCAATTGTGCAATCCATTTGCCGAATGGCCTGTTTCGCGGAGCTTTCTTGAAAAGTCGAAGTCTTTTCGATTGCGTAAATATGCCCATCATGTCCAAGAGCAGTAAGCAGCTTCAAATTTGCGTTTCGCGTAAATTGCCGCAGATCACCATTTGAAAAGCTACCGCATGCAGGATGGGTATGAATCGCAATATAGGGTACATCCGGGTTTGGTAGCTGAACAGAATGACCATCCGGCAAGCCGATGATATCCTTCGTCAGCGGCTTCATCTTGATGTCGAACACCCTGCCCACTTCAACATTTTCCGGCTGCTTTGAAGCGACCATGAGAAGGCGCTTGTGGGCGTTTTTCAGCTGTTGCTGCCCGGCGGCATCCAGTGTGTCACAGCTGAACGCCTTAACATTTGCGATTGACTGCATTGTAACAGGTTTTGCCTTTGTGTTCAAGCTGCTGTATGTAGAGGATGCCTTCCGTGCCTGTGCGCTTGCCTTACTGCCCTCGCTCCGGCCAAACTTCGGCACGCTGACACGGGCGCTGTCCACACGGCCACCCGTGGCCTGTGCAAACTCTGCAAGGCTCTGGCGGGCCGCTTTCAGGCGCACAGCGCTGTCGGTGGCGTCCAGCCCGGCAGCATCCTCGGCCAGATACCGCTTTTTCCAGCGGCGGACGTTCCGCTCCCGGGCACGCTGCATCTGTGATATCTCGTAGGCGGTGTACTTTTTGCCGTTCCACTCGATGTTCCGGGCGTTCAGCTCCCGCAGCTGCTCCTGCGTCCATTGGGGCGGGTCGCCCAGCTCAGGGAACACCGCGAAAAAGGTGTGGCGGCAGTTCCAGCCGCAAAGGCCTGCGCCGGTGCCGTAGCCGGTTGCGGCTTCAAAATCCGGGTAGTGCCTGCCCTTGTAGTCCACCGCGCCGCCCCGGTGAAAGCGCCGTCCCTGCCACTCTGCATGAGAAGGACGCGCACCGCCGTGGGCTGTCGTCTCCACAAATTCGCAGCCCATTTCGTCCATGCGGGCCACCTGCAGCTTGCCAGTCGTCTGGTTCACACCGGTGAGCACGGCACGGCGGGCGGCCACCTCGATGCTGTCGGTGTGGCCGCTGGGATAGGTGACCATGGGCATCTCGTCCGCAAGGCTGTCCACGGCCTGCTTGACGGCGGTTTTGTAGTCGAAGGCACCGGTGCTCACTTTGAGCCATGCAGCGTCCAGTGTGCGTTCAAAGGCCCCTGTGACGGTGTTTGCCGTGGTGGCGGTCAGGTTCTGCCATGTGCCGCAAGTCTGCCGCGCGCCGGCATCCAGCAGGTTGTTCAGGGCGGCGTTCTCTTCAAAAGGGGGCGGCTCCATGTCGTAGTGGTAATAGATCGCATCCTCCCGCTCCATGGCTTCGGTGGCGGCCTGCAAAAGCAGCTTGCGGATGGCCGTTTCGCTCTTGCCGGTGTACTTCGCCAGCAGCTTCACCACGTCGTTGCGCACCGCTTCGGTCTGCTGGTAGCGCCACAGCTGCCAGTTGGCGGTGGGGGTCACTTTGTCCATCTTGCCGATGCGCCGGGCAACGTCCTGCAGGATCTGCTCTTCGACCTGCTGCCAGAGCTGCACAAAGGCATCCGGCATCCGGTCAAGATAGCTCGGCGGCAGCATCAGGCACCCCCGAAGGTGATCTGCTCTTCGGACTGGCTGTCTGCCTTGGCTTCTGCTGTCCACTGGTGGGCTTCCTCCTCGCTCAGGCTGTACCGGGCGGAGAGGTACCGGCAGCGGGGCACGAGGCCTGCCAGAGCGTCCTCCCGCAGCTGGCTGGTGCGCTCGGCCTCACTGACGATGTAGCTGTCGTCCCAGTTGACCGAGATGCTGGTCTCCGGGTCTACCGGCGCGCCCAGCAGATTCTTCGCCGCCCACAGCATGGCACGCAGGATGCCGATCAGTGCCGTCTCGATGGGGATCTGGTTCTTGTTGGCGTTCTGCACCAGATCCTGACGGCTGCCGGTGTACTCGGTGGCGGTGGTCACGGTGCCCTGATCGAACTTATAGCGGTGGCAGCCCAGTTTGCACTTGAAGCTCATCATGTCCAGCGCGTCCTGCACCGCCTGATGGTTGGAAGCGGTGCGCAGGTCGGGGTTATACTCCCGCCATGCAGCGGGCTGGTCGATGCCGCCTTCCGGCGTGGGCAGCTCGTAGAAGATCTGCCGGTGGACGGCATCCGGAGGCACGGCGTGCTCGGTGCCTTCCTTGTCCACCCACTTGCGGCACAGGGAGCGGTCATAGAAGATTTTCTTGCCGCCGAGGCGGATGTCCTGCCGGTAGTTGTCGAAGGCGTAGTCCACCATCTGTGCCGCGTCCAGCGCCTCGGAGAAGATGCTCATGCCCAGCCCCATGCCGCCGTCGATGTTCTTGGCAGCCGCCGGGCTGAACAGGCTGAACCATGCCGGTGAGCCGCTGACCGTGATGCTCTTTACCGTGCCCGGCGGGGTCTTGTCCTCGGTGATCTTCGCGAATTTCGGCGTGCCGGAGATGTCGTCCGTCACCTCAAACCATTCGTTGGTGATCGTGCGGCTGCCGTTCCTGACCGTGTGGGTCTGCAGGTAGACGGCAGGCTTGCCGCCCATCATGCACTCGGACACAAAGGCCGCTTCGGTCACAACGCTGCGCTCCACGCTGATGGGCAGGATGCAGCAGGCGGGGTCGTAGTCCAGCCGGATGCTCCCCTGCGGCGAAGGCAGAGCGTTGCCGGAGGCATCCACCGTCAGGTTCTCCACGCTCATCACAAAAGCGCCGGTGCCCGACCAGTAGGCCTGCTCAACAAGCCGGTTTGCGTTCTCCCAGAAATGCAGCTGCCGCAAAAGGCCGCCGGTCTGCTGTTCATCGCTGCCCAGCAGATAGGCAGAGGTGGATGCATCGCCGATCTGGAGAGTGGTCTTGTCGTTGAGCAGCAGGTTTGCCCAGTCCTCGCAGACGTGCTTCGGCATCCGCAGGGAAGCTAGACGCCGCGAAATGACGCTGCCGTCCGGTGCGTCCTCTTTCTGGTCGTGGATGTCGGGCACGTCGCCCTTCCACCACTGCCGCCAGACTTCGATGTTGCCGTAGTAGTCCGCATCGAGGTGAAGATGCTTTGTTTTGTTCAGGTATTCAATAAAAGCGGCAACGTTCATCTTGCAGTCAGTCTCCTGTAATCGCGTTCAATGGTGTACTCGAAGGCATCGAGGGTGTCAATGTCGGTGGTGCCGTCGTCCAGACGTTCATCCACGCCGGGGTGCTTCTGGCTCCACAGGGCGCTGGCAAGGGAGTCCCGCAGGGTGGCGGCTTCCGGCATATACCAAAAGCGCCCGCCACCCATGAGAATGGATGTCAGGCGGATGCGGTCGATGATCTGGATCTTGGCGGAGTTGTTGACCCGGTCGGCCAGCCAGCTCAGGCGGGAGGCACGCAGCCGGGTGCGGATGTGGTTGATCAGCGTCTGTTCGGCGCTGTCGCAGAAAATATAGTGGATCTCGCCATACCGTGTGAACACGGCGGTGCAGAAATCGATGAGCTGCGCGGCGAGGTAGTCAGCGTCCTGATCCTTCGGGTCGATGCGGGCGGATGCCAGCCCCACGACCCCCGCATAATACGGCAGGATGCCGGCAGCAACAAAAGCGTGCCGGGAGCCGTTGCCGCCGAAGTCCACCCCGATGTGGATGTGCCACGGGCGGCAGGGCTTGTCCGCAGGCCAGAGGAAACGCCCATCCCCGGCGGCAATGCTGTCTGCAAAAGGGCGGTAGATGATGCCGCCCGCTGCAGCCCACTGGCCGAGGATGAAGCGGTTATAGTAGACCGTGCCTGCGTACTCCTTTTTCAGCTGTGCCACGAACTCCGGCGGCAGAGTGGGGTTGTCGTCGATGGTGTAGGCCTGACAGTAGATGTCCGCGTCGCTGTCCAGAAACTGCTTGAACCAGTGCTGGGGGTTATCCGGGTTGCAGGTGCCGTCAAAATGGCTGTGCGGACAGGACAGACGGCTTTTCAGCATCTGAAATACACCTTCGTCCCATGTGGTGATCTCGTCCCCATAGGCGTACTCGAAGGCTGCACCCTGAATGCGGGCAATGTGCTTTTTGTTGTCGGCACCCAGCACGTACACCTTGCGGCCGAACAGCTGCACGATGTTGCCGGACGCCGAGGTGCGCACCACGCCCACAAGCTCCGGACCCCAGAGGGCCCGCATGGGCTCCAGCACGTTGCGTTCCAGTGTGCCGAGGGTGTTGCCCAGCATGACGCAAAGGCCCTCGTCCCGGGCCGCGCAGATGCGCTTGGGGATGGTAACAGCGCAGTCCAGATAGGTCTTGCCGGAGCGGGTGGCCCCAGTCTTGACGTTCCAGCGGTGGGAGCAATTGCGAAGGAACTCCTGCTGAAACTCAGTCAATGGCACTGTCCACACCTCCCAGCAGCTTGCGGGCAGCTTCCAGTGCATCCGCTGCAGGGTCCTCCTGCACGGTCTCCTCGCCCAGCATCTTCAGCAGCACCCCGGCGGCACGGGCATCACCGCGCTTGGCGGCTTCAGTAATGCCCATGACCACCGACATCTGATTGTCGATGTCCTCATTGTCCACCTCATCCCGCAGCAGGGCATTCACCCGGCGGCGGTCGGTCTCCGGCAGGCTGAGATAGTAGTCTGCCGCTTCTTTCATGCTGCGCTTGCGGCGGCGGGCCGCACCGGAAGCAATGCCGCCCTTCTGGGCGATCTGTCTCTGTTCGCTCTCCGTTCGTTCGTTGAACGGGATGAGATTTTCTTCGTTGGCCACGTCACCACCTCTCTTGCCGTAAAATCAAAAAGCCGCCCGGAAGATCCGAACGGCAGGATATAACAAAGAAACCCGGCTGGTACATTCAGGCTGTTGGTCGGTAAAGGTGATCCTCTGTGTCAGCCGGGCAGCACAAAGCCCGCAGGGATGAAGGGAGTAAGTCTTTCCTGCGGGCTCTGGCATTTTAAATTTTAGCAGGGGTTGACAGTATTATCAAGTCCGGTTCGCTCCGGTTCAGTCCGGACTTTTGATATCCAGTCTTTTTATGGCCGCGCTGTGGCGCTGGAACATCTGGCTGCGGGAACTGCGGATGTTGATCGCGATGTCCGGCCAGTCCTCCAGCAGGATGTACCGCCGGAACAGGATCATGAAATCCACCTCATCGTCCAGCTGGCTGAACACCTCCATGATCTCGGCCCGGATGGCGTCGCACACGGCAGACTGCGCCTCAGCGGCCCGGCGGGCCTCGTCGATGCGTTCCACACTGCGGGGCAGAGCCTGTCCGTCGCCGCTGCCGCCCGGCACAGGGGAAAAGCGCTGGGTGGTGTGGGTGGCATCGGTCTGCAGCGTGGCCAGCTCGTCCAGTTTGAGCAGCTCGAACCGCTTGGCCGTCCGGTACCGCCAGAGCCATGCCTTTTTCTCTTCGTAGGTCATTTACAGTTCCTCCACCCGGACGAACACGCCGCAGGGGTCCGACCAGAATTTTTCTACGATCTCGCTGCACACCTGCGCGTCATCGGCCCAGAAGTGCAGGCGGGTCATTTCGTCCTTGAGGGCCTTTTCCAGATTATCGGTGTCCGGCTTTGTGGTGCGCCAGCTGCCGCTTTTGCGGCCCTCGGCAGGGAAGCACCATTTGACCAGCAGCCGCACCGGACGGCCTGCGGGGATGGGCTTTTCTGGCGCGTGGGGCGCAAGATGGGCGTGGAGCTTGGCACGGGTCTGTTTCAGTTCCGGGCTGTCGTGGAGCACCGCGTGCGGCTGCCCGCCCTTCATGTAGGCGTGCAGCTGCTTTGCGTTGTGGGTGGTGGTGGGCGGCTGCATGGGGATAAAGAATTGCATGTACATGGGGTTCACCTCGTTTTTTCTTTTTTTCAGGTTTTAGCGCCAACGTGATGGGGAGGGTTCCCCGAATGGATGGGGGCTGTGTACGCCCCATCCTTCGGGATACCCCATCACAATTGCAGTTGCAGTTTTAGCTATTATATATAGGCTATTTTGCACTGCAAAATCTGCAGTCATAGCGGCTATAACTGCAAAATTGCAGTTTTTCCTGTCGTGCAAAATAGCGGCTATTTCTGCATTTTTACAACAAGCTGTAATTGAAGCTATTACAAAATGTTTAACCTGCGCTGCCGGGTTCCTTGCGTCCCACTTTCTCGCCATCGATCCAGAACCGTCCATCGTCCTTCAAACGGGTCTTGATGGTGCGGGGCTTCAGGTCCATGTACTCGGCCAGCGCATAGACGGTAACTTCGCCGTCCATCATGCAGGCTTCAAAGGCGGTGTCCAGCTCGGCCTTTTTGTCCTTGGTCACTTTGACTTTATCGCCCCAGCGCTTGGATGCACCGCGGCTGCCCAGCGTTTTGAAATCGCTGTCCGGCTGCAGGTCCTCCAGCAGGCCGCTGTCCGGTTTGTGCACGGGGTAGTCGAACCAGAGGTTCACCGGGTCGAAGCGGGCGAATTCGCGCAGGGTGCCCTCGATGCGCCATGCGGTCATACTGTCGGCCTTTTTCTCAGCAGCCGCGACCTCGGCATCGATGGCCCGCAGATCTGCAAGACCCAGTTTTTCCTTTGCGATGGTCAGCATCCGGTGGCGGCTGAGAGCATCATCCAAGCCG
>ERZ1034691.640-NODE-640-length-25762-cov-67.584666_pt1 | contig 25762 bp, 21 predicted proteins | sample MGYA00520638_ERZ1034691 | MGnify/ENA primary metagenome ERZ1034691 (study PRJEB33766, sample SAMN09781763) | gut metagenome | biome: gut microbiome | host: Homo sapiens | place: Madagascar | study: EMG produced TPA metagenomics assembly of the PRJNA485056 data...
GATCCAGCGCCATTTCCACCATGCCCACAGCGCCGTCCACGATCATCTTGCGGGCGTCAATGATAGCACTGGCCTGCTGGCGCTGCAGCATGACCGCTGCGATCTCCGGTGCATAGGCCAGATAGGTGATGCGGGCCTCCACCACCTCGATGCCTGCCTCGGCCACGTTCTTCTGGATCTCGTCCCGGATGCGGGCAGCCACTACCTCAGAGGAGCCGCGCAGGCTGCCCTCGTCGGCCACGCCGTCGCCGGTGGTGTCCACGTTGGGAGAAACATCATAGGGGTACACCCGTACCACGTTGCGCAGGGCGCTGTCGCACTGCAGGGAGAGGTATTCCTTATAGTTATCCACGTTGAACACAGCCTTGGCGGTATCGGTCACGCGCCAGATGACTGCAATGCCGATCTCCACCGGGTTGCCCAGACAATCGTTGATCTTCTGGCGGGAGTTATTCAGGGTCATCATCTTGAGCGAGATCTTTTTGCTCATGGACTCGACGCTCATTTGAGCATTCTGGCCGTTATTGCCAAACAGCGCAGCCACGCTGTTTTCCTTGCTGTTCACGTCTCCGCTCTGGCTCAGGCGGGTACCGGCGGCGGGGTTGACGGCGGTGCAGAAGGGGTTCACCCAGTAAAAGCCCTGTCCCTTCAGGGTGCCGATGTAATCACCAAACAGGGTGAGCACCAGCGCCTCCTGCGGCTTTAACACCTTAAGGCCGCAGAACAGGAAAATGCCTGCGATCCAATACGCAATGGACAAAATCAGCAGCGGCACGCCCAGAAGCATCCGGTCTGCATTCAGCAGGGTGACGCTGTAAATGAACAGGGCGATGGCCACCGCATAGCCCAGCAGGGTGAGCAGCAGCATAGCCATGCCGTTTTTGCGGGTATTCAAAATTTTCTCTTCCATAACAAGTCCCTCCTTATCAGGGTCGGAAGTGTTTCTTTTTGATATCAAAATCATATCACTTTTCAGAAGAGCTGTCAAGTATTTTCAACAAAAAACCCCGCCTGCCCGGGTAAAGCGGGCAAAGCGGGGTCAAATGTTATAGGAGCACCGCGCACCGGGCAAGCAGGGTTCAGGCGTCTGCCTGCGCTTCTCCCCCGATCAGCACCACGGCAACATCATTGACGTTGGTACCGGTAGCACCGGTGATGATAAGCCCCTCCACCGCCTGCAAGGCGTGGTAGGCATCGTTGTTTTGCAGGGTGTCGAACACGTTCCAGCCCTTTGCCGTCAGTGCGGCGGCGGTGTCGCCGTCCGCATAGCCACCAGCGGCATCGGTGGGGCCGTCGGTGCCGTCACTGCCCACGGAGAACACCGCGGCGTTCTGTCCCGCCAGTGCCGGGGCTGCGGCCAGCGCCAGCTCCTGATTGCGTCCGCCCAGCCCTTTGCCGGTCAGGTGCACCACCGTTTCGCCACCTGCGATAAAGGCCAGCTTTTTTCCTTGTTCCGCATGGGTGCAGGCGATGGCACCCAGAAAGCTGCCTGCCTCCCGCGCCTCGCAGCAGAGCCGGTCGGTGAGGAGCAGCGGTGCATAGCCCAGCTCCCGGCAGGCTTTAGCGGCAGCGGTGCACAGCTCTCGGACGCTGCCGGTGATCTGCGTGGTCACGTTGTCAAGGGCTTTCGGCGTTTCCTGCGCCAGCAGCGCCTTCGCCTGTTCCGACAGGTTCAGGTGGTATTTCTCCGCAATGGTAAGCGCTTGTGCACAGGTGGAGGAATCCGGCACCGCCGGACCGCTGGCGATCATATCCAGCGGGTCGCCCAGAATATCGCTGAGCACGATGCTGAACACCCTTGCAGGCACGCAGTGCTGTGCGAACCGACCGCCCTTGACAGCGGACAACCGCTTGCGGATGGTATTCATCTCCACGATATCGGCTCCGCTGGCAAGGAGCTGATTGGTGATGTCCTGCAATTCCCCGCCGGGGACAAGCGGCTTTTCAAACAGGGCGCTGCCGCCGCCGGAAAGCAGAAACAGCACCGTGTCCTCTGCGGTCAGCCCCTGCACCAGTGCCAAAGCTTTTTCGGTGGCTGCAAAGCTGTTGTCATCCGGCACGGGATGACCCGCCTCATAACAGCTTATGCCGGGGATTCTGCCTTTTACATGGCCGTACTTGGTTACCACCACGCCGCCGTCCACGCGCCCCAGTGCCTGCACGGCGGCGCGTGCCATCTGCCATGCGGCCTTGCCCGCCGCCACCAGCAGCACCCTGCCGCCCCTCGGCTGAAAGTTTTCCAGCGCGCGGCACACGGCTTTATCCGGCAGCACCGCCTGAATGCTGGAACAGATGATCTCATCCGCATCCCGCCGCAATGTGGTATTCATATTGTATTCCTCCAAAGCGCAACCCCAAAGTTATGCTTCAAACATTTTCCAGCTGACACAGCCGTCCAGCCAGAATTTTCCGTTTCCAGAGGTCATGTGCACCTTATTCTGTGCATCCAGATCGTTAAAGTGCCACCACTCCGAGGCCAGCGGTGTCATGCCTGCATTGGTACAGTACTCCTGCAGCCGCCGCGCACCGTCTGTCATGGATGCCGCTGCAGTGGCCCGCTTCCATGCGGTGGCCGAATTAGAAGTTACCGGGCCAGTAAAGCAGGCCGCCGCACTGCTCAGCTCGTGCATGGCAGAGGGCATGGCGTATTCCTCACCGGTCACCTGTACAAAGGGACACCCCGCCATGCTGTGCTCTGTCTGCTCCGTGATGCGCAGCAGGGTCGTGTCCATTGCCACACCGCGCTGATGGTTGGAAAGAGACGTTGCAATAAACCAGCCGATATTCCACGCGCCCTTGTTCAGCGCCGTCATCAGTTCCTTGTCCATCCTTGCCTTGGCGTACACTGCATCCTTTACCAGCATCTGCACCTCATAGGGCCGGAATGTCTCTATAATCTTCAGGCAATCGCCCGCCTTCAAAGCGTTTTTCTGCGCTGCACCAACCTTTTTTGCCATAGCGTAATTGATAGGCATTAGATACTCATCCCGCCCAAGGCGCTGGTTGTAGAACAGGCCGTCATACAGTTTCTGTCCCGTAATGCCTTCTATATCCTTTCCGCAGGTTTTAAAGATCGATGCCTTGGCATTGGGGTTTTCGTATACGATGGAAGGCAGAACATCGGGCAGATTGATCATACACAGTTCATTTTCCAACCAGCCCACGGTGCCGTCCAGCAGGCAGACCTGCCAATATGCGCCAGACTCCTGCCGGATATAAAACATATCTCCCGCTGCCAGTCTGCGCAGTACCGTACTGGTCCCATCCGGTCTCTCGTACAGCAGCATCACAGCCGCCCCTGCAAAGCCCGTTGAACCTTCCAACGGCAGTTCAAAGTTCTGGGGAACGCGGATGCCATCCCGCAGAACCGCATTGTCGTCCAGTGCTGCATTCCACATCGGTCCGGTTTCAGAGACCGGATCACTGACTTCCTGCTGCTGCCAGCTGACAGCCCGCTCTTCCACTGTGGGGTTCTGGCAGCCCGTCAGAAGCCATGCGCATGCCATGGCCGAAAGGCACAGAAAATCACGTCTTGTTGTTTTCATGTATTTTCCGTCCCTTCTTCCTGTTGTTCCTGTGCCGGAGTTTCCGGCGCTGTCGGTGCCTTCGATGCGGTCTCCTGCTCTGCCGCCGATCCCTCCGGCGACTGCGTCGGCTGTTGTGCCGCCGGGGCAGTCTGCCCCGCTTCCGTTGTTTCGGTCTGTGTCGGCTGCGCTTCCAGCAGTTCTTCCTCCGGCGGTTCGCCCTCGGCATCCTCTGCAAGATCGTCCTCCGGTGCCTGATTTCCAACCGGCTGAACACTGCCGCTGCCGTTCAGGTTGCTGCTAAGTGCGCCCTCCCCGAATGTGCCCGACTGACTGACGCCGTTGATAAAATAGTAGCTTTTTTCATGGGAATGATCCCATCCCTGCTTCAGTTCACCATTTGTCCCAAAAGCATAGGGCTGGCCGTCGATCACACACCACCCGGTCATCTGATTTCCGCTGCCGTCCAAATAGCGCGTGCCCGCATCCGTTTCAACCCAGCCGGCTTGACTGACACCGTCCACAAAGAAATAATCCTTTCCATCGATCTCTGTCCAGCCCTGTGCCGGTGCGCCGCTGTTGTCGTAGTATTTCAGGACGCCGTCCGTTTTTTTCCAACCGTTCAGTCGGTTTTTGACCCGTCCATCGCTATCCAGCTCCCAGACCTTTCCGTCCTCCTGATAAGTACCGGTGCGCGGATGTCCGGTTTCGTCAAAGCAGTACTGCACTCCGTCCAGCATGATCCAGCCGGTGTACAACTGGCCGGTCTCCGGTTGGAAATAGTAGTATTTTCCGTCTATCTTCGCTTCGCCCTGGGTGAGCTCTCCATCTGCGTTGGCATAGCCGACATAGCCGTTCTCTTCGATCCAGCCGATCTTCAAAAAGTTGTTGCTACCAAAATAGTAGAGCTTATAGTTGATCTCATACAGCCCCTGCGCACGGGTGCCGGTAGTCGGCGAGATATAGTAGCGATGCAGTCCTTCGCCGTGCCACCCTGTAGTCTTACTCTGGATCGCTTTGTAAATTCCAAAAGCGACCCCTGTGAGCAGACACAGGCACACCAGTACTACACCAACGGCTTTCAGCGGCGTTGCCGCCCCTCTTCTGCGCGTATTCTGCGTCACGCTAAACCGATATCGTTTGATCTTCTGGCGTTTCATTCTCATCTTCCCATATAAAGATTCAGCCCCCGGTGGAATGCCAGAGGCCGAATTTCATGTTTAATAGGCGTCCTGTACCGTCTCTTTCCCGTTTTCACGGTAGGTCGTCACAGTAAAGCCGTTGTAATACAGCAGGCCATCCTCGCCATCACCGATGCAGCTGGAAGCATACTCCGAACTGTTCGGCTTGCCAATAGCGGCATACAGCTTGGAAACGTCTTTGCCCACATACTTCAGGGCAGTTTCCAGACTGGCAGTTTCTGCCGGAGCAGTCTCTGTAACGGACTTGCTTTCCACAGGCTCCGTCTTTTCTTCTTTGGAGGAAGCAGCCGTCTCCTGCTTTGCAGGCTTAGATTTTGCCGCAGTCTCGGCCTTGGATTCCGCCTTCGACTCTGCCTTGGATTCCGCCTTGGATTCCGCCTTGGATTCGGCCGGTTTCTCCGATGCCGCCTCGCTTACCGCAGAAGAAGCTTCAGAAACTGCCTCCGAGACAGCCTCGCTTTCCGGCACAGCCTCCGACGAAGCAGCCTCCAATGCCACAACGGAAACCGATTCGGATTCCACAGCCGAGGAAGCGGTCGTTTCTGCTTTTGCCCCACATCCCGATGCCAGAAGCATCGCACCGCAAAGCACTACACCCATCATCTTATAGTTTACATTCATTTTTTGTTCCTTCTTTCTATTCTTTCAGTCAGTCGGCCAGGGCGCAAAAGACCCATTCACCATCCGACAGAAATGCTGCTTTTAGTTGCTGCTCCCGCACATTCTGCGGAAGATACGCCGTAAACGGCTGTGTTCCCTCTCCGCAGGGGGAAGCTTCGTAGGTTCCGGTCTCTGCCAGAATGTAGATCGGAGAGTCGTCATCCACACGCTGCCCGCTCAGATCACCTGTCAGGCAGAACGTCCCCTCCATTCGGCTGTCCTTCCGTTGTGCCTTCGCACTTGTACCGGTATCTGCTGCCGGGACTGCCGTGCGTTCCGGAGCAGGCATTTCCGGGGCGCGTTCCAGCAGCCAGTTCAGGTTGCGTTCCACCAGTTCCACCAGCAGCACATCGGGCTGCTCTTCTGTAACAGCCGTCAAAAGGTAGGGCATATTCCGGGAGAAACAGGCGTTGCCGTAGCTCTGTGCCAGAAAAGGATGCAGATTGATGCCAAAGGAATCGCGGTATACAAAAATGCTTTCGTCTGCCGCCGAATTTTCCGTGTGGATCGTGATATCATCTGCCGAGTGGAATTTTTCGTCATACTGATAGGTAAAGTCGTATGCCGTATCCTGTTCCGTCTCGTTTCCGGCAGGGTACACCATCTCATACAAATCACCGGTATGCGGGGATGTTTTTCCATTGATGCGGGAATCAAACTCCGTTTCAGAGCCTTTCAGTTCTTTCAGCAAAGTCTGTGCTGCCAGCTGTGCGCCCCGCATATTCCAGTGGCTGTCCCGACGGTAATACAGCTGCTCTTCGTGGTCAGACAGTGTTTTGAACAGATCCACATACCGGACGTTCTGCTGTTCCATCTGCTGCTGAAGCAGTTGGGCGTTCCGTACGGAGGCTGCCGTATACCGTGCCGGCATCTGACCACCATACAGGGAATTTTTATTGGGTGCGATGGTAAAGCAGAACCCCATGCCGTTCTCTTCGCAGTATTCCTGCATCAGACCCAGTACATGAGCGGCCGCATAACTCTGACGGGCTGTAAAGAGTTCTGCGCCGGTATAGTCCGCAAGGGTGCTTTTATAGAACAGCCAATCGTCTTTTCCCAACAGCACACTGCTGCTGTCCAGCGTTTTGAGCACGGTTCCGGTAAGCTGATCGTTCAAGGTGATCATCTCATGACGGAGCCCGAAATGATCCGCAAAATAATCCGAAAACTCATTCAGGATACCGGTATTGAAGCTGCCATCCTCTTTCCGTAATTCAGGAAAGGATGCAAGCTGCTCATTGCCCACCGCTTTTTCCGTCTGCCAAGGCATCACAGCCACAGGCAAAATGCAAATTGTGGCAATGACCCCCACAAACAGGATATATCCTAATTTTTTCACTTGCATTTTTCCACCTCAGAACTGGAAATAGATAAAAGGCACATAGGATGCAGCCGACAGATGCAGGATATCCACCAGCAAAAGCGCCAGCACCCCTGCATAACTCAGTGCCTGAAGGCATGCATACACGCTTCCGGTCTGCTGCTCTGCTTTACGGCAGACCAGCGGCAAAACCGGCGTACTGCCCACAAGGCCAACCGCCAGTACAAACAGGGTCAGCGGGGTCAGACACTGCGCCAGCAGCAGCCCTGTCTGCGCAGAGGCAGAGACCCCGGAAAACATGGCTCCTATCATTGATAAGGCCTGCCCCATGTTGTCTGCACGGAAGATCACAAAGCCAACCAGCACCACAAGCAGGGTGTACAAATGTTTCAGCGCCGCACACGCAGGGTTCTGCCCGCCTTTGCCATTTTTTTCCAGCTCGAACAGCTTTTTAACGGCATCCTCTGCCACGATAAAGAAGCCATGCCACAGGCCCCAGACGATAAAGGTCCAGTTTGCACCATGCCACAGTCCCGTGCAGAAAAACACGATCAGCTTGTTCCAGTAAGTCTTTGCCTTGCCCTTCCGGTTGCCGCCCAATGGGATATACAGGTATTCCCGGAACCAGGTGGAAAGGGAGATATGCCATCTGCGCCAGAATTCCTGAATACTGGCCGAGATGTACGGATAATTGAAGTTTTCCTTGAAGTGGAACCCAAAGCACAAGCCCAGACCGATGGCCATATCGCTGTACCCGCTGAAGTCGAAATAGATCTGCATCAGATAGCACACCGCGGCCAGCCAAGCCGTCCGGCTGTCCAGCACAGAGCGGTCGGCGTTGTAGATCAGCGCTACAACATTGCCGCAGATATCAGCGATCAGCAGCTTCTTGCTCAGGCCCACAATAAACCGGCGCAGGCCTTTTGCCAGCTGCTCCAGCGTATTTCGGCGGCTATGGATCTCATCTGCCACGTCCTCATAGCGGATGATCGGTCCTGCCACCAACTGTGGAAACAGAGCAATGTACAGCAGTACATCCCGGAAATGGGTGCTCTTCAGGCGTTCATTCCGGTATACGTCGATCACATAACTCAGCCCTTGAAAGGTGAAGAACGAGATACCCACCGGCAGAACGATGGAAGGCACCGGGATCGTCACGCCCGGCAGCCGGTCTACCGTCTGTACCAGAAAAGTCAGATACTTGAAAATACCCAAGATTCCCAGATTAACGGCCACAGCGGCATAGAGCACGCTCTTTCGCCCGGAGACGAACAGACCGGCCAGATAATTGCAGAACACAGAGAACAGCAGCAGAAGAACATACCACAGCCCGCTGAAGGCATAGAACAGCAGACTGGCTGCGACGAGCCAGAGATTTTTTGCTTCCCGCCCGGGCAAAAGATAATAGCATCCCAGCACGATGGGCAAAAACAGAAACAAGAAAATTACGGAACTAAAAACCATTTTTCGGCTACCTCAGCAATCACGGAAACTGGTAGCTGAACACCGTTTTATTCAGCGGCATTTTATACATATTATATTCTGCATGGCCGTATCTGCCGGCACGATAGCCCCACTCCAGTTCCACATCATAGATATAGGGGACTCCGTTCTCGCAGATCATGACCCATGCATGGTCCGAGTCCTTGCGGCCCACACCGCCAGACACTACATAGGCATCGTAGCCCAGCCGCCGGGCCATATAAAGGAACTGACCTGCAAAGCAGTAGCAGTTGCCCTTTTTGTGTTCAAACATGAACAAAGCGCTCTCTTCTGCCCAAGCCGTTGTGCCTCTTGCCTGATGCGGACGGGCAAGGTATGCGCCGTGATCCCGGACATACAAATAGGCAGCGCGCAGCTTTTGCGCCTTCGTCATGCCAGAGTTTGTGCACGCAGCCAGCGCCTGATCCACATAACTGTCCAGCGTTGCATTGCCAGAGGTATAGCGGCCATTCGCATCAAAAGTAAGGTATCCTACCGCGCTGTTCGTCAGGAACGAGCCATCCTCTTTGACATAGTACATTCCTCCGTCGATCTCGTGCAGACCCTCGGCGTACCGATCGATGGCATAGCCATTCTTCGAAACATGATACAGCTTGCCGTCAATCGTCACAAAGCCAGCGGGATAGAGATCAAAGGAACCGCCGGTCACCGACACATGGCACAGCACGCCGTCTACCACCACAAACCCGGCGGAATAAGGATCGATCGCGCTGCCTTCTGCCGACACATGGTACACAGCGTCTCCGATTTGCACAAAACCGGGCTGATAGACATCCAGCTGGCCATCTGTATAGTGGTATAGCCTGCCATCCTGTATTTTAAAACCGTTTTTCCGGAACAGACTTTCCTGCCCGGCGGATTCGTTTTTCTCTGTGTCGCCCGCCAGCAATTCCAATAATGTCTTGATACAGTTTTCCTCTTCCTGTGCCGGTGCGTCAACTGGCTGCACCGCGTATGCAATCGGCACCAGAAGCATGGCCGATATTGCAAGAATAACAGCCGTTACACTAAGTTTTTTCAGCATTTTTTCATACCCCTTAATCGATTGATTTTTATTGATACTCGTTCCAGATCTGTTCCTTCAGCTTTTTTCCTGCCCGCGCAGGACCCATGCTGAAACGACTGCCGCAACAGCCGAAACGATCATGCCAACGATTCCAACCACAAAAAAGATCTGTCCGGTAGACACAGGTATTCCCTCCTTATTTGAGCCATCCGCTGGTGCGGAGCTGGTCGATCAGGTTTTTCAGAACTGCCCTCTGTTCCGTTTGCCTGTGCCTGTCGGTATTTTTCCACTGCAGAAGCATAGTATTTTTCTGCATTTTCTTTGTCAGATGCTGCCTGCTGCATCATAAGATCCGCAAGCATCTCCTTTTGAAGCACAGCCTGACCTTCCGGAAGGTTCTGGCATCCCTGTTTCAGAATGCGCACAGCCTTTTTCATATCGTCCAGATTCAGCGCTGCATTTGCGGCTGACAGGTAAGCATGGCTCAGGAGCTGCGGATCCTCCACCTCATTGAACACTTTTGTGTAAAGCGCAAGTGCCTGATCATAGTTCTTTTGCAAGGACAGGATTTCTGCCGCAACCAGATCACAGTCACCGGAGGAAGCGCCTTTTTTCTGCAATGTATCCAGCTCCTGTTGTGCCTCTTCCAGCTTTCCATCATTGGCAAGTGCAATAGCAAGGCTCCGATAGCTTTCAGTACCTGCTCCCTGTAACCGGACGGCCGCCTGCAGTTCCAGCACCGCATTGGCGTAATCCTTCAGTTCAATGTAGCAATTGCCCTTGATGAAATGGAGCTTTTCCACCGATACGGAATCCATACATTTTCGCTCACACGATTTCCCCCAATTTCCGATCGTATTCTTCCGGTGCCGCTTCTCCCGAAAGCCTTGCCCACACCTCGATTCATTCCTTTGAATCGGATCGCAGGTTTTCCCGGTCATCCCACCGCAGCCGCACAGCCCATGGCCACCGTGCTGCTGCCTGCACCGCCCGCACCGCCAAGGAACAGGCAGACACAAACAATCATATTACCATCCTCACTGTTTTGTTCAATACCACATCATAATACTTAAAGATCGAGCAGATCGTAGCGTACCCCACTTTACAACCACTATTCTTTTTTAGATTTTACAGCTAATTCCGCAATCGGTCAATGAAAAACACTCCAAAATCCAATTTTTTTTTTGGGGAAAAATTGTTTGACGCAATCGACAGTATTGCCAAAAACATGACAATTTGATTGTATGCTCCGTCAAACAGGCCCATTAAACAAAAGGAATTGTATCGCCGATGCAGGCGTTGGGCGTGGATATCCAGACCATCCAGAGCATCGTAGGCCACGCCGACACTGAGATGACTGAGCATGATCTCCATATTCAGGAATCCATTCGGCAGAGTGCGATCCAGTTGTTCAGTGAGGCATTTTCGGCCTGAAAATTGGACGGAAATGCACGAATTATCGCGAGCCAGCTTTTCAAATCGTTGGCATCAACGCTGGCTCGCATATCGCAGCAGATGATGTTGCGTCCAAAAAAAGCCCACTTGCCCCTGCGATTGACCAGATAAACTCTTTGGCATTGTGGTCAAAATTGTGGTCAAAACCAAATGAGGTCAGCCCACAAACAAAAAAATCCAACGATTTCTAACGTGAAATCGTTGGATTTGTGGTCCGAGTGGCGAGAATCGAACTCACGGCCTCTTGAACCCCATTCAAGCGCGCTACCAAAACTGCGCTACACCCGGATATCTGTTTGCGTTTGTCGCTCACAGCTTGATTAGTATACCCGACTTTGCCCGTTTTGTCAAGCGCTTTTTCCAAATTTCTGATGCAGTTTTTACATTTTACTGTCCCGGCTTTTGCCCGCCAAAAGGATGCGCGAAAGAGCGTTATTTTCAAAAATCGCGATACGCATCTTCCTCATCTTCCTCATGGATAGGGGTGGTGTCGTCCGGCGGTGCGCTAAACTCCACCGTGGCAAAGGCCAGCGCGAATACGCTGTCTGCCCCAGCGTGAAGCAGTGCCTGCGCGCAGGCGGCAGCCGTTGTGCCGGTGGTGATGACGTCATCCACCAGCAGGATGCGCTTACCCTCCAGCTGCTGCGGCTGTGCCGCTCGGAAAGCACCTGCAACGTTTGCGATGCGCTGTTCCAGCGGCAGACCGGCCTGATGCCGTTTTGCCCGGGTGCGTTCCAGTGCCTGCGGTGCCAGCGGCACCTCCATAGCCTTGGCCAGCGGCAGCGCCATCAGTTCCGGCACATTGTAGCCGCGCCTTTTACCGGAGGCCGGCACCGGTACGATCAGGTCGTACCCGATGGCCGCCCACGGCACCGGCTGCGGGAACAGCTCGCCGTACTGCACGGTCAGTTCACCGCCAAAGGCCAGCTGTACCAGACGGTTGCCCATCTCCACAGCCCGCCACGGCTTGCCCTGATACTTCGCGTTCAGGATGCCGCGCCGCACACAGCCGCTGTAACGGTAGGGTGCAGCCGCACCGGCCAGATTGCTGATATAGTGCTGCGCCGGGTCTAGCCGGATGCCCGGCTTGCGGCGCAGCGCTTCCAGCTGCTCTGCACAGTCCGGGCAATCTCGCACATCTCCCAGCACCCGGCCGCAGAAAGAGCACTCGCGCGGGTAAAGCAGCTGCCGTACCGCCCGCAGCGCCATGCGCCGGGGGTCATAGTAGTCCATCAGTCCTTTTTGACTGCCACGATCACCCGCACACGCTTGCCTGCTGCGCAGCCAAAGTTATCGTACCAGCCGGTCAGGTAGTAGCCCTCGGAGTTCACCTCAGAGAGCTTGGTGGCGTAATACTGCCCCTTGTACCATAGGTACACCTGCATATCGTCAGCCGTCTCGTAGCGGGTGCCGTTGCTCATCACCGAGGCTGCACCCACCTGATCGATCTTCATGGGCATCAGCTGGATCATGGCCTTTACCGTGCCGTTCACGTTCTGCCGCACTGCCAGACCGCCCGCCAGCACCGGATACTTGATGGAGGTGGAAAAGCTGGCCTGACTGCCGTTGACGTAGCAGATGTAGGTAGCGCCGCCGCCCACAAAGTTGAGGATAGTACTCATAGGCTGGCCGGTAATGTTGGCCAGCTGCTTGAGGCCGATACTCAGCAACGAGCCGGAGCTGCTGGTGATGCGGTTCCAGACCGTGCTCAGCAGCGAGCCGTCGATCACGCCCCACAGGATCTCGCTGGTGGTGGGCACCAGCACACTGCGCAGATCATCCACCACCGTGGTGGTGTTGGTGGTGCCGCCGGCAGAGCCGGAACCGGAAGAGCTGTCCCCGGTAGAGCCGCTGCCGGAGCCGGAAGAACTGTCCCCGGAAGAGCTATCCCCCGAGCCGGAGGAGCCGCTGCCGGTCAGGGTGCCCAGAATGGAACTGGCGTTGAAGGCCAGATTCTTCACATCGTCCAGCACGCCGTATTTCCACAGATCACCGGTGACATCGTTCAGGATCAGGCGGTCGATTTGTCCCTGCTCATTCATCGTATAGTAACGCACGGCCAGTGCGTTCAGCTTTGTCCCCGCTATTCGGCTGGGACGAACCGTCCCAGCCAACCCCTCCGATGTCGTTTCCAAGATTTGTACGTCATCGGCCAGAGCATAGTCCCCCAGCGCGGTGGCGGTGTCGTTGATGGTGCCGCTGACCGATTTGGACTCGACGGCGGTCACCTGTTCCCCTTCGGGGGTCACGCTGATCTCCACCAGCCAGCCGGTGGGGTAGTTCAGGCTTTTGTCGATATTTACGGTGCGGAGGATGCCGTCGGTGCACATCACCGAGATCTTTTGCAGCACGTCTGCGCCGTTATCCTCCACAAGGCTACGGGTAGCGGTCTGCACCACGCCGTAGAATACGCTGTCGGCTTCCTCGCCGGTGATCACATCGGCTACCTCGTTGTCCATGCCCAGCAGCAGGGTGACCACTTCGCCCACGCCGCCGCCGTTCAGGGAGGAGATCTTGGATGCCACGGCAGAGCTGCCCAGCGTGTAATTGCTGCCCGCCACGGTCAGCGCGGTAGGCGCGCTGGCGCTGGGCGATACTGCCGTGATGCGGCCTGCGGCGCGGCGGGTGTAGATCCACACCGTCTGCAGGCTTTCGCTGTAATAGTACACGTCGTACTTGTTCAGCTCTGCCGAGGCAGAGGCCTTATCGTTGCGGTAGACGCTCACCGGCGTAAAGGGCAGCTGGGTACCCTCTGCGGCCACAAAGGGACCCTTGCGGCTCTTGAGCAGCACCGAAGAGGTATCCACCTGACCGTTGGACACCGTAAAGCCCAGCGAACTGCCGTAGGCGCTGCCGCTGGCGGTGTTGGCGCGCAGGGCGTTGTACAGCAGCAGGGTGCTCTGCTCGTAGGTCATGGCCTGTCCCTGCGTGCAGGTCAGCTGATCCCGCAGACCGATCTGCTGCGCCTTGTTCAGCTGTGCCTGCGGGAAGGAGCCGGTCAGGTCGGTGGTCTTATAGCTCAGCAGCTTCAGCACCGCCGCACAGGCCTCTTCCAGCGTGACGGTGTTGTCCGGGCGGAAGGAGCCATCGGTATAGCCATTCATCCAGCCCTGCTGCACCGCAATGCGGATGTAGGGTGCCCACTGGGAGCTGCCGGGCACATCCCGGTACAAAGTGCCCACCGTGCCCTGTGCGCCTACGCTCTCCCGGTAAGTGGAAAAGGACACCAGCATTTTGGCAAAGGCGCCGCGGGTAATGTTGGCACCCAGTTCCTGACCGGTGGGCACAGCGCCCAGAGTAATAGCCGTCTGCAGGGCCGTGTTGTTGATGCTGGCCGCCGAGACCGGCAGCACCAGCGCCGACACCGCAATGCTGACCGCCAGCAGAAATGCGAGAATCCGTTTTTTCATTGGTCGTACCTCTTATTCTTTGTTTATCACGCCACCGCGATCAATCGTAGCGCAATGCTTCAATGGGGTTCAGCCGGGCTGCGCGCCGCGCCGGCAGGTAGCCGAACAGCACGCCGATGCCCACCGAGATGCCAAAGGCCACCACAATGGAGTTGAAGGAGGGGCTTACCGTAACGGTGGTATCGGTCATGAACATGGGCAGCACCTTGTTGGCCGCCATGGACACCACATAGCCCAGCGCAATGCCTAAAACGCCGCCCAGCGCGGAGGTGGTGGCTGCTTCCACCACAAACTGCGCCAGAATGGTGCGCTCCTTTGCGCCCAGCGCCTTGCGGATGCCGATCTCGCGGGTGCGCTCGGTCACAGACACCAGCATGATGTTCATAATGCCGATGCCGCCCACCAGCAGCGAGATGCTGGCAATACCGGTAAGTATCACGATGACCATGTTGATCATCTTGTTCATTTCCTCCAGCCACTCGCTGGCACTGTACACATAGTAGCCGTTTTCGGTCTTGAGGATCGACATCAATTCCTCTTCCATGGTGGCCTTGGCCTCGTTGGCAAGGCTTTCGTCGGCCATCATGGCGGTGTAGCAGTCCACCATGCTTTGGCTGGAGAGCCGCATCACGGTGGTGTAGGGCAGGTAAACGCAGTCGTCATCGCTGCCCTGCTGCATAGTGGGGTCGCTGACTTTGGCAGACAGCACACCTACGACGCGGAACTTGTTGGCACCGATCTTGAGCGTCTGCCCCACACCGTTGCCGCCAAAGGCTACGCGGTTGAGGTAATCGCCGATGACGCAGACCTGCTTGTTGTCCTGCATATCCATGTACTGCAGGCCGCGCCCCTGAACGATCTGGTAATTCTTCATTTCGGTAAAGTTTTCGTCCACACCGCTCATCTTGGACCAGCGGTAGCTGGTGGTACCGATCTTCAGCGTACCGCTGGCTTTGCCGCTGAAGTTGACCTGCGGCGACACCGCCTTGATCAGGTCGGAATGCCGCTGGCAGATGTCGTACATCTCCTCCACCGACACGGAGCGGGAGCCGTAGCCCCACACCTGAATGCTGAGGGTGTTAGTGCCCAGTGCGGAAAAGCTGTCCCGCATGCTCTTGGTCATGCCATTGCCCAGACCCACGATGACGATGACCGCCATCACGCCGATGATGATACCCAGCATGGTCAGAAAGGTGCGCAGCTTGTTGCTCCACACGTTCTGGATAGCCTGCCGGAAGGTTTCAAAGATCATGCCTGTTCCTCCTTTTCCGGCGTTTCGGGCAGCAGGGTGGGCTGCACCATGGCCTCCGGTGCGTGGGAGTCGCCGTCATACACCACCTGACCGTCCTCCAGCCGGATGATGCGGTCGGCCTGCACGGCAATGGAATTGTCGTGGGTGATTAGCACTACGGTGTGTCCCTGCTTGTGCAGCTGCTGCAAAAGCCCCAGCACCTCGCGGCCGGTATGGGAGTCCAGTGCGCCGGTGGGCTCGTCCGCCAGAATGACCGGCGGGTTGCGCACCAGTGCCCGCGCAATGGACACGCGCTGCTGCTGACCGCCGGAAAGCTGGTTGGGGCGGTTTTTCAGCTTGTCGCCAAGCCCCACCTGCTCCAGCACCTCCCGGGCGCGGATGTGGCGCTCGGTGCGGGAGATGCCCGCATACACCAGCGGCACCTCCACGTTTTCCATCAGGTTCAGCCTGGGCAGCAGATTGTATTGCTGGAAGATAAAGCCCAGCATTTCGTTGCGGACAGCGGCCAGCTCGTTGCGGTTCATCTTGCCCACATCCCGGCCGTTGAGCCGGTAGGTGCCGTGGGTGGGCACATCCAGACAGCCGATGATGTTCATGCAGGTGGATTTGCCCGAGCCGGACTGGCCCACGATGGCCACGAACTCGCCTTTTTCGATTTTCATGGTGATGTGGTCGGCAGCTTTTACCGTGGTATCGCCCATCTGGTAGTACTTGCACACCGCATCAAACTCGATCAGAGCGCTCATTCATCCCTCCTGCGTCAATTCACCACGACTGCGCCGGCCTCGGCGGGGTCGATGCCCTCTGCGGGCTCTTCAGCGTCCGCTGCGGGGGCTTCACCGTTTTCCGTCTCCTCCGGCAGCGTCTCCTCGCCGCCCTCGGCAAGGTCTGCATTGTTTCCGGTATCCTCGAGCTCTCCGCCGCCCATATCACCATAGCCACCGTCGTCATAGTAGCTGTCGCTGCTCACGGAGCTGGGGTCGTAGGCAATGGTATCACTCTCGGACAGGCCGCTGGTCACCTGCGTATAGTTGTCGTCACTGACACCGGTCTTGACCTGGACATACACATAGCCCTCTGGTGCGCTCATGGAAGTATCAGCGTTCACGGCGCTGGGCGAATCCTGCCGCACCAGCACATAATTGCCCCGCACGATGGCGGCGTTAGGCACCGTGAGCGCATTTTTAGCCTGTGCCACCACGATCTCGGCGTTGGCGTTCATGCCCGGGCGCAGACCGGTGGTCTCGTCGATGCGCACGGTCACCGGGTAGGTGGTGGTGCCGCCGCTGGTGTCGCCCTTCATGGACACACGGGTAACCACGCCCTCGTAGGTCTTATCCTTCACGGCGTCTGCAGTAACCTGTACGGACTGTCCCACCTTCAGGCTGCTGACCTGCAGCTCGTCCACGTTGATGGTCATTTCCAGATAGCTCAGGTCGTAGATGGTGCACAGGTCACTGCCGGTGCTCAGGGCATCGCCCACCTTGGCATTTTTCTCGATGATGGTGCCGCTGATGGGCGAGGTGATGGTGTATCTATCCATAGTGTCCTGCATATTCTGCATGGACAGCTCCGCGCCGCGCAGGGTCTCGGAGGCAGCCTGGATGGACTCGGTCAGTTCCTCACCGCTGAGGGTCAGGATGATATCGTCCTTGTTCACGCTGCCGCCCTCCCGCACATTGATGGCGGTGACAGTACCGGAAGTCAGCGCAGTCAGGGTACGCTCGGCCTGATACTGGAAGTTGGCTGCTGCAATGGAGCTCACCCCGTTGATGACAGCCGTTGCAGCCTGTGCCGTGGTCAGACCGCCCGCATTGGACACCGAGATGGTCACGGTGCGGGTAAGCAGGTTGCCGGTGCTCAGAGCATCGGTGCCGGTCACGGCGGTAATGGTGCCGGGCAGCACCTCAAAGGTACCGTCCAGCGTCACCTGGGCGGTCTGCCCTACCGAGAAGTTAGCAGCATCCGCAGCCGGGAACTCCAGCACCAGATTCATCTTGGAGCTGTCCCGCACCACGGCCACTTCCTGACCGCTCTTTACCTCATCGCCCTTGTTCACCTTCAGGCTGCTGACGACGCCCGCCACCTCGGCACGCACATACTGACGGTCGGCGGTCTTATCGTAGCTGCGCTGCGCCTGCTGCAGGGTGATGGCAGCCTGTTCCACCTTGGTGGTGGCATCGGAGGAATCCACCGTGTACAGCACAGTGCCCTCCTCCACGATATCGCCCTCCTCAAAGCCGCCGGTCAGCACCTTGCCGGACACCAGCGATTTGACGCTGTAAGTATTGGCAGGCTTCAGCGTACCGGTGCCGCTGAGCGTGTTGGAGACATCCCGGGTCTCCGGCACCGCTTCTGTATAGGAAGTATCCACGTTGGCGGGCTTTGCACCCTTGGGCTTCAGCAGCCACCAGCCGCCTGCCAGCACCACGATGGCCACCGGCACCAGCCACTTCCAGTTCTTTCTGGCAAAGGCTGCTGCACCGCCTTTTTTCGGTGCAACAGCTGCGTCCTGCTGCGGGTCGGCGGGCTGTTTAGACTTGTTCCAGATCATTCTTGCCGTTCCTCCTAGGTTCTTTTATGACAAGGTGCTTTTTGCAAAAGCACCCGTCAGAAGCTCTTATTTGTAGTGTATCGCATTTTGCCCAGATAAACAAGCGTCCATTTTTCGTTTCACGGCATTTCCACAAAGTTTCAGACTTTTTTTACAAAGAATGGCTTTCTTTGTGCGCCGCTGAGCAGCTGCATATCCTTATATAATACGATTCAAACTGCCTCTTCCCTGCTCTCCTTCTTGTGAAAAAGGGATTCTGAAAAGCCCGCAGGCTTTTCAGAATCCCAGACAAAAAATCAAATTCCTTAAAATATGGCCAAAGCGCACGCGGCGGCCATTTGGAATCGTTTTCCCTCAAAAAGAAAATCAGCCGGACCCGAAGGCCCGGCTGATTTATTCTTTTTTACCCTGCGCCTGCAGTGGGCTCTACCACCACATACACCCCTGCGGGCACACAGGCGGCCCATGCGCCGTCCTTGTCCAGCCAGCCGAATTGCTCACAGACATGGTCCGGGCACTGGCTATCAAAAAACGCGATGGCACCATCCTTCACCTGCAGGTGCACGATGTAGTCCCCTACCTCGTACAGGTAATCGTGATCCTGCGCAAGGGGCAAAGTCTCGGTAACGCCGTCACCGAAATCCACAACGGCCTGTAAGCCGCTGCCCTTGGCGGGGTGCTGTGTCCGCACCGCAAGAAAAATACCTGCGGCCAGTGCCAGCACCACCAGTACAAAGATCACATTTTTCTTCCACGCGCTGCCCTTGGGGGCGGCGGTATCAGAGTTTTTTTGCTTTATGCTCATGCAGCGTACTTGCTGGCAGCTGCACCGGCAATGCGGCCAAAGACGGTAAAGTCGGCCACAGCGTTGCCGCCCAGACGGTTTGCACCGTGCACACCGCCGGTCACCTCACCTGCTGCGAACAGGCCGGGGATCACAGAGCCGTCAGCCTTCAGCACCTCGGTGTTGGTGTTGATCTTCAGGCCGCCCATGGTGTGGTGCACACCTGCGGTGACCTTGATAGCGTAGTAGGGAGCGGTATCCAGAGCCTTTGCAAAGCTGGTGCGGCCAAAGTCGGGGTCGTTCTTGGCGGCAACGTAGCCGTTCCAGGTCTTCATGGTCTCGGCAAAAGCAGCTTCGTCCACGCCCATGGCCTTTGCCAGTTCCTCGTAGGTCTGGCCGGTCACGGTGTAGCCCTTCTTGATGTAGCCCTGAATGACGCTGGAGGCATCGGCCATAGCCTGATCCACCACCAGCCAGCTGTAGCTTCCGGTCTGAGCGATCTCGGCAGCGGAAACCACGTCACGGGTGCCCACTTCATCGATGAAGCGCTTGCCCTCGGCGTTGATCAGCACAGCGCCGTCGCCGCGCAGACCCTCGGTGATCAGGGCAGCGGTGTTAGCCTCCACGGTGGGGTGGATCTGAATCTGATCCATGTCCACAGTGTCAGCGCCCACAGCGGTAGCCATCTCAATGCCCTGGCCCTGTGCGCCTGCGGCGTTGGTGGTCATAAAGCCCTTCAGCTCGGGCTTGTACTTGGTGACCATGTCCAGATTTGCGCCGAAGCCGCCGGTGGTCAGCACCACAGCCTTGGCATTCACGGTGATGGTCTCGCCGGTGGAGCCGGTAGCCTTCACGCCCACAACGGCACCGTTTGCATCGGTCAGCAGCTCGGTAGCGGTGGTGTTCAGCAGGGTCTGCACGCCGGCCTTGTCGCAGTTCTCCTGCAGCAGGGGGATCATGTAGGAGCCCACAGAAACGGTCTTGCCCTCATCATTCACGGGGCGATGGATTCGCTTGACGGATGCGCCGCCGAAGCTGGAAACGCTGTGCAGAGTGATGCCGTGCTCGTCCAGCCAGTCGATAGCGTCAGCGCTGTTAGAGCACAGGGTCTCCACCAGTGCGGGATCGTTGATGCCCTTGCCGCCGATCATGGTGTCCAGCTCCATCAGCTCCACAGAGTCGAAGTAGCCCTTGGGGTCTGCCTGATAAGCTGCCCACTGCTCAGAAACGGTCTTTGCCAGAGCGGTGATGGTAGCGTTGTCGGCATACTTTTCAGCAGCGGTCTTCAGGGTCTTTTCCACGCCTGCGGACTCGCCGAACTCATTCTCGTCCTGATACACGGTCTTGCCGGCGTTCATGCCGCCGGTAGCGCGCACGGAGTTGCCGCCCACCATGGGCTGGCTTTCCAGAATGACCACGCTCTTGCCCTCGGCAGCAGCAGTGATGGCAGCAGTCATACCTGCGCCGCCTGCACCCACGATGGCAATGTCTGCGTCAATGGTGGAGTCCTCAGCCTTGGTCGTATCAGCATTGACCTCGGTCTTGTAGTCATCAGCGTTCAGACCGGCTGCGGCCAGAGCGGCAGCGGCAGCCTCCTTGATGGCGTCAGAGGTGATGGTTGCGGTGGCCACACCGTCCACGGCAATGCTGCCGCTCTCGGCAATCTCGCCGGGCAGCTGTTCCAGAGCCATGGTGCCGATGCCGGGGGTCTCGTCCTTACCCTCAGCGGTACAGCCGGTGATCTTGCCGTCGGTCAAAGTCAGAGTGACGGTAACATCGCCGCCCATACCCTTGGCAGTGCCGGTGAACTCGCCGGACACGCCTGCGGTGGAGGAGGCAGGCTTGCTGCCGCAGCCGTAGCCCAACAGGCTGACGCTTACAACAGCCGCCATGGCCAGCGCAGCCACGCTCTTGCGGATCTGATTCTTTTTCATTGTTTCTTCCTTCTCATGTTTGGGTTGCTTGTGTTCGGATATCTATCAGCAAAAAAGGGGAAGCTGCTCATTCGGAAAGCAGCTCCCCCTCGCTGAAACTTAGGAAAGACTTAGGCGTTAGCCTGAGCTGCAGCAACAGCGCAAGCGACGGTTGCACCGACCATGGGGTTGTTGCCCATGCCGATCAGACCCATCATCTCAACGTGTGCGGGCACAGAAGAAGAGCCAGCGAACTGAGCATCGCCGTGCACGCGGCCCAGAGAGTCGGTCAGGCCGTAGCTTGCGGGGCCTGCAGCCACGTTATCGGGGTGCAGGGTACGGCCGGTGCCGCCGCCGGAAGCAACGGAGAAGTACTTCTTGCCGTTCTCGACAGCCCACTTCTTGTAGGTGCCGGCAACCAGATGCTGGAAGCGGACGGGGTTGGTGGAGTTGCCGGTGATGGAGCACTGAACGTCCTCCTTCTTCATGATGGCAACGCCTTCCATAACGTCGTTAGCGCCGTAGCACTTGACAGCGGCACGCTCACCCTCGGAGAAGGGGATCTCCTTGACGACGGTCAGGGTCTGGGTGGGGATATCGTACTCGGTCTGCACATAGGTGAAGCCGTTGATACGGGAAATGATGTAAGCTGCGTCCTTGCCCAGGCCGTTCAGGATGACGCGCAGGGGGGTCTTGCGGACCTTGTTTGCGGTGCGGGCGATGCCGATCGCACCCTCAGCAGCAGCAAAGGACTCGTGGCCTGCCAGGAAAGCGAAGCAGGTGGTGTCCTCGCTCAGCAGACGAGCGCCCAGGTTGCCGTGGCCCAGACCGACCTGACGCTGCTCAGCAACGGAGCCGGGGATGGTGAAAGCTTCCAGACCCTCACCGATAGCAGCTGCGCACTCGGCAGCGTCGGTCAGGCCGCGCTTCACAGCGATAGCGGTGCCCAGAGTGTAAGCCCAGACAGCGTTATCAAAGCAGATGGGCTGCACGCCGCGGACGATCTTGTCGCAGTCGATGCCCTTAGCGAGGAGCATCTCGTTGCAAGCGTCCAGAGACTCCAGACCGTTAGCCTTCAGGCATGCCTCGATTTTAGGCATACGGCGATCCATAGATTCAAAAGTTGCCATTGAGTTGTTCCTCCTCTCTTATTCCTCACGCGGGTCGATATACTTCACAGCGCCCTGCTCCTTGCTGAAGCGGCCGTAAGTACCCACGTTCTTCTCGTAAGCCTCGTTGGGGGTCTTGCCGTGACGGATATCCTCCATCATCTTGCCCAGCTTGACGAACTGATAGCCGATGACCTCATCGTTAGCGTCCACTGCCAGCTTGTTGATGTAGCCCTCGGTCAGCTCCAGATAGCGCACGCCCTTCTCCTTGGTGGAGAAGATGGTGCCGGTCATGGAGCGCAGACCCTTGCCCAGGTCATCCAGACCTGCGCCGATGGGCAGACCGTCCTCAGAGAAAGCGGTCTGGCTGCGGCCGTAGACGATCTGCAGGAACAGCTCGCGCATAGCCACGTTGATGGCGTCGCACACCAGGTCGGTGTTCAGAGCTTCCAGAATGGTCTTGCCGGGCAGGATCTCGCCTGCCATAGCAGCAGAGTGGGTCATGCCGGAGCAGCCGATGGTCTCCACCAGAGCCTCTTCGATGACACCGTTCTTGATGTTCAGGGACAGCTTGCAGGTACCCTGCTGAGGTGCACACCAGCCCACACCGTGGGTGTAGCCGCTGATGTCCTTGATCTCATAGGCCTTGACCCATGCGCCCTCTTCGGGGATGGGAGCCGGACCATGCTTAGGACCTTTGGTGATCGGGCACATATTCTGTACTTGCTGCGAATAGGTCATAATCATACTCTCCTTTTGACAAATGTCGCTTTGGCAGCATAAAACCGCCGCCGCGCCCTGCCGGCACAGCTGCTGCTCTCTGCTGCTTGCATCCGAACCGGGTGCGCTGCTCTCTTTCAGCGCCTGCACCGGTACTACCACGCATGATTTTATTATAGAGAAAACGGACGAATTTTGCAAGTCATTTCCTGTAAAAAGTGCAGCCGGGTTTTACGGTCATACAGAGCTAACTGGCATTTCCACCGCTTTACACAAATCAGTCGTCAAGTTTTTGTCAATTCTGCCGTAAGCACCGGCAAACTTTTTTGCACCCTTTTCTTTTTGCGCGTTTCAGCGCGGGTCTTTCTGCACCGGATGCAGCGCCCAGATGGCTGCAAAACCCGCCGCCGCACCGGCCATAGCAAGCAGGTGCCGCCCGTTTTCCAGCGCCAGCAGGTTGGCCGCAAAAGGGAACGTAAGACTGCCCACGCTCTGCCCCAGCGCCAGAAAGCCGTAGTTCACCCCCGCGTGGGGCAGGCCGAACAGGTCGGTGGAAAGGGCGGGCAGCACCGCCGCCAGCGCTGAGTAGCAGAAGGTGAGCCCGGCGTAGCACACCACCACCCACCAGCCCCGCGCCGCCCAGAACGCCGCCGACAGCGCAAGCGAGGCCGCAAACAGCCCAAGGTCGGTGGCGCGGCGGCCGATGTGGTCGCTGAGCATGGGCATCAGCATCCGCCCTGCGGCGCTGCCCACGCTGCCCAGTACGATGCTCCACAGCGCAGCGGTCTCGTCCAGTCCGCGCTCCATGCCCAGCTTTAAGATGATGGGGCTGAACAACAGCACCGCCGGGGTGGAAAAGCACACCGCGCCCGCACACAGCCAGTACTGCTTTGTGCGCAGCATCTGCCCCGGGGAGAGGTCGAGGGTGTTTTTGCCGCTTGGCTGCTGCTTTTTCTGCGGTGGGTCGCTGAGCACCGCGCTGCCCGCAAGGCACACCGGCAAAGTGAGCGCACCCAGCGCCCAGAAGGCTCCCCGGATCCCCTGCACCGGGCCAAAGCCCCGCAGCGCCGCCCGAACGAACAGGGTAAGGAACGCGCCGGAAAGCCCCACTGCCCCGCCGATGACCCCGGTCGCCAGCCCCTTGCGCCCCGCGTACCACTTTTGGGCGCAGGACTGGATAGAGGGGTACAAAAAGGCTGTGCCCAGCCCCGCCGGGATGCTGAAGGCCAGAAAGAACCCCCACCCTGCCCAGCCCGGCAGAAAGGCTGCTGCAAAAAAGCCGCCGCAGAGCAGAGCTGTGCCCCACAATGCTGCGCAGCGCGGGCCCTTTTTATCCTGCAAAAAACCGCCCAGCACACACCCCACCCCAAAGGAGGCAATAAGCAGGGCAAAAGCGTAACCCGCCCCCTGCTCCGAAAGGCCGTATTCCTCCATGACCGGCTGCTGAAAAACGCCCCACGCCGCCGGTAAGCCGGTAAGCACCTGAATGGCTGCCCCCGCAGCCAGAATGGTCCACGGGTGTTTTGCTGCAAACTGCTGTTTCATACCTTCACCTCAAAGATTTGTGCAATTTGCGATAGTGTGCCCATTTGGATTGACAATCCGGCATTATCCTTTATAATGGTAAAGTACTGAGTTAAAAACGCTCCCGCCCCTTTTCAGGCATCGAGGGCGGGTACAATTTACAGATAGAGAGGAATTACTGTTATGAAAACACAGGCTTTGAAGGGTATGCGGGACCTGCTGCCCGCTGAGCAGACCCTGCGCGACTACATTCAGGGCAAGATTCTGGAGACCTACCGCTCTGCCGGTTTTGAGCGCATCTCCACCCCCATGCTGGAGGATATGGAAAATCTGGACAAATCCGACGGCGGCGACAACCTGAACCTGATCTTCAAGGTGCTCAAGCGCGGCGATAAGCTGACCGCTGCCCTGAACACCGGCGACCCCAAGCAGCTGTCCGACATGGGTCTGCGCTACGACCTCACCCTGCCGCTGAGCCGCTACTACGCAGCCAACAAGGACAAGCTGCCCAACCCCTTCAAGGTCATCCAGACCGACCGGGTGTTCCGCGCCGAGCGCCCCCAGAAGGGCCGTCTGCGGGAGTTCGTGCAGTGCGACATCGACATTCTGGGTGACGCCTCCCCCAACGCCGAGGTGGAGTTGATCGATGTGACCACCCGCGCACTGCTGAACATCGGCTTTACCGGCTTTACCGTCAACATCAACGACCGCCGCATCCTGCGCGGGATGCTGGAGAGCATGGGCTTTGCCGCCGACACGCTGGATTCCGTTTGCATCACCTTTGACAAGATGGACAAGATCGGTGCTGAGGGCGTGAAGGCCGAGCTGATCGAGAAGCAGCTGCCGGAAGCTGCCATCCACGCACTGGCAGACTTTATTGCCGCCGGGAACGTGACGCTGGACGCCGTAGCTGCCCGCTGCGCCGACCCCGCCATTGCCGACGACCTGAAGTATGTGCTGGCTACCGCCAACACGCTGGCTGCCGGACGCTATCAGGTGGCTTACTGCCCCAGTCTGGTGCGCGGTCAGGGCTACTACACCGGCATGGTGTTCGAGGTGACCTGCCCGCAGTTCAGCGGTGCTGTGGCCGGCGGCGGACGCTACGACAACATGGTGGGCAAGTTCCTTGGCGTGCAGGTGCCCGCCGTGGGCTTCTCCATCGGCTTCGAGCGGGTGTGCGGCATTCTGCTGGAGCAGGGCTACCAGATCCCCGGCGCAAAGCAGAAGATCGCCCTGCTGTACGGCAAGGACACCGACTTCCCTGCTGTGCTGCGCAAGGCCGCTGCGCTGCGCGAGCAGTACAACGTCACCGTGCTGCCGCAGGGCAAAAAGCTGGGCAAGCAGCTGGGTCAGCTGGAAGCCGCAGGCTTTGCGGGTGCCGCCTTTATGGACAAGGACGAGGTCAAGATCTTCGCCCAGCAGTAAACCGCCCGCCTGACAATTATAATTTTGTGGCTCAGAAACATCTGCGGACGTTTCTGAGCCACTTTTTTCAGCCGTCATGATATAAGAAAAGCAGCCCCGCCGGAACACTCCGGCGAGGCTGCTTTTTTTGCGTAATAGCGTATTTTTTAGAACTCGATCTTGCTCTCGATGTAGCTCTTCAGCTCGCTGATGGGCATACGCACCTGCTCCATGGTGTCGCGGTCACGGACGGTGACGCAGTTGTCAGCAGCAATGCCCTTGGCCTCGTCGCCCACGGTGTCAAAGTCCACAGTGATGCAGAACGGGGTGCCGATCTCGTCCTCGCGGCGGTAGCGCTTACCGATAGAACCGGTATCGTCGTAGTCCACCATGAAGTACTTGCTCAGCTCGTTGCGGATCT
>ERZ1034691.641-NODE-641-length-25738-cov-17.000039_pt1 | contig 25738 bp, 17 predicted proteins | sample MGYA00520638_ERZ1034691 | MGnify/ENA primary metagenome ERZ1034691 (study PRJEB33766, sample SAMN09781763) | gut metagenome | biome: gut microbiome | host: Homo sapiens | place: Madagascar | study: EMG produced TPA metagenomics assembly of the PRJNA485056 data...
AGTGTATATTCAAAATATTGCAGTTTCATAACTTATGAGATAATGAATGTAAAATGGACGAATATTGTTTTCGTTTTGCGTTATGGAGATGAAACTCTCCATTTGTGGAAGCCTCTGCTGAACACAAATGATCAGAGAGGTTCATCGCAATGTTTAACGCAACGAAACACAATATTCGTCCATTTCACATTCATGTTTTCGTAACCATGTCAGACTGCAATATTTTGTTCATAACCGAAATTATAAAATTCAATCTAACAATCCGTAACACCACCTACAGGCGGCAGTTCATAAGTGAAACTCCGCTTACTCCTGATAAATCTTAATGATATCCTTCACCACAGCGATCAGTTTTTCATAACTCATCGAAGAAGTATCCAGACAAAAATCATAATTTCTTGCATCATTCCATGCATGACCAGTATAGTATTTGTAATAATCTGCGCGGTATTTATCAATCTTTGCGATCTTCTTCTCCGCCTCCTTTGCAGAGATGCCATTCTGGTCAACGACACGCCTGATACAGTCCTCCAATGGTGCGTAGAAAAATAAACGGATCACATCCGGATTGTCTTTTAAAACATAATCTGCACAGCGGCCAATGATAATGCACGACTCCTGTGCTGCAAGATCTTTGATGACCTTTGCCTGATAATTGAAAAGATTGTCATCTGATACAAAATCACTGCTTTCCGGTGGAAGTACTCCACCTTTATATGGATTCTTTTTTAAGATATTGAACAGGAGTGGTGACTTTTTCATTTTCTCATCCACTTCGCCAAACAATGCCTCATTGATTCCGCTCTCGTCAGATGCCATTCTTAAGATTTCCCTGCTATAACAGTTAATGCCAAGGTCTTTCGCCAGCAAATTGCCAAGTGTCTTACCACCACTGCCGTAGCTTCTCGCAATTGTAATTACAGTTTTTTTCATATCCTGCCCAGCCTTTCTGCAATTCTTTCCTTCAGTATACACCTCTCTGTCCAAAAGTGTATCTCTTATCCACATTTACATAGTCCGTTATTCGCCAAGATATGCCTTTTTAATGGAATCATTGTTCATCATTTCCTTTGCATCTCCGGACAGCACAATATTGCCGGTCTCTAATACATAGGCACGGTCTGCGATTGCAAGTGCTTTTTTTGCATTCTGCTCTACAAGCAGTACCGTTGTTCCACCCGCAGAAATATCCCGGATAATATGGAAAATCTCTTCTACAAGAATCGGAGAAAGTCCCATGGACGGCTCATCCATTAAAATGATCTTCGGTTTTGACATCAGCGCACGTCCCATGGCAAGCATCTGCTGCTCACCACCGCTCAATGTTCCGGCAAGCTGGTTTTTACGCTCTTCCAGACGTGGGAAACTCTTGTATACACGGGCTAAAGTCTCCTCGATCTCTTTTTTATCTTTTCTGGTGTATGCACCTAATTTCAGATTTTCATAAACGGATAATTCCGCAAACACACGTCTTCCTTCCGGCACGTGTGCCATTCCCATGGATACGATCCTGTGTCCCGGGATTTTGCTGATATCCTTGCCCTCAAAAATAATCTCTCCGGCTTTCGGCTGAAGCATTCCGGTGATGGTCTGTAACGTTGTGGTCTTTCCAGCTCCGTTGGCACCGATCAATGCAATGACTTCGCCCTCATTTACTTCAAAGGAAATACCTTTAATGGCCTGGATCACACCATAGTATACTTCCAGATTTTTTACCTCAAGCATTGCCATAATAACTTCCTCCTATTCACCCAGATATGCCTTGATAACCTGTGGATCATTTAATACATCACTGGTTTTACCCTGTGCTAACACCTGTCCGAAGTTTAAAACGGTAAGTTCCTCGCAGATTCCAGAAACAAGCTTCATATCATGTTCGATCAAAAGAACGGTCATGTCGAACTCATCCCTTACAAAATGAATGGTTTCCATTAACTCTTTTGTCTCATTTGGGTTCATACCTGCTGCCGGTTCGTCAAGCAATAACAACTTCGGGTTTGTTGCCAGTGCACGGGCGATCTCCAGTTTTCTCTGTTTACCATAAGGAAGATTGGATGCAAGGAAATCAGCCTCATGATCCAGATCAAACACTTTCAGAAGTTCCATTGCCTTTTCATTCATCTCTGCTTCCACTTTGTGGTATTTTGGCAGACGCAGGATTCCTGTCAATGTAGAATAAGGCATTTGATTATGTAAACCTATTTTGACATTATCCAGAACAGACTGTTCTTTGAAAAGCCGGATATTCTGGAACGTTCTGGCAATTCCCTCTTTATTGATCTCCACCGTCTTTTTGCCAGTAATGTCTTTTCCGTCCAATGTGATGGTTCCATCGGTTGGTGTATACACACCTGTCAGCATATTAAAACAGGTCGTTTTTCCTGCACCGTTTGGTCCGATCAGTCCATATAACTGTCCCTTTTCAATTGTAATGTTGAATCCGTCTACCGCACGAAGTCCACCAAAGGAGATTCCAAGATTTTTTACCTCTAATAATGCCATATTATGCTGCCTCCTTTTTTGCTGGCTTTTTGAATTTTGCTGCGATACGCTGTCTCATCTCAATACATTTTGGTGCCCAGTTGAAAAGCATCATTACGATCAGAACGATGGAATAGATCAACATTCGATAATCCTTCAGTCCACGGAGCACCTCCGGAAGCAGTGTTAAAATGACTGCTGCAATGATCGATCCACGGAAGCTTCCCATGCCGCCTAATACGACAAATACCAGGATCATGATGGACATATTGTATCCAAAGTTTGTCGGAGTTGCTGTAACGGTAGAAAGATTATGCGCATAAAGCACACCGCCAGCACCTGCGATCGCTGCGGAAATGGTAAATGCCATCAGTTTGAACTTTGTTATATTGATACCGACAGATTCTGCTGCGATCCGGTTGTCACGGATCGCCATCACTGCACGGCCGGTTCTGGAATTTACAAAGTTATATACGATAAATAAAATGACCAGGATCATGATCACACCGGCTGTAAAACTGGATAAATGAGGAATCTTTGCAATTCCCTTTGCTCCATTGATCAGCCAGATACCATCTTCGCTTAACTCGATCTTATTTCCATCCGAGATAGCAAAATGAAATCCATTCTCATCTTTTGCAATATATAAAACATTAATGACATTTTTGATGATCTCACCAAAAGCAAGCGTTACGATCGCAAGATAGTCGCCACGGAGACGGAGCACCGGAATACCGATGAGGAATCCAAAAAATGCGGCTGCGACAGTTCCAACTGCAATTGCAATCAAAAACAGAATCACTTCATTCTGAATGCTGTCCTGTAACAGTTTTGTGCAGAATGCACTGGAAAATGCTCCCACACACATAAATCCGGCATGACCGATACTAAGCTCGCCCAGATAACCGACACAGAGGTTTAAACCAATTGCCACGATCGAATAGGTACACATTGGAACAAGAAGTCCCTGCATCAGGGAGGACATGTTGCCGGTTGTGATCATAGTCTGTACAATTATGTAAACCACAATGACCATAGCAAATGTAATGATATGATCTTTTGTACTTTTTTTCATTGATTTCAAATTTAACTTTGCCATATCTGCCACCTACACTTTCTCATGAACCTGTTTGCCCAAAATTCCCGAAGGCTTCACGAGAAGCACAATGATCAGGACTGCAAACACGATCGCATCGGATAACTGGGACGAGATATATGCGCGGCCTAAGATCTCGATCACACCAAGAAGGATCCCTCCGATCAATGCTCCCGGAATGGAACCGATTCCTCCGAATACAGCGGCTGTGAACGCCTTGATACCAGGCATTGCACCCGTATACGGTGTCAGTGTCGGATAAGCGGAACAGAACAGTACGCCTGCTACCGCTGCAAGACCGGAACCAATTGCAAATGTCAGGGAGATCGTTGCATTTACATTCACACCCATTAACTGTGCTGCATCTTTATCCTCAGATACTGCAAGCATTGCCTGACCGGCTTTGGTTTTCTTGATAAAAAGCATCAGTGCAGCCATGATCACAACGCACGCCAGAAATGTAACAATTGTTGTGCCGGAGATTGTGAGTGTGCCACCTGCCAGTTTCAATGCCGGAAGTGTTACAACATTTGTAAATGATCTGGTGTCAGCGCCAAAGATCAGTAACGCTGCATTCTCTAAGAAATAGCTGACACCGATAGCAGTGATAAGAACTGCCAGAGGCGCTGCCTTTCTGAGGGGTTTGTATGCGATCTTTTCAATCACAATGCCGAGTACGGTACACACGATAATAGAAAGTACCACTGCCGGGACCGCTCCCCAGCCCTGTCCGCTCATTGTCATAAAGACAATATAGCAGCCTACCATAATAACATCACCGTGTGCAAAGTTTAACATTTTCGCGATACCATAAACCATGGTGTATCCCAATGCGATAATTGCATAGACACTACCAAGGCTGATACCGTTGATCAGGTAGGATAAAAAATTCATAACTACACCTCTGTCTTTCTGTTAATTTACTACGTTAAAACATTACTTTTTCACATCAAGAATTATAACATATAAAATACCTGTATACAATCTTTCTGTTAAAAAGAAGGTGTCATACGGCAGCCCAAGCCACCGTTGACACCCTCTGGGGAAACTGGATCGCCCTTATTTTCGTTGTATCATTATCGCAGATTACATTGCTGTATAAGCACCGTCTTTGATCACCATAGCCTTTGGAGCTTTACTTACTTCTCCGGTAGCTTCCCATGTCATGCCATCACCTGTCAGACCATCTACAGAAATCTTTGTCATAGCCTCTGTCAGAGCTGTTCCGATATCAGATACGCTCATATCCGGTGTTACGCCAGCTTCCTCGATTGCAGCTTTGATCGCATAAATTGCATCATATGCATCTGCACCGAACTGGTTTGGTGTATCACCGTAAAGCTCTTTGTATTTAGATACAAATGCCTGTGTCTTCTCATCATCTGCATCCGCAACGAATGGTGTTAATAACATTAAACCTTCTGCTAAAGATGTATCAAAGTTTTTCACATCAAGGATACCGTCCATACCATCACATCCAAAGAATGTCGGTTCATAGCCCATTCCGTTTGCCTGATTTAAAATGATAGAAGCCTCTGTGTAGTAGATTGGAAGGAATACCAGATCAGCGCCTTCACTCTGTGCTTTCTGTAACTGTGTGGAGAAGTCTGTCTTGGAATCTGCTGTGAAAGCTTCCTCTGCGACAACCTCAAATCCCTGATTTGCTGCTTCTTTGACGAATGTAGCTTCAATACCGGATGAATATACATCAGAGCTGTCATAGATAACGGCTACTTTTGTTGCAAGATTGTTCTCGCCAATGTACTGTGCGGAAGCTGTTCCCTGATTCGGGTCTGTAAAGCATGCCTGGAATACATTGTCGTTTTCAATGACATCTGTGGAAGAAGCGGATGGTGTGATCTCAAACATACCATCTTCTGCTGTCTTATCAACAACTGCAATACATGGAGTTGTTGTAACAGTTCCCATCAGAACCTGCATGCCCCAGTCTTTTAAAGAATTATAAGCATTGACAGATTTCTCAGCGTCGTTCTGGTCGTCTTCTGCTTTGAATTCTACCTGATATCCATTGATACCGCCTGCTTCATTGATCTCATCTACTGCGATCTGTGCGGCATTCATAACTGCGGAACCATAAATTGCAGCTGCACCTGTTGTAGGTCCGATACCACCGATCTTAAATACGCTTCCGTCTGCTGCGCTGTCTGTGGAACCGCTCTCCGTTGATGCTGCGCTGCCTGTGCTTCCTGTATCTGCGGATGATCCACATCCCGCGAATGTGCCAACTGCCAGTGCAGCTGCTAAAAACATACTCACTGCTTTCTTCATAATAATCCTCCTTGTTTGCGAAGCAAATCCAATTTTACGAAGTAAAATTTTTCCTCTGAGTGAGGAGAGGATTTAGCCTCCTTTTTGAAAAGCAAAAATTAAATTTTATTGAGATAATTTAATTTTTTCTTCTCAACTTTCTTTTTCTTGTAGAGAATCTTATCAAATTTTAAATTTATGCACAATATTCAGAATCACCTAAATTATTGATGTGTTTTAACACTAAATTATGCAATTTGTACTTTATAATAACCTGTAGTTATAGTCTTTATGTTCGCATGTCATAACGAGCCGTTTTTACATATTATGTAAACCTTTTTTTGCATTCTTACCATGCGTATACTTATCCTTAAATATAAGCTTATGCGTAAATATAATGCTGGATCATCTGCTCTAATTTCTCTCCGCATCCCGCGTAATTGGCTTCCATAGCCAGCGATTCCATCAGATGTTCCTCCAGATATCGCTCTAAAAAGCTGTTGCGGAACTCATTTTCCATCTCTCCGACTTTGCTCTCCTCCTCATGCTGTAGATAATATGCAAGTGCAAAAAAATTTGGCGACCGCCATTCCGATGTATCTTCCAGCAATGCCTGCAGATTTTCCAACTCGCTCCGCAGCATGATCAGATTGATCTTGTCCATATTTGCCGCCATATTTTTGAGTCCGTCGGCTGTGGACTTAAAATCCGGATCATCCTCCCGGATACTGCACTCATGGAAGATCTGATCCAAATGTCCGTTCAGTCTGTCGAGATCACGCTTCACATCCTCAATGGGAATCTCGTTCATGTCTTCCATCATATTGATCAGTCCGCGCCTTGCAACTGCCATATGTTCCTGCGAATCGACATACCCCTGACGCAGGTTTCCACCAAGTTCTAATGCATCCTTTAATTCTTTCATCTGGACTTCCACCTGTTTTTTGTCCAGTTTACTCGCCAGCAGTTCTTTGCGGAGTTCTTTTACCTCGCGCACCAGTTCCGCCACACGTTTCTGTTCCTCTGTCTTCTCTCCGAAAATCATGTCTGTCTTCTCCTCTTCCACAACCTGCGAACATTCAACTAATATACTCTGCTTAGTATAATCCAAGACAGCAAAACAGGCAATTGCGGCTTTCCGCAACTGCCTGTCTGCTTACTCTAATAACTCTGATGTATAATGCACGCCATCTTTGTCATACAAATCCGTCAGTTCTAAATCTGGATCCGTATAATAGAGCACACTGTTCTCTCCAAAAATCGTCTGGATACCGTTTTCTGCAAGATTTTTTACCGCCTCTGTATCCATCGTATCAGCGATGTAAACCGGGCTTACCTTCAAAATGAGTTCTGCACAGCTGATGTCGTCCGCATAAACTGCCATATTATTGACTGCGGACTTACACAGTCCGTCTGCGGTATCAACATAACGGGTCCTGATATCACCGCTCTTAAATTCATAATAATGATATTTTTCCTTATCCGACATCGGATAATTGTGCAGACTGACAATGCTTTCCGCCCCATTATAATGCATGACACCGGCAGGATAAATGATATTCCCCTGCCTGTCATATATATTGAAGGAATAATCAGCATTTTCCTCTGCTGTCCCGGAAGCATCCGGACCGGCATTTAATTTTGTAATAGCAGAAGTCAGATCCAGATTTCTTGTAAATCCATCATAGCTTGTCAGCGAACCAAGTGTATAACCGTTCTCTATCATGACATCTGCCACATAATCAGTAATGAAAGCGTTTTTCATCCACGAAAAATCAATGAAATCCGAAATATAATTCTTCTCTGCAAAAGCAAGATAATCGTCGGATACAGACAATCTTACCTGATTGTCGCCAAGCAGTTCCACGTTCACCTTGGACGGATCATTGCTGTAAGCAGCCACCTCGGAAAAATAAGCTGCCACTTCTCCATTCTGGTAGGCATCATAGCTGACTGTCTCAGAGTCATCGTTACAGAAAAACAGATTGTCATATTCTGTATACACAGGCGCAAGATAAATTGCCCGGTTCCCGGTCTCTGCAATCAGCTCAAAAGCATGGTATAATGCCTCATCCACAACCATTGTCTCATTCGGATGCCGGTTAAGATCATACACGTTTGTGATCCCTTCAAATGATTCATCACTGCTGAATATTTTATAGGCTTTTACAATGGAATCTGTGTAGAGCAGCGTCAGCGCTTTTTTTTCTGCGGTGGCATTTACGCCCGCTGCTCCAACATAATAACGGAAGATATAATCATCTCCACAATGAATTTCAGCGGATGAACCCACTTCAATGTTTGTCCATCCGCTGTCATTTGACATCAATCCATTCAGTGCATACATAAATGCACCCGAAGCAATGACCAGTAATACGATCACTGCAATCAATCTCTGTCTTGTATTTTTCTCCGAAAGTTCCACCTTCTGAACCGGTCTCACATTCGGCGTATGGTTTCTGCTGCCACCTCTGACGGTTCTCCCCATATCTTAAATAAACACTGCTGCAAGTGCCAGCAGGAACAATGCAAGAATGACTGCAAGCACGATAAATCCTGCAATAGCACCCTTTTTGCACATCTTGTAGTTACGATAATGTCTGTGTTTCTTGAAGATCATCGCTGCAATAATTCCAATGACCGGCAGGAAGAAGGAAACCAATGCGTACCATGTGCTTCCTGTATCGTGAAGCGGCGGAAGCTGAATCTCATCATGTGCAACATTGTCATGATGTTCCTCTGGTCTCGGCGCATCTTTGTCTAAAATCGTAATTGTTTTTAAAGGTACGTTCTTCTCACGCGTAGCTTTGTATTCTTCAATCTCTTTCTTATTACCAAATACCCAGTGATCATGACCGATACAGACTAACTCCGGTTTGTCTGTACTGTAATCATGAATGGATGGATCATAAGTAAACAGCACTTTATTTTTCTCTAACTGCGGATCTGGGATCGGGATCGCAGAGATCAGAGAATGTGTGTATGGATGCAGTGGGAAGTTGAACAACTCTTCTGCATCTGCGATCTCCACAATATCCCCCTTGTAAATAACGGCGATACGGTCAGAGATAAATCTCACGATAGAAAGGTCATGTGCGATAAATAAATAAGTTAAGTCTTTCTCTCTCTGGAACTTTTTCAGTAAGTTCAATACCTGTGCACGAATTGATACGTCCAATGCGGAGATTGGCTCATCGGCAACAACAAGTTCCGGTTCCATGACCATTGCACGGGCTAAACCGATACGCTGACGCTGTCCACCTGAGAACTCATGCGGGTATCTGGTCAGATGTTCCGGCAAAAGACCTACTTCGTTGATCATTTCCTCAACTTTACGCACACGGTCTGCCTCATTCTCATATAAATGGAAGTTATACAGACCTTCGGATACGATGTAATCGACAGTTGCACGCTCATTTAAAGAAGCTGCCGGATCCTGGAATACCATCTGGATGTTACGGATAACTTCACGATCCAGAGATTTCGGGATTTTCCCGGAAATACGCACACCTTTGTACAAAATCTCTCCGTTTGCCAATGGGTTGACACGGATGACCGCACGACCAATCGTTGTTTTACCGGAACCGGACTCTCCTACTAATGAGAATGTCTCTCCCTTGTGAATATCAAATGTAGCATTTTTTACAGCACGGACGGCATTTTCGCCTTTTCCGAATGTAATATCCACATTTTTTAAAGATAATAATACTTCTTTACCATTTTCATCAATCGGACCATGCTCTGGTAAATGAGAAGCATGCTCCTGGTTTTCTGTGTTTCGATTTAGTTTAGACACGATCTAAATCTCCTATATATTGAATGCTTTAACAAGTTTCTCATGAATGTTCTGGATTCCTTCCGGTTTTTCAACCTTTGGAGCATCCGGGTGTAACAGCCATGTTTTGGCGTAATGCGTATCTGTTACTTTGAACATTGGTGGTTCCTCTAAGGTATCGATCTTCATACAGTAAGGGTTACGCGGTGCAAATGCATCACCGACGATACTGTTGTAAAGTGAAGGTGGTGTACCTGTGATCGAGTAAAGGGTCGTATTTCTCTCAGCCAGCTGTGGCAGGGAAGAAAGTAATGCCCATGTATATGGATGACGCGGGTCATAGAATACCTCTTCTACTGTACCAACCTCTACGATCTGTCCTGCATATAAAACTGCAACACGGTCTGCGATATTGGCAACCACACCTAAATCATGTGTGATGAATACAATTGTATAATTGAACTCTTTCTGTAAATCCTTTAACAGTTTTAAGATCTGTGCCTGAATGGTAACATCAAGCGCTGTGGTAGGCTCATCACAGATTAAGATCTTTGGCTGGCAGGACAGGGCGATCGCGATAACGATACGCTGTCTCATACCACCGGAATACTGGAACGGATAATCATCAAAACGTGCCTCCGGGTTCGGGATACCAACCTTGTCCATCAGATCAAGCGCACGAAGCCTTGCCTCGTTCTCGGTACAATCCTGATGTTTCATGATGACAGATGTAATCTGTTTTCCAATCGTGATAATTGGGTTTAAGGATGTCATAGGATCCTGGAATACCGTAGCGATCTTTGTACCACGGATCTGGCTCCAGTCTCTTCCATCCCTGATATTTGCAAGGTTTAAGATACAGATTCCATGTAATCTCTCACTGTTCTCATCCAGATATTTTACGCGGAATGTAACTTTATCAAAAACAGCATTTCTCTGCTCTTCATCACTCAGATCAACGCCAATCTTCATTGCCTCTTTTAATGCATCCAGCAGCGCATTGTTCTGCTTCATACGCTTGCGGAAACCAAAACGTCCGACAGAAAGATATACCTCTTTTGCAAGGATCTCATTTCTCGCTTCTGTCTCTGCTGAGATCGCTTCGCTGACTTCCTTCGCATGTTTTGCCTTAAGCTCTGCCATCTTCTTATCAAATTCCTGATTGTATGCAGTATCGTGTGCCAGACTATTTGCACGCTCTTTTACCTTCTGCTCATGCTCTTTCTCGAATGCCCTGATCTTTGTATCCAATTCAGAGATTTTCTTTCCAGCCTCTTTGATCTTATCCTTTTCTTTGGATGGATCGTAAGTCTGTTTCAAGTTGAAGGTATTCGTTCTCTCACGTTTTAACTCAAGGAGTTCTTTTTCATACGCTTCTGCTTCTTCTTTGCTCAAATCTGCTCTTCTTCTCTTCTCAGACTCTAACTCAAGAATCGCTTTATAAGTGTCTGCACCAAACTCCAGTCTGGAATACTCGTCTAATTTTTTCTTATTCTCTGCGATGACTTTCTTTGCATTGTCATTTAATTTTACAACAGTGTCGGAAAGCTCCTCATCACTGAAAATAATCTTGCCGTTATCAATGAATCCGTTGCTGTCCAACATTCCTGCAAATGTTTTTGTAAAAACAGATTTACCGGAACCGGACTCTCCTACGATCGCAATGGATTCATTCTCATAAATATCCAGTGACACTCCACGGATAGCAGTAAGCACCCTGCCCCTCACGTGGAATTTCACGATCAAATCTTTTACTGATAATAATACTTTTCTATCTTCCATCTACCTAACCTCTACATGTGTGTTCTCGGATCAGATGCATCACCAAGGTTCTGTCCAACGACATATAAAACAATCGTGATGATAGAAGCAACGACTACCGGGCTCCAGAACTCGAACTGCCAGCCAGGGGTAAGCATCGCACTTTCTGACTCGTAAATCAATCTACCAAGTGACATATCTGACATACCCATACCGATATATGCTAAGAACACCTCATAAGAAATATAGGAAGGGATCTCTGTTGCTGCCAGTGTTACAATAACAGATGTCATAAATGGAAGAATATTCTTCATTGCGATCTTAAGTGTACTCGTTCCAAGACATTTGGATGCAAGGTTGTACTCTCTGTCGCGGATGATCACTACCTGTGTACGGATAAAGTACGCAATTCCAAGCCATCCGGTAATGGTCAGCGCCAGTACCATGGTCCAGAAACCTGCTTTAAACAACATAACCATAACGGCGATCAATAAAATGTATGGAATGTTTGCAAGAATGTTATATACCTCCTGCATAAAAACATCCACTTTCTTTGAAAATCCCCAGATAGATCCGACAACAACACCAACGGAAAGGTTGATCGCTGCACAGATAAATGCAAGGGAAATGGAAATCCTTGATCCAAACCATACGGCATCGAATGTGGACTGTCCGGCTGCACCGGTACCTAAGATCCAGTGAATACTCATTCCCAGACGTTCGATCGCTGCAGATGGTGACAAATGTTTGGTTGTCGCATCCATTAAGTTACCAAACTTATCATATTCCACAAATAATGGATAAAGGTAAGTAAATGCGATCAACACACCCAGAATTGCCAAAACAATAATATTAATCTTTTTCTTAAAAAATACACGGAATACAGAATGCCAGTAAGAATATCTTGGCGCTGTAATCTTTTCTGATTCCAGATCACTGTGGTCTACCGGAGCGAATAATTCTTCCTCTGGCATACCGAACTTTTCTAAATCCTGACTCATTTCTAATTACCTGTCCTTTGTTGAGAATGAAATTCTAGGATCAACCATTGCCATTAGGACATCACCTAAAATAAGGGATGTGACTGTTAAAATCGCATAGAACAGTGTTCCACCGACAATAACACCATTATCATATTTGTTGATAGCCTCTGTTAATAAGTTACCAATACCTGGAACGACATACACACGCTCTGTGATGATCGCTCCTGTCAATGCTCCAAGCACTGCTGCAGGGATTCCCTGAATGATCGGGATCGCTGCGTTCTTCAAAATATGTCTGGTGAAAATCTCACCCTCTGTCAGACCACCGGATCTTGCGAATTTGACATAGTCCGAATTCATCTGGTCGATCATATAACGTCTTATCCACTTCATCAGATTTGCTATGGATGGAAGTGCTAACGATACGATCGGCAATATATACATCAGTCTGCTCGGCGATTCCATATCAAAGGTTGTCGGCAGGCCAAAGCTTCCGCCGATTGCCTTGAACAGGAAAATATACGCAAGTGATGGTACTGCAATAATAAATACAATATAAAGCGTACCAATCTTATCGACCAGTCTGTCTTTCTTTCTCGCCATAAGGATGCCCAGCGGCACACCGATCAGATAAGACATGATAACTGCGATCAGTCCGATCACAAAGGAATAACCCACTTTGGATTTTCCTGTTTTGTATGTTGCAACATTGGTGTAGTCATCTTCATAACGGTCTGCATACAATAAGCTGGATTCTCTGGAACCCTGCATATAGGTTGCAGTGTGCAGATTGTCCGCACTCTCCTCCACAAGACCGGTTGGATAGGTGACAGTTGATTTTATATAAGATCCCTGATGGCTTGTCATCGTACTGAATACATCCACTCCCTGATTTACCGTGTAGGATGTTCCAAGATTGATCGTCACAATATTCTGATGAACAAACGGAAACTTGGAATCAAAATACAGTAAATACTTGTGTGTTGTACCATTGCCAATGATCGCCGGTGAGAATTTTTCCCCACCATAGACAGGATCATGTAACGTAAAGGTGAGACCTCTCTCGCCTACGATGTCTTCTACATTATTAATATCATCAATTGTTATTAAATTTGCAAAATATTTTCCCATACGGGATGCCAATGGGACATCTTTATACGCAAAAAGCTGCTGCTGACCACCGTCGGCATACTTCTTCTTGTTCATCATGACGGCGTCTTTGCGGACTACCGTGTATCCCTGAGACTTATAATACTTTGTGAATTTTTTGACATATTCACTGACCTGCTCAGAATCCTGTGCCTTGGTTCTTCCGAAACCAACCACTGCAGATCGCTCTTCCTCTGTTAATTCTCCACTGCTTACAAGTTCATTCAGCCAGTCAGAGTAGCTGACATAATCCAGATAACCATAATCTTCCCATTTAGAGTATTTATAGGCAACTCTTGCATTATTACTTGTATGTGAATATTTTGTATCCCCTGCAAAAACAAGGTTTCGGTCTAACATTGTGTAGATCATGATCATGACCAGCGCCACAACGATCACGATAGACACCAGTCCATGTAATATACGTTTTAATAAATATTTTGTCATAATTGTTCACTCATCAATAGTGCAGGGGAGCGGGGAATCCCCGCTCCGATGCAGTGTTGTTATTTCGTAGATACGATTAATAAATACCGATAGATTTGATCATATATCCGGCATATTCTGGCTGGAATGTATCCAGATATGTTGCAGGATCACCATAGTCAGGACCCCATCCGGATAAGTCACAGAAGTCATAGTTCATTTCGTAACCATAGTTCATGTAGTATCCGCTGTAGTACCAGTCTGTGTTATCTGCTGCTGCAATTAAATTAACCTGGACAAGGCCCTGTGTAGAAGCTTCGATAGACTGTTTCAGAGAGTTTGCTCTGTTTGTAAATACTTCGCTGGAAGAAGCATATACAACATCCATCTGGATCGGGTTGTCAGCGTCGATCGTAAGACCATCTGCTGCTAACTCTTCTACTGCCTGACTCATCTCTTCCCAGGAGTTATCTGCATTGTACCATCCGTCATATCCGTCGGAAGAACCAGCACCTTCATTTGCTGTTGGATCCCATACTGTGATCTTGACACCGTCAGCATCGATCTGATCCTGTACGATCTGTCCATAATATGTTCCAGCCGGATATGTTTTTTCTGTTCCGTTGATATCAACTGTTACTTCTTCTTCCAAAGTAACAAAGTTACCTGGTGTGTAAGAGTTTCTCATAGAAGCATATTTCAGATCATCACCAACCTGCTGTGCAAGATAAGTACCACGATCCAGACCCATAGCAATAGCTCTACGGAAGTGAACGTTCTGCATAGCCTGTTTTGTTCTTGCAGCATCGTCCTCTGTCTGTGAAGAAACTGCTTTTGTTGTATCGTTTGCGTTTGCAAACTGATTACGGTTGATATTGAAGAATCCGCTGTATGTTGTTGCATCTGTAAGTGCTACATATGCATAATCATCAAATACGCCGTCAGCTTTTGCTGCTGTAACAGAAGCTGTGTTAAGACCTGTTCCATCTACAGTTCCTGCAATTGCATCGTTGTATGCTTTTGTTGCATCAGAACCATCATTGTATACCCATGTCAGTTTATGGATATTGATGTGATCTGCATTCCAGTAAGACTCGTTAGCCTGGAATACGATTGTGTTCTTGGATGTAAAGTTCTTAACAACGTATGGTCCGCAGTATGCGATAGAATCAGCATCTTTACCATATGTGTATTCTGCTGCATCCGGATCATACTCAACGCCAAACTTACCACCCATGGATTCATAGAAGGATCTGTTCATTGGAGCAAATACGTTGTAACCGAGCATTGTTGTGAAGTATGTGCAAGGAGCTTCCAGATCATACTCTAATGTGTAATCATCAACCGCTTTTACACCAACCTGGCTGAAGTCTGTCACTTCACCGGAGATGTACTGGGATGCGTTTGTGATGATACCCTCAACAAGATACTCAAGACCGCCCTGTGCATCCATCATGTGCTGCATTCCGGCAACAAAGTCATCTGCTGTCACATCAGCAACTTTTCTGCCCTGGGAATCAACCCATGTAGCACCTTTGCGAAGATGGAATGTGTAAGTTAATCCGTCATCAGATACTTCATAGCTCTCTGCTAATGCAGGCTGTAAAGTTCCCTCTCCATCATACTCCATTAATCCATCGTATGTGTTCACGATTGCTTCAGCATCTACAGACTGAGAAGTTGCAAGAATATCCCATGTGGTAGGATCCTGTGTATATAACTGATAATTATAAGTATCTTTGAGCGTGTAACCCTGCTCCTCTAAGTAAGATTTTGCCCATGCTTCATACTCACCTGTTCCTCTTAACTCAGCCCATTTTGCTCTCATTGTGCTGACATCGGAAGCTTTGATCAGCTCTGTTGTGACAACTGCATTATGGAATCTGTCCATATCGTTGCCCCACAGTGTATAGTCAAATGTATAAGGAGCTACACGTGAGATGGAATAGTTACCACCTTTTGACTGTAATGGAAGAACAACTGCTGCCTCCATTAATTTTGCCTCTGCAACTGCCTGGAGAGCAAATTTCTCAGAAACGGTCTGTGCTTCATCCGCTTTCTGGTAAGCTGCCCAGAAATCACCGAGTTCTTTGTCATACAGTTCAGCAGATACTTCTTCATAATTAGCTGGAGCTACTGCTTCTTCGCTGCTGCCTGATTCTGTACCGGCTTCTGTGTCTTCGACAGCATTTGCATCATCTGCGGCATTGTTCTTATTGCCACATGCAGTCATGCTGACTGTCATAGCAAGTACAAGCATAAGGCTTACTACTTTTTTCTTCATAATATTTCCTCCTGTAGAAATAATCTATATAAACGCTTATGCGCTTATACCGTTGTAAACGTACTGTATGTCTTTCACAGGCGGACATTTTCCTCTGGCAAATATCTTTTGTCACACTATCAATGCACCGCTTTATCACGTTAAATTATTTTCTTGCAACCAAAAAAAGTGCCATTAGACTTCCCTGCCTAATGCACTTGCCAGATACAACTGTCTTTGGTCTGCGTACAGTACCCTTACTATTATACATACGTCTGCGGATTTGTCAATAGTTTTTGATCTTCCACATACTTCCTTTTTACCGTTTTTTTACAAAGAAATCCCCGAAAATCAAGGTTTCCTGACTTTCGGGGGATTTTGTTTTCCTGTAAACAATTTCTGTTATTGTTCACTCTTATGTTGTTCCAGTAACGTTTTTTTTATCTTTACCAGTACTTTATTCTTACTGTGCTGATTTTGTTGCATACATGAAGTATTTCATTCCGTATACAGTTGCATAAACACCTGTTACGTTAGATTTCTGCATATAAACATCATTGTAATAGTAGATTGGGATAACTGCCCATGTATCCATAAGCATATCCTCTGCCTGATGCATCAGATCAACACGTGCTGCAAAATCAGTTGTTGTACGGATCTGACCGATCAATTCATCATATGCTGTCCAGTCTGGAGAAGAAGAAACCGGAGTTCCTTTACCAAGCTGCATATCGTTGTTACCGGAATCAGATGTGAAGATCTCTAACATGTTAACCGGGTCGTTGTAATCTGCAAGCCATCCTTCACGGGCGATTGTGAAGTTACCACTCTTACGATCCTCTAAGAATACGTTCCAGTCTTCGGATTTGATCTCAAGGTTGATACCAAGTAAAGCTACATCCTGCTGTACAGACTCAGCAACCGCGATATGTGCTGTACCATCGTTTGTAAGGTATGTCATGCTGATTGCCGGATCAACTGCATATGTTCCGTCACCATTATCTGTGAATGTATATCCTGCTTCCTCTAATAAGCCTTTTGCTGTCTCAAGTTCACCAGCTCCTGTAGCGGATGCATCATAATAAGAAGTATCTGCTGTCTTGAAGACTCCGCCATTACCATCTGCCATTCCTTCTGGAACGAAAGAATCTGCTGCGATCTGTCCTGTCTGACCAACGTTCTCAACGATGAACTGTCTGTCAACAAGTAAGCTGATCGCTTCACGCATTTTTGCAGCCTGCTCTTCTGTCTTACCGTCAAAGATTGGATCATTTACGTTGAATCCGATGTAGTATGTTCCAAGGTTATCTAAGATACCGAATTCAGGATTGATTCCATTTAAGGAAGAAATCTCATCGTTTGGTACAGTATCAATATAATCAAGGTCTCCACTGTTGTATGCAGCGTAGATTGCTGTATCATCTGCACTTAACATGAAGTGAAGTTCATCCATTGTTACGTTTGCTGCATCATAGTAGTTCGGGTTCTTAACATACACCATGCTCTCATCATGAGTCCAGGACTCTAATGTGTAAGCACCGTTACATACAAATCCAGCTTCCTGAGCCCATTTACCTGGAACTGTTCCATCTGGATCAGCTTCTTCTACACCTGCTTCATATACTGGATAGAAAGTAGGGAATGCAAGTAAGTCATTGAAATATGGGCAAGGACTAACTAATGTGATAACAATTGTGTAATCATCTGGGGTCTCAACTGCAAGTGTTCCGTCATCATTACGTGCGATCACATCGAAAAGATATGCATAATCTGCTGCTGTGTTCTCATCGATAACACGGTTCCAGCTATATACGAAATCAGATGCTTTTAAATCTTCTCCGTTGCTCCATTTGGACTCGATCATATGGATTGTGTATACCGTACCATCTTCGGATACTTCCGGCAAATCCGTTGCAAGTGCTGGAATAAGTGTTCCTTCTTTATCATAGGTATAAAGACCTACGAAAGAGTTTACTGCAAGGCATCCGCCATCTACAGAACTGTTCAGTGCCGGGTCAAGATAATCCGGTTCACTTGCAAGGTTGATGTTCAACACACCTGTGTCTGTGTTGACTGTTGTTGCTGCTGCATCACCTGTTGTAGTTTCTGTTCCTGCTGTGCTTCCGCTGTTTGTTGTGGATGAAGAACTTCCACATGCCACAAGACCAAGTGTCATGGAAGCGATCAGCAGTGTTGCTGCTAATTTTTTCATAATTTTTTCCTCCTATAGAAAAATTTATATGTTCTACGTGCCATATTGTCACGTGAAAACCTAGTTTATGATTTTATAATAGTTTCAAAATTTACTCTGCTTATCTGTTCCAGCATGCTACAAAATGCCCATTGCCTCTGTCGGAAAGCGGTGGCATCTCTTCTGCACAGTGTTCTGCCGCATACTTGCATCTGGTACGGAACGGGCAGCCGGTCGGCATCTTAAGCGGACTTGGAACATCTCCCTCTAACACGATACGTTTGCTGTGTCTTGCAGTCTCAGGATCCGGAATCGGAACGGCTGACAAAAGGCTTAACGTATATGGGTGGATTGGATTTCCATTCAGCTCATCTGCATCTGCGATCTCCATCATCTTGCCAAGGTACATGACCGCAATACGGTCTGAAATATGATGTACGACCAGAAGGTCATGTGCGATAAACAGATAGGCAACTCCAAGTTTATCCTGTAGTTCCTCAAACATATTTACCACCTGCGCCTGAATTGACACATCCAGTGCCGATACCGGCTCATCGCAGACGATAAATTTTGGATTTACCGCAAGTGCCCTTGCGATTCCAATACGCTGTCTCTGACCGCCGGAAAATTCATGTGCATAACGCATTGCATGTTCTGCATTCAATCCTACTAATTCCATGAGATTCAAAATCTTTTCACGGCGTTCCTTCTTATTCGAATATAATTTATGTACGTCTAAAGGTTCTCCGATAATATCCTCAACCGTCATTCGTGGATTCAGGGAAGAATATGGATCCTGAAATACCATCTGCATCTGTTTGCGGTATGGAAGCATATCCACATCTATTTTCTTTCCTTTTACCGGCTTTCCGTCTGCTCCGACGATCAATTTGTCATTTTCATCGTACTGCTCGCCGCTGTCAAACAATACATTGCCGTCAAATACGATTTTTCCTGCTGTTGGCTGATAAAGTCTTAACAACGTTCTTCCTACAGTTGTCTTACCGCATCCGGACTCACCAACCAGTCCTAATGTCTCTCCCGGCTTGATCGCAAAGGAGATATCATCAACTGCTTTTAACGGAATTGTCTTAAATCCCTGATGCACCGGAAAATACTGTTTTAAATGACTGACCTCAAGAAGGTTCTTCTCTTCACTCATAATTTATTTCTCCTCCTGTGCCTCATATAATTCCCTGATATTCATCCAGCAGGCTGCCAGATGTGTTTCACTGATACGTAATTCTTCCGGTTTTTCGGAAAGACAGATCTTCATTGCCGCATCACATCTCGGACAGAACGCACATCCCTCCGGCATCTGTAACAGGTTGATCGGTGTTCCACCGATCGGTACCAGTTTTTCGTTCATATTGTCTGCCTTTGGAATGGACTTTAACAGTCCCTTTGTATATTCATGCGCCGGACGATAGAAAATATCATCCGCTGTTCCACGCTCGCACACACGTCCGCCATACATAACAAGGATCTCGTCACACATACTTGCAATGACACCAAGATCATGTGTTACCATAATAATCGCCATGCCAAACTTCTGCTGAAGTTCCTGCATCAGTTCAAGGATCTGTGCCTGAATGGTAACGTCAAGCGCTGTTGTCGGTTCATCAGCGATCAGAATATCCGGTTCGCAGACAAGCGCCATTGCGATCATCACACGCTGCCTCATACCACCGGACAGTTCGTGCGGATACTGTTTCATACGGCTCTCAGGCTCGTTCACACCAACCAGTGTCAGCATCTCAACTGCACGATCCCACGCCTGTTTTTTATTCTTATCGGTATGAAGCAGGATTGCTTCGATCAGCTGGCTTCCAACTGTAAATACCGGATTTAAGCTTGTCATCGGATCCTGAAAAATAATGGAACACTTTTCACCACGGAACTTCTGCATCTGCTTATTATTCCATCTGGTGATGTCTTCTCCAAGATACTTTACTTCTCCGCCAGTGATACGTCCTGTTTCTGCAAGGATCTGCATAACGGAATATGCAGTCACTGATTTGCCGGAACCGGATTCTCCTACGATACCAAGCGTCTTACCCGGCTCTAAGTTAAAGGAGATACCATTGACCGCTTTCACTTCACCGGCATCTGTAAAAAAGCTTGTATGAAGATCATTTACTTCTAATATGTATTTATTTTCTTCGCTCATATCTTTCTCTCACACTTTCTTCCTTTATTTGCATCTTAAGATGTTTAATTCAGTTTTGAATCAAAAGCATCGCGAAGACCATCGCCTAATAAGTTTAATGCCAATACGATCAGACAGATCATAACTGCCGGGATAACCAGTCTGAGTGGATAAGACTGCATGCCCGCTCTGGCATCATTTGCAAGACTTCCGAGTGATGTCAGTGGTGCAGATACTCCAAGTCCAAGGAAGCTTAAGTAACTTTCTGTAAAAATCGCACTTGGCACCTGAAGTGCTGTCGTGATAATGATAACGGACAGACAGTTTGGAAGAATATGTCTTCTTAAGATTCTTCCGTTCTTGGTACCAATACATCTTGCAGCTAATACATACTCATTATTCTTAATGGATAAAATCTGTCCACGGATCAGTCTTGCCATACTTACCCAGTAAAGTAATCCAAATACGATAAACATGGAGATCATGTTTGTTCCCAGCTTCTCTAAAACAGTTCCCTGGATCAGCGGCTTTAATGTCTCATTAAACACAACCGAAAGTAAAATGATGATCAGCATATCCGGCAGAGAATAAATGATATCCACAATACGCATCATGATCAGGTCGACTTTTCCACCAAAGTATCCGGCGATTGAGCCATAAACCAGTCCGATGATCAGTACCATGATCGCTGCCACTACTCCGACAGAGAGACTGACTCTCGTTCCATAGATTACTCGGATAAAATAATCACGGCTTAAGCTGTCTGTTCCGAAGACATGTGGGAAAAGCTTTTCGCCTGTTTCTTCCATATACTTTGTTTCCAGTTTTGAATACTCAAACGGTCCAAGGTTTGCGGCTGACTTATCACGCACTCCATTTACCGATATGATCTGTGAATAGCTGTACGGGCAAATATGCGGTGCAATGATAATGGTTAAAATAATCAGCACAAGCACGATGATACTGCCCATTGCAAGTGGATTCCTGCGCAGACGCTTCATTCCGTCTTTGAAGAATGTGGTGGACTCACCCATAACGTCCTGCTGTTTTTTCTCATCCTCTGTTGCTTTATCAAAATTTTTACTGTTGAATTTACTTAAATCTACCTGTGCAGACAGAAATTGTCTTTTTTTCAGATCCATTTTTTCATCCGTCCTTTCCTGTTTTACTCAAATGTGATTCGTGGATCAACAAACTTGTATGCAATATCTGTCAGAAGGTTTGCGACTACCATAAGAACCGCAAGGAAAATGGTAGTTGCCATAATCATTGTATAATCACGGTTCGTAATACTTGTTACAAAAGAAGATCCAAGACCACCGATCGTAAAAATATTCTCAACAACCATAGATCCTGTCAGGATATAGGCTACCATTGGTCCGACATAAGTAATAACCGGGATCAGGGCATTTCTCAATGCGTGTTTAAAAATGACTTTCCAGCCCGGAACACCTTTTGCTTTTGCAGTACGGATGTAATCCTGATTGAGTGAATCTAACATACTCGTCTTTGTCAGACGTGTGATATATGCCATCGGATAAACGCTCAATGCGATGATCGGCAGTACATAATTCGGACTCGACGATGACCATACCGGAAACCATCCAAGCTTCAGGCAGAACACTAAAAGCAGTAACGTTGCAAGTACGAACGACGGCATCGCCGTTCCAAGTGTCGTAAAGAATACGATCAGACGATCCGGCCAGTGGTTACGTGTCAGGGCCGCAACACTTCCAAGTACAAGTCCAAGCACGATTGCAACTCCTGCTGCCATTCCTCCAAGCTTGGCTGAAACTTTAAATCTTGTAAAGATCTCGTTTTTGATATCACGACCACTGTGCAGTGAAACGCCCCAGTCACCATGGATCAGATTATTCATATAAATCACATACTGTTCCGGAATCGGTTTATCCAGATTATACCTCTCCTCCAAAACTTTCTGTGCCTCTACGCTCGTCGCTTTTTCTTTGTTGAATGGACCACCTGGAATTATATTCATTACAAAAAATGTAATCGCGCTGACGATCAAAATGGATACAATTGCCAACAACACACGTTTTACAATATACTTTCCCATTTTTTCTCTCCTGTCTTAGTTTCTGATAACAAAGCTTCTTTTGCCGGGGTTCTGTCCGCCGGATTAAAATAATAAGTGTTTTTGCCGATGACTGCGCAACCGCTTCATCTCTTTATCGCTACATCCGCATATCATTGTAACGCTCTAACACTTTATCACTCTAATTTGTATACTTGTATTATAAAGGGATTCTGTCATTTGTCAATAAAAATTTGTTTATCTGGAAACAAAACTTTTAAAAGCAGCCTTTTTTGCAAGATTTCCAATTTCAATAGAAATACATGCAAAAAAGGCAGAGACACCCCAGATTAGGGGTCTTTCCCTGCCTTATCACACTATTCGGTTCTCACTTATTATCTTTCAGATTTCTCTCTGAATCTGTTACTTATTAAAAGCCTTTTTTTCGAATTTGTCAACAAGATTTTTGATGCATCCATCTTCAAACGGACTCGTGAGTCCTGCCTCGACAATTACATTTGTAAAGAAATCTCTTGCAGAAAGATTGCAAAGCTTATAGTAATTATCCCACGCCTTTTTGAAATCCTCGTCCATCATCACTTTAAACTGCATTGCGCACACACTTGCCAGACAGTAATCAATATAATAGAACGGACTGCCGAAAATATGTGGCTGTTTCTGCCAGAATCCGCCGTTGCCAAAGAACGGATCATTTTCATAATCCATATGCGGACGATATACCTTTTCAAGATCTGCCCAGACTGCCTTGCGCTCTGCCGGTGTCATTTCCGGTTTTTCATAGACGATATGCTGGAACTCATCTACCATGCAGCCGTACGGGACAAATGCAGAGGAATCCTCCAGATGCATTTTCAGGTAATCGTCTTTTCTGTCGCCAAAGAACAATTCCATCCAGTTATACGTGAAATATTCCATAGACATGGAGTGGATCTCAGCTGTCTCCATTGTAATATCGGCAAACTCGCGGATTTCCTCATCTCTCAGAAGATACCCCTGAAATGCATGACCGCACTCATGCGTGATCACATCCACATCCCCGCTTGTTCCGTTGAAGTTTGCAAAAATAAACGGCGACTTGAAGTTCGGAATATATGTCATATAGCCACCCTGTCGCTTCGTCTTTCTTCCGAGCACATCAAACAGCTCGTTTTCCATCATAAAATCAAAAAATTCTTTTGTCTGTGGAGACAGTTCGCCATACATCTTCTGTCCTGCTGCAAGAATTTCCTCCGGTGTTCCCTTTGGAGCCGGATTTCCATTGGTGAAATACACGTCTGTATCAATATAGGAAAGTTTATCCACACCAATGCGCGCTCTGCGCTGTTCGTGAAGCTTATTGGCAAAAGGCACAAAATACTCTTTGACCTGTTTTCTGAAATTTTCCACCATCGCTTTGTCATAGCAGTTACGGTTCATACGGTAATAGCCAAGCTCCACATAATTTTCATAGCCAAGCTTTCTTGCCTGCTCGGTTCTGTTTTTTACCATTTTATCGTAAATCTCGTCAATCTCATCCGTCACAGACTGGAAATATTCGCTGACTGCCTTCCACGCTTTTCTCCGCACCTCACGATCCGGGCTTGTCTGGAATTTACGCATCAGGGAAAGATTATAAACTTCTCCTTCAAATGGGATTTTTGCAGTCGCGATTAGTTTGCTGTAACGGCTGCTCAGTGCATTTTCTTCCTGCATCAGTGGAATGATTTTCTCATCAAATGCTTTGTTGGCAATCTCAATATTTTTGAAGGTCACTTTTCCGATCTTGCTCTCTAAATAGTCACGATAAGGTGAGTCATACAGCACTTTTCCATACTCGTTCTCGTACTGGCTGATAATTGGTCCGACCTCATCATAGAAATCGCTTTCCTTCTCGTAAAATTCATCTGTCGTATCAATATCGTGGCGGATCATGGCTAATTCCATGCTCGTCTGGATATCCGCAGTGAACCTATAATATTCCCGGTGGATCTCAAACTGCTCCTCACCGCTTTTCGCATTCTTCGTGCGCTCAATAATGCTTTTGTATTCTTTTTCTACTTCTTCCATATTAATGCGCTTATATGGCATTTCTGAAAATTTCATAATGAATGTTCTCCTTACTTTTGCTTACCAGACAATTGTAAAACTCAAATTCATGTTATGAAGATTGTAATAAATTAACAAAATTTAATCTACACTTTCTATGATTTTTGCAATTATCTTTGATGCTTATGTGTCTGTGTTTTATTATATATACGATATTGGTATTTTACTATCTTTTTTTTGAAAATATATTATAATGAATTATGAAAAATATAATAGAAATCGGAGTTTCGTATGATCACAACAGAAGATATTTTAAATATGAATTTTTATAAAAAAGAAAAGTTTACCGGAAGTTATAAAGGGATGCGCTATCTTGTAAAAAAAGAAAAAGATGACGCAGAAAATGATATTTTCCGCGCCACCGTCTGGCCTGGTCCTTATAATTTTGCAACCACTCCTGACGACCAGAAGCTTTCCGCAGCTTTTCCATTCACCGAAGAAGGAAAGCAACAGGCAGTCGACTGGATGAATAAACAGTGGAGTTCAAGAAAAGAGTGGGGTGTTATCATGCACTCATAAATGCGGGTGACAGGACTTGAACCTGCACGTCGGGGACACTAGAGCCTAAATCTAGCGCGTCTGCCAATTCCGCCACACCCGCAAAACTGCTTTCCAAGTATAACTTATTTATCCATAAATTGCAACTGTTTTGTTGATTTTAATGATAATGTAAAAAATCAGACATCGGGGATTCGGTCTCCGCTTCTGCTCCGGTCGTTGCTAGTCTCTCGCTGTTCCTAAGAATAAGAAAAACGCCGTTCATACGAACGACGTTTTTCTTATTCTAATGAGACATCGGGGATTCGAACCCCGGACAACTTGATTAAAAGTCAAGTGCTCTACCAACTGAGCTAATATCCCATATTAAGCTGGGCTAGCAGGATTCGAACCTGCGAATGCTGGAATCAAAATCCAGTGCCTTACCGCTTGGCGATAGCCCAACAAAGAAATTTGCTGCACCTATCGCAACATTTTCACAATAAAACCTATGCTTTATTGTAAGGGTGGATACAGGGATTCGAACCCTGGGCCTCCAGAGCCACAATCTGGCGCGC
>ERZ1034691.643-NODE-643-length-25720-cov-85.672979_pt1 | contig 25720 bp, 22 predicted proteins | sample MGYA00520638_ERZ1034691 | MGnify/ENA primary metagenome ERZ1034691 (study PRJEB33766, sample SAMN09781763) | gut metagenome | biome: gut microbiome | host: Homo sapiens | place: Madagascar | study: EMG produced TPA metagenomics assembly of the PRJNA485056 data...
ATTCCAGCATTTGGAAAAAATGCCAGAGACGGACAGGCAGCCAAAAAGTCTATGCTCTCAGTATACTTCAAAGCGTTGAATATTGCAATCAATTCTCCACCGAAATATAGTAAAATTTCATAGTTTGTTCAGACTGATTCCATAAATGTGCGCCTATAACACACATTGTGCGCCGATGATTGCATCATTGCACAAACTTTTTAGAAAAGTTTGTGCAGAGTGTAAAAAACAGTGAAAGGTCGGCTCCCGGCGGGGAGGACGATTTAAAATGGCTTCCGCTATCGGGTTGCGGCACCCAGCATCCGCATCGTGCCTTGGGCGGCACGCGCGTCTTGCTGGCCGCTGCCCCAACAACTCCTCCCTGTTTCCGCCGCTGGCGGTGGTCGTCGTCATTGCACTCTAGCCATAATTAGAGGAATTGAATTTTTATTTCGCGTTTGTCGCGCTCTGCGGAGCGCTCCAAACGCATTTTCACGGGAGGGGTCGTAACGAAAAAACGGCAGCTGCCGTTTTCCTCTGGGGCTCTTCCGGTGAAAAGGGAATTTCGAAGCGTCCGCAGACGCTCCGAAATTCCAAAATTATAAATAATTCTTCCTTGAACTATGTGCAGAGCAACGCGGAGCACATTTTAAATCGTCCTACGCAAAAGGGGCTGCCGCACGTTTTGTGCGGCAGCCCCGGCGGGTGCTTTGGAATCTAGGCGCTTACCAGAGGTTTGCGGTCTCGTTGTACAGACCCTCGTAGCTCTTGGCGGAAACGTCCCAGCTGAAATCGCACTCCATGCAGTGACGCACGAGGTTCTTCCAGTTTTCCTTGTTGTTGTAGGCATCCTGTGCGTTGCAGCAGGCCACATACAGCTCGTGGGCGTTGTAACCGGCAAAGGTAAAGCCGTTGCCGTCACCCATGGTGCTGTCGTGGATGGAGTCGCGCAGACCGCCGGTCTCGCGGACGATGGGAGGGGTGCCGTAGCGGCAGGCCACCATCTGTGCCAGACCGCAGGGCTCGCTCTTGGAGGGCATGATGAAGGCGTCTGCACCGGCGTAGATCTCCTGCGAGAGCTTGGGCTCAAAACCGATGTAGGTGCCTACGCGGCCCGGGTGACGGCCGCACAGGTCAGAGAAGAAGTTCTCGTACTGGCTCTCGCCGCTGCCCAGAATGACCAGCTGGATGCCGCGGTCCACCAGACCGTCAGCGATGCTCTGCACCAGATCAAAGCCCTTCATGCCCACCATGCGGCTGACCATGCCAAAGACGGGGCTGCCGTCTTTATGCAGACCGAACCTGTCCTGCAAAGCTTCCTTGCACTTGGCCTTGCCGGTCTCAAAGGTCTTGATGCTGTAATTGAAGGGGATGTTCTTGTCGGTGGCGGGGTCGTTGGCGTCCATGTCGATGCCGTTCAGGATGCCGCACAGCTTGTACTGTTTTTCACGCAGCAGAGCGTCCAGACCGTAGCTGAACCACGGGTCCAAAATCTCCTGTGCGTAGGTGGGGCTGACGGTGGTGATCTTGTCGGCGGTCTCGAAAGCGCCCTTCATGAAGTTGGCGCAGCCGTCGTACTCCACGATATGCTGGTCCCGGTGGCCGATGCCGCAGGTATCCTCCAGAATATCGGTGCCGTACTTGCCCTGATAGGCGATGTTGTGGATGGTGAACACGGTCTTGATGCGGTTGAACTTGTCCAGATGACGATAGTACAGGTTCAGGTACACCGGCACCAGAGCGGTCTGCCAGTCGTTGCAGTTGATGATATCGGGGGTGAAGTCGATGTAGAACAAAGTCTCCAGCACGGCGCGGGAGAAGAAGGCGAAGCGCTCGCCGTCATCGTAGAAGCCGTACAGGCCGCGGCGCTTGAAGTAATACTCGTTGTCCAGGAAGTAGTAGGTCACGCCGTCCACATCGGCCTTGAACAGGCCGCAGTACTGGCTGCGCCAGCCCACAGGCACGGAGTAGTTGGTAACGTATTCCAGCTTATCGCGGTACTTCAAATCGCCGTACAGGGGCATGATGACGCGGGCGTCCACGCCGTCCTTGACCAGTGCTTTGGGCAGGGCGCCTGCCACATCGGCCAGACCGCCGGATTTGGCAAAGGGATTGGCTTCCGAAGCAGCATACAGGATCTTCATAGGATTCGCTCCTTCCATGATACAGGCAGATGTTCGCGCTCCCCGCCGCCGTGAAAAGCGGCGCGAACCTTGCATACAAAAGAGCAGGCGGGGGCACACAGGTGCCCCCGCCCCTCTCAAGAGGGGCTACCGGGGAGGAAGCCGCCCCTATGGATATTGCATCGATCAGACGGTGTGGTTCTTCTGGACGTAGACCGGGAAGCTCTCGGTGCCGGACAGCTTTTTGCCGGCGGTGATCTTCACGTTCTTATCGGTGACAACGCAGTCCAGCTCCACGTTGGGCTCGACCACGGTATCCTGCATCAGGACACAGTTCTTGACCACGGCACCCTTCTTGACCTTGACGCCGCGGAAGAGCACGCAGTTCTCCACGGTGCCCTCGATGACGCAGCCGTCGGCCAGAATGGAATCCACGACCTTGGAACCGGTGACGTAACGGGTGGGGTTATCATCGCGGATCTTGGTGTAGATGGGGCTGCCCTTGGGGAACAGCGCTTCCAGATTGCGGTCATCGATCAGCTTCAGGTTCTCGTCAAAGTAGCTCTTCATGTCGCAGATATGGGCAACATAGCCGGTGTACTCCAGCGCATGGATGTTCAGGATGTTGACGTTGTGCGCCAGAATGTCGCGCTCGAAGTAGATCAGACCGCGGGCGGTAGCGTCCTTGACCAGCTTGATCAGGGTCTCGCGCTCCAGCACATAGATGTTCAGATCCAGATTCTGCACACCGGAGCGGTAGTCGTTGAACAGCAGCTCGGTCACGCGGCCATCGGCATCAATGGTCAGGGTGTAGTTGTCGTTCTTGCGGCCCTCGGGGATCTCGGTCTTCTGGTAAGCCACAGTCACGTCGGCGCCGCTGGCCTGATGGGCAGCCAGCAGGGCGTTGAAGTCGTAGTTGACGGCGATGTTGGCATCGCTCATGACCACATACTTCTCCTTCTGGTGCTCGAGGAAGTCCAGAATGGAGCCCAGAGCCTCCACACGGCCGGAGTAGATGCGCACGCCCTTTTCTGCAAAGGGCGGCACGATGTTCAGGCCGCCGTGACGGCGGGCCATATCCCACTCGCGGCCGGTGCCCAGATGATCCATCAGGGAGTGGTAGTTTTTACGTACCACGATGGAAACGTTGGAAATGCCGCAGTTGGCCATGCTGGACAGCACAAAGTCTACCATGCGGTAACGGCCCGCAAAGGGGATCGAGGCCATTGCGCGCTCGGTCACCAGCTCGGGAACGGTATTGTCATAGCTGTTGGGGAAAATGATACCCAACGCATTGGTGTTCTGTCTCAGCATACTTCCACACCCTCCTTGACGGATTCAAACACTTTTGCGCCCTCCTTGACGGTAGCGCCTGCGCCGATGGTCAGACCGGTGCCAACGTGGGCAATTGCGCCCTCGCCGCCGACCTTTGCACCTGCGCCCACAACAACGTCCTCAGCAAGGATGCAGCGCTTGACCACGGCACCTGCCTTGACCACGACACCGTCCATCAGCACGGCGTCCTCAACGGTAGCGCCCTCTTCCACAACAACGCCTGCGCTCAGCACAGAGTGCTTGACGTTGCCGTAGATCTTGCAGCCCTCGGTGATGAGGGAGTCCTGCACAACGGCGCGCTCGCCGATCTTCTGGGCGGGCAGCACGGGGTTGCGGCTGTAGATCTTCCAAGTCTTATCAAAGATATCGATGCCGGAGTTCTCGGGGTCCAGCACTTCCATGTTGGCTTCCCACAGGCTGTCGATGGTGCCCACGTCACGCCAGTAACCGGCAAAGCGGTAGGCGTACATCTTGCGGCCGTCACGCAGCAGGGCGGGGATGATGTTCATGCCGAAGTCGTTCTTGGAGTTGGGGTCGGCCTCGTCCTCGATCAGATACTTCTTGAGCACATCCCAGTTGAAGATGTAGATGCCCATGGAGGCCAGATTGGACTTGGGCACCGGGGGCTTCTCCTGGAACTCGGTGATGCGGTCGTTCTCGTCTGCCACCATCAGACCGAAGCGGGAAGCTTCCTTCCAGTCCACTTCCATAACGGCCACAGAGAACTCTGCGCCCTTTTCCTTGTGGAAGCGCAGGAAGTCGGCGTAGTCCTGCTTGCAGATCTGGTCACCGGACAGGATGATGACGTACTCGGGATTATAGCTGTCGATGAAGCCGATGTTCTGGTAGATGGCGTTTGCAGTGCCCTTGTACCAGTCGGTGCCGTTTGCCTGCTCGTAAGGGGGCAGGGTGTGCACACCGCCGTGCAGACGGTCCAGATCCCAAGGCTGGCCGTTACCGATGTACTCGTTCAGCTTCTGGGGCTGGTACTGCGTTGCGATACCGACGGTGTCGATATCGGAGTTGACGCAGTTGGACAGCGGGAAGTCCACGATGCGGTACTTACCGCCGAAGGACACCGCAGGTTTTGCCGTCTTTTGTGTCAGCGCGTATAAGCGCGAGCCACGTCCACCGGCAAGGATCATTGCCACGATTTCTTTTGCCATAGCTTTATTCTCCCCTTTAGCATTTCCTTTTTGGAAATGATAGTCAACAGTTCAGAATGTTCGTGCGTGCATCCGTGTGGGCATCCTTATTCCTTGGGTGCTTTTGCTTTGCGGGTGCGCTTTGCGGGTTTGGTTTCTGCTTCGGTCTCAGCTTTTGCTTTTGCCGCGGTCTTTGCCTTGGCGGCGGTCTTTTTTACCGGCTTTTCCGCTGCGGCCTCGGGTTTTGCCTTGGACTTGGCAGCGGTCTTTTTTGCTTTTTCCGGTTTTTCATCCGCCGTTTCGGCGGCCTTGGCCTTGGTGGTGCGGGTCTTTTTTACCGGCTTGTCGGCGTCCTTGACGGTGGCCTTTTTGGCGGTCTTTTTTGCCGGCTTGTCCGCGCTGTCCTCTGCTGCCTTGCGGGTGCGCTTTGTGGGCACCTCAAAGTACAGGGTGCTCATGGGCGGCAGGGTGACGGTGATGCTCTGCTCAAAGCCGTGCTGCGGCTTTTTGTGGGTGCGCACCGGCTTGTTGTGCACGGTGCCGGAGCCGCCGAAAGCGGCATCGTCACTGTTCAGGATCTCCTTGTAGGTGCCGGACACCGGTGCGCCGAGGGTGTAGCCCTCGCGCAGGACTGGGTTGAAGTTGCAGATGACAAGGATCTGCTTACCCGCGGCGTCCTTGCGCAGGAAGGCGATGACGCTCTGCTGCGAGTCGTCCGGTACGATCCACTGGAAGCCCTCCCAGCTGTAATCGATCTGCCAGAGGGCAGGGTGCTCTTTATAGAAGGCGTTCAGGGTGCGGACGTAGTTCTGCAGTTCGGCGTGCTTGTCGTAATCCAGCAGCATCCAGTCCAGCTGCTTTGCCTCGTTCCACTCGGCAAACTGGCCGAACTCCTGTCCCATGAACAGCAGCTTCTTGCCGGGGTGTGCCATCATATAGCCGAAGAAGGTGCGCAGGTTGGCAAACTTGTCGTCGTACTCGCCGGGCATCTTGTTCAGCAGGCTGCCCTTGCCGTGCACCACCTCATCGTGGCTGATGGGCAGCACAAAGTTCTCGCTGAAAGCGTAGAAGAAGCTGAAGGTCACCTTGTTGTGGTTGCCGGAGCGGAACAGCGGGTCGGTCTTCATGTAGCTGAGCATATCGTTCATCCAGCCCATGTTCCACTTGAAGTTGAAGCCTAAACCGCCGTCCGAAGCGGGCTTTGTGACCATGGGCCACGCGGTGGACTCCTCGGCGATCATGTACTTGTGGGGGTGACGGCCCAGCACGGTGTTGTTCAGCTTGCGCAGGAAAGCGATGGCTTCAAGGTTCTCCTTGCCGCCGTCCTTATTGGGCTCCCATTCGCCCTGCTTGCGGTTGTAATCCAGATACAGCATGGAGGCCACGGCATCCACCCGCAGACCGTCGATGTGGTACTGCTCCAGCCAGTACAGTGCGCTGGAAATAAGGAAGCTCTGCACCTCGTTGCGGCCAAAGTCGAACACCATGGTGCCCCACTCCTTGTGCTCGCCGCGCTTGGGGTTGGGGTCCTCGTAGCAGGCCTCGCCGTCAAAATTGTACAGGCCGAACTGGTCTTTGGGGAAGTGGGCGGGCACCCAGTCCATGATGACGCCGATGCCTGCGGCGTGCATCTTATCCACGAAGGCCATAAAGTCCTTGGGGGTGCCGTAGCGGCTGGTGGGGGCAAAATAGCCGGTGACCTGATAGCCCCAGCTGCCGTCAAACGGATATTCCATCACCGGCAGCAGCTCTACATGGGTGTAGCCCATATCCTTGATGTACGGGATCAGCTCGTCCGCCAGCTCGGAGTAGTTGTAGGGCTTGCCGCCCTCCTTCATCTTCCAGCTGCCGGCGTGCATCTCGTAGATATTCATCGGGCCGTTGATCACGTCCGCCTTTTTCTGTGCGGCCTGCCATGCGGCGTCGTGCCATGCAAAGCCGGACAGATCGTAGACCTTGCTGCCGTTGGACGGCCGGGTCTCGGCGTGGAAGGCGTAGGGATCGGCCTTGTAGACAAGGTCGCCTGCACGGGTGGTCACGCAATATTTATAAACATCGTATTCCTTCATGCCGGGAATGAACAATTCCCACACGGAATCGCCATCCACCTTGCGCATGGGATGGCTGCCGGGTTTCCAGCTGTTGAAGTCGCCCACAACACTGATGGCTACGGCGTGCGGTGCCCATACGCGGAACACAACGCCGGACTCCCCGACCCGTGTTTCCAGATGTGCGCCGAAGTAGCGGTAAGCCTCGCAGTTGTTGCCCTGCTTGAACAGGTACACCGGCAGGTCCGATGTGTTGCTCTGAATCTTTTCTTCGGTCGGTTTCATAGACTGCTCCTCCCCGTGCGGAAGCCGAAAGCGGATTCCGCAGCTTTGTACTCTTTTATATTAAAAGGTTTTGACCAGTTTTGCAAGACTTTTTGTCCGAAAAACAAATACAATTAACACAAATTTTCTGGCATTCTCTGTATGTTGTGGGCATATCATCCAAAATTTACAGCTCAACATCGTGTAAACTGCTCATTTGCCAAACGGTTCCGGCGAAAGCGTTGCGAAAACAGAAAAGGGGGTCGGGGAAAGCCCGCAGACTTTCCCCGACCCCGAAATAAAAATAGTATTCTGCTTAACATCAAAAGAGACCGCTGCACAATTTGTACAGCGGTCTCTTTGCGTGGTTATTGTGTTTTGTTTACAGCTCAGCCCACAACGTAGACGTTGACCTGAATGGCGCCGTTGATAACGCTTTCGGCGTAGGTCTCGTAGAACAGGTCTACAAGGATCTGCCCCTTTTGGACGGCGATACCGGTGTCGGTGGCTACGGCGTAGCCGTAGACGAACTTGCCGTCGGTGGAGGTGATGTAGAGCTTGGTGCCGTAGGGGATCACGTCCGGATCCACAGCCACGGTGCCATAGCCCAGACCCAGACCGGAAGAACCTTTGCCGCTGCGGGAATAGTAGCCGGTGGCCTTGCCGGTGAGCACCTTGCTATAAGAGGTGGGGGCGTTGGTGGTGCCGTCCGCGCCGGTCAGGGGGGACACCGGTGCGCCTGCGCCGTAGGTCTTGATGACGTGGTCGGTGGGCTCCACCGTGGTGGTGGTATCCACAACGGTGCTGTTCTCCAGCTCGCCGTCCACATAGCGGTCACGGGTGGTCACGGTCTGCTGACCGGCTGCACCGTGCTGCAGGGTGGTGGTGCGGCCGGTGTTGCGGAAGTACAGGCTGGTGTAGACATACTGGGTGTCGTAGGGGATGGCCTGTGTCTCCACACGCTCTGCGTAGTCCACGCGGTGGACCACGATCTTGCTGCCGGCGGTCACAGCGTGATCCAGCGCCGGCTCGGTGTAGTCGTCCCCTTCAAGGGTGATACCGGCGCGCTCCAGTGCATCGGCTACGGTGCCGAACACCAGCTTTACAGGGTACTCCTGCCCGTCGGCGGTGATGCTGACGGAGAATGCGCGCTCGATGTTCAGGGAGGCAAGATTGCCGCTGAACGCGGTGTAGTAGACCTCATCGCCCTCCTCAGAGCGGATACCGGAAAGGTGCATGACCTGTGCGGGGGAAGCATCGGCATCGGTCAGAAGGACCTGCCGTGCACCATTGGAGTCGGTGACGTAGGTCAGCCGCAGATTTGCAGCGGTGACGCCAAGGGTAGCCACAAGGCATACCACCATGACACAAAATGCCAGCACACGGGGAGATACTGCCTGCTTTGCGGCAGTAACTGCTTTCTTCAATTTAACGGAAGCGATACGAGACAACTCCTCTCTTTGTCGTATTTGGCGCGGCCGCGGGTCTGTATTGCATCGGCACCCCGGCCGCCCGGACTGTGGCTGCTCTGAGTATAAGCGTCTCACAGTCAAATACGATGCTCTCTTCGGGTAAAAAGAATGAGCACCGTATTACAGGTTGGAATCCGCTTCGGGCAGACCACAAAACTGCCCCGGCACAGGCCGCATCTGCCCATGCCGTGCCGTACGCAGGACGGCTTTTTACTTCATCCAGATAGAATTTAAACGCTGCAACGTTCGTTGCACAAACGCTATTTTACCAGACCGTAAAGCATCTGTCAAATTTGCATCTTGCACTTTGTTAGATTTGTAACATTATTTTTTGTGCAATTTTCACAGTGTTTCTTTTGATATTTTGGTTTTTAGGTGGTTTCCTTCTGATTTTTTCCTTTTTTCTGGGGGCGATTCGTTCATGAATTTTTAACATTTACGCCGGCTTTTTTCTCTGCGAATAAGGCCGCAGCAGCGGCCGCTGCGCCCAAAACAAGCTGCCCCACATCGCGGGTTTTGCATGGAAAACCTGCAGGGGAATTACCCGGTCCCGGCAGGGGAGAAAAGCCCGCATTTCCGGCGCAAAAACCCCGTTTAGCAAAATGCCGAAGAACAGAAAATTTCACATTTTTAGTACACACTGGATAGTTTTGCGCCCCCGGCGGTACAATCGGGACAGCAAACAGAAAAGGAGGTTTTGCATGGAGATCGAGATCCTTGAGCAGCAGTGCGGCGGCACCGAATTTGTGCCCCGGCCGCACCGGCTGCACCTTGGCGCACAGAACGCCGAGGGGGTGGACCGGCTGCAGTTCATCCTGCCCGCAGCGTGGGCGGGGTGCACCCTGGCGCTGTATCTGCGCCGCAGCGATGGGGTGCAGCTGGCCGCCATTCCGCTGGACGCCGACGACAGTGTGACGGTGGACCGCCGTCTGACCGGCAGCGTGCGGGGACAGTGGATGCTGGCCGCCATAGGCAGCGGCGGCTACACCGCCTACACCCGCCCCGGCAGCTACGATGTGTACGCCACCCTGCCTACGGACGGCGGCAGTGAGGAGCTGCCGCCCTCGGTGTACGAGCAGTTTGTGGCGCGCGTGCTGGAAAGCGCCCACGCCGCAGCGGAAAGCGCCCGCCGTGCCGAGAACGGTGCGGCAGATACCGCCATGCAGGCGGCACTGGCGCAAAAGACTGCGGACAAAATTCTGGCCGACCGTACCGATGCCGAGGCCTGCGCAAAGCGGGCGGAGGCTGCCGCACTGCGGGCAGAAAGCTATGCACCCACCGGTGGGCAGGTGCTGAGCGTGAACAGCAAGGGCGGCGCGGTGCAGCTGAACGCACAGGATGTGGGGGCGGTGCCAAGCCCGGTGCAGCCTTTGCCCGGCGAGGTGGTGCGCATTCTCAGCGTGGATGCCGCCACCGGCGCAGTGCAGACCGATACCACCCCGCTGCCGGACCTGCGCCCCTATGTGCGCAGCGAGACCGTGCCTACGGCGGCAACGCCTGGCGCGGTGCGGGCAGACGGGCAGTACGGCGTTGCGGTGCGGGCAGATGCCACCCTGACTACCGTGCCCGCCACGGCGGCGCAGCTGGACCGTATGACCGAGGCCTATGCGCCCCTGACTCCGGCGCTGCTGCCCTACGGCGTAAAAAAGGCGCTGACCAGTGCCGCCGGGGCAGCAAGCTGGTCTGCGCAGGAAAAGGCCGCCGCACTATTGCAGCTGGGCGCGGACGACCGGTTCTACTCCAAGGCCGAGGCAGACCGGAAATTCGGCATGGGCTACACCCTGCCGTGTGCCACCGCAGCCGTGCTGGGCGGCGTGAAGGTGGGACGAGGCCTGACCGTGAGCGCAGACGGCACACTGGAAGTAACGGCGGAAAACCTTGACACGGTGCTGGGCTTTAGCCTGGCAGAAAAACTGAATCAATTGGGAGGAGTGACGGACATGAACGGAAAGCTTGTCTACACAAGCGATGGTGCAGCGGGCAAGACTGACAAGACGCTGACTGTGCCGGGCGAGGTGGATTACATTGTGGTGAAGATGCTGGACCCCATGGTAGAAAGCCTCAGCACCAGTACCAGCAGCGCTGTGGCTGCTGCGGCAGCTGCGGAGTACGGCAGCACCCGCATTGTGCGGGGCGGTACGGCGGTGGCCATGGTAGGCGGCGGCAAAATCTACAATCTGCGGGGCGGCGTTTACTGCAGGGGCGGAGCACCGGTGAAGGTGGCTTTTGCAGCGAACGGCACGGTAAGCATCAGTGCGGCAAACCAGGAGGCGCCCAACGACAGCAGCTACCCCTTCAATGTGGAGGGCTACCGGTATGTGTAAGGGTGGTGCAGCATGAATGAGATGACCATCCGGCTGGAGCGCAACGGCGCGGCAATGGTGCCCGGCGGACAGCTGCTGCTGGGGTATGCGGGCAACCGGGGCAACTACCGGCTGCGCATCGAGCAGCGGGGCGAGTGGAAGGGGCTGACCGTGTGCGCCCACTGGCACACCCCCGGCGCAAGCGCGGCTACGCTGGTGGAAAACGGAATCCTGACCGTACCGGCGGCGGTGACGGCGGTGCCCGGCGCGGGCTGCCTCACCTTTGAGGGCACGGACGGTAGCCGCACCGTGACCAGCGCCGATGTGCGGTGCAAAGTATGCGCCAACAGCGGCACGGCAGAGGGCGCGATGCCTGCCCCGGCCACCCCTGCGTGGGAGGCGCTGGTGGGGCTGCTGGGCACAGGCGGCGGCATTACCACCGCAGAAAAACAGGCGCTGCTGGCAGTGCTGCGGCTTCTGGCGGCGGGCAATGACGCAGCCATGGATGCCTGTGACCGTCTGGCGACGCTGTGGGGCGACCCGCAGCCGCCGAAGGAGAACGTTTTTGCCGTGCTGGGACAGGCAATCCTTGGAAAAATGATCTTAGGGAGGAACAAATGAGCTACGAAAAACAGAATTTTGTGGACGGCCAGACCCTGACGGCTGCCCAGCTGAACCACATGGAAGCAGGCATTACAGCCGCCGCCACAGGCGTCAAGGGCGATAAGGGCGACCCCGGCCCGCAGGGCCCGAAAGGCGATAAGGGTGACCCCGGCCCGCAGGGTCCGAAAGGCGATAAGGGAGACCCGAGCGATGGAATCGGCGAAAATGCAAAAGAGCTGCTATTGAGCCTGTTTGAAAACGCGGCCTACAAAACCAGCGATGCACAGGACACCCTGAACGCCTTGCGCGTGGAGTGGGGTAGAAGTGCACAGGAGATCCCGGTGCAGAGCGTGAGCCTGAGCGCCGCGACCCTGACCCTGAACGAGGGCGAGAGCAAGACCCTGACGGCTACCGTGCTGCCCGCAAACGCCACCAGCCGTGTAGTGGTGTGGCGCGTTGCACCTGCCGGGTTTGCTACGGTGGCAAACGGCGTGGTGACGGGCATCAAAGCGGGCAGCTGCACCGTGACTGCCACCGCAGGCGGCAAGAGCGCAAGCTGCACGGTGACGGTGGCAGAAGTGGAGACAGCACAGCTGATCTACACCCTGCCTGCTGAAACGGCGCTGACCAACGGCTTTGATACCGGCCTGAAGCTGCTGGAGCACGCCTCCACCGAGACGCCGCAGTACACCATTTTGCTGGACGCAAAGGCAAACGACAGCTTCAATGACAAGGCGTGGATCGTGTTCCTGCACTGCATGACGGAGAACTCTGACGGCCGAGGCATCAACATCAGCTTGAACCCAAACTATGGCACCACCGGTATTGCTTATTACAGCTTTGGCGAAGTAAACGTATCGGACAGCGTTGTGCACCTCAAGACGCGCACCCGGTATGCGATCCAGATGGACGGTAAGAAATATCGTGGCGGCAGCACCTACTGTACGATGAGCAACTGGAAAACGACTAAGCAGGCCATTACGGACGTGCCGGAAAGCTTGCTGCTCGGCGGTGCTCCAACCGCAAACGGTGGATTTGAACGCTGCTGGGATGGTACGCTGTACCAGTGCAAGGTGTACAAGGGCTTGCTGAGCGATACCAAGATCAACAAATTCATTCAGGAGGGCACGGTATGATCTATGATGTACAGGGGAATCCCCTGAACGCGGCGGGCGGCAACGTGCTGTATGGGAAAAAGTATGTGGCCTGCGGAGACAGCTTTACCGCAGGAGACGCGACCGGCTATACAGATGCAAACGGCAACACCGGCACGAACTCCGACTTTTACGACCAGAAGCTGAAAGCATGGAAAACATACCCGTGGTGGATCGCAAAGCGCAACGACATGACGCTGGTGAATGAGGCCGTGAGCGGCTCGGTGTTCACCAACATCACCGGGCGGCTCTCGCCGTTCTCGGTGGAGCGGTACAAGGCCGTACCGAAGGACGCGGATTATATCACCCTGATGTTTGGCCTGAACGAGTGCGAGCCGGACACAGCACAGGGCTTCGACCCGACCGCTATCGTTGGCACAAAGACAGACACCACCAACGCAACGGTGTGGGGTGCATACAATATCGTTTTTGAGTATTTCATGAAAAACATTCCCTACGCGAAGCTGGGCGTGATCCTTGCGGACGCATGGATGAACGCAGCCTACCGGGCAACGGTAAAGGAAATCTGCGCCTACTGGGGCGTGCCAGTGCTGGACCTGAACGACGAGCAGCACCCGCTGCTGCTTACCATGCACGATGCGGGGCGCACGAATGTCAGCCCTACGGCAAAGCAGCTGCGCAACAATGCCTTTAAGCTTGCTCTCTATAACGACCATCCGGGTCTGCGGGCGCATGAGTACCGCAGCACCATCATTGAGAACTGGATGCGGGGACTGTGATGCAGAAAGAAAGTGAAGAGATGATCCGACAATATAGCTTTGCAAAGAACGGCAACCGCCGCCTTGCGCCGGACTTTAAGGTGCGGGAGTTTCGCTGCAAGGACGGCACCGACACCGTTATGGTGGACGAGGCGCTGACCGTGGTGCTGCAGTGCATCCGGGAGCACTTCGGCAAGGCGGTGGCGATCACCAGCGGCTACCGGACAGCAGCGCACAACGCAGCCGTAGGCGGCGCCAAGAGCAGCCAGCATCTGCTGGGCAGGGCGGCAGACATCCGGGTGGAGGGCGTGAGCGTGGAGGCTGTAGCCGCCTACGCTGAAAGCCTGATGCCGGACTGGGGCGGCGTGGGACGCTACCCTGTCAAGGCGGGCCGCGCCACCGGCTGGGTGCACGTGGATACCCGGGCAGACAAAGCCCGGTGGAGGGGGTGAGCGCGATGACAGGCATCATCTCGGCCATCATTGCAGGCGCGGTGACCCTGATCGGCGTGCTGATCGCCAACGGAAAAAGCCAGGCGGTGACCGACACCAAGCTGGAAGAACTGACCCGGGAGGTGCGGGAGCATAACAACTTTGCCCGCCGCGTACCCATTTTAGAAGAACAGATGAAGGTGGCCAACCACCGCATCGCAGATTTAGAGAAAGAGAGGAACTGAACCTATGAACGATACCCATTGCAAAATTTCTGCCGCCACCCTGGCGCGCACGGCTGCGCTGGCGCTGGCACTGACCAATCAGGTGCTGAGCGCCTGCGGCAAGCCCATGCTGCCCATCGAGAGCGCCACCGTGGAGCAGCTGGTGACCACCGGCCTGACCGTGACCGCCGCCCTTGTGAACTGGTGGAAGAATAACTCCTTCACCCCGGAGGCTATCAAGGCCGATGGCTATCTGGAGCAGCTGCGGGCAAAGCAGTAAAAGCCGCCGGGCAGACGGGACGATTTAGAATGCGCGCCGCGCTGCTTTGCGCATAGTCAGCGGAAGAATTATTTTTAATAGAGCAATGCCGGAGCGTCTGCGGACGCTCCGGCATTGCATTTTTACAGAAAGGGTATTGATTGGGGTCATTCCCAACAAAAAACTCCCCCGACAGTTGCCGGAGGAGCATTCATTTTTCTATTCTAAACACGGATGCGCCGCCCTGACATGGTGCGCAGCCGGGCTTACTTCAGGAACTTTGCCACGGCGCGGGCAACGATGCCGCCCAGAATGCCGGACACCAGAAATTCGGCTACGCCCTGCACGCCAACCAGCAGCACCACGAACATGAAGGGGTTGGCAGCGCCCTTGACGGACACCAGATTCTGCACATAGTCGCAGCCGTAGAAGGCCAGCACGATGTAGCCCATGAAGAACAGGGTGTTCAGGGCGGGTGCGGTCATGGCGCTGAGGATGTAGCTCCAGGTGCGGGACTTATCCAGCTTCTGCAGGCCCTTGAAGATCAGGCCGCAGCACAGACCCATGAGCACACGCATACCCACGCACAGGATAAAGGTGTTCAGCGGGCTGACCTGAAACAGTGCACCGGTCATGGCAGAGGCGCCGGTGATGGCATCGTAGAAGCTCACAGCGCCGAACACGCCGCCCAGCAGGGCACCCACGGCGGGACCCATGGTGATGGCGCCCACGGCGATGGGCAGGGTGAGGAAGCTCATATACAGCGGGCCCACGGGCACACTGCCCAGACCGACAAGCTTCATCACCAGTTCAATGGCCACCAGCAGGGCCACACGAGTCAAGGTATTCGTATTGGTATTCTTCATAATTCAGTTTTCCTCCTGCTGCCGTTCCGCCCTTTTTGTCGGATACGGCGCAAACCTGCCCGCTCTGTGCGGGTTTTAGGTGAATATTCAAATCTTTGGAAGCGCGTGGTTGTCAGGGCGTGTTCCAGAGAAAAATGCGTTAAAATCTGTCGCCGGGGAAGCGTACCCCAGCACTGCGGCGCGCCACCGTGAGCACCCGGCTCACCGCGATGCTGGTATCCAGCATCCGGGCACACAGTTCCTGATCTCCGGTGGTCATGGCGCGGTAAAAGGTCTCGAACTCTGCCGCCTGCCGGGGACGGTCTCCGTTCAGGTTGTAGTGCTCCTCCTTGCCCTCGTTGGGATGGAAGGTCACACCGCCGCAGTAGTTCGGGGTGGATTTTTGCAGGATGTAGCCCTTTGTGCCCTGAATGATGCAGCGGGCAGGGGCTGTGCAGTCTTTGGCGGCAAGGCTTACCGCCTTGAAGCCACTGTAATCCATCATCAGCACACCGCTGGTGTCGATATTGCGCTCCATGTTGGCGGCGTACACCGCCTTATTCGGCTCACCAAACAGACCCACGATGTAGCTGATGTTGTACACGCCCAGGTCCATCAGTGCACCGCCCGCACACAGCGGGTCGAACACCGGCGGGGTCTGCCCGGCGCAAAAGGCGTCGTACCGGCTGGAATACTGGCTGAAGCTGCACTGTACCATGCGTACCGTGCCCACCCGGGGCAGCAGCTCCCGGAGTTTGGCGTAGTTGGGCTGGTACTGGGTGGTCATCGCCTCAAAGAGGAACAGCCGCTTGCGCTGTGCCAGCGCAGCCAGTTCCTCGGTCTCGGCGGCGGTCACCGCCATGGGCTTTTCCACAATGACGTGCTTGCCCGCCTCCAGCGCCACCCGGGCGTAGCGGGCGTGCTGCAAGTTGGGCACGGCGATGTAGACCACGTCCACCCATTGCAGCAGCTCAAAATAATTGGTGGTGTGCTGCGGGATCTGATATTGCGCACACAGCTCTGCGGCTTTTGCCGCCGAGCGCGGGGTGCTGCACACCGCCTGCACAGTAAACGGCGTGTGCTCCACAAGCCATGGCAAAAATTCCTGCACGATCTTACCCGTGCCAAGAATGCCCAATTTCATAATGCTCTCCCTTATCCTCTTGTTCCCTCAGCCTACCAGCGCCTCCGGCTCGCGGCGGGTGCGGCGGTTGGGGTGCGGGTGCTTTGCCCGGGGGCGTCCCTGTTGACCGTAGTGTCTGCCGCCGCCATGGCTGCGGCCGTGCTCCTGCGGGGCGTTCAGCTGGTACAGCAGTGCCAGCCCCTTCATCAGCAGCTCCGGGTCATAGGTCAGGGGGTGGCGGCACAGCGGGGTGACGTACTTTGCCAGTCCGCCGGTGACTACCAACGTAGCCGGGCTGCCCAATTCCTCTTCAATGCGCTGCACCATGCCGTCGATGAGCACGGCGGTGCCCAGCACCGAGCCGGACAGCATACAGCTTTCGGTATTGGTGCCGATGGCTTTTTTCGGGGAGCCCAGATGCACCTGCGGCAGCTGGGCGCAGCGCTCGCCCAATGCGCGCAGCCCGGTGGAAAGGCCGGGGCAGATCACGCCGCCCCGGAATACCCGGTCTTTGTCCACCACATTAAAGGTGGTGGCAGTGCCGAGGTCTACCGTGACGATCGGCAGCGGAAAGTTTGCCGCCGCATAGGCGGCGTCCACCAGCCGGTCCTTGCCCACGGCGCGGGGCTCGTCCACCCCCATGGTCAGCCCGGTGCGGATGTCCGGCGAAACGATGACCGGCTTTTTGCCGGTGTAGTGACGGGCGCACTCGGCCAGTGCCCCGGTGATCTGGGGTACTACGCTGGTAAGCACCGCCCCTTCAAAGCGCATGGGACGCTCCGGGTGGCGGCGGTGCGCAAAAATTTTATCCATTTCGGCACGATATTCCGCAGCCGTGCGGGTGCGCACCGTGTCCATGCGCGCCACAAAGCATACACGTCCGTCCCGAATGCCCCCAAGGGCGACGGTGGTGTTGCCTATATCAATGGCTAAGATCATAATTCTGTTTTCCTTTTCAAAATAAAAGAAAAGAACCGGTTTGCTCTTTGTCAAGCGTATTTTACCGCATTTTTGCGCCGGATACAAGTTCCCGGCAAAGATTTTGTTGTGCTGGTGGAAGTTTTGCATTATACTAAGGTAAGATATGTGGAAAAGAACTGTTTTTCCGGGAGGTAAACAAACCATGGATCTGAACGGCAAGTGCGTCCTGCTGGGCGTGAGCGGCGGCATTGCCGCCTATAAGATGGCCAATGTGGCCAGTGCACTGCGCAAGCTGGGTGCGGATGTGGAGGTCATCATGACCAAAAACGCCACCCAGTTCATCACCCCTCTCACCTTTGAGACCCTGACCGGCCACAAGTGCATGGTGGACACCTTTGACCGGGATTTCAAGTTTGAGGTCACCCACATCTCGCTGGCAAAAAAGGCGGATGTGATCCTTGTAGCCCCCGCCACCGCAAACGTCATTGCCAAAATGGCGCACGGCATTGCGGACGATATGCTTACCACCGTGGTGCTGGCCGCCAAGTGCCCCAAGCTGGTTTCCCCCGCCATGAACACCGGCATGCTGGAAAACCCCATCACGCAGGATAACCTTGCCACGCTGGAGCGATACGGCTTTACTGTCATCCCCTCCGAAAGCGGCGTGCTGGCCTGCAAGGATGTGGGCAGCGGACGCCTGCCCAAGGAGGAAGTACTGATCGAGCACATCCTGCACACCATCGCCCGCCCGAAGGATCTGGCAGGGGTGCGCATCGCGGTGACCGCCGGTCCCACGCAGGAGGCGCTGGACCCGGTGCGCTACCTGACCAACCACTCCACCGGCAAGATGGGCTACGCCCTTGCCCGCGCCGCCGCCATGCGGGGCGCCGAAGTGACCCTGATCCACGGGCAGACCGCGCTGCCGCCGGTAAAGTTCACCACCGATGTGCCGGTGACCACCGCCCGGCAGATGTACGAGGCGGTGACTGACCGCTTTGACACCACCGATGTGCTCATCATGGCCGCCGCCGTGGCGGACTACCGCCCCGCTACCGTGGCCAACGACAAGATCAAAAAGAAGGAGGGCGACCTCTCCATCCCCGTGGAGCGCACCGAGGACATCCTTGGCACCATCGGCCCCCGCAAGACCCACCAGTTCCTGTGCGGCTTTTCCATGGAGACCCGGGACCTTGTGGAAAACTCCTCCGCGAAGCTTGCCAAGAAAAATCTGGACATGGTGGTGGCCAACAACCTCAAGGTGGCCGGTGCGGGCTTTGGGGTGGATACCAACGTGGTCACCTTCATCACCCCGGACGGCACCCGGGAGCTGCCTTTGATGAGCAAGGCGGATGTAGCCGATGCCATTCTGGACGAGATCCTGCGGCGGCGGGCAAAGTAATACTTCCGGGATTTTGTTGTACACATATCACAAAATTCACAAAAAAATTATGGTTCTTTCCGAAAATTCGGCCTTACCTGTTTATTTTATGCTGCAAAAATTATATAATAAGAGTGTGTCCCTATGTTTGGAAGGAATCGGTCTGCGCTGCAGCCGTTAATATTTGGAGGAGAGCCTTACTATGTTCATGTACTCGGATTATAGCCAGCATCTGCTGGACCATGTAAAGAAGATCCACTTTATCGGCTGCGGCGGCAGCGGAATGTATCCGCTGATCCAGATCTTGGCCGCCAAGGGCTACGAGCTGTCCGGCAGCGATGTGCTGGACGGCAGCATCATCCGCTACGAGCGGGAGATGGGCGTGAAGGTCAGCCTTGGCCACAATGCGGATAACGTTGTCGGCGCAGACATGGTGGTGTACTCTGCCGCCATCTCCAAGGATAACGTGGAACTGAACGCAGCCGCCTCCTACGGCATTCCCACCGTGGAGCGCAGCGTGCTGCTGGGCTATGTGAGCCGCCTGTACAAGCAGAGCATCTGCGTGTCCGGCACCCACGGCAAGACCACCACCACCTCCATGATCACCACCGCGCTGGAACTGGCAGGGCGCGACCCCTCTGCCGTCATCGGCGGCAAGCTGCCCCTCATCAACGGCTACGGCAAGGCCGGCAAGGGCGATGATATCGTTATCGAGGCCTGCGAGTTCGCCGAGACCTTCCTGAAGCTGACCCCCTACCTGTCCGTGGTGCTGAACATCGACAACGACCATCTGGACTACTACGGCAGCATGGGCGAGCTGAAGTTCGCTTTCAAGCGCTTTGCCCTGATGACCCAGTTCATGATTTTTGCCAACGCCGACGACAAGAACACCATGGACGTGATGTACACGCTGGATCGCCGGGTGCGCACCTTTGCCATCGACAACCACGCCGACTACCGCGCTGTCAACGTCAACGAGTATAAGCCCGGCTTCTTCGAGTTCGACCTGAAGGAGTGGAATACGACCGACACCACCCGCATCCGCCTGTCCGTGCCCGGCCGCCACAATATTTATAATGCACTGGCCATGTGCGCCGTGTGTCGCTTTGTGGGCCTGAGTGCAGAGCAGTGCGCCGAGGCTGCCCTGAACTTCAAGGGCGCAGGCCGCCGCTTTGAGGTGTACGGCGAGTGCAACGGTGCACTGGTCATTGATGACTACGCCCACCACCCCACCGAACTGCGCGCCACCCTGAACACCGCCAAAGAAATGGGCTACAAGCGCCTGATCGCCGTCCACCAGCCGTTTACATACAGCCGCACCAAGATGCTGTTCAACGACTTTGTGGATGTGCTCAAGATCCCGGACATCACGGTGCTGACCCCCATCATGGGCAGCCGCGAGCCCAACGACCCCACCATTACCAGCGCAAAGCTGGCAGCACAGATCCCCGGCTCTGTGCTGGTGAATAGCCTGCAGGAAGCCGCCGACTGGGTCAAGCAGAACGCCCAGCCCGGCGATCTGGTCATCACCCTCGGCTGCGGCGATATCTATAAGGCCAGCAAGATGATGGTGGAAAAGGACCAGTAATTTTATTTAAAAAAGGACACCGGACGGCCCGCAGGCTGTCCGGTGTCCTTTTTTAGGTAGATCGTAAAGATGCAGCAGCTGCTGTCAGGTGTCATCGTAATGTCCGCGGCAGGAAACGATAAACACAATGCCGTTTTCTTCGTAGTAAACGATGCGGTTCACATCGTCGATGCGGCGGCTCCACCAGCCGCTGAGCGTACCGCGCAGCGGTTCCGGCTTGCCAATGCCGTCAAAGGCGTTGCGGGCGATATCCTTGATCAGCGCGTTGATGCGTTTCAGCGTCTTTTTGTCCTGCATCTGCCAATAAAGATAATCTTCCCATGCGCGATCCTCCCACAGCAGCCGCATCAGGCTTCCTCGATGAGGTCATGCGAGGCAAAATGTGCCTTGCCGCTGCGCACGTCCCGCATGATGCCTTCCAGATAACGCTGATTAGCAGAGGAATAAAAGGGGTCTGCGGTCAGTTCGAACGGAATGCGCTTTTCCCGGGCGCAGGCCTTGAGAAAGATGGTGATGGCCGTGTTCATGCTCAGACCGATCTCGTCAAAGGTCTGCTCTGCCTCATGCTTCACGGCGTCATCCACGCGTACACTGATCTGTGCCATATCCAGCACCTCCTTCTTTCTTTGATTCTACCATAAATGAAAGCAAAATGCAATCAGAATGCTTTCTTTTTATTGTATGCTTTTCACCCTGAAATATTCCCGCAGATACAGAAGCGCCCCGCAGTCATTCGGCTGCGGGGCGCTTCTGTGTATCTATATACGATTCTGGAAGGATGTTGGCATTATCAGAACTTGAACAGGTCCACGATGCGCTGCCACAGGCGGGTGAAGATGTTGCCCTCCTTTACCGTCTCAGTCTCAGCCACAACATTGTTGGCAGAGGCCACGGTTTCGGCGGTCTTGTAGACAAACTTCACACTGCTCTCGGCGTCCTCGGGTGCACCGGCAAAGCTGGTGTAGCTTTCCAGCCGGTCGGTCATCTCGTCCAGCACGGTCTTAAGGCCGTGCAGCTGATCCTGATCCAGTGCGCCGGTCAGCTTGGAGATGCCCTCCTCGTTGAACTGGTTCAGACCGTCGTTCAGCTGGTGGGTGCCGTCATTCAGCTGGCTTGCGCCATCGTTCAGGGTGTTCACGCCATCGTACAGGGTCTTAGTACCGGCGGCCAGCTGTGCGCTGCCGTCCTTGGCAGAATGAGCACCATCTGCGGCGGTCTGCACACCGGCGGTGTACTGACCCACGCTGGAAACGAAGTACTGGATCTTGGAAAGGCTGTCCTTCAGGGCACGCACATCCGCGATATCCTGACTGTTCTCTACCTGATACTTCAGCTCTGCCTTGGCGGTGTCCTTAGCCTCCTGACTGGTCAGCAGCTGCACCAGACCGCACAGCATGGAGGGGTCGTAGTTCTGCATCAGGTGCAGAGCAGCCTCCAGATCATGGTTCGTCTTGGTAGCGGAAAGGTACAGCGCCAGATCCAGCTGGCTGTCCTTGAAGCTGGGAGCCTGCTCCCAGATGGTACGCACCATCTTGCGGCGTCCGGCAGCCAGCGTCTTGTCGTTCATGGTCAGAATGTTGTCGATGACCGCGGCGTAGTTGTCCCAGGTCATATCGGTGTCGATCAGGCCGCCCTCTTTCAGGGTCTTGTTGGCAGAAGCCAGCACACCGTCTGCCACCTGCTGTGCGCCGCTGTTCAGGGCGCTGTTGTTGGAACTCAGGGTGTCCAGACCGTTGGTCAACTGGCCCAGACCCTTGTCCAGTGCGGCTGCACCATTGTTCAGGGTGTTGGCACCGTCCAGCAGTGCCAGCACACCGCTTCTCAGCTGACTGGTACCGTCCTCCAGCTGAGAAGCGCCGTCCAGCAGCTGGCTCATGGCGTCGTTCAGCTGGTTGATGCCGTCGGTCAGGTCGTTGATGCTGCTCAGGTCAAACACGTTGTCAGTGCCCAGAGCAGCAGCGCTGGTGGCGCAGGCCATCATCACCTGCGGGCAGGTCAGTTCAGTGACATCTGCTTCCACCGTGATGGTGTCCTGCAGATAGTCCCCGATGGTATCCAGCTCGTCCGGCAGCAGACCGGACAGGGAGTCCTTCACGCCCGGCAGGGTGACAAAGGCAGCCACATTGCTCTTGGCGGCACTTTCCACCAGACCGTGGGCAGCCACCACGTTGGTGGCATCCTGCCCGAAGATCACGCCCACGGCGGTGACCAGCGGGGTGACGATGGTGCGGTCGGTGCCGTTCACGTTCACGGTGCCGGTCTCGTTGTTCTTCAGGGCGATGGTCATAGTCAGATGACCACTCTTGCCAATCAGATCTTCCAGCGCGGCTTCCTGACCGTCCAGCGCGTAGGTGACGGTAGCCTGAATGGGCAGGGCGCGGTCGGTGTCACCTTTATAATACACATCGGTATCGTCGGTGTTCCACACCAGCTTTTCGCCGTCCTGTGTGAACTCGGCGCTGCTCTCGGTGTTCTGGATGTTGGTCAGGGTGCTCTGGTCGGTCACCTTGGACAGACCGGAGGCACTGTAAACATGCTCGCTGACGGTGGTGCTCTGGATGGAGCCATCGGCGTTCATCACAGCGTACACGGTCTCAGACTTGGTAAAGCTGCTGCCGCCTGCGGCAAAGGCCGGGGCTGCACAGCTGGCGGCAAGGGCAACTGCCAGCGCCGCACTGGCGAAACGAAGCGATTTTTTCATAACGCATTACTCCTTTTCAGACTTCTTGGCGTTGGCAGATTCAGGGACCATCCACTTCAGGGTGGTGTGGCGGATGAGCCAGTCACACAGCATCAGGGCGGCGGGCAGTACCACCAGAATGACCAGCATACTGATCAGAGCGCCGCGGGAGATCAGCAGGCAGATGCTCCGCAGCAGCTCCATCTTGCTGATGGCGGCCACGCCGACCGTAGCGGCGAAGAAGGTCAAGCCGCTGGTCAGGATAGACTGACTGCAATGCTCCAGCGACTGCTGGGCAGCCTCCTTGGGCGTGCGGCCAAAGGCGCGCTCCTCGTGATAACGGGTGGTCATCAGGATGGAGTAGTCCACGGTAGCGCCCAGCTGGATGGTGCCGATAACGATGCTGGCGATGAAGGGCAGCTGCGTACCGGTAAAGTACGGGATGCCCATGTTGATGGCGATAGCGGCTTCGATGCTGGCGACCAGCAGCACCGGGATAGAGATGCTCTTGAAGGAGATGGCGATGATGGCGAGAACCGCCATGATCGACCAGACGTTGACGTTCTTGAAGTCCACGTCTGCAACCTCGATCAGGTCTTTGGTCATGGCACCTTCACCGGTGATGACGCCCTCAGGGTCTACGTTTTTGATCAGGCCGATCATCTTGTCCAGCTGGCTGTTGATGGCATCCGTGCCGGTCTTGTAGGAGCTGTTGGCCAAAATCAGCTTGTAGCCGCCGGACTGCAGGATCTCCATCACGCTGTCGGGCAGCAGCTCGGTGTCAAAGCCGGGGCCGGTAATGGAATCCAGACTTACCACCTGCGTGATGCCGTCCACGTCCTTCAACTCGTCGCACAGATCGGACACCTGCGTAGCAGTCAGATCGTCATGCACCAGAATGAAGTGGCTGGTGGTCATGCCGAAGTCCTCACCCAGCTTGTTGGTACCCACGATGCCGGTCAAGTCCTGAGGCAGAGAGTCGAACAGGGTGTAGTACACGCTGGTCTTGTTCTGCGCAATGGCAAAGGGGATAAGGATGAGGATAAAGACAGCCACGATGGGCACCGAATGCTTGGAAACAAAGTAGCTCAGCTTGGTCAGCCGGGGGATGACGGTGCGGTGCTTGTATTTTTCCACCCACTTATCAAAGGTAAGGATCAAAGAGGGCAGGATGACCACGGTGCAGATGACGCCCAGTGCCACGCCCTTTGCCATGACAAGGCCGATATCGCGGCCCAGCGTCAGGCGCATGGCGCACAGTGCAAGGAAGCCTGCAATGGTGGTCAGGCTGGAAGCGGAGATGGAGGTCATGGTCTTGCAGATAGCGCTGGTCATGGCCTCCTCGTTGGAGGAGCGCAGCTCCTTTTCTTCCTCATAGCGGTGCAGCAGGAAGATGGAGAAGTCCATCGTAACACCCAGCTGCAGCACAGTGGCAAGCGCCTCGGTGATGTAGCTGATCTGCCCCAAAAAGATGTTGGTGCCGAAGTTGTACGCGATGGGGAACAGCAGACCCAGCATGAACAGCAGCGGGGTGAGGGTGCTTTCCAGCGAGAGGAACAGCACCAGCAGGCTGGCGCCCACGGCGATCAGGATGTACAGGGGCATTTCCTGATTGACCAGCGCCTTGGTGTCCTGCAGAATGACGCTCATGCCGCCGAAGAAGCAGTCCTTGCGCAGCAGCTTTTCGATCTGCTTAACGGCTTCCATGGTCTCGTCGCTGGCGCTGGGGGCGTCAAAGCGGACGATCAGCATGGTGGAATCGTTTTTGCCGAACATGAACTGCTGCACATCGGCAGGCAGCATGGCGGTGGGAATGTTGGGGTCAATCACATCGCTGAGCCAGAAGGTCTGGGTGACGCCGGGCACGGCTTCTATCTCCTTTTTCATAGCGATGAGTTCGTTGGTTGGCAGGCCCTCTACCGTGATCATACCGGTGGAGGCCAGATGGAAATCGTCCTCAAGGGCTACCTCGCCGATCATGGAGTCCAGATCCTGCGGCAGGTAGGTGAGGATGTCATAATTGATGCGAGTGGCAATGGCGCCGATCGCGGAAGGGATCAACAGCAGCACGGCCACTGTTAAGATCAGCTTGCGCAGACGCACGATGCCTTGTGCGATCTTTTTCATGAGAACCCTCCAGAATAGAAAGTTGATTGGGAAAGCCCGCGAAACTGACCGCCGGTCATCTTCCGGGCAAACACTATTATATTCAGCCCGGGCAGTGTGTCAAGCGGAAAAAGTGACTGAAAGTCAGTTTTTTTATCACCTGCAAAACATTGTATAACAAACCGGGCTTGCACAAACGGCAAAGGACTGCTAAACTAAGGTACGCAGACCGGACGCAGCACATACCTGCGTCTAAATTCAGAGAAAAGAGGAATCTACCCAAAGCATGAGCACCGTGGAAGGGAAGAAGCAGGAAAAGCGCCGCGCCCTGCTGGATGCAGCCTACGAGCTGTTTCTGGAGCGGGGCACCGCCAAGACCAGCGTGGAGGATATCACCAGCCGGGCCAAGGTGGGCAAGGGGACGTTTTATCTGTATTTTCAGGATAAGGGCGCGGTGATGCAGGCGCTGCTGGGACGGGTGAGCTACCAGCTGCTGAGCGATGCCTGCCTTGCGGTCGAGCAGCACCCCGAGCTGCCCGACTTTACCGCGCAGGTAGTGTTCGTCATCGACCATATCATCGAGGCTTTGCGGCAGGATGTGCTGGTGCTGCGGTTTCTGGAGCGCAACTTCGTCTGGCCCGGGTTGGACCAAATCGAAGCCAGCAAAGAGGCTGAGCCCCTGATGCGCAAGTTGCTGGCCGTTGTGCTTTCCAGCCCGGAGATGGCCGGACGTAGTGAGCGGGAGGTCTACCAGCGCATCACCGCCTTGGGCAGTATGTGTATGTCGGTGTGCTATTCCAGCATTCTGGAGGGCAAGCCGGACAACATTGACGCCATGAAGCCGGTGCTGTACGATATCATCCGCCGGGCACTTTCGCCGGAAAAGTAAAAAAAGAACGCATAAAAAGCACAAAAGGTCTTGCTTTTTGCAAAAAGCTGTGGTAAACTATCCAAGTCGATATGAAATGGACGGTTAGCTCAGCTGGTAGAGCATCTGCTTGACGTGCAGGAGGTCACAGG